>ENA-ORXR01000591-ORXR01000591.1-marine-metagenome-genome-assembly--contig:-NODE-591-length-47584-cov-3.607700_pt1 | contig 47584 bp, 48 predicted proteins | sample MGYA00237866_ERZ511479 | MGnify/ENA metagenome assembly ERZ511479
TGGAGCGGGCGGCGGGAATCGAACCCGCATCTTCAGTTTGGAAAACTGAGGTCTTAACCATTACACAACGCCCGCGCGCTGTGATGTTTGGGTAGGACATCGCGCCCGAGGGGTCAAGATGCTGCCTGCGCAAATCTACAGGTCAGGCCGGTCCTTCGCTCAGTACGCACAGCACGCGCGACTGTGCCACCAGCCCCAATTCCGCGCGCTGGCTTGCGTCCAGTGCGATCAGCCCCGCAATACCCGCCGCCCCCGACGGCGAAGACGCAAGCCCCGCCACCATCGCCAGCCCCGCGCCCGCCTGTCCTTCCGCCTCGGAGATCAGGGCAAAGGCATCGGCGTCCCGCGCCAGCCCCTTGAGGGCGATGAGCGAGGGCATTTTGCAATCGAGCCTGCCCATCTCGGACACCGGTCCGCTGCTCTCGACCGCTTTGCCCGCCGCGACCGAGCCGTGCAGCGCGGCGGCGGCATCGGGTTCTACGACGATGATGCGCGGGCCGTCCCCCCACGCCTGCCGCGCAAGCGCCGCACAGGCACAGGCCAGACCGCCCACGCCCGCTTGCAGGAAAATATGCGTGGGGGCATCGGGCATCTGGGCAATCGCCTCGGCCATCAGCACGGTGTAGCCTTCCATCAGGCGGTGCGGGCGCTCGGTGTAGCCGTGCCATGATCCGTCAGACAGCAGCACCCAGCCCTTGTCGGCGGCAGCCTTGTTCGCCGCCTCCAGACTGTCCTCATAGGTGTCGCCCGCGCGCACGACCTGCGCGCCCTGCGCCTCCAGCCGGTCGGCAAAACTGTCGGGCACGCTCTGCGCGATGTAGACGACAGCGGCAGCGCCAAAGGCCTGCGCGCCTGCGGCCACCGACATGCCGTGGTTGCCTGCGCTGGCCGTGACATAGGTGCGGGCAGAGACATCCCCCTCCTGCGCATCGCAGGCGATGACATAGGCCGCGCCCAGCGCCTTGAAGCTCCCCAGGCCCATGCGCCCGCGCTCGTCCTTGATCCAGACGTCCTGCACACCCGCATGGGTGGCGATGGCGGTCGCGGTTTCCAGCGGGGTGACGGCGGCAACGGGACAGCGCGCGACCAGCGCCTGCGCGCGCGGCGCGTCCTGCGAAGGGACCGGAATGTCGTCAAGACCGGCAAGCGGCGCGGGGCGGGTGATGTGCAAAATTTCCATAGCCAGAGGTGAGCCGGAAGCCCGCGCGCCGTCAAGGCCCTGCGCGCCCCCTCATCGCGCGGCAGCGACAGGGGCGCGAAACCTTTGCCTAATCAGCGGCGGCGCAGGGCATGCCCGCAGCGCCCCAGATTTCCAGATCGCGCGCCAGTGCTGCGGGGGAGCCGGGCGCCGCCGTCCGTCCCGCACCCGGAACAAAGCCGTAGTTCACAAAGGCGCTGGTCGTGACGTGATCCACAAGGGCCGCGATGTCAAAGCCGTCGTTCGTGTCGGGGTCGCGCAGCTGGGCGCAAATCTGCGCGCTGGACTTGCCCCGCCACGCAAGCTCAACCGGCGGCAGGCGCCATGCCTCGTCGATTTGCGGGGCGGCATGGGGCACGGCGTTATCGTTTTGCGCGGTGACGTGACAGACACGGCAGGGGATCGTTTCCGCGCCAATCCGGCTGTCACCCGCGACAATGTTCATCCCGTGCGGCCGCGCACGCCCGTATCCCAGACCGTCCCACGCAGGTCGGCCACTCTCCCCCACATGGCAGTTGGTGCAGCGCGGATGAGAGGCGACGGCAAAGATCCGTGCCCATGCCTGCTCCGCGCTGCCTGTGTCCTGCGCCTGTGCAGCAAGGGGTGAAAGCCCCAGCGCCAACAGCGCGGCGCTTGCGCGGATCATACGAAATCCACCGTGTGAAAGAACGGCATCTCGCGCAGGCGCGTACCAGTCGCGGCGAAAATCGCGTTGGCCAGCGCGGGGGCTGCGGGGGGGACTGGCGGCTCCCCGATGCCGCGAATGGCGGGGTTGTTTTCCAGCGCGCGGACCTCGATCACGGGGCATTGATGCAGACGCATTCCTTCGGCCATGTGATAATTGTCCTGCTCGGCGCGCCCGTCGGCATAGGTGATTTCCGAATTCATCGCGTGGCCCAGCCCCCAGATGACACCGCCCGCCACAACATTTTCGAAGGTGACGGGATCAACCACACGGCCCACCTCGGCGGCGACCCAGACCTTGTCGATCCTGATGCCGCGCGGCGTGTTGGTGACCTCGACCACCTCGGCCACCGGCACCCCGAAGGAGGTGACCAGCGCGACACCGCGCCCCCTACCCTGCGCCAGCGGCGCGTCCCAATCCGACATCTCGGCCACTGCTTCCAGCACGGCGCGGGCGTCGGGATCGTTAACCAGACGCAGGCGTTCTGTCATCGGATCGGCGCCTGCGGCGTGGATCAGCTCGTCCAGAAAACTCTCGGCGAAAAAGCCGCCCGTCACCGCCCCGACCGAGCGCCACGACGACGTCGGCGCCAGCTCGGGCACGGCATAGGCGCGCACCCGCAGGTCGGGCACGCTGTAGCGCATGTTCCACGCCCCCGCCGCGATTTGCGTGTCCGGTCCCGGCACCGGCGCGCCCAGGCGTCCCGATTGCGACCGCGCGGCAGAGACGGTTGCGATGTCCAGATCCAGCGCCGTCACCTTGCCGTCCGCATGGGCACCGCGCCCGCGCGCCATCCCGATCTGGCGGTTATAGTCCTGTGCAAAATCCTCCTCGCGGCGGAAGGTGAGTTTGACGGGCACGCCCGGCATCTCGCGCGCGATATCCACCGCCACGTCGACATTGTCGAATTCCAGCCGGTGACCGAAACTGCCGCCCGCGGACTGGTTGTGCAGAAACACCTGCTCCGGCTCCATCTCCAGCTTTGCCGCGATGCGCTGCTGGGCGAAACGGGGCAATTGATGCGCGACCCAGATGTCCACCCGCTCTGGCGTGACTTTGGCAACAGCGCCCAGCGGCTCAAGCGGCTGGTGGGCACAATAGGGCGCGCGGTACTCGGCCGCGATCACATCAGCGCCGTCCAGCGCCGCTTCTACATCACCGTCGTGACGCCATTCCTTGTCCAGACGATCGGGCGTGAACGACGCTTCGACCTGCGCCCAGTGCTCGGCCTGTTCGGCAGGATAAGGGGCTTTTTCCCAATCAATCTGGATCTCTTCGAGGGCGCGAAAGGCGCGCCATGTGTTGTCGGCGACCACCGCCACACCATAGGGCAGCGCGATGATCTGGCGCACGCCGCGCATCGCCCCCGCATCCCCGGCGTCAAAGCCCCGCATCGGCGCGCCCTTACGCGGGTTCATCCGCACCGAGGCATGCACCATGCCCTCGACCTTGAGGTCGATGCCGTAGGTCTGCGTGCCGGTGGATTTCGCCACAATTTCGAGACGCTGCACGGGCTTGCCGATCAGCCGCCACTGTGACGGATCACGCAGCGCCACATCCGTGACCGGCGCCATCTGTGCCGCGTCAGCCGCCAGATCGGTATAGGCCAGCCGCGTGTCGTCGGGCAGCACCACGGCACCGCGCTGCGTACGCAACTGCGCCACCTCCAGCCCGGTTTGCGCCGCCGCCGCCGCCTTGAGCGTCTCGCGCGCGACGGCACCTGCATGGCGCAGCTTGTCAAAGCTGTCGGGCACCGAGGTGGAGCCGCCCGTGACCTGCGCGCCCAGCACCTTCATCACGGCGCCCATCGTGTCGCGCATCGCTTCGGCGGCAAAGCCTGTGTCATTGGAGCGGAACGGCACCGCCTCGGCGGCGAGGGCCGTATTGAAATAGGCCGCCGCAGGGGCGCCCGGCGTGGTGCGGATCTGGTCCAGATCAACGTCCAGTTCCTCGGCGATCAGCATCGCCTGCATGGAGGCAGCCCCCTGCCCCAGATCGGTGTGCGGCGTGACCAGCGTGATGCCATCGGCGTTGATCTTGACCCACGGATTAAAGACCGCATCGCCAGCGGCGGCATCCGCGCTCAGCGGATTGGCAGGGTCGCGTTTGACCAGATAGGTGCCAAAGGCGACGCCCCCCAGAATGGCCACAGATCCCACAAGGAACGAACGGCGGGCGATTGTTTTGAGACGGGACATGGTTCAGCCCTCCTGCAACTTGGCGGCGGCGGTTTTGACAGCGGCACGGATGCGCGGGTAGGTCCCGCACCGGCACAAATTCCCGCTCATGGCCTGATCAATCTGGTCATCGGTAGGGGCGGCGTTCAGATCCAGAAAGCTGGCGGCCTGCATCATTTGCCCCGACTGGCAATAGCCGCATTGCGCGACCTGATGATCGACCCAGGCCTGTTGCACCGCGTGCAATGCATCGGGGGTGCCCAGCCCCTCGATCGTGGTGATTTCCCCGTCGACATCACCCGCAGACAGCTGGCACGACCGCACCGCGACCCCGTCGACATGCACGGTGCAGGCCCCGCATTGCGCGATGCCGCAGCCGTATTTCACGCCCGTGATCCCCAGCTCGTCGCGCAGCACCCACAGCAGGGGCATGTCCTCCTCCACATCAAGGTCATGGGCGGTTCCGTTTACTGTGAGCTGCATCAGCGTGCCTCCGGTCAGGGGAAAGTGCGGCGCGCGCCACGGGTCCTGCCCCGCTGCGCCGCGTTGCAAAACAAGGTAGGCAGCCCCCCTGCCGTGTCAACCGGCAAGCGCGCGGGATGCCGCAGCGGCACCCGCGCCCCGTGTGACCTGCCGCCTACCGGCTGTCGTGGCTCAAAACTCGACCACGGCGCGGATGGATTTGCCCGCGTGCATCAGATCAAACCCCTCGTTGATCTGGTCAAGCGTCAGCTTGTGGGTGATCATCGGGTCGATCTCGATCTTGCCGTTCATGTACCAGTCCACGATTTTAGGGACGTCCGTGCGCCCCTTTGCACCACCAAAAGCTGTCCCGCGCCAGACGCGGCCCGTTACCAGCTGGAAGGGGCGTGTCGAAATCTCGGCGCCTGCGGGGGCCACGCCGATGATGATGCTCTCGCCCCAACCTTTGTGCGCGGCCTCCAGCGCGTCGCGCATGACCTTTGTGTTGCCCGTTGCATCAAAGGTGTAGTCGGCACCCCCGCCTGTCAGCTCAACCAGATGGGCAACCAGATCGCCGTCGATCTTAGAGGGGTTCACGAAATCGGTCATGCCGAAATAGGTGCCTGTCTCTTGCTTGTCGTCGTTCAGGTCCACGCCGACAATCTGGTCCGCGCCGGCCATCCGAAGCCCCTGAATCACATTGAGGCCGATCCCCCCCAGACCGAACACAACGCAGCGCGCACCGATTTCCACCTTGGCAGTGTTGATGACCGCACCGATGCCCGTCGTCACGCCGCATCCGATGTAGCAGATTTTGTCGAACGGCGCGTCCTTGCGGACTTTGGCCAGCGCGATTTCCGGCACGACCGTGTGGTTGGCAAAGGTCGAGCAGCCCATGTAGTGATGGATGGGTGTGCCATCCAGCATCGAGAACCGCGTGGTGCCGTCGGGCAATTGCCCGCGCCCTTGCGTGACACGGATCGCCTGACACAGGTTGGTTTTGCCGCTCAGGCAATACTCGCACTCGCGGCATTCGGGGGTATAAAGCGGGATCACATGATCGCCCACTTCCAGTGTGGTGACCCCCTCGCCAACCTCCATCACGATGCCTGCGCCCTCATGGCCCAGAATAGCGGGAAAGATGCCTTCGGGGTCATCGCCGGAGCGGGTGAATTCATCGGTGTGGCACAGGCCGGTGGCCTTGATCTCGACCAGCACCTCGCCGCGCTTGGGCCCGTCGAGGTTGACCTCCATGATCTCAAGCGGTTTTCCGGCTTCAACGGCAACGGCGGCACGGGTTTTCATCATGGGGGATCCTCCTGATTTGATCGGGTGCAGGAGGACCCAAGGCACGCGCCCTTGTCAAGCAGCCGATGCAGCGGCGCGCCACACGTCTGCCGGACCCCGCCCCGGCTGGTCCGCGCGTCAGCGGCGCGCGACCTCGATCACGGGGATATCTGCCTCGGGGACGTCAAAGGTCGCCCATTGCTCGCCCTTTGGCAATTCGGGCGGGGTGTCACAGCTGCCGCGGTGCATGTTCACCTTGGCGATAAAGTTGGCCGAGATCGGCGCGGTCACGAACAAAAAGCCCATGATCAACAGTTCCTGTATAGCGCCTCCGTTGAACACGCCGTTATAGATGATCGAGGCAAGCAGCAGCGCGCCCACGCCCACTGTGCCCACTTTGGTCGGGGCGTGCAGGCGGGTCATGCTGTCGTTGAATTTCAACAACCCGATCGCCCCCACAAGGGTAAAGCCAGCGCCCACAACAAGGCAGAATATCACGGCATAAACAGCGATAATTTCATAGGTCATTCGATGATGTCCCCCCGCAGCACAAACCGCGCATAAGCGACGGTCGAGACAAACCCCAGCATCGCGATGATCAGCGATACCTCGAAATAAATGCGCGTGCCCTGCGACAGCCCGACCAGAACAATCAGGCCGATTGCGTTCACGACCATCGTGTCGAGCGCCAGAATACGGTCGCCCGTGCTGGGCCCGACGACAACGCGGATCATCGCCATCAGCTGACACAGGCCCACGATGACAAACGCCCCCATCACAGCATAATTCATCAGCTCCATCGCTTGGGTCATATGAAAATCTCCTTCAGGCGCGCCTCATAGCGGGTTTTAATGCCGTCGCGTTCGGCATCGGGGTCATCGGTGTGCAGGACATGCACCAGCAGGTAATGCCCGCTTTGCGATAGATCCGCCGACACGGTGCCGGGGGTCAAGGTAATTGTACCCGCCAGCAACGTGATTGCTTCGGGCTGGCGCAGGTCAATCGGGATCTTGATCCACGCGGGCTTGAGCTTGGCGTTGGGGACGGTGAGGACGATCCACGCCACCTCGATATTGGCGACAAGGATGTCCCACATCACCAGCAGGGCATAGGAGACCATTTTGCCCACACGGAACCCGCCGGGCCGTTCGGGCCAAAAGGCCGCAGTGGCGCGCGCGATAATCGTGCCAAGGATCAGCCCGAATACCGCCATGCCCGCGGAAAACCCGTTTTGCAGAATGATCCAGACCACCGCCAGCAGCAGCGTCAGCAAGGGGTGGGGGAACAGCCATCTGAAAAAGCGCTTCATCTACTTGTCCCCTTCTTGCGCGGCGGTGTCCGCAGTGTAATCGCTCAGCTTGCCGGGGGTGCCCATCACCGTCTCGATGTAAGTGTCGGGCTGGAACAGCTGCGCTGCGGTCACGGTGGTGTAATCGTAGATTTTGCCCGCAAAGGCCGTGTGGGCCAGCAGCATCGCCAGCAGCCCGCCCACCGCAGCGAACGACAGCGCCGACGGGGCAGGACGATCCGTGTCCGGCGCGGGTGCTACGTCGGACTGCGCCTTCCAGAACAGGATAGAGCCTGCGCGCGCAAACCCCACCACACTGATCAGGCTGGCCGCCAGTACGACCGTCCAGACCCAGGCGTCAGGGCCGGTGCCATAAGCGGCATTCAGCACCATCAGCTTGCCTATGAACCCCGACAGGGGCGGCAGGCCGGTCATTGCGATGGCCGCGACCATGAACAGCCCCGCCACCAGTGCGGCCCCCGCCACAGGGGCATCGACGCGCAGTTCAAGGTGTCCACGGCTGTGGCGGACCAGATCGACGATCAGGAACAGCGCGCCCGCCGCGAGGGTCGAATGCACCATGTAATACAGCGCCGAGGCGATGCTTTCCTGTGTGAACAGGCCCACCGCGACCATCACCATCCCCATCGAGCTGATGACGGCAAAGGCGACCAGCCGGTCCAGCTTTTTCGCGGCGAGGACACCCACAGCCCCGACGCTGAGCGACAGCAGCGCAAAGGGCAGCAGCCAATCACCGTGCAGGCCCGATGTGGCCTCCAGATCCGGCGGGAACACCATCGTGTAGACGCGAATGATAGAGTAGGCGCCCACCTTTGTCATAATCGCGAACAGGGCGGCAACGGGGGCCGGCGCCTCCGCATAAGAGCTGGGCAACCAGAAGTGCAACGGCACCAGCGCCGCCTTGACCGCAAAGACGAGGATCAGCAGCACAGCGGCCACGCGAATGCCCACCGTAGCGTCCGCGCCGATCAGCTGCACGCGCTGGGACAGGTCGGCCATGTTCAGCGTGCCCGTCTCGGCATAGATGGCGCCCAATGCAAACAGGAACAGGGTCGAGCCCAGCAGGTTGAACAGCACATATTGCACCCCCGCACGCAGCCGCGCGTTGCCGCCTGCGTGGATCATCAACCCGTAGGACGCGATCAGCAGCACCTCGAAGAACACGAACAGGTTGAACAGATCCCCCGTCAGGAAGGCCCCCGCGATGCCCATCAGTTGAAACTGGAAAAGAGCGTGGAAATGGCGGCCCCGTTCGTCCCACCGCGATCCGATGGCATACAGCAGGACAAACAGCGCCAGCACCGCCATCAACAGCACCATCATCGTGCTGAGCCGGTCCCCGACCAGTACAATGCCAAAGGGCGCTGCCCAGTCGCCCAGCTGGTACAGCATGACGGTTCCGTCGGACGTCTCGATCGCGAGGCCCAGCGCCACAGCGATCAGCGCCAGCACCCCCGCAACCGAGAACACCCGCTGGATGCCCATATGATAGCGCGCGGCCAGAATGATGAAGGGCGCCAGAAGCGCCGGCAATATGACCGGAAGGATGAGCCAATGGGTCATGTCGCATCCTCCGCCGGGGCCGCGTTGTCATCGACGTGGTCGTCATTGGTGCCCAGAAACGCCCCTAGGGCGATCATCACCACCACGGCCGTCATGCCAAAGGAGATCACGATCGCTGTCAGCGCCAACGCCTGTGGCAGCGGATCGGTATAAACCGTGGCATCCGTCAGGATCGGCGGCGCACCGGTAACCAGACGCCCCGAGGCAAACAAAAACACGTTCACCGCATAGGTCAGCAGCGAAATGCCAAGGATCACGGGAAACGTCCGCAGACGCAGCATCATATACAGCCCACCAGCAGTCAGTACGCCGATGGCGGAGGCGACTAGGAATTCCATGTTATGCTCCCTCCCCCTTAAGCGCTTCGTTTTCGGATCGCGCAGGGTTGATATCCATGGCGTAGTCATTGTCCTTTACATGGGCGCGCCGTGCGAGGCGCGAAAAGCCGTCAAGCGAGAGCATCACAGCCCCCACAACAGCGAGGAAAACACCAAGGTCGAACAGCAGCGCAGTGGCCAGCTCGAACTCATTGAAGGGCGGGATGGTGACATAGGTAAAGTCTGTGGTCAGGAACGGTTTGCCCACAAACCACGAACCGATGCCCGTCAGACCTGCGATCAGCACGCCCGCGCCGATCACCCCGTGATGCGGATAGCGTTGGCGCGCGGTGGCCCAGCCATAGCCGCTGGCCATATATTGCATCACCAAACCGATCGAGACGACAAGACCGGAGATAAATCCGCCGCCCGGCTGGTTGTGGCCGCGCAGGAAGATGTAGAACCCCACGATCATCACGACCGGCATCACAACGCGGGTCAGGACCACCATCATCATCGGGTGCATGTCGCCCGCCAAGGGCTTGTCCGGGATCCGGTTCAGCAAACGCGCGCGCACCGGTCCGCCCAGCAGCGTCTCGGTCAGCGCATAGATCAGGATCGCCGCAATGCCGAGCACGATAATCTCGCCGTAGGTGTCGAAGGCACGGAAATCCACAAGGATCACGTTGACCACATTGGTCCCCCCGCCCCCCTTATAGCTGTTGGCAAGGTGGAATTCGGAGATCGGATTACTGACCGCGTCACGCAGCAGGTAGTGATAGCTCATCCCCATCGCGACCGCCCCGCCCACAACGGCCACGCCCACGTCACGGACGCGGCGCAACACGGTGCTCTCGACCGGCGTGGCATTGGGCAGAAAGTTGAGCGCGAGCAGCAGCAGGATCGTCGTGACCACGTCCACGGTGATCTGCGTCATCGCCAGATCGGGCGCCGAGAAAAAGACGAAACCGACCGACACCATCAGCCCGATGATCGCCAGCAGCACCAGCGACAGCAGACGGTTGCGGTGCAGCAGAACCAGCCCCAGCGTGGCCGCGACCAGCATCAGCCAGCCCGCGATCTCGATCCCGCCTGCGGGCTGCACGCTGCGCGTCGGCGCGCCAACCGTACCGGTTGCCCACGCGTAATAGCCCGCCGCGACAACCACCACGGCGAACGCCGCGCCATAGCGCGAGAAGGCGCCGTTGTGCAGCGGCAGGGTCAGCGCCTTGGCCAGTGCGACGATCCGCTCGACCAGCGCTTCGAAAATCACTTTCGCCTCGGGGCGCGGGGTGGCCTCCCATATGCGCAGCAGGGGATTGAACAGCGCGAGCACGATCAGACCACCTGTAACGGCGATGATCGACATGATCAGCGGCACATTCACCCCGTGCCAGATCTTGATCTCGTACACCGGCACCTGCGCCGCAGTGCCCAACAGCGCGGCTGTCACCAGCTCGACAAAGGGCTGCACCAGGAACGGCGCGATGCCGATGCCCACCACAAGCGTCACAAGGATCGCCGGCGGCAGCCACAGACCCGGACCGGGATCGTGCGGCTTGGCGGGATAGCTTGCCGCGTCGCGTTTCGGGCCAAGGAATGTATGCCCGATCAGGCGGAAGCAATAGGCCGCAGACATGAGCGAGCCAAAGGTGACCAGCACCGGCACCAGCCATTCGGGGCCGAATAGATAGGTTTTCTCCATCTCCTTGAGCATCATTTCCTTGCTCAGGAATCCGTTGAGCAGGGGAATACCCGCCATCGACAGCGCGCCCAGCGTGGCAATCACAAAGGTGATCGGCATCAGGTGCCGCAGCCCGCCAAGGATACGGATGTCGCGCGTCTTGGTCTCGTGATCCACGATGCCTGCCGCCATGAACAGCGCCGCCTTGAACGTCGCGTGGTTGAGGATGTGGAACACGGCGACAAACGCGCCAAAGGCCGTGCCCGTGCCCAGCAGCATCGTGATCAGGCCAAGGTGGCTGACGGTGGAAAAGGCAAGCAGCGCCTTGAGGTCGTGTTTGAACAGGGCGATCACCGCCCCCAGCACCATCGTGATAAGGCCCGCCCCCGTGACAAGCCAGAACCATTCGGGCGTGCCCGACAGGACCGGCCACATCCGCGCCATCAGGAATATCCCCGCCTTCACCATCGTGGCAGAGTGCAGATAGGCGGACACCGGCGTGGGGGCGGCCATCGCGTGCGGCAGCCAGAAGTGGAACGGGAATTGCGCGGATTTCGTGAAACAACCCAGCAGGATCAGGATCAGCGCGGGCAGATACAGCGGATCGGCCTGAATAAGCTCGCGGTTCTGCAAAATGACGCTCAGGTCATAGCTGCCCGCGATCTGGCCGAGGATTAGCATCCCCCCGATCATCGCCAGCCCGCCCATGCCTGTGACCGTCAGCGCCATGCGCGCACCCTGACGCCCTTCGGGCAGGTGCTTCCAATAACCGATGAGCAGGAAGGACGACAGCGACGTCATCTCCCAGAATACCAGCATCAGCAGGATATTATCGGACAGAACGATGCCCACCATCGCCCCCTGGAACAACAGCAGGTAGGTAAAAAACTCGCCCATGTTGTCCTCACGCGCGAGGTAGTAGCGCGCGTAGGTGATGATCAGCAAACCAATGCCCAGAATAAGCGTGGCAAAGAAAAAGCCCAGCGCATCGAGCATGAGCGTAAAGTTCAGTCCCAGCGACGGGATCCATTCCGCTCGGAACGTCACCACATCGCCCGCCATCACCGCGGGCAGGTTCGTCAGCAGCCCGACAAAAGCCGCCAGCGTGATGGTAAAGGTGACACCGGCACAGGCTGCACGCCCCGCCTGGTTCATCAATCCGGGCAGCAAAGCGCCCAGAAACGGCAAAGCCACGATTAAAAGAAGGGACACGAACGCTCCATATTGTTGGCCCGGGAATGTCTCCTCCCTAGGCTTGGTCGCATCGCCCCGACCGGAATCATGACGATTATTCTAATCTACAGTACGCGGTATTTAGGAAAGGTGCGAACCGATACCAAGATGCGCAAGACAAAAAGTTTAGGTTTTTGGTCAGATACAGCGTCCGCCATCCACTTCCATGCAAACACCCGTGATCATCGACGCCTCGTCCGAGCATAGATAGCAGGCCGCATTGCCCATGTCCTCAGGGGTGGAGAACCGGCCCAGCGGGATGGTGGCAAGGAATTGCGCGCGCCGTTCCGGCGTGTCCTCGCCCATGAAACTCTTGAGCAGGGGCGTCTCGCCCGCAACGGGGTTGAGGGCGTTGACGCGCACACCCGCGGGGGCCAGCTCGATCGCCATGCCTTTGGTCGCGTTGTTCATCCACCCCTTCGAGGCATTGTACCAGTTGAGGTTCGGGCGCGGCGACACCCCTGCCGTCGACGCGATGTTGAGGATATTGCCCTGTCCGCGTGCCTTCATCAGCGGCACGATATGGCGCGCCGTGAGGTAGACGGATTTGCAGTTCACGGCAAAGACGCGGTCAAAATCCTCCTCGCTCACCTCCTCCATCGGGCGGGGCAGATGGGTGGTGCCTGCATTGTTCACAAGAATGTCGATCTGGCCCCATGCGCGCATCGCATGGGCAGCCATCGCCGCGACACTGGCACCGTCCGCGACATTGGCGGTGGCGACAATCGCATGGGCACCCATCTCCTGACGCAGCTCCTCGGCCAGTGCGGTGTTAAGATCAGCGATCATCACCTGCGCGCCCTCGGTCACGAATTTGCGGATGATCCCCGCGCCGAAACCCGACGCGCCCCCCGTCACAATCGCTGTCTTGCCCTTCAGTCGCATCGCATGTCCTCCCGCGTGAGTGTGTGTTCCGACCGTCCGCGCCCTAGCCGTGATAGGCCGCGACGGTTTTCAATGTGGTAAATCCGTACAGGGCCTCGAACCCTTTTTCGCGGCCATGCCCCGACAGGCCCGACCCGCCAAAGGGCAGCTCGACCCCGCCGCCCGCGCCATAGTTGTTTACGAAAACCTGTCCCGCGCGCAAGGCCCGCGCCAGCCGCATCTGCCGCGCCCCGTCCCGCGTCCAGACCGAGGCGACCAGCCCGTAGGCCGTGCCATTGGCGATCTGCACGGCGTGGGCCTCGTCCTCGAAGGGGATCAGGACCTGCACGGGGCCGAATATCTCCTCCTGCGCCAGCGCGTGATCCGGGGGCACATCGGCAAACAGGGTGGGGGCCACATAGGCACCACCGGCGGGGGCGTCTGCCACCACCTCTCCCTGCGCGAGGGTCCTCAGGTCGTGGCCCTGCGCGATGAACGCCGTCACGATCTGCTGCTGGCGCCGTGACACCAGCGGCCCCACCGCAAGATCGTCCAGCGCGGGGCCTGCGCGCAAGGTCGCATAGCGCGCGGCCATTTTCTGCGCCACCTCGTCATAGACACCGCGCTGCACCAGAATGCGCGAGGAGGCAGAACAGGTCTGGCCCGCATTCTGGATGCCCGCGTTGACCAGAAACGGCAGCGCCGCATCCACATCCGCGTCATCGAACACCAGCTGCGGGGATTTGCCGCCCAGCTCCAGCGTGACGGGGATCACGTTGTCCGATGCCGCCTGCTGCACCCTGCGCCCCGTGCCCACCGATCCGGTAAAGGAGATGTGATCGACGCCCGCATGGGCAGTCAGCGCCGCCCCCGCTTCTGCGCCCAGTCCCGGTACGATGTTCAGTGCCCCGTCCGGCAGCCCTGCGCGGCGCGCCAGTTCCCCGAAAGCGAGCGCGGTCAGGCACGCCTCCTCTGCGGGTTTGAGCACGGCCGCGTTGCCCGTGGCCAGCGCCGCACCGACAGAGCGACCGATGATCTGCATCGGGTAGTTCCACGGCACGATATGGCCGGTGACGCCGTGCGCCTCGCGCAGGGTGTAGACGGTATAACCCTCCAGATAGGGGATCGTCTGGCCGTGCAGCTTGTCCACCGCACCCGCATAAAATTCCATATAGCGGGCCAGGGCCACGACATCCGCGCGGGCCTGACCCAACGGTTTGCCCACGTCGCGGGCCTCAAGCTGGGCCAGATGGTCGATGTGCTCCAGCACCAGCGCACCGATGCGCTGCAACACGCGGCCACGCTCGAGCGCGGTGGCGCGGCCCCAGTCCCCCTCGAACGCCGCCCGCGCCGCCACAACGGCCCTGTCGATATCGGAGGCCCCGCCGCGCGCGATCTCGCACAGCGCGCTGCCGTCGGACGGATCCACCAGCGGCAAGGTCTGGCCACTGTCGCACGGCCCCCATGCCCCCGCGATCAGGCAGTGGGCGGGATCAATATCGAGGGGGCGCACAGACATGGGGCGGGGTCCTTTTATCGGGTCATGCAGGGCAGAGTGGCAAGCCCGCCCGCCCTTGGCAAGATGCGCGGACGCGATCTTTTTCACACGCAGGCACAACAGCGGCGAACGAATCAAACAATCAGCCCCCTGAAATAAGCTGCAAAAATGATTCTCCAGATCCCACTCAAGGTGAATTCAGGAGGCCTTTTCCCCCATCCTGCGCGCCGCAGTGGACAGGGTAAAATCTGCAAAATACACCCCGCCACACGGGTGCCACAAAGCTGCCTGTGCTTTGCCCCGCAGGGGGCTGAAACGCGTACGACCTTGGTCTGATGCAGCTGCTCCATAGGGGGGCTGAAAGGGATGAAAGACCCAAGGTGGATAGAGAAAACGCACATCCGCAGTCAAAGTCATTTCATCCCGGGTCACTTCCGACCCCTTAACAAAGAGAGACCACGACATGACCATGACACGCACAGCAATCAAAGCATTCGCCCGTACATTCTCCAAAGACGAAGACGGCGCGACCGCAATCGAATACGGCCTTTTCGCAGCCCTCGTGGGTGCAGTGATCGTCGGTACTGTCGCCACACTAGGCGGCAACACAAATGACGGTTTCGCCAAGATGAACACCGCGCTTGAAGCCGCCAACACAGCGCCGACCACAAGCAACTAAGCGACTGCAACGCGGTGCGTACCCCCCGGTGCGCACCGCTTGCCTCCGTGCCATCCAGCGACACACCCTTTTCCCAACCCATCGGACATCCCCCATGCCCTTCGACACTTCCTCTTCGCCCGCGCCGACCAAAATCGCCGCTTACGTCTGCACCGATCAGGGCGCGCAGGTTGCGCAGGCCGTGGTCGAGCAAACAGGCGCGGACCCCGATGATCTGCATGGCGGCGGGCTGAGTGGGGCCGCGCGCCTCACGGCAGACCAGCTGGCGGGCAAACTGATCCTCGCCGAGACAGGCACCATCCCCCTCGAGATGGCCTGCGAGTGCGTGAGCGAAATCGTGGCAAGTGGTGCGGACGTTATCGTTCTGGGCGCACAGGCCGACATCGACACCTACCGCGCCCTGCTGCGTGCAGGCGCACTTGAATATTTCACCTACCCCGTCAGCGCCGCCGACATTCTGAACGTACGCCGCCCACAGCCCGCGCCGGTGGCCCCCGCGCCCCAGCCTGTTGTGGCCGCCGCAGCGCCCGTTCGCAGCCCCGTGATCGGGGTGATGGGCACGAACGGCGGTGTCGGCAGCAGCCTGCTGGCGCAAAACCTTGCGCACTACGCAGCCGATGCCAAAGGCGGCAACCGTAAAACCGCCCTGCTGGACGCCGACCTTTTGTTCGGCTCGCAGGCGATTGATCTGGACCGCGACCAGACCGCCGGCCTGTTCGAAGCGCTCAAGGCGCCCGACCGTGTCGATGCCACCTTTATCAGCGCGACGATGGATCATCTCGACGCTCAGCTGTCGCTTTATTCCAATCAGGTCCACATCGGACAGGACGCCGCGCCGTTCGAAGCAGGCCTGTCGCGCATCGTCGAGCCGCTGTGCGGCGAATTCGGCGCTGTCGTGGTCGACGTGCCGCGCACGCTGGCCGTACAAAACCCCGCCCTGATCGCCAAACTTGATGTATTGGTCGTGGTCATTGCCGGCGGGTTCGCCGGTGTGAACGCCGCCAGCCGCCTGATCACCAAGCTCAAGAATGACAACGCGGACCTGCGTATTCTGCCGGTGCTGTCGCAGGTGCGTCATGACGCGGGCCTGTCGGCCAAGGACGTGACCACCGCAACCGGCCTGCCCGTCACAACCACCCTACCCGCCTGCGCGCCCGCCCTCGCGCGCGCTCAGCGCGCCGCGACCGCATTGGTCAAACACCAGCCACGCGCAGCCTATGCCGCCAGCGTGCGCACCCTCTGGCGCGCTGCAAATGCCGCAGCCACACCCGATGCACCGGCCAAGGCGCCGCGCCGCGGTCTGATGAAAAGGATCCTCGGATGACCCTGCATATCGTGCCCACCCCCCAAGCCCCCGACACGCCCGATACTGCCGAAACTGCCGGCCCGCTGCGCGACGTGCTGCGCATCGTGGCGCAGATGGACACGCAGGGCCTGTCGATTGCCGACCGCGCCAATGTCGCCGTCAGCTATCTGGTCGAGACATCCAAAGCGCCCTGGCCGCTGGCCCAACAGCGCCGGATTCTGGCCGATGCCATCGCGGCGCTGAGTGCGGATGCGCGCCCTGCATCTGATGCGGCACCTGCACCTACGGCCACGCCGGAACCCGCGCCGCGCCCTGCCCCCGTTGCCACCGCGCCCGCCCCGACACCTGCGCCTGCACCCGCACCTGTTATCGTGCAAGACGCAGCCCCCGCGCCCGCTGCAAAGGACGTGCCCGAGCAGCCTGCCGGTGCTTCGACCGAACTCATCACCCTTGCGAACAAGGTGGTGAAGGCGCTCTCTGAAATTCTGGACTTTTCCGAACTTTCCTCCCTGCCGCGCGCCGAGCAGGAAGCCCTGATCCACCAAAGTATCCGCACCCTGTCCGAAGAGCACAAAATGCACCTCAACGGGCGCGAAGTCTCGGAGCTGGTGAATGCGGTCCTCGCCGACATGCTGGGCCTTGGCCCGCTGGAGGCGCTGCTGGCCGACGACCGGGTGACCGACATCATGGTAAACGGCCCGCGTCAGGTGTTTGTCGAGCGCGGCGGCAAGCTGGAACTGACGCAGATCCAGTTTCGCGACAATGCCCATGTTTTTGCCGTGGCCAGCCGCATCGTGGCCGCCGTGGGCCGACGCATCGACGAAAGCCAGCCGATGGTCGATGCCCGTCTCAAGGACGGCAGCCGTGTGAACGTCGCCGTGCCGCCCCTGGCCATCGACGGGCCGACCATTACCATCCGCAAATTTCCCGCCAATCCGGTCAAGCTGGACGCGCTGGTCGAAGGCGGCAGCATGACCGCACAGATGGCCGCTTTTCTGGGGCTGGCTGCGTTCTTGCGCCTCAACATCCTCGTCTCTGGCGGGACCGGTTCGGGCAAAACAACGCTCATGAACGCCATGTCGCAATTCATCCCCGAAGGGGAACGTCTGGTCACGATCGAGGATGCGGCCGAGCTGCGCTTTCACCAACCTCATGTCGTGCGTTTCGAGACACGCCCGCCCAATGTCGAGGGCACGGGCGAGGTCACCATGCGCGCGCTGGTGCGCAATGCGCTGCGGATGCGTCCCGACCGGATCATCATCGGTGAAATCCGTGGCGACGAGGTGCTGGATCTGTTGCAGGCGATGAACACGGGCCACGACGGCTCCATGAGCACGCTGCACGCCAACACCCCGCGCGAGGCGCTGACCCGCGTCGAGAGCATGGCCGCACTGGCAGGCTTTGCGCCCGGATCGGACGTGGTGCGCCGCCAGCTGACAGACGCCGTGCATCTGATTGTTCAGGTGTCGCGGATGCGCGACGGCAAGCGGCGGATCACCTCGATTTCCGAAGTCGCGGGCATCGCGGGCGACGCGATCACCCTGCAGGACCTCTTCACATTCGAGGCCGACCCCAGCAGCACACGCGCCGAGGTCAAAGGCGAATTCCGCTACTCCGGCTTCCGGCCCAAATTCTCCAAGCGCGCAGCAGAATACGGTGTGGGCGATGAGTTGGACGCGCTTTTGGGGGTGACGGCATGACCCTGAATATCGCAATTCTGGCCGCAGGCGTGCTGGTTTTTGCCAGCTTGTCGCTGTGCCTGCTGGTGCTCGCCGACCGTGAGCGCCGCCGCCATATCGCCCGCCTGCGCCGTGTGCGCACGCAAACGACCGCGCCGCTGGTCCGCACGCGTAAACGCCATGTCCCTGCCGTGAAGGGAAGTGTTTTCAACCGCTTGGAACAACAGATGGCCCAAACGAACCTGCGGCTGAGCGTGACGGAATTGCTGGTGCAGGTCGGTATCGGCGTGCTGGCGATTTATGCGCTCAGCGTTCTGGTGCTGGGGCTGAACCCGCTGTTGGCCCTGCCGCTGGCTGCTGTGCTGCCTGTATTGGCTGCCGCATGGATCATCCGGTTTGCGCAAAACAGATATCAGGGGGCCTTCACCGCCGAGCTGCCAGAGGCGCTGGACGTCTTTGCGCGTGGCCTGCGCGCCGGTCGCCCGATCTCGGATTCGCTGTCGGTCGTGGTGGAAAACGCAAAAGGCCCGATCCGTCACGAGTTCGCCCGCTGCCACGACGAGATTTGCATGGGCACCACGCTGTCCGACAGCCTCGAGCGGCTGGAACACCGCATCCCCACGCCCGAGGTCAGCTTTTTCTCGGTGGCCACATCGCTTCAGGCGGAAACCGGTGGCAACATGATCGAGACCATGGAAGGGCTGGCCACACAGCTGCGCGAGCGCCGCCAGCTGCGCAAAAAGGCCCGCGCCCTGTCATCCGAAGCGCGTGCCAGTGCCGTGATCCTCGCCTCGCTTCCCTTTGCCGTGGCGCTGGTCATCGGCCTGCTCAACGGCGCGTATCTTGAGCCGCTTTATGCCGATCCGCGCGGGCAGATCATGGCAGTCGGTGCCGTGTCCAGCATCAGCGTCGGGGTCTTTATGATGGTTCAGATGGGCAAGCTCGATGTTTGATTTCCTCGCACAAAATATGTTCAGCCTCGCATTTTGCGGATTGGTGCTGGTGATGCTGGGCGGCGGTGCGCTGTTTCAGGCCGATAGCCAGCGCAGCCGCGTGATCGCCCGGATGCACCGCGCCACCGGCAAGGCATCGGCCCCGCGCGCCGCCTCCCATCGCGCCGCGGGCGGCAGCCTGGCCCATGCGCGCCGACAGCTGTTGCGTCTGGTCGCACAGATCGGGGAACGCCTGTCGGTCGTGCTGGGCGGCGAGGCCCGCGAGACGGCCGCCGATCTGTCCGCCGCAGGGTACCGCAGCCGTGATGCGCTGCTGATCTATGCCTTTTTGAAAACCGTGCTGCCGCTGGGCGCGCTGGTAATCGGGCTGGTCTGGGTACTGATGACCCGCGACATGGACGCGCGCATTCTGGTGCCCGTGGCCACTGTGATCGCGCTGGCGCTGGGTCTGTCCAAAGGTGTCGATATGTTCGTCGACAACCAGCGCAACAAGCGTCTGGCCCGCATCCGCCGCGGCTTTCCCGATATGCTGGAGTTGCTGGTCATTTCCTCCGAGGCGGGTCTGGGCCCACAGCCCGCGCTGCAACGTGTCGCCCGCGAGCTGGCCAGCACCAGCCCCGAACTGGCGCAGGAAATTTTGCAAATGGTGTCCGAGATGCGGATGACGAATGACCGCCGCGCGGCCTATGAAAAGCTCAATATCCGCGTGCCACTGCCCGAGATCGGTGTGTTCACGCAAACGCTGGATCAGTCCGACACCTACGGCACGCCCTTCTCGCGCGCCATGCGTACCCTGATTGTCGAGCAACGCGCGAACCGTCTGATGGCGGTCGAGGAAAAGGCCGCGCGCCTGCCTGTCATCATGACGCTGCCGTTGATCTTTTGCATCATGCCCGCTGTGTTTGTCGTGCTGATCGGCCCCGCCGCGCTGAGCGTTTTCGACAACATCATCGCCGGAGGATAACCCGATGACCGCCCGCACACACGCCCCCGCCCCCGCCCGCTTCGCCCGCGACCAGTCCGGTGCCGTTGCCGTTGAATTCGTGCTTATCGCGCCGATCCTGTTTGCCCTGCTGTTCGGCATCATCACGCTGGGCTATTTCATGGGGCTGAGCCATTCGGTCAACCAGTTGGCCGCAGGGGCCGCGCGCGCCTCGGTCGCAGGGCTGAACACGGACGAGCGTGCGCAACTGGCCGATGCCTATCTCGCCGAGGCCGGCACGCGCTATCCCCTGCTGGTGAGCGAGGCCGTCACGCCCACAGTCACCTTTGACAACACCATCAGCGCGGGCATCACCGTCAATATTTCATATGATCTGGACGGCTCTTTTCTGGATGTGGCCAACGGGCTGCTCAAGCTCGACATGGAGACACTGAACGGGAGTGCCTATCTTGCGTATTGATCGCGCGCTCACCGTGCAGGCCCAGCGCCGGCGCCCTGCATTCGCCCGCAACGAGGACGGCGCCGTTGCCGTGATCGTAGCCTTGCTGCTGGTTGTGCTGCTGGGGTTTGTCGCCCTGGGCGTCGACACGGCATCGCTGTACCGCGCGCGCGCGCAGCTGCAATCGGTCAGCGACCTGACCGCGATGAGTGCCGCCGCCCTGCCCGCCGAGGCCACCACCCGCGCGGGCAATGCCATGACCCGAAACGACACCACTGCCGACCAGTTGTCGCAGCTGGAAACGGGGCGGTTTTTGCGCAACCCTGCCATCGCGCGGGAGGCCCGTTTCACGCCGCTGCCAACGGGGGCCAAAGGGGTCAATGCCGTGCGCGTTGTCCTGACCGAAGAATCCCCGCTGCATTTCGCCAAGATATTTACCGAGGACAGCCACGTCAGCCTCACCCGCGCGGCCACGGCCACGCGCACAGGTGCCGCGAGCTTTGCGCTCGACAGTCACATTCTGTCGCTGAGCGGCGCCAACCTGAACAACGCACTGGTCGGGGAGTTCGGCGCGGATGCGGCCCTCGGGCAGGGCGACGCAGAGGTGCTGGCGCAGGCCGAGATCGACCTCGGCGGGCTGATGACGGCATTGCGTAACGAGATCGGGGATACCTCCCTCAACCCTGCGGATATTCTGGACCGGACTGTAGATGTCGCGCAGGTCGTGCGCGCGCTGCAATCGACGCTGCCGCCCGCCGTGGCCGACCGCCTGCAAGCGCTGGAGGGTGCCGCAGGGTCGAACGAGATCGCGGTCGCGGCCCTTGTCGGCGGGATCGACACAGCGCTGGGTCTGACCGCCACAGGGTTTCTGACCCAGATCGACGTCACCGCACTGGACATTGTGCGGGCGGTTGCGGGCGCGGACCCTGAGGGCGGCATCACGCTGAGCGCGGACATCGCCGTGCCGGGCGTCCTGAGCGCCACCACCAGCATCCGCGCGGCCGAACCTGCGGCGCAGTCGGGCCGCATCGCCCTGGGCGAGGAAGGTGTGCAACTCCACCGTGCCGCCACCCGCCTGAAGACAGACATTTCCGTGGCGCCTGCCCCCCTCGGGCCCCTTGGCACAGGCGTACAAGTGGCAAGTATGAACCTGCCCCTTTACGTCGAGGTGGCGGGTGCGACAGCCACGCTGGACGCGCTGAGCTGTGACACCAGCGATCCGGCCAATGCGGCCGCCCGTTTCGGCACCGCCGCAACGCCGCTGCACCCTGCCAACGGCACCTCGCTGGCCGCGCTGTATCTGGGCAACCTACCCGCAGGCGCGGACACGAACGCGGCCGTTGATCCTGCCGGTCTGGATTTTGCAGATCTGCTGGACATCTCTGTCGTGATCGACCTGCCGCTGCTACCAGATGTGGTTATCCCCGGAATCGTTATTCAGGCGCGTTCCTATGCGACGGTGGGCACGTCGTCACAACAAAGCGTCACCTTTACCCACGCCGATGTTGCACAAGGCAATCTGGTCAAGGAATTCGGGTCAGAGCAGCTGTTGGGCAGCGGCGTGCAAAGCCTGCTGTCGCCCGACAATCTGGAACTGCGGGTCAAGCCCGGCCAACAGGGGTTGATCGGCGGACTGGCCGCCCCCGTGATCGCTGACCTGATGCAATCACTGCCCGCCACGCTGGCCGCCGGGCTGGTGGCCCCCGTGGACGGCGTGCTGGACGGGGCACTGGCGAGCGCAGGCATCCGCCTTGGCGCGGGGGAGCTGACGTTGAAAAACCACCACTGCGAGCTGATCCGCCTTGTCCGGTGATGGGCACATCACTGGCACCGCGCATGAAAAAAGCGGCCCCGAAAGGCCGCCTGATCGCGGAGTTGTTCAAAAGGACGGGTGTGCGTCAGGCGGTAGAGCGGGTGCTGCCTGAAAGCGGAAGCGCGTTGCGCGTTGCAACACGCTGGGGCTTTTCCTCGTCGGGGTCACTGGCCATGCCGACAACTTCGTCGGTGACGAAAGCAATCAATTGATAGCGCGATTCAAGGCCCGATTTGTGATAGATGCGGCCCAGTTGCGATTTCACCGTTGCGATTGCACTGCCGCGCATTTCCGCGATTTCGCTGTTGGAGAAGCCTTTGACCACAAAAATAGCCACATCCGCTTCGGCCTGTGACAGTTTCCATTCAGGCGCATAGCGCAGGATCACCGTCTCTTTTGCAACAGGATCCCCGCCGCCTGGCGATAGTTTTTCCTTGCGCTGGCGGTCCAGAAACCCGCGCAACTGCGTAAAGCTGAGGTAGGCGACACCGGCTGTCAGCGCGAAGAACAAGGCGAACAATCCCGATACAAGCGTGAGACTAACTGCGTCTTGCGGCAGCGCAAACCCTACTACGATGTAGGTTTTCAAGATGGCGATCCCTGTCACCACGCAAAAGCCCCATATCCACACTCGTAACACGATGTTAACTCCTTTTCGAGAAACTACTCAATCAGAAGGATAGCCGAAAATGCGGCACAATTAAGTCCTGTTTCTAGAATAAAATGAAACTTGAGCTAATTTTGCATCGTTTCCCGCCCCTTAGCGTGTCCTCAGGCTGACCCGCACCAGCAGCGGGACCAACGTCATCCCGACCACGGCCATCACGGCGGCAACAGTCATGAAAGCCGCGCTGAGGCTCACGCCTTGCGCGATCAGCCCCATCAGCGGCGGGCCTGCGAAAAACGCGGCATAGCCCAGCACGGATACCCGCGCGATCACGGCCAGACGCATCTGTGGCGGCACGGCACGCCCCGCCAGCGCAAGGGTCAGCGGCGCCAGCACCGACACGCCCAGACCCGCCAGCGCGAACGACCACAGGGCCGCTGCAACCGAAGGGGCAAGCGCCGCCCCCGCCAGCCCCGCCGCCGTGACCAGACAGGCCAGTATCATCAGCCCTGCCTCGGGCACCAGCCGCGCCAGCGCATGCCCTGACAGTCGGCCAATCCCCATCGTCAATCCCATCAGCGCAGGCCCCAGCGCCCCTTGCTGTGCCGATCCGCCCAGACCGCGTTCGATGTGCAGGGCCGACCACCCTTCGGCCGATGCCTCGGTCAGGAAGGCGAAAAACACCAATCCACCAGCCAGCCAGACCAGTGATGCAGGCAGGGCTGTGTCTGGCGCGGGGGGCGCATCGGCGCTGACCTCGACGACTTTGCCCATCGTGGCCCGGGCCAGCAGCGCAAACAGCACCAGCAATCCGGCAAAAACCTGCGGCGGTGTCCAGCCGCCCTGACGCAGCATCCCCACCACCAGCGCGGCCCCCGCATAGGCAAAGGAATAGAGCGCGTGATTGAGGTTCATCAATGCACGCCCGCTGCGCGCCTCCAGATCCGCAACCTCGGCGTTGACCAGCACGTCCACCACGCCCGACCCCGCAGAAAGTAGCAGCAACATCACCGCCAGCGCCCAGAGCGCAGGCACCAGCCCCGCGCCCAATAGCCCCGCCGCAATCACCCCGATCGCCAGTGGCACCGCAAAACGCCCCGCCCGCCGCTGGACCCACGGCGCCAGCCACATCGCCGCCACAGCCCCCAGCGAGGCCCAGAGCAGCGCAAGACCGTAGGCGCGGTCGGACGCCTCGACCCCCGCCTTGATCACCGGCATCTGCGCGAAATATGCCGACCACGCCAGACCGATGGCGATGAACCCGCCCAGCGGCTTGCGCGAGCGTGATATGTCGGCGAAAAACCCCATGCGCACCTGCCTGACACGGGCCTTGGCGCGGCACAAGCGGGCGCATGGAATTAGGTCCGCCAAATAGGACTTCCCCCGAAACGGATTCCGGTCTATACGCGCGACTTCACGCGGGAATACAGCCTTGGAGGATTCCCGCCCTAACCACATTGGAGAATAATATGGCCGGAGAGATCCCAGATCTTGAAGCTCAAGTCCGGACGGGGACAGGCAAGGGCGCCGCTCGTCAGGCACGCCGTGATGGCTTGGTCCCGGGTATCGTGTTTGGCGGCGACGTCGACCCGCTGCCGATTTCGCTGGATTTCAACAAACTGCTGACCATGCTGCGCAAAGGCCGCTTTAAGGCGACCCTGTTCAACATGAAGGTCGAAGGCCACGATGACGTCCGTGTCATCTGCCGCGACGTCCAGCGCCACGTTGTCAAAGACCTGCCGACGCACGTCGACTTCATGCGCCTCAAGCGTACTACAAAAATCAACCTGTTCATCGGTGTCGACGTGACCGGCGAAGAGGAAAGCCCGGGTCTGAAAATGGGCGGCGTGCTGACGCTGGTGCGCCCCGAAGTCGAGCTGGTCGTGACCGCCGCGGACATCCCCGAGCAGATCACCATCGACGTCTCCAAACTGGAAATCGGCGACAGCATCACGATTTCGGATGTGACCCTGCCCGCAGGCGCCAAGCCGACGATCGACCGTGATTTCGTGATCGCGCAGGTTTCTGCACCATCCGGTCTGGCCTCGCAATCCGACGACGATGACGAGGATGTCGATGCGGATGAAGTGCCGACCACCGAAATGGATCCGCCCAACGGCGAGCAAGCCGACGATTGATCGGGTACGGATGCGACATCGGGAACGGGGCTGCCGGCAGGCGGCCCCGTTTTCGTTCCACCATGTCGCAGGGGTCACCGTATTGCGCAGGCCCTCCCCCCTCCTGTAGGATGCGCGCAACAGGGAGACGCGCATGAAACTGATCACTGGCCTCGGCAATCCGGGGGCGAAATACGCGCACAACCGGCACAACATCGGCTTTCTGGCGGTGGACCGGATCGCAGCCGATCACGGCTTTGGCCCGTGGAAGGCAAAGCATCAGGGCCTCGTCAGCGAGGGGCGGTTTGGCAGTGAAAAGGTTGTCCTGCTCAAGCCCGAGACATTTATGAACAAATCGGGTGACAGCGTGGCCGCGGCCCTGCGGTTCTACAAACTTGCGGCTGACGATCTGATCGTGCTGCATGACGAGCTAGATCTGGCCCCCGGCAAGGTGAAATTCAAGACGGGTGGCGGGCATGCGGGACACAACGGGCTGCGTTCGATCCACGGGCATCTGGGCCCCGGGTACGACCGCGTCCGTCTGGGCATCGGGCATCCGGGCCACAAGGACCGCGTTGCGGGCTATGTCCTGCATGATTTTGCCAAGGCCGAGGCCGACTGGCTGGAGGACGTGCTGGCAGGTGTCTCGGACGGGGCGGCCCATCTGGCAGGCGGCGACAGCGCCAAATTCATGAACGCGGTGAGTTTGCGCACCGCCCCGCCGCGCCCCTCGACGGGCACGCAAAAGGCCGCCAACGCCACCGCAAAAAGTAAAGCCGCGCCGCTGCCCGAAGACTCCCGCAATCCGCTGCAAAAACTGATGGACCGGTTTTCATGAGCCTGCGTGCGGCCTTTCGCGATCAGGCAACATCATGCGTCGCGCTGGGCAGCCCGTTCATGGGGCGCCTGCTGAACATGCTGGCCGATCACTGGCCCGACGACTGCGCGCTGGCACAGAAATTTGCGGGCTTTGACGGTGACATCGGGCCTGCGGGCCATTCCCTTCCCCTGCGCACGGCGGGCGGGCTGCATGCGCTGGTGCTGACACAGCGCGACGCGGCGCTGGCGGCGGTCTATCCGCCCCACACACCAGACGATGCCGCCCTGCGCCATGCCGTGCTGGCAGCACTGGACACCCACGCCGGTTTCCTGTGCGACTGGGCCGACAGCGCCCCCCAAACCAACGAGGTGCGGCGCGCGGCGGTACTGATCGCGGGCGCACGCGTGGCCGTGGCCCATTTCGACCTGCCCCTGTGTCTGAGCGAGCTGGGCGCGAGCGGGGGCCTCAATCTGGCATGGGATCATTATGCGCTGGATCTGGACGGCACGCGGTTTGGTCCCGACATGCCGGCGCTGTCGCTGAGCCCCGATTGGTCCGGCCCGCCCCCCCTGCCCTACGCGCCGCAGATCGCCGCCCGCGCGGGTGTCGATCTCAACCCGCTGGACCCGCAGCGCGGCGACCACCTGCTGCGTCTCACCGCGTACCTGTGGCCCGACCAGCCCGAACGTCTGGCGCGCACGCGCGCGGCGGCCTCGGTGGCTGCGACCCGCATCGAGGCGGGCGATGCGGTTGACTGGCTGGGCGGGCGGCTGGCCGCGGCGCCGCAAGGGCAGCTGCATCTGATCCAGCATTCGGTCGCGTGGCAGTATTTTCCCGCCGCCGCCCGCGCCCACGGCACAGCCCTGATCGAGGCCGCAGGCGCGCAGGCCACCCCCGACCGCCCGCTGGCATGGCTGGCGATGGAAAGTGACGGCGACACCAAAGGCGCACGCGGGGCCGCCGTGACGCTGCGCCTGTGGCCCGGCGACATCACACTGGATCTGGGCCGTGCCGATTTTCACGGGCGCTGGGTCGACTGGACCTATGGCGCCGACCCCCGAACCGACAGGAGCACCCGCAATGGAACCCGATGACAGCACCAACGTAGAGGGCGGCACACTGGCGCTGTGCGGCACCGACCCCGTGACCGGGTTTTTCCGCGACGGGCATTGCAACACCTGCGCGGCCGATCAGGGCAGCCACACAGTCTGCGCAGTGATGACAGCCGAGTTCCTCGCCTTTTCCAAATATGTTGGCAATGATCTGTCCACGCCCAACCCTGCCTTCGGGTTTGCCGGCCTCACGCCGGGCGATGCGTGGTGCCTGTGTGCGGGGCGGTTCTTGCAGGCCGCCGAGGAAGGCTGCGCGCCCAAAGTGCATCTGGCCGCAACCCATCTGCGCGCCCTTGACGTGGTCCCGCTGGCCATCCTGCGCGCGCATGCGCTGGAGGGAAAGACATGAGGGCCGCCGTCGCAAGCGCCCTGCTTGCCGCGCTTTTTGCGGCACCGTCCGTGGCCCAGGACATCCGCCCACAGGAGCAACAACGCCTCGACCGCTATGAGCGGATCGCGGGTACGGCTGTGTTGGGCGCGCTGGCACGCGGCGACGCGGGCGATGTGGCGGCCCTGACGGCGGCGCTGTCGGGCGCACCGCAAGTGGCCTTTGACCCCGCGTTGCAGGGGGAGTGGCGATGCCGCACCATGAAGCTGGGCGGGATATCCGCCCTCACCGTCTACACGAATTTCAAATGCCGCATGACGCTGGACAACACCGGCGTGACCTTTGAAAAACTGACCGGATCGCAACGCACCTCTGGCCGGATCGAAATGCGCGAGGGGCGCGCGATCTATCTGGGTGTGGGCTATGTCGCGTCAGAGCCGCCGCAGACCTACGAAAGCCTTGCGCCCGATTTCGAGGGCACAGGCACCGTCGCACCCGATGTCGCGGTGTTCGAGCGCGTGTCGGAGCGGCGCGCGCGGCTGTTGTTCCCCGCCCCCGTCAACGAGAGTGATTTCGATATTCTGGAACTGACCCGCTAGGGGTCAGGCGAATTCGCCCATCTCGAAATCCAGCGCACGCGCGACAGTAAAGATATCCTTGTCCCCGCGCCCGCACATGTTCATCACCAGCAGGTGATCCTTTGGCAGGGTCGGCGCGATCTTGATCACATGGGCCAGCGCGTGCGATGGCTCCAGCGCGGGGATAATGCCCTCCAGCTCACAGCATTTCTGGAAGGCGGCCAGCGCCTCAACGTCCGTGATCGAGACATATTGCGCGCGGCCAATGTCGTGCAGCCACGCGTGCTCTGGCCCGATGCCCGGATAATCCAGTCCCGCCGAGATCGAGAACCCCTCAAGGATCTGCCCGTCGTCGTCTTGCAGCAGATAGGTGCGGTTGCCGTGCAGCACGCCCGGCCTGCCACCGGTGAGCGAGGCGCAATGCTCCATCTTGGCGTTGACGCCTTTGCCGCCGGCCTCGACCCCGATGATGTTCACCTCTTTGTCGTCAAGGAAGGGATAGAACAGCCCCATCGCGTTGGAGCCACCCCCGATGGCCGCGATCAGCGTGTCGGGCAGACGGCCCTCGGCGGCCTCCATCTGGGTGCGGACCTCCTTGCCGATGATGCTTTGGAAATCGCGGACCATTGCGGGGTACGGGTGCGGGCCTGCAACGGTGCCAATGCAATAAAAGGTGTCACGCACATTCGTAACCCAGTCGCGCAGCGCGTCGTTCATCGCGTCCTTGAGCGTGCCCCGACCGCTTGTGACAGGCACAATCTCGGCGCCCAGCAGTCGCATGCGAAAGACGTTGGGGGCCTGACGCTCGACATCGTGGGCGCCCATGTAGACCACGCATTTGAGGCCGAACTTGGCGCAAACAGTCGCAGTCGCCACACCGTGCTGGCCCGCACCGGTTTCCGCGATGATGCGCTTTTTGCCCATGCGGCGGGCAAGGATGATCTGCCCCAATACGTTGTTGATCTTATGCGCGCCAGTGTGGTTCAGCTCGTCCCGCTTCATGTAGATTTTGGCACCGCCCAGCTCTTCGGTCAGGCGCGAGGCGTGGTAGAGCGGGCTGGGCCGGCCGACATAATGTTCCCACAGATCGTCCATCTCGGCCCAGAAGGTCGCGTCGGTCTTCGCCTTGTCATACTCGGCCTGCAATTCGAGGATCAGCGGCATCAACGTCTCCGAGACGAAGCGCCCGCCAAAATCGCCAAAGCGGCCGTTTTCATCAGGGCCGGTCATAAAGCTGTTGAAAAGATCGTTTGCCATCGCGCATCTGCCTTTCGGAACTGTGGTTGGCAAAGCAGTACCGCCCGCAGGCGCAATCGTAAAGCGGGCAAAGGGGCGCAGGCGGCCCCGTCAGGCCGTGCGGGCCGCCGCAAGCAGATCGTGAATGAGGGCGGCATCCTTGACCCCCGGCGCGCTTTCGACCCCGGACGAGACATCAAGCTGCGCGGCCCCTGTGCGCGCGATTGCCTCGGACACATTCTGCGGGGTCAGACCGCCGGCCAGCATCCACGGGCAGCGCCAAACACGGCCCTGTAGCAGCGTCCAGTCAAAGGCCAGACCGTTGCCGCCGGGCAGATCCGCGCCCTCGGGCGGTTTGGCATCGACGAGAAGTTGATCCGCCACACCCGCATAGGCGTCCAGCTGTGCCAGATCGGCGCGGGTGGCGACGCCGACCGCCTTCATCACCGGCAGCCCATAGCGGGCCTTGACCTGCGCGACCCGCTGGGGACTTTCGCGCCCGTGCAGTTGCAACATATCGAGGGGGACAGCCTGCGTCAGCGCATCAAGCATCGCGTCATCGGCATTGACCGTGAGCGCGACCTTGCACAGGCCCACCGGCACATGGGTGGCCAGCGTGGCGGCGGCGTCCAGCTCAAGGTGACGGGGCGATTTGGGAAAGAACACGAAGCCCACATAACGCGCCCCCGCAGCGGCGGACGCGTCAACGGCCCCGCGTGTCGCGAGGCCGCAAATCTTGACTGCAATGTCGGCAGGCATGACGCGCGCTTAGCTTGCTTTATCCAGCAGCGCGAAAACCTCGTCTTTGCCTTCGTGCTTTTGCGCCTTCAGCTTGTCCAGCTCGCGTTGCAGGCGGCGCATTTCGCGGGCCTGTTTGGCGGCCTCCGCGCGCTCTCCGTACTCGCGGATCCATTCCCAGATGAACCCCACCAGCAAACCGGCAAGGATGGAGCCGAGGATGACAATGAACATCGGCAACTCGACCGACGGGTTCACCGCGAACAGACCGGATATTTCGGTCGGCAAAATCTTGAGCGGCACCATGGCGCGGTTGGCCAGAGCGACAGAAATCAAGGCCACCGCAAAGGTGGCGATACAGAGGTAACGTACATAGCGCATTAGCTTTTCCCGTTCAGCCGATCACGGAGCAACTTCCCCGTTTTGAAGAAGGGTACATGCTTCTCGTCCACATGAACAGTCTCACCTGTGCGTGGATTGCGCCCAACGCGTGCATCGCGCTTTTTCACGGAAAAGGCGCCAAAGCCGCGCAGCTCGACGCGGTCCCCTTTGGACATGGCCGCAGTAATCTCGTCAAATATAGTGTTTACGATGCGCTCAACGTCTCTTTGATACAAATGTGGATTGTCGTCCGCGATCTTCTGGATCAATTCTGATCTGATCATCTTATCTCTCCCCGCCGTAATTTGCGTTATTATGCAGGTACTATAGAAAAATTCCCCCTCTGCGCAAAGTGATTGCTGCGCCCAAATACAGCAATTTACGATGTGAATTCAGGGAAACTTCATATTTTTCCACAACCGTAGGTCGTTAGGTGCGCAAATTGAGAGAATCACACTGATTACCGATAATGTCGCAAAAGTGATTCGCAAAAAGGGCCCCGCAGATTTCTCTGCGGAGCCCTTTATTTTTATGACCGGAGCCTGAGCCCCGGAGCGGATCAATCGTCCGAAGGTTTGAGTGCAGCACCCAGAATATCGCCCAGCGATGCGCCTGAGTCGGAAGAGCCGTACTGTTCGACCGCTTCCTTCTCTTCCGCGATCTCGCGCGCTTTGATCGAGACGCCAAGGCGGTGCGCTTTTGCATCCACGTTCGTGATGCGCACATCGACCTTGTCCCCTACCGAGAAACGCTCGGGGCGCTGCTCTGCACGGTCGCGGCTCAGATCGGAGCGGCGGATAAAGGCTTTCATGCCCTCGTATTCCACTTCGATGCCGCCATCCTCGATGGAGGTCACAGCCACAGTCACAACAGAGCCGCGCTTCACGCCGCCCACTGCTTCTGCGAACTTGTCGCCACCCACGCCTTTGATCGAAAGCGAAATCCGCTCTTTCTCGACGTCGACCTCAGAGACGACGGCCTGAACCATATCGCCTTTGCGGTAGTCCTGAATGGCCTCTTCGCCACGCTGGTCCCAGCTGAGGTCCGACAGGTGAACCATGCCGTCGATGTCGCCCGGCAGGCCGACAAACAAACCGAATTCGGTGATGTTTTTGACTTCGCCTTCGACTTCGGTGCCCTCGGGGTGGCTCTCTGCGAACACCTCCCACGGGTTGCGCATGGTCTGTTTCAGACCAAGGGACACGCGGCGCTTGGTGCCGTCGATTTCCAGAACCATGACTTCGACTTCCTGAGAGGTCGACACGATCTTGCCGGGGTGCACGTTCTTTTTCGTCCAGGACATTTCAGAGACGTGAACCAGACCTTCGACACCCGGCTCCAGCTCAACAAAGGCGCCGTAGTCGGTGATGTTGGTCACGCGGCCCGTGTGCGAGGATTCCAGCGGGTATTTGGCGGCGACCAGATCCCACGGGTCTTCTTGCAGCTGCTTCATGCCAAGGCTGATGCGGTGCGTTTCTTTGTTGATCTTGATGACCTGCACCTTGATCGTTTCGCCAATGGCGAGGATCTCGGAGGGGTGGTTGACGCGGCGCCATGCCATGTCGGTGACGTGCAGCAGGCCGTCGACACCGCCAAGGTCCACGAACGCACCGTATTCGGTGATGTTCTTGACCACACCGTCGACTGTCTGGCCTTCGGTCAGGTTGCCGATAACCTCGGCGCGCTGTTCGGCACGGGATTCCTCAAGGATCGCACGACGCGAGACAACGATGTTGCCACGGCGACGGTCCATTTTGAGAACCTGAAACGGCTGCTTGAGACCCATAAGCGGGCCTGCATCGCGCACGGGGCGCACATCGACCTGAGAACCGGGCAGGAAGGCAACAGCACCGCCCAGATCCACGGTAAAGCCACCTTTGACACGGCCAAAGATCGCACCCTCGACGCGCTCTTCCGCGGCATAGGCTTTTTCCAGACGATCCCACGCTTCTTCGCGGCGCGCCATCTCGCGGGAGATGACAGCTTCGCCGCGGCTGTTCTCTACCTGACGCAGGAACACTTCGACTTCGTCGCCGACTTCGATTTTGGGGGATTCGCCGGGATCGGCAAATTCTTTCAACTCGACGCGGCCTTCCATCTTGTAGCCTACGTCGATAATGGCCTGGCCCGCTTCGATTGCGATCACCTTGCCTTTGACAACAGAACCCTCTTCGGGCGTGTCCATTTCGAAGCTTTCGTTCAAGAGTGCTTCAAACTCGTCCATCATATTCGCCATGTAGCGTGTTTTTCCTAATCTAGATTTTATACGGGCCGCGCGGTTGTCTCCGCCGGTCTTTGGATGAATGCCCACCTGTGGTGTGACGGTAAAATATGACCTCGGGATGGGTCCGGTCGGGATAAAGAAAGAGGGCCGGAATACACCGACCCTGCCCTATATATCGCGTCCGACGCGTGTACCCGCCCCTTAGACTAGCGCGCGTATAGGGGATTTGGCGAGGCGGTGCAAGGGCTGCGCACCGTATGGGCTGCATGGATATTTTCCAGATCAGGTCAGCTTCCGACACCGCTTTGCTGTAGGGATTGCTTGCGAAAATCCGTAGGGGACAGTCCTGTCGCCTCCCGAAAGGCGCGGTTAAATGGACCGAGGGAGGCAAAGCCTACATCATAGGCTATCTCGAGGATCGTCGTTTCCGCTGCGCCTCCCGTCCCCAGCCGCTCCTTTGCCGCGTCAATTCTGGCACGGTTGATAAAGCTGGCAAAGTTGCGATGCCCGAGCCCCTGATTGATCGCCTTGCGCACTTGATGCTCTGGTGCGCCGACCTTCTGGGCCAGTGCGCCAACCGACAATCCCTCGGTCTGCCATACCCCCGCCTCCATCGCCTTCAGGATGCGGGTGACCAGCGCGGTTTGCTCTGTTGACCGTTGCGCGGCGGATGGCTCGGAGGCCAGCTTTGGCATCGTCTCACCTGGCCAGTTGCTCAGGTTCGCCTTGAGCGCCCAAAGCGCAAAGCAGGTTAGGAAAAACATCAGCGCGACGGATTGCCCCAATGCCTCTGCGACGGAACGGGTGTCCTGCATCGGGCTGGAGGTGATTGCCAGTCCGACGCAATAGATCAGTAGAAACGACGACATCGCCGGCCGCATCCGTCGACGTGCATCCTGCAAGTCACCCAAGCCGGAGTACAGAACCATCCCCAGCAGCCCGAGGAAATGAAACACCGCAAAGATCCGCAGATACGGGACGACCCACGGCAGGTAAGGCGTCAGCGGAATACTCGCTGAAATGACGGCACCGGACACCAGCCATGCCCAAGAGAACCGCCTGTCATCCAAAAAGATCGTCAGCACGAACCATGTCACCGAGACGGAGCCACATGCCCCGATCAGCCTGAGTATCTGAAGCGTCTGACCGGAAATTTCGGTGTTATCGGGAAGTGTGGTCCAGCTGCGTGCCACCAGCGAAATGCTCAAGAGTGTAAAGGCGATCTGGGCTTCGCGGGCGACCCTGCTCATCCACAAGAGGGCCGGAAGAAGGAAACATATCCCTGTCGTGGCTCCCCGCAACGCGATGTCGATCAGCTCGGTGTTCAAAAGTGCCTCCAGTCATCCCGCCCTGCAAGATGACTGAAAACCTGTATTTGTCCATAATGCAACGTCACTTTATGCGATGCATATGACCCTCACATACGGGCCTCACATGCGGGCCTCAACGAGGGCCGCGCCCGGCTCGCCGGATCGTGCCGATGCGTCGTCCTTGTGCCGTTGGGCCGCCGCATTGATCACAAAACCCATCTGCGGCTCGATCTTCATCAAAACTGCGGCAAGCCATCCGGGCATGCGGGTGATCCGGTTCATTCCGATTGCACCGCGGAACCCTTCGATGCCCAGCGTGCACAATGGCGATGCATGCAAATCCTCGATCAATATGTCGAACCGCAGCCGCCCTGTCAGCAGATCACGGGCGGTGCGTTCGACCTGCGACCAGTTCTGGCGCACCGCACGACGCTGTGCGCAAACCTGGCGGGCTTCGTCCATCGCCGCGAACGGATCATCGTGCTGTGCGTGATAGCCGCGTGTTTTGCCCGCAGTATAGACCATCCACAGCGGTTGCCCCTTCATGGTAAGCGCGCGGTACGCCTTCATCGTTCCACAATCAGATGTCACCATGTTGCCACGGTCCAGATACAGCGGCACCCAATCCGTCTTGTCGAACACCAGCGCGTCACTCGCGGCAATCATCTCTTTCTCGATGAGCGACGTCATCTGACGTTTCTTGGCAAGCAAAAGGCGGGCGGTGGCATGTGAGAGTTTGGTCATGGAAGCATCCTTTGAGAGAGTTGGTTTGTCAGTTGATTAAAACTGATCCTCTTCTCTCCGACGGGGACGTGCCGAACGCGCCGTTTTTCAAAAACAGCCTTATTTATTCGGAATTGGCGCTATATTTTCAGAATCGACGTGGAAAGCCACGTTTTTTGCACGCCATTTCTCGAACGGCAGGCCGCATTGCCAGTGACCTGCACGCACGTCTGTATGTTCACCGAGACATACACCGCTTTTGATAACCAGATTTTTAAAAGATGCCCCAGGCCGGTGCTGTCGCCGTGCCACCGGCCTGCAGGTCGTCTGTGGTCGTTACGGTGTTTCCACCTTAGCGATCATGCTTCGGTCGGTCCGCCTGCGTCTTTCCACGCGGGGAAGCCGCCGATGTTGGTGACATTGGTAAAGCCCATATCCTTGAGCGTTTTGCCCGCCAGTGCCGCCTGTCCGCCCGCACCGCAAACCAGATAGATCTCTGCGTCTTTCTGGAACACCGGATCATAGAGCGCCTCGACCGCCGGATCGGCACGGAATTCGATCATGCCGCGCGGAATGCGGTGTGCGCCCTTGATTGTGCCGCTCTCGCTGATGCCCGCACTGTCGCGCACGTCGATGAACACGCCCTGGCCAGCGGCATGTTTGGCAATCGCCGCCTGTGCGTCCAGTTTCGGCACATCGGCATTGGCGGCCTCAAGGTAGTCTTTTGCGGTTTTCATCACACTCTCCTGTTGGTGGGTATGGTTCCCGTTTGAGGCATTTGGCCCCGCGCGACAAGGCGACTGTGGAGGTTAAAGCGCCTCACCTTTCTTTTTCAGCTCCTCGAACAGCTCGCGGTAGATGCCGTTTGAATCGCCGCCGCCGAACACTTGCGCGCCGCCCGAATAGGTCTGGCCATAGGTGCGCGCCACGTTGACGGTCTGGATCAGCGCACTGATCAACTGGTCCCGCTCCAACGCCCCAAGCGGGTGGATGAACACGCCCCACAGCCGCCCGTTCGCCACGGCATAGCGCGCATCAAGGGCCGTGTCGAAATTGGCCTGCATCATCCGCAACAGATCCGCCTGCGTGAGGCTGTCTGCACTGGCAATCGGCACCATCGCACGCATCCGGTCCGCAGCGGCATCGGCCACGATCATCACGGGGATGTCGTCGATGGTGAATTGCAACGTGGGGCCCTGCGCGCGGACCTGCGCGTCCAGCGCCTCGACGATGCGGGCAAGCCGCTCCAGTGTCATCGGCCCCTCGACCTCGCTCGCGGCGGGTGGCGCAGGCACAGGCACAGGTTCGGGTGCGGGGGCTGTCTGCTGCGCGTGTGTCGCGACAGGCGCGGCCAGCAGGGTTGCGATCAGTATCAGAACGGGGGTGCGGGTCATTCGGTTTCTCCCTTTTGTCACCCCCGAGCCTAGCAAGCCCGCGCAAAAAAGCGAAACACCCTTTGGTGAGTGCTGTGTCACAGCGGGCCGCGCACCGCCACGATTGCAGCGACCGCAGCCGCCACGGCCTGCTCGATCGACAGGCGCGAGGTGTCGATCAGCGTGGCATCCTGCGCGGGTTTCAACGGTGCCTCGGCCCGCTCCATATCGCGGGTGTCGCGGGCTTTCACATCCGCCAGCACCTGCTCGAAACTATCAGTGATCCCCCTGCCCGACAGCTCGGAAAAGCGGCGCTGCGCGCGCACCTCGGCGCTGGCCGTGACAAACAGTTTCACATGTGCCTGCGGGCAGATCACCGTGCCGATGTCGCGCCCGTCCAGCACCGCACCGCCCGCGCGGGCGGCAAAACTGCGCTGGAAATCCAGCAGCGCCGCGCGCACAGGGGCGATCACCGCAACCTTGCTTGCCGATTGGGCGACGGCAGGGGTGCGCAGGCTGTCGTCCTCCAGATCATCCGCCACCAGCGCCGTTGCCGCCGCCAGCGGGTCCATCCCCGCCAGCACCTTGGCCCCGACCGCGCGGTACAACAGGCCGGTGTCCAGATGTGCGAAACCGAAATGCGCGGCCACGGCCTTTGATACGGTGCCCTTGCCTGCGGCCGCAGGGCCGTCAATCGCTACTGTGAAACCGTCGCTCATCAAAGATATTTCCTTGTCTCAGTCACGGCGCACAGCGGCGCCCAGTTCCGCCATCAGCGGCTCGAAAATCGGGAAGGACGTTGCAATCGGCCCGCCGTCATCCACACGCACAGGCGCATTGGCCGCCATCCCGAGGATCAGAAACGACATGGCGATCCGGTGATCAAGGTGACTGGCACACAGCGCACCGCCTGCGACATTGCCGGCCCCTGCGCCCGTGACCGTCCACCAATCCTCTCCCTCGTCCACAGTAATGCCATTGGCGCGCAGCCCCGTGGCCATCGCGTCGATCCGGTCGCTTTCCTTGACGCGCAATTCGCCCACGCCGTTCATTACGGTGCGCCCCTCGGCAAAGGAGGCGGCGACGGAGAGGACGGGGTATTCGTCGATCATCGAGGCGGCACGCTCGGGCGGCACCGCGACCCCGCGCAAGGACGAATGACGCACGCGCAGATCGGCGACCGGCTCGCCCCCTTCCTCGCGCTCGTTCTCGAAGGCGATGTCGGCCCCCATCTCCAGCAGCGTGTGATAGAGGCCGTCGCGCGTGGGGTTGCGCGAGACGCCCGGGACCGTGATTTCCGACCCCGGCACCAGCAGCGCGGCGACGACGGGAAAGGCCGCCGAGGACGGATCGCGCGGGACGGCGATGGTGCAGGGGGTGAGATCCGGCTGGCCGGTGAGGGTGATCGTGCGACCCTGGGCCGTTTGCTCGACCGTCACCTCCGCGCCAAAGCCGCGCAGCATCCGTTCGGTATGGTCGCGTGTGGCTTCTTTTTCGATCACCACGGTTTCGCCGGGTGCATTCAACCCTGCCAGCAGGATGGCTGATTTAACCTGGGCCGATGGGACGGGACTTTTATACCGCACGGGCACGGCGTCTTGCGCCCCCATGATGGTTAAGGGCAATCGTCCCATCGAACGGCCAAAGGACTTTGCCCCGAACAACGACAAAGGTTCTGTCACGCGCCCCATGGGTCGCTTGTTCAAACTGGCATCCCCCGTGAACGTGGCCGCGATGGGACTGGTGGCCATGGCCCCCATGATCAACCGAACGCCAGTGCCAGAGTTGCCGCAATCGATCACCTTTTCGGGTTCGGCAAAACCGCCAACACCAACGCCGTGCACAGACCAAGACCCACCGCCAAAGTTTACGACATCCGCCCCGAAGGCCGCCATTGCCCGCCCTGTGTCCAGAACATCTTGGCCTTCTAACAACCCTTCGATCTTGGTTTCGCCCACGGACAAAGCCCCTAAAATCAGGGATCGGTGCGAGATTGATTTGTCCCCAGGGACATCTGCGGTGCCCACCAACGGACCCGCAGCGCGGGCCAAAAGGGGACGGGGTTTACCATGGGCCGACATCGCTGTCTCCTTGTTCGTTGGCTATGTGGATAAACCCGACCCCGCCAAACGTCCACCGCAACTTCTGTGGCCAAAGACCGGCACCGGGGCGTCTGCATCCAACAGATACAAAACGTCTTGCGCCGCGCCAGCGGCACAAAGGGATCAGGTACTGCGGGTAAAGGTCAGATAATGGGGCGTGCGCCCTTCGCGCAGGGCCTTTTGTTCGTATCTCGTCGAAAGCCAATCGCCCCACGGTGTGCGCCAATCCTGGGGCGTTTGCGCATCCCATTCGAACCCCGCCTTGGGCACTTCTTGCAGACTTTGACGCACGTAGTCTTCAATGTCCGTGGCAATCCGAAGCTTTGCCCCAGGCTGTAGAACATGGTGCAGCGGCTTCAAATGATCCTGTGTCACAAAGCGACGTCGGTGGTGGCGCGCTTTTGGCCACGGGTCAGGATACAACAGAAATGCTTTGGCCACTGAATTGGCGGGCAAAACGTCCATCACAAACCGGGCATCACCGTGGTGCAGACGGATGTTGTTCACCCCAGCTTTGCGGATTTTGCCCAGCAACATGGCCATCCCGTTCAAGTAGGGTTCCACCCCCAAGAAGGTCACATCGGGGTTTTGCTGGGCTTGATGCACCAGATGTTCACCACCCCCAAAACCGATTTCCAGCCAAAGCGGTTTGCCTTGGGTCAGCGCATCCATATCCAGCAAAGTCCGGTCTGGATTTTCTTCGACCGTTATGCCCGGCACAGCCAGCTCGGGCAGCAGCCCTTCCAGGTCCCGCCGTTGCATGGGTTTCAGAGTTTTGCCCTTCAACCGACCGTAAAAATTTCTGTGTTCCACCATGTGAAAAAGGCGCCCCGCAAGGCGCCCCTCCTCTTCTCGCTTGGGGTTGGTCTTAGACCGCCTTTTTCAAGGCGTCCACCAAATCTGTGCGTTCCCAGCTGAACCCGCCATCATCGGTCGGCGTGCGGCCAAAGTGACCATAGGCTGCCGTGCGTGCATAGATCGGTCGGTTCATGCCCAAGTGTTCGCGAATGCCGCGCGGGGTAAGGTCGATGCACTTGGAAATTGCTTTTTCAATTACATCATCGGGAACATTCCCTGTGCCGTGCGTATCGACGTAGATCGACAGCGGTTTGGACACGCCAATCGCGTAGGACAGTTGTAACGTACACCGATCAGCCATGCCTGCGGCGACGATGTTCTTTGCGACGTAACGTGCAGCGTAAGCCGCGGACCGATCCACCTTGGTGGGGTCTTTGCCAGAAAACGCGCCGCCCCCGTGGGGGGCCGCCCCACCGTAGGTGTCCACGATGATTTTCCGTCCCGTCAATCCCGCGTCCCCGTCCGGGCCGCCAATCACAAAAACGCCCGTGGGGTTCACCCACCATTCTGTGTTCTGTGTGATCCATTCTGCGGGCAGCACGTCCCGAATGTGGGGTTCTACGATGCCGCGAATGTATGCACTGTCTTGGTCTTCGGACGCATGTTGCGTGGACAAAACGATGGATGTCACTTCAACGGGCACACCGTTTTCATAGCGCAAAGACACTTGCGATTTGGCATCCGGGCGCAGGTCGGGTTCACTGCCGTCTTTCCTCACTTCCGCCAAACGCCGCAGGATTGCGTGGGAATACTGGATCGGGGCTGGCATCAGTTCTGGCGTTTCGTTGGTGGCGTAGCCAAACATGATCCCCTGATCACCCGCGCCTTCGTCTTTGTCGGCAGAGCTGTCCACACCTTGCGCAATATGCGCGGATTGTTCGTGCAAAAGGTTCGTCACTTCTACGGTTTCCCAATGAAACTGATCCTGTTCGTAGCCAATGTCTTTGATGCAATCGCGGGCGATTTGATCAATGCGCCCCAAATAATCTTTCAGCTTGTCAGGATCTGACAGCCCCACTTCACCGCCGATGACAACCCGGTTGGTGGTGGCGAACGTTTCTGCTGCCACACGCGCAAAAGGTTCTTCGGAAAGAAATGCGTCCAAAACGGCATCGGATATGCGGTCGCAGATTTTATCTGGGTGGCCTTCTGATACGGACTCAGAAGTAAAGGTATAGTTTGCGCGTGCCATTGAAGGTGCTCCATTCCAAATGAGTGCGACGCCAGGAAGCCGTTGCCGCTAGGATTGGCGTAGACCTTGCGGCAATAGCGGTCAAGGACGATTGAAAGCACCGCGTTCGCACCATGCAAAAGCGGCAAACCCCAAAAGGAACAGAAGCGCGATTGGGACATCACCAATCTTGGCGTAAACAGTGGCGGGATCCGCATCTGGTAAAACCGCATCAAGGCGGGTTGTTTCATCAAACCCGACCCGCCGGGTGACTTGCCCACGGGCGTCAATCATCGCGCTAATCCCACGGTTCGCGGATCGCACCACGGGCAATCCCTGTTCAATGGCGCGCGCTTGGGCCTGGGCCAAATGTTGGGCGGGGCCACCGCGTGTGCCAAACCAGCCATCGTTCGTAATCAAAACAATCGCGCGGGGGCGTCCCGTCAGGGAACCCACAAAATGCGGAAAAATCCCTTCGTAACAGATCAAAATCTGAACCTTGCCAATACCCCGAACAGGCACGGTGACAGCACCCTGCCCTTCGGAAAACCCTAACCCGGCGGCGTCTGCTAACCCAGTTAACCCAAACCTGCGCGCGATGGGCGTCAGGGGGATGTATTCCCCAAAGGGCACCAACTTCGATTTCAGATATATCGCGTCGCCGTCTGCATTTTTGGCATCCAGAACAGTGGCCGCGTTGAAGAACGTCTCAAAATCCGGCGAATATTGATGGCCCAACAAAACAGGTGCATCGCCTGCGGCGGCCAGAATGTCGGACCTGGTGGCCGACAGTTGCATGGTTAGGGCGGATTCTGGCCAAACCACCAAATCCACTGGCGGGCCTTGGGTCAAATCCAAATGCCGTTGATACATCGCTTCGCGCGTATCAGGATGCCATTTGTCTTGCTGCAAAACATTGGGGCTTAGGATGCGCACCATTGGTCCAACTTGGGTATCTGGGGTCCACGCCAAGGGCGCGACACTGACCGCCAGCACCGCAACAACCAAGCCGACACCGCGCAAAATGTGAGACCGCCCCACCATCGTTGCCCCCAAAAGAAAGGTCAGCGCCGTCACGCCGTGCGGGCCTATAAACCGGGCAAGTTGATATGCTTCGCGGTCTATCCAAACGTACCCCACCAATCCCCAAGGCAGGCCGGACAAAACAAAAGATCGGGCCACTTCTGCCAGGGCAATCCCCAGGGCCAACGACCATACCCCCTGCGACAGGCGGGCCGCGATGCCCCAGAACAAAGCCAAGCCCCCAGCCATTAAGAACAACGCCGGGGCGGCCATCCATCCGTGACGCGCGATATCCACTAAAAAGGGTTCCACGATCCAGGCCATGACATGGCCAAAATACCCAAGCCCCAAGGCCCACCCATGCCAGAAACGGCGCGTCCCGTGGGCCCGGTTCACCAAAAATAAACCCAAAGCCAAGGCAACAACAGTCAAAATCGGAAGACCAAATGGCGCTTGCCCAAATCCCGCCAAAGCCCCGGCGGCAATCAAGACAAGCCCCAAAGCCCATTCCGGCAAACCGTCCAACCTACTTTTCAGCGGAGGCACCGACATAGACCCGTAGTCGCTTTATGCTGCGCGGATCGGCGTCCACGATTTCAAATTCAACACCCGCAGGATGCTGTACCACTTGGCCGCGTGTGGGCACCCGACCCGACAACATGAAGACCAAACCGCCCAGGGTTTCCACCTCTTCGGGGTCCACATCTTCGGCCTGGGTCAGATCCATGTTTATCTCGGCTTGGAATTCATCCAGTGGCGTTTTGGCTTGGGCCAAGTAACAGCCCGGCTTTTCCAAAACCCAAAACTGGCCTTCGTCGACATCGTGTTCATCTTCGATTTCGCCCACCACCTGTTCGATCAGGTCTTCGATGGTCACCAAACCGTCTGTGCCGCCGTATTCGTCAATCACCAAGGCCATGTGTCTGCGGTCCGCCTGCATTTTGGCCAACAAAACGCCGATGGGCATGGACGCCGGGACGTAAAGCAGCGGCCGCAACATTTTGCGCAACTGCAACCGGCCCCCATTGCCGTTGAACCCGTGACGCAAGGCCAGGTCTTTCAAGTGTGCAAATCCCAAAGGGGTGTCCAGCGTGCCGTTATACACGGGCAAACGGGTCAACCCACTGTCGCGAAACGTGCGCACAAGATCGTCCTTGGTGATGGTAACCGGCACCGACACAATATCCGCTTTGGGCACAGCCACATCTTCCACCCGTAAGGCGCGCAGGTTCGCAATACTGGGGGCAATTTCAAATGGATTTTCCGCCGCTAAGGCTTGTTCAACGGGGTGCAATTCTGCGCCCGTAATCGCCCATTTCAAGCGGGCCCACAAACCAGGGGCCTTGGGTAAACTTGAAGGGTCTTCGCCCGCGTCGTCCCCGTTGGGGGAGCTGGGTGGTGCTAAATCGTTCATCAACTCACTGCATGTTCATAGGGGTTGGAATATCCCAAACTGGCCAGAACGGCCACCTCAGTTAGTTCCATCAGTTCCGCATCGGCGTCTTCTATATGGTCATACCCCAAAAGATGTAACAGACCATGCAGATAAAGATGGGTGACGTGGGCGTCAAATGACTTGCCTTGTTCGGCGGCCTCTCGCTGACATGTTTCAAACGCCAGGGCGATATCACCCAGTTCAGGGTCAGTCGCAGCATCTGGTACACCACCGATCTTGGACGCCGCCCGATCTTCGGTGGGCCAAGACAACACATTGGTGGGGGTGGGTTTGTCCCGAAACTGGGTGTTCAGTGCTGCGATGCGATCGTCGTTGCAGCCCATGACCACGGCTTCTGCCCCGTCTGGAAGCGGCACATGAACGGCAAGGGTCGCAAAAATTTTGGCCCCAATCGCCCCTAGATCCACGTCTTCCCAACGTGGATCTTCGATGACGACATCGACGGTTCCGTTCATGTATCGTCCTTGTCATAGGCTTCGATGATGGCGGCCACCAATGGATGGCGCACCACGTCTTTGGCCGTGAAATAGCTGAACGAAATGCGCGGAATAGTTTTCAACAACCGTTCTGCATCCGACAGCCCCGATTTCACCCCGCGCGGCAAATCCACCTGGGTGCGGTCGCCCGTGATCACCATGCGGCTCCCCTCGCCCAGGCGAGTTAGAAACATCTTCATTTGCATCGTCGTGGCGTTCTGGGCTTCGTCCAACACCACAAAGGCATTGGACAGGGTCCGCCCCCGCATAAAGGCCAAGGGTGCAATTTCGATCTTCTTTTCTTCGATCAGCTTGGCGGCCTGCTTGGCGGGCAGAAAATCGTTCAACGCATCATACAGCGGCTGCATGTAGGGGTCGACTTTGTCCTTCATATCACCTGGCAGATAACCCAGCTTTTCGCCTGCTTCGACGGCGGGACGTGACAGGATGATCCGGTCCACCAAGCCGTTGATGTACAAGTTCACCCCAACCGCAACAGCCAGGTATGTTTTACCTGTCCCCGCAGGGCCAATGCCAAACGAAAGATCGTTTTTAAACAATGCCTTAACGTACGCTTTTTGCGCATCTGTTCGGGGTTCGATGGTTTTTTTGCGGGTGCGAATTTCCACAGCACCGCCCCCGAACATGTCCGGCTGCTTGGGTGCCTTCGGCTTGTCGGGTGACATGCGCAGCACGGCGTCCAAGTCCCCCTTGGTGACGGACTTTCCCTGTTCCAAACGGGCATACAGACCTTCCAGGGCGGCAATGGCTGTGGCGCGGGCATCAGCCTCGCCCACAAGAACAAGCTGGTTGCCCCGACGAACAATCTGCACGCCGATCTTGGTTTCAATGTGGCTTAGGTTGCGGTCAAACTCTCCGCACAGATCAACCATTAGACGGTTGTCAGGAAATTCCAGAAAGCTTTCTTCCAGGTCGGGCTGAACCCCAACGGCATTTTCAACCAAACGCGTTTCCCCTTACGTCTGTGTGGCGCTGTTTCATAGGAATGAGTTTAAGCCTGATTCCCAAAAAACCAAGGGCCGCCCCGGGGTTTTTCCCAGGACGGCCCTTAAATTTAATCATTCAAAGATCAACGGATCGGTGTGATGTCCGATGGGTTCTGAATGTAATCTCGTTCTGTACGACGGTTCACGTCTTTTGAACCCTCGCGGAACGGACCGTATACAACAGTCTCTGCGCCGTGGCCGGTACATACTGGTTTACCCTGTGGGTCCAGACGTGCGGACAAGTAGCCTTCGATACCGTCATCGATGATCCAGTGATCGCAACCGTTGGGATCGATCCAGATACCAGCTACCAGCTGGCTCAGATCTTTACCGTCACGGCTGCCATCTTTACTTTTGTCGATCCCGCCGTTGTCAGTTTCAAAACCACCGCAAGCGGTCAGTGTCAAACCGGCAACCAGTGCCAAGGAAATGCTCGAAAGTTTCATGGTTGAGTACTCCCTCAGTTCACGCAGATGATTTCAACACGACGGTTTTTCGACATGTTGCGTGCGGATGTGTTCGACACCAAAGGCTGGCGTTCGCCATACCCTTCGACACCAGCGATCCGTGCACCAACCGATTGACCGACGCGTGCAACCGAGTTTGCCCGGTTTTGCGACAGGCGCATGTTGTATGCATCAGATGCACGGCTGTCTGTGTGACCGCGGATGATGTACGCAGAAGCAGGATTGGACCGGAAGAAGTTGGCCAAGTGATGCTTTGCGTTGCGCGACAAATGATAGCTGTTGGTTGCGAACAATGTGTCCGACGCCATGTTGCCACATACGTTTGCGGTCCGACCGCGACATGTTGGAATGCCGTCACGGGTCAGCTTGGGGGTCATGTACCCTTCCCAGCCGTCATCCATTACCCAGTGTTCGCACCCATCGGGATCAACCCAGATCGTTGGAACAAAGCGTTGCCCCACGATACGGCGTTGTTCGCCGTGCACGTGTGGGAACGAATCCCCAGTTGTTTGGTGCGCCATTGACGACGTGGCGCCGGTCACCAACACGGCCGCACCCATCAGCGTTGCAGCGAGAGATGCCAGTTTACTTTTCTTGTGTGCCACGAAAACCCCCTTAGCGTTTATGTATACACGTTATTGTGCGCCCACTGCCCGGGCACACTTGATGTTGCGTAAGATACCATATTTTCGAGTTATTCAAAACAAAAACACAATGTTACTTAGCTTCGTGAGGTATTTTTGCCCAGCATTGTGTTTAAAGCGAGGCGATTTCGGCGGAATTCTGCGCTTTGTTGAATGATATCAGGGGTTAGCGGACAATTTCTAAGAATTCACCCTGAAGAGAGTTCGTTCTGGCAGTGGTGATTCTCACCCGTACAACGTCGCCCTTACCTGCTTTATCCGTTGGCACATGCACCGCTTGCAAATGTTCCGATTTCCCTACCCACTGCCCAGGGTCGCGTCCGGGCTTTTCAAAAAGCACAGTTGTCTCGCGGCCCACCATCGCTTTTTGGGCGGCTTGTTGCTGTTCGCCCAACAGCGCTTGCAACCTGTGAAGACGATCCGTGGCGGTGGCATCATCCACGGTGGCCTTCTCTGCGGCCGGGGTGCCGGGGCGGGCTGAATACTTAAATGAATACGCCTGGCCGTACCCCACCGCGCGCACCAACGACATCGTATCTTGGAAATCTTCTTCTGTTTCACCTGGGAACCCCACGATGAAATCACCCGACACTAACATGTCAGGCCGCTTGGCCCGCAACCGTTCAATGATTTCAAGGTATTTGGCGGCAGTGTGTTTGCGGGCCATGGCTTTCAAAATCTTGTCGGACCCAGATTGCACCGGCAAGTGCAGATAGGGCATCAACTTTTCGCAAGTGCCATGGGCGTCGATCAAGGCATCATCCATGTCGTTGGGATGGGATGTCGTAAACCGAATGCGGGCCAGCCCGTCGATTTCAGCCAAGTCCCAAATCAAGCCAGACAATCCGCCAGGATGGCCGTGATAGGCATTCACGTTTTGGCCCAACAATGTGATTTCGCGCACACCTTGGTCCACCAACTGTTTTGCTTCGTCTAGAACCCGTGTCGCTGGGCGGCTTACTTCTGCGCCCCGTGTATAAGGTACCACGCAAAACGCGCAGAATTTGTCACAGCCTTCTTGCACCGTCAGAAACGCAGCGGGCGCGCGGCTGATCTTGGGGCGCTTGTTTAGATGTTCGAATTTGTCTTCCAACGGAAAGTCAGTGTCGATGGCCGTTCCGCCATTTTCCAACGACTTCGCCATCGCGGGCAACTTGTGATAACTTTGCGGACCCACCACCAAATCCACCATCGGCTGGCGGCGCATGATTTCTTCGCCTTCGGCTTGGGCCACACACCCTGCGACGGCGAACTTCAAATCAGGCTTATCCAGCTTCAACGGTTTAAAGCGACCCAGCTCAGAATAAATCTTTTCAGCTGCCTTTTCGCGAATGTGACAGGTGTTCAGCAAGATCATATCCGCATCTTCGGGGTTGGCCGTGGCTTCATACCCCTGCCCGCCCAACGCTTCGGTCATGCGTTCACTGTCATAGACATTCATCTGACAGCCATAGGTCTTTACGAAAAGTTTCTTCTTATCTGCCACGAAAGGTCACCAAAATTGCAAAGCCTGAGGCGAGATACCCAATGCGCCCTTCACTTGCAATCACCGACCCGCTACATATTCGCATGAAACCTATGGGTAAGAGACCGCTGTGAACTTTACGACATTTCCCCTTTTTCTAAGCTGGGCCGGCCAAAAGCTGGGCAAAGGCCCCCACGCCATCGTTTTGTGCGAAGATGAATCGGAAATCGCATCAACCGTAGAACACACCCTGACTTGTGGCTTTCGCAAAGTCATCGTCATCGGGGAAAACTTGCCTGACCTGTCAAAGAACCCACAGGTCGTGACCGTAGATCACCGCTTTTCCAATCAGCGCGAGGCCGTGGATCTGGTAAACCAGATCATCCCAGTGGCTACGGGCCAATGGCTGTACTACTGCTTTAACGCCGAATATCTTTTCTTTCCGTTTTTTGAAACGCGGACCGTGGGGGAAATGTTGGTGTTTTGCACAGAAGAACGCCGCGAATCCGTTTTGACATTCACCGTCGATCTTTATGCCCGGTATCTGTGGGATGATAAGGACGCCATAAACCGCGACGACGCCTACTTCGACCGCTCTGGGTATTTCGCCACAAGTCGCAAAGACGAATGGGGCAACGACTTAGATCGCCAGTTGGATTTCTTTGGTGGATTGCGGTCCCGGTTCGAAGAACACGTCCCCGCGGCGCGGCGCAAGATTGACCGGGTGTCGATCTTCAAGGCGAAAAAGGGTCTGACGCTGAACGCCGATCACACCATCAACGACCCTGAGTACAACACATTCGCCTGTCCCTGGCACAACAGCCCCACGGCATCCATCGCATCGTTCCGCACAGCCAAAGCGTTAAAGCGCAATCCTTCAAGTACGTTCGAAATTGAAAGCTTTTACTGGCACGGGTCCGCCCCGTTCACGTGGAAAAGCCAACAGTTAATGGAAGCAGGATTGATGGAACCGGGACAGTGGTACTAATCACAACGGATTTAGGTGCGGCGCAACCGGATCACCACATCCACCTTCGCGATCTCTGATCCTTCGGGGGCATCGGGCAGTGATTTAATCTGCAACTGCGCCGCTGGTGCGTCCGTCAGTTCAGACGTTTCTTCCCAAAAGAAGTGCGGGTGATCTGACATATTGGTGTCGAAATAACTTTTCGCACCGTCCACCGTGATCTCTCGCATCAAACCCGCCTCGCAAAAAGCGCGTAACGTATTGTAGACCGTGGCCAAGGACACCTTGTCGCCGCCCGATGTGCTGGCCTCA
>ENA-ORXR01000592-ORXR01000592.1-marine-metagenome-genome-assembly--contig:-NODE-592-length-47577-cov-4.323979_pt1 | contig 47577 bp, 48 predicted proteins | sample MGYA00237866_ERZ511479 | MGnify/ENA metagenome assembly ERZ511479
AAAGTGTAGCACGCCGGCCCCGTCCGCACAGGGGGAACCGCCACGCCAATTGTCGCAGCGCGTGCCCTACAGCGCCATCCGCACCAGCGCAAAGATGCCCGCCGCCGCAGCGCCGTAGCTAAGGCAGGTCACACCGATGATCGCAATCTTTTGCGCAGGACCGTGGACATAATCCTCGATCAGGGTTTGCGCGCCATCGCTAAAGTGTTTGAACCCCACCGCCAGCGTCAGCGCCGCGATGATTGCAGGCACAGGGCGCGCATAATAGGCCACGATTTCCTCATAGGTGCCGCCCAGCGCCGCACCAAAGGTGAAGACGAACAACGGGATCAGAACCAGCAACGCCACAGACGATACCTTCATCGCCCAGAAATGCGCTGTCCCGCTTTTTGCAGAGCCGAGGCCCGCCGCGCGTTTGCGATCTGTCATAAATGCCATGATGTTTCTCCTAAACCGCGATGACGGTGATCAGCGTCAGAACGACCGATCCACCCAGACAGGCCCAGCCCATCTTTTCCGCCGTGGGGATGTCCATCATAATCGCATTGTCCCAGATCAGATGCCGCACACCCGCGAGCGTGTGATACCACAGGCCCAGCACGGAAAAGAACATCACCAGATCGCCGAACCAGCTGGTCACGAAACCGTTGGCACGCGCAAACGCGTCCGGTCCCGTGGCGGCAGCAACAAACCACCATACGATCATCAGGGCCGCGACCAGCATCGCGTTACCGGTTATCCGCGTCAGGATCGACGTCATCGAGGTCAACTGCGGGCGGTAAATCTCGAGATGGGGCGACAGCGGACGGTTGCCGCGGTTCACATCAGCCATAACAGGCTCCTTTTTGGCTACTTGCGCCTACTACTACCGAAAATTTCACGACTGTCACGGGGACAAGGGGGGATTTGCCGGTCTGTTTATGCAAAATCCCAGATAAATTGTCGCACCGCAGCATATTTGTGATCACAGCATCAATCGTGTGATCACAACAGGCCCGCTCGCAGGCATGTCTCACGAAAAAAGGCGCACAGTTGCCCGCGCGCCTTTGAAATTAATCAGTCCCTCGATCAGCTGAGCGAGCCGTCGATACCTTTACACGCCTCGACCAGCCCTTTTACGGCTGTGACGGAGCTGTCGAACATCGCCTGCTCGTCCTTGTTCATGGAAATCTCCACAACCTTTTCAACGCCGCCTTTGCCGATCACTGTGGGCACGCCCACATAGAACCCGTTAAGACCGTACGCGCCGTCAACGTAGGCGGCACACGGCAGCACGCGCTTTTGATCCTTGAGATAGGCCTCGGCCATCTCGATCGCGGAGGTGGCAGGCGCATAAAAGGCCGAGCCGGTTTTCAGCAGGCCCACGATCTCGGCGCCGCCATCGCGGGTGCGCTGGACAATCGCGTCCAGTTTTTCCTGGCTGGTCCAGCCCATTTTCACCATGTCGGGCAGCGGGATGCCTGCAACGGTGGAATAACGCACCAACGGCACCATCGTGTCCCCGTGACCGCCCAGCACAAACGCCGTCACATCGCGCATGGAGACGCTGAATTCTTCCGCAAGGAAGTGACGGAAGCGCGCCGAATCGAGGACGCCCGCCATGCCGCAGACTTTTTCATGGGGCAGGCCGGAAAACTCGCGCAGCGCCCAGACCATCGCGTCCAGCGGGTTGGTGATGCAGATCACAAAGGCGTCGGGCGCGTGTTTGGCGATGCCCTCGCCCACGGACTTCATTACTTTGAGGTTGATGCCCAGCAGGTCGTCGCGCGACATGCCCGGCTTGCGCGCCACGCCCGCGGTCACGATGCAGACATCGGCGCCCGCAATATCGGCGTAATCCTGTGTGCCGGACATCGCAACGTCGAACCCTTCGGAGGGGCCGGATTCCGCGATATCGAGGGCTTTGCCCTGCGGCAGACCTTCGGCGATATCGAACATCACGACATCACCCAGTTCCTTGACAGCGGCGAGGTGGGCCAGTGTGCCACCGATATTCCCTGCGCCGATCAGCGCAATTTTGGCTCGTGCCATGTTGCAGTACTCCATGAGGTTTGCGTTGGGCGCGGGCTTACCCCCTCAGCGCCATGCTTGCAAGTTGGAGTTCACCGCGCCGAACACGCCTCACAGGCTATTCAATGTCGAATTTGTTAAATCTGCGCGCATCATCAAGCGTTTCTTCATAGGCGTAGATCACAATATATTTGTCGCCGCGCACATCCGTAACCACGCTCACCCCGTCCATCGCGGCGGTCACCTCGCGGTCGGCCAGTCCCCAGAAACCGCCGACACTCAGCACCAGCGCCTCGACCGTGCCGTCGGTGTTGATCATCACATCCTTGACGGTCGCGACATGCTCGAACCGTTTGGCGCCGTCCAGCGGCATCCGCTCATCCGTGTTGGGCCGCCCGCGAAAATTATAGACCGGTTCCCCGATGATATCGCGCACCAGCAGGCTGCTCTCGCTCATTTTGACGACCCCTACGGCCGTCTCGGTGGACTGCGCGGCCGCCCCCCCCGCAAATGCGATCGTCGTGGCAAAAGTCAAAGCGGCGCTGGCAAGCAGGGTTTTCATGGGCGTGTCCTTTGGTACTGTCAAAACGCGGGCAGGCAGGTTTTGGGCCAAACCCTGTGTTTAAGTGTAAACATCTGCGCGCAAATTCAAGAGGACAGGATGCTCAATCTCGATATTTGGTTTTTCGCCGTGGCAGGTCCGGCAGTTGTTTTCGCAGGCATCTCCAAGGGGGGATTCGGATCGGGGGCGGCCTTTGCCTCTGCCTCGGTGCTGGCGCTGGTTGTCGAGCCGGGGCTGGCGCTGGGGGTGATGCTGCCGCTGCTGATGCTGATTGATGTGGCGTCCCTGCGGCCCTATTGGGGGCGCTGGCACCTGCGCGACGCGCTGCTGGTCATTGCAGGCGCGCTGCCGGGTGTGGCACTTGGTGCAGCGCTCTACCGCGTCGCCTCGCCTGATCTGTTGCGGTTGCTGATCGGGGGTGTCTCTGTCGGGTTTGTGGCATGGCAAATCAGCATCGCGCGCGGCTGGCTGCGCATCGGCACGCAGCACATGCCGGATCGCGCGGGCGTTGTCGCAGGGGTGGCCGTGGGGTTCACCAGCTTTGTCAGCCACGCGGGCGGGCCGCCAGCGGCGGTGTTCCTGCTGTCACGCGGGCTGGGCAAGACAGGCTATCAGGCGACGTCGGTGCTGATTTTCTGGGCGGTCAACATCGCCAAATTCATCCCCTATGCGTTTTTAGGGATGTTCACGCTGGAGACGGCCAAGGCCAATCTGTTGCTGGCCCCCTTCGCGCTGGCAGGCGCGTGGATCGGGGTGCGCGCGCACCAGCTGATGCCGGAGCGTGCTTTTTTCGCGCTGACCTATGTCCTGCTGACCGTCACGGGGATCAAGCTGATCTGGGACGGCCTGACCTGAGCGCAGGCGCGCGGCTCAGGCATCGTTACCTTTGGCGGGCAGTGCCTCGGCCACCTGCTCGTACGACTGGCCAGAGGCCACCAGACAGCTGAGGCCGGTGGGCTGTGTCACCAGTATAGTCCAGCTGCCCGTCGCGTCGCTGGCAAACACCTCGACCATCGCGTTGTTGGAGCCGATGCCGACCGACTGGCGTGTCTCGCCGTATCCTTCGGCGAGTTTGGCAACCACCGCCGCGCGCGGGCCGCAGTTGTGCTGCGATTGTGCCGTGGCTTGCGTGGTCGTGGCAATGAACAAGGCCGCCGCAGCCGTCAGGGCAGCCAGATGAAGAATTTTTGCAGTGCGTGTCATGTCAGGTTCCTTTTCCTCGAATGGGGGGCGCGCACAGCTGTGCCGCCCGTTGGTCCGATCATTGATCCGGTGCGCCGCAGCAGCCTCATCGCGGGCCGCTGTGGCGCGGGGCGATCTTCCATCGACATTTGCAACTTGTGCCCCAGCCTGCCCCGACAGGCCTGAAAACGAGGTTAACGCGACGTCCCTTCCTGTTGCGCGCGCTTTTGCGCTGCGCTGCGGCACGATTACGCTTGAAATTTTTGCGTCAAAATGGCCCTGTGCGCGCACCTTGTTTTGCGACGCCTGTTTTCACCATGCCTGTCAGGAGCACCGCCTCATGCCCTCCCTCGCCCGTCCTTTGCGTTCTGTGCTCTATATCCCCGGCTCCAAGCCGCGTGCGCTGGAAAAGGCGCGCGGCCTGCCCGCCGATGCAATTATCTTTGACCTCGAAGACGCGGTCATTCCCGAGGAAAAAGTCGCCGCGCGCGACACATTGGCCGAGGCACTGGGCACTGGTGGCTATGGGGCGCGGATGAAGATCATCCGCATCAACGCGCTGGACACGCAATGGGGCGTGCAGGACGCGCAGGCCGCCGCACAGATGGGCGCGGACGCAATCCTGCTGCCCAAAGCCAACGGCCCTGCCGATCTGGATGCGCTGGCAGAACTGGTGGGCGACATCCCCCTGTGGGCCATGATGGAGACGCCCCTGGGCATGCTGAACGCCGCCGCCATCGCAGCGCATCCACAATTGCAGGGCATGGTCATGGGGACCAACGATCTGGCAAAGGATCTGCAAACCCGTTTCCGCACGGACCGCCTGCCGCTGGCAACGGGTCTGGGCCTGTGTGTGCTGGCGGGCAAGGCCCACGGCGCCGCGTTGATCGACGGGGTCTATAACGCGTTCAAGGATGATGCGGGCCTGAGGGTCGAATGCGATCAGGGCCGCGACATGGGGTTTGACGGCAAAACGCTGATCCACCCCGCACAGCTGGCCGTCGCGAACGCCGCCTTCTCCCCCTCGGAGGCGGAGGTAGCACTGGCCCGCCGCCAGATCGAAGCCTTTGACGCATGCGAGGCGACCGGACAGGGCGTGGCAGTCGTCGATGGCAAGATCGTCGAGAACCTGCACGTCGTCACCGCCCGCGAGACGCTGGCGAAACATGACGCAATCACATCCCTTGGCGGAGCATAGCCCATGACCCTTCTGATCCTCGGCCTGATCCTGTGGGTTGCCGCCCATTATTTCAAACGCCTCATGCCCGCGCAGCGCGACGCTTTGGGGGACAAGGGCAAAGGCCTGATCGCGCTGGCCATCGTCGGCAGCCTGATCCTGATTATCGTGGGCTACCGCACTGCTGCGTTCATTCCCGTCTGGTCCCCGCCCGCCTTTCTGACCGGCATCAACAATCTGGCGATGGTGCTGGCGTTGTGGGTTTACGGATCGTCTGCTGCCAAAGGAGCAAAGGCATGGCCCGCCTATAAAACCCGCCACCCACAATTGCTGGCCATAAAAATCTGGGCCGCGGCGCATCTGCTGGTGAACGGTGATCTGGCCTCGATCGTGCTGTTTGGCGGCATGCTGGCGTGGGCTGTAGGCTCTGTCATTCTGATCAACAAGGCCGAACCTGCATGGACGCCCCCCGCCCCTGCGCAGCGCCCAACCTACATCAAGCTGGCGGTCATTACTCTTGTGATGCTGATCGTAATCAGCGCCATCCACTACGCACTTGGCGTCAACCCATTCTCCTGAACCGCACGGACACCCCTATGAAACTCTACCGCTTTTTGTCGGAGCAAGACACCTCAGCCTTTTGTCACAAAGTCACCGATGCGCTGAACAAGGGTTGGGAGCTGCACGGCTCTCCGACACAGACATGGGACCACGCGGCAGGCGTGATGCGCTGCGGCCAGTCCGTCGTGAAAGAGGTCGAGGGCACCTATACCCCCGACACGAAACTGGGGGCGCACTGAGATGTTGACCAAACCTGCCGCGACCAAAACCAACGTCGGCAATTTCTTTGAGGATTATAGCGTCGGCCAGATCCTCACCCATGCGGTGCCGCGCACAGTGGCAGAAGGGGAGCGGGCGCTCTATCATGCGCTGTACCCGGCGCGCCATGCGCTCTATTCCTCGGACCGGTTCGCGAAATCCTGCGGCCTGACCGGAAGCCCGCTGGACGACATGATCGCCTTTCATGTGGTGTTCGGAAAATCTGTGCCGGATGTCTCGCTCAACGCAGTTGCAAACCTCGGCTACGCACAGGGGCGCTGGCTGTTGCCCGTCTGGCCGGGTGACACGCTGCGCAGCCAGTCCGAAGTGATCGGCCTCAAGCAGAATTCAAGCGGCAAGACGGGTGTGGTATATGTCCGGACAACGGGGCTGAACCAGCACGACGCGCCGGTGATGGAATACGTGCGCTGGGTCATGGTGCGCAAACGCGATGGATCCGCCCCTGCCCCCGAGACTGTTGTGCCTGACCTGCCCGCCGCGATTGATCCCGCCGATCTGGTGATCCCCGAGGGCCTTGATTTCTCGAACTACAACTTTGATCTGGCCGGAGAGCAGCACCGCTGGGGTGACTACGAGATTGGTGAACAAATCGACCACGTCGACGGTGTAACGGTTGAGGAAGCCGAGCATATGATGGCCACCCGGCTGTGGCAGAACACGGCCAAGGTGCATTTCGACACCTCGGCGCGGCCCGATGGCAGCCGCCTGATCTACGGCGGGCATGTGATCTCGATGGCGCGGGCGCTGTCGTTCAACGGGCTGGCCAATGCGCAGATGATCGTGGGCCTGAACGGTGGCGCGCATGCGAACCCCTGCCTTGCAGGCGATACCATCCGTGCGTGGTCCGAAGTGCTGGACAAGGCCGAAACCTCCGCCCCCGGCGTCGGTGCGATCCGCCTGCGTCTGGTCGCGACCAAAGGCGGCGCCCCTTTCGCGCTGCATGGCGAGGATGGTAAATACGCCCCGCATGTCCTGCTCGACCTCGACTATTGGGCGCTGATCCCGACATGAGACGCCTTGCCATAGCGCTGGCCTGTGCGCCACTGGCCGCGCAGGCCGACACGGCAGCGGACAATTTCGTCGAATCCAATCTACTCTCGATCTTTTATCATGAATTGGGCCACGCCCTGATCGACGTGATGGCCCTTCCGGTCTTCGGACAGGAAGAAGATGCAGCCGACACCGCCTCGATCCTGCTGATCGACGCCAGTTTTGACAACGGCCGCGCAACCGACATCGCCTATGACGCCGCCTTGGGTTTCAGCGCCGAGGCACAGGCAAGTGGCACAGACATTGCGTGGTCGGATGTGCATGGCGCGGACCAACAGCGGTTTTTCAACCTCGTGTGCCTGTTCTATGGCGCGGATCCTGCGGCCCGTGACGATTTTGCAGCCGACATGGACCTGCCGCAAGAGCGCGCCGAAACCTGCGCAGATGAATTCGCCCTTGCCGATGAGAGCTGGGGACCGGTGTTCGATACGCTGCTGGATGCGGGGGCGGGCGACAGCCTGACGTTCATCAGCAACAGCGACACCCTGACCACCCGCATCATCCAGACGGAAGTGGCCGCACTCAACGCCGAATTATCCCTGCCCGCCCCCGTGAGCGTCCGCGTCGAATCCTGCAACGAGCCAAACGCGTTTTATGACCCCGAAGCACGCAACATCATAATTTGCACGGAATTCGATGCACATTTGCGCAGTATCCTGCAAAAAACGGATTAAACCCCCGGACCACAGCCCGACCATCCGGCATTATTTCCAAATTTGTGATCACAGTGTTTTAACGTGTGATCACAAATGTCACTTTGCTGTGGATTATTCATTTTACATCGCGAATGCTGTTCAGGAAAAATTACACATCTTGCGTATACCACGCAGGATCAGAACCAAAGACGGGACCGCGTTAGATGAACATTCACGAATATCAGGCCAAAGCCCTTTTGCGCAGCTATGGCGCACCAGTCTCGGACGGGCGTGTCGTGCTCAAGGCCGAGGATGCGAAAAACGCGGCAGGGGAGCTGGACGGCCCGTTGTGGGTGGTCAAGGCGCAAATCCACGCAGGGGGTCGCGGCAAGGGTAAGTTCAAGGAAGCCGACGCAGGTGATGCGGGCGGTGTACGCCTGACCAAATCTGTGGCCGAAGCAGCCGAGGAAGCCAAGAAAATGTTGGGCCGGACACTGGTCACGCACCAGACCGGTCCCGCAGGCAAGCAGGTCAACCGCGTCTACATCGAAGACGGCTCGGGCATCGAGACAGAGCTGTACCTCGCGCTGCTGGTCGACCGTGAAACCAGCCGTGTCGGTTTCGTCTGCTCGACCGAGGGCGGCATGGACATCGAAGAGGTCGCCGCCTCTACCCCAGAAAAAATCATCAACTTTTCCGTCGATCCCGCGACCGGGTTTCAGGCCTTTCACGGTCGTCGCATCGCCTTTTCGCTGGGTCTGTCCGGCAAGGCGGTCAAACAATGCGTGAGCCTGATGGGCACCCTCTACAAAGCGTTCATCGAACGGGACATGGAGATGCTGGAGATCAACCCGTTGATCGTAACCGACAGCGGCGACCTGAAAGTGCTGGATGCGAAAGTGTCCTTTGACGGCAACGCCATGTACCGGCAGGCCGACGTGGCCGAACTGCGCGATGTGACCGAGGAAGACCCCAAAGAGCTGGAGGCGTCGAAATACGACCTCAACTATATCGCGCTCGATGGTGAGATCGGGTGCATGGTCAACGGTGCGGGCCTTGCGATGGCGACGATGGACATCATCAAGCTCTATGGCGCCGAGCCTGCCAACTTTCTGGACGTAGGTGGCGGTGCGACAAAAGAGAAGGTGACCGAGGCCTTCAAAATCATCACCTCCGATCCTCAGGTCAAAGGTATCTTGGTCAATATCTTTGGCGGCATCATGCGCTGTGATGTCATTGCCGAAGGTGTTGTTGCCGCCGTGAAGGAAGTGGGATTGCAGGTGCCACTGGTCGTGCGTCTCGAAGGGACAAACGTCGAGGAAGGCAAGGCGATCATCAACAACTCCGACGTGGATGTGATCGCCGCAGACGACCTCAAGGATGGCGCGCAGAAGATCGTGAAAGCCGTCAAGGGCTAAGCCAATGCACGCCGCATCTGCCACAGCATCCCTCTGCCTGTTCGCCTTTTTGGCGGCGGGCAGCGCTGTGGCGGCACAGAATGCAAATGCTGATGCCGCGGGACAAGCATTTGCCGACCACTGCTTCAGCCCGTTTCTGACAGCACAAACCGCGCAGGCCAACATCGCAGACGCCGGCGTGCGGCTCGACTTTTACGACCTGCGCCCGTTCTCGAATGCCGCACCCTCGCCTGTGGTGGGCCGTGCCGCCACCCCCGGCACCGACCGCCGGTGCGAAGTCTCCTTTGACGGGGCAAACCCAGTGGCCGCGTTCGAGTGGCTTTCGACGGGCCTAAAGCAAGAGGGCCTGCTGGACAGAAACGCGCCCGTGCCCGCCGGTTTCCAGTCGCAGGACGGCATGTCCTTTATCGGCGCGGCGCAGCTGAACCCCGACCGCATTGCCGTGGTGCAGATCGGCGTGCGTGGCCCCGCAGACGCGCCCGAAACCTTTATGAGCGTCGAGCGCCTGACCCCGCTCAGCGAGGCAGGCCAGTGATGGACACCTGCCTGCACAGCGAAATGATCAACCTCGCGCGCGCCACCGACCGCCGTGCGCATATGACTGCCGCGCTGGCCCGTGCCGGTATCAGCGCCGCTATGCACCCTGCCGTGGACAGCCGCGAAATACCGCAGGACGAGATTTATGCGCAGGTCGCGCAAGAGGGGCCCTGGGGCTATGTGCACCCGCCTGCCGCCGCCTGCACACTTAGCCACATGCATGTCTGGGAGCGGTTTCTGGCCACGGATAAAACCCATTGCCTTGTGCTGGAAGACGACATTCACATGGCCGACGATCTGGACAGCTGGCTGGCCGATCTGGGGTGGTGGCCAAAAGACGCGGACATCGTCAAGCTGGAGCGCTGGCGGGGCCGGAGCCTGAAAATCCTGCTGGCGCGCAATGCGCCTGTCCATCTGGGCCGCCGCATTGCGCGCATGTACAACCGTCATGTCGGTGCTGCGGGCTACATCGTGACACGGCAGGCTGCACAGACCCTGCTGGCACAGCGTCCTGCGCCCCTTGTCGTCGACAACCTTCTGTTCAATCTCAATGCCTCGCCCGCCGCGCGCAAGCTGTCGATCTATCAGGTGCAGCCCGCGCTGGTCGTGCAGGGCAATGAACCTGACGGCTGGGTCCATACGCCACCCGCAAAATACCGGCCCGAAGGCTGGATGCTGCTGCGTCAAAAACTCAAACGCGCCTATTACGAGGTGGCCTATCCCGTCACCACATGGGCCAAATTCCTCACCGGCAAGGCCAAGCTGGAGCAAGTGCCCTATGCACAGGCCACGCCGGACACGTCTCACCCCGCACACCCTTCCTCCCCTTCGACCCTTGGTGCTGAAACAGCCCAAGCAGACCAATAACAAGGACATTCTTCCCATGGCCGTACTCGTAGACGAAAACACCAAAGTCATCTGTCAGGGCCTCACCGGCTCTCAGGGGACGTTCCACACCGAGCAGGCGATTGCTTACGGCACCAAAATGGTCGGCGGTGTGACGCCGGGCAAGGGCGGGCAGACGCACCTCGACCTGCCGGTCTACAACTCGGTCCATGAGGCGAAACATGTGACCGAGGCCAATGCCTCCGTGATCTATGTGCCGCCCCCCTTTGCCGCCGATTCCATCCTTGAGGCGATCGACGCGGAGATGGAGCTGATCGTCTGCATCACCGAAGGCATCCCCGTTCTCGATATGATGCGCGTGCAGCGCGCGCTGGACGGCTCCAAATCGCGCCTGATTGGCCCCAACTGTCCCGGCGTGATCACGCCTGATGCGTGCAAGATCGGCATCATGCCCGGCCACATCCACAAACGCGGCTCCTGCGGTGTCGTCTCACGCTCAGGCACGCTGACTTATGAAGCGGTCAAGCAGACGACGGACCTCGGCCTCGGCCAATCTTCCGCCGTGGGCATCGGCGGCGACCCCATCAAGGGCACAGAACACATCGACGTTCTGGAAATGTTCCCCGCCGCCCCCGAGACAACCTCCATCATCATGATCGGCGAAATCGGCGGTAGTGCGGAAGAAGAAGCCGCACAGTTCCTCGCCGATGAGAAGAAGGCAGGCCGCTGGAAGCCCACCGCAGGCTTCATCGCCGGCCGCACCGCCCCTCCCGGCCGCCGCATGGGCCACGCAGGCGCAATCGTTGCGGGCGGCAAAGGCGACGCGGAGAGCAAGATCAACGCCATGCGCGAAGCAGGTATTGTAGTGGCGGATAGCCCCGCCACCCTTGGCGAAGCTGTCCAAGAAGCGATCAACAAAGGTTAAGTAATGCTGAAATGCTCGGATCTTGCCAAAAAAGGCATTTCCCGACTGAGGGTGGGGAAGAATTCTCCGCCCATTTGGGCCGCGGGAAATGCACGGCGTTCGGCTTGGAGCGGGGGTACAAAATGACCCTCTACAATTCAATTACTTCGGGTTTTGGCAATATTGCGAGCGTTCATGGCACGACAAGTCGGAAAGAATACTGGCCGTATGCATGTTTTGCTACGTCATTAGCCTCTCTGCCCATTTTTGTTGATCAGCTTTTGATTGAAAAAAACGTACGTGTTTCGACTCCGATAACACGACCATCAGTCGAAGTATTGTCTGCTTCAACACTTGTACAAGGCTCTCCAATTTCAGGTCTTCTAACGATTCTAGGATGCGTCCTTTTTTTAATATTGCTTGCCACGGCATCCACAAGACGGCTCCATGATGCAAATGAACCAAATGAATTTCTTATCTTTTTTGGTATTTCCTTCGGCTTTGTCCTTTTCTGGGCTTGGATTGTTTTAGACGCAGACCCGCTCGCGAGAGGAATCATGGCTGTGATCGCAATGGCGTTCGGCTATTTCACGCTCCTGTTCTCCTTACTTTCTGCGGTTGCTTGCGTGATAGCCGCGCTTTGTTTCTCATTTTTGATCTACCAGTTATGCCTCCCTTCAAGACGCGCCCCCAACCTAAACGAGGTCACCCAATGACAGACCATCCCGCCAACGACCAATTCCACGCCTCCTCCTTCATGCAAGGCCACAATGCCGAGTATCTGGAGCAGATGTATGCCCGCTATGCCGACGATCCGAATGCAGTCGATGAAAGCTGGCAGGAATTCTTCAAAGCGCTTGGCGATGACAGCGGTGCGGCGCAAGCAGAGGCCGCAGGCCCCAGCTGGGCGCGCGCCGATTGGCCCCCCATGCCTGCCGATGACCTGACAGCAGCCCTCACAGGTGAGTGGCCAGCCGAGGCCAAGGCCGCAGGCGGCAAGATCGCCGAGAAGGCCAAAGCGCAGAACGTCGAGATCACCGACGACCAGATCCAGCGCGCCGTGCTCGACAGTATCCGCGCGCTGATGATCATCCGCTCCTACCGCATTCGCGGCCACCTCGCCGCAGACCTCGATCCGCTGGGCATGCGCGAGATGCAAACCTACGCCGAGCTGGACCCCGCCAGCTATGGCTTTCAGGGCGCGGATATGGACCGGCCCATTTTCATCGACAACGTTCTGGGCCTGCAAATCGCGACCATGCGCCAGATCACCGACATTCTGAAGGCCACCTATTGCGGCACCTTTGCGCTGCAATACATGCACATCTCCAACCCCGAAGAGGCCGCGTGGCTCAAGGAACGGATCGAAGGCTACGGGAAGGAAATTCAGTTCACCAAACAGGGCCGCAAGGCGATCCTGAACAAGCTGGTCGAGGCCGAGGGTTTCGAGAAATTCCTGCACGTCAAATACATGGGCACCAAACGGTTCGGTCTGGATGGCGGCGAAAGCCTGATCCCCGCGATGGAACAGATCATCAAGCGCGGCGGCAATCTGGGCGTGCGCGACATCGTCATCGGCATGCCGCACCGGGGCCGCCTGTCGGTGCTGGCAAATGTCATGCAAAAACCCTACCGCGCGATTTTCAACGAATTCCAGGGCGGCAGTTTCAAGCCCGAGGACGTCGACGGATCGGGGGATGTGAAATACCACCTTGGTGCCTCATCCGACCGCGAATTCGACGGCAACACCGTGCACCTGAGCCTGACGGCCAACCCCAGCCACCTTGAGGCCGTGAACCCCGTTGTCATCGGTAAGGTCCGCGCCAAGCAGGACCAGTTGGGCGACAAGGACCGTACATCCGTCATGCCGATTTTGCTGCACGGCGATGCGGCCTTTGCGGGTCAGGGCGTTGTGGCGGAATGTTTCGCCCTGTCGGGTCTGCGCGGCCACCGCACCGGCGGCACGATGCACATCGTTGTGAACAACCAGATCGGCTTTACCACCGCGCCGCACTTCTCGCGCTCCTCCCCCTATCCGACCGATAACGCGCTGGTGGTCGAGGCGCCGATTTTCCACGTCAACGGCGATGATCCCGAAGCGGTCGTGCATGCCGCCCGCGTCGCCACCGAATTCCGCCAGAAGTTCCACAAGGACGTGGTGATCGACCTCATCTGCTATCGCCGCTTTGGCCATAATGAGGGGGATGAGCCGATGTTCACGAACCCCGTCATGTACAAAAAGATCAAGAAGCAAAAGACCACGCTGACCCTCTATACCGATCGTCTGGTCAAGGACGGCCTGATCCCCGAGGGGGAGGTCGAGGACCTGAAGGCCGAATTTCAGGCTCGCATGAATGACGAGTTCGAGGCGGGCAAGGAATACCGCCCGAACAAGGCCGACTGGCTGGACGGGAAATGGTCGCACCTCGACAAGCGCGGAGAGCAGTACCAGCGCGGCGAAACATCCATCAAACCTGAAACCCTTGCGGATGTGGGCCGTGCGATCAGTACCGCGCCCGACGGCTATCCGCTGCACAAAACCGTGGGTCGCCTGCTGGAGGCCAAAGCAAAGATGCTGGACAGTGGCGAGGGGTTCGACTGGGCCACCGCAGAGGCGCTTGCCTTTGGCTCCCTTCTGACCGAAGGGTACAAGGTGCGCCTGTCAGGGCAGGATTCCGCGCGCGGCACGTTCAGCCAGCGCCACTCTGCGCTGATCAATCAGGACACCGAAGAACGCTATTATCCGCTCAACCACATCCGCGAGGGTCAGGCAGAATACGAAGTCATCGACTCGATGTTGTCGGAATACGCGGTGCTGGGCTTTGAATACGGCTACTCGCTGGCGGAGCCGAACGCCCTGACCCTGTGGGAGGCGCAGTTCGGTGATTTTGCCAATGGCGCACAGATCATGTTCGACCAGTTCATCAGTTCGGGCGAAAGCAAATGGCTGCGGATGTCCGGCCTCGTCTGCCTGATGCCCCACGGCTATGAGGGGCAAGGGCCGGAACACTCCTCCGCACGTCTGGAACGGTTCCTGACCATGTGCGGCGGCGACAACTGGATCGTGGCCAACTGCACCACACCCGCCAACTACTTCCACATTCTGCGCCGCCAGCTGCACCGCAGCTACCGCAAACCGCTGATGCTGATGACCCCCAAATCGCTGCTGCGTCACAAGCTGGCCGTCAGCAAGGCCTCCGAATTCACGACCGGTTCCAGCTTCCACCGCGTGTTGTGGGACGACGCCCAGCAGGGCAATTCGGATACGAAACTGGTTGCCGACAAAAAGATCAAGCGCGTCGTCATGTGCGCGGGCAAGGTCTATTACGACCTGCTGGAAGAACGCGACGCGCGCGGCATCGACGACGTTTATCTGCTGCGGTTCGAGCAGTTCTACCCCTTTCCCGCGCAATCGGCGGTCAAGGAGCTGGAGCGGTTCAAAAACGCCGAAATGGTCTGGTGTCAGGAAGAGCCAAAGAACCAGGGCGCCTGGACCTTCATCGAGCCGAACCTCGAATGGGTTTTGGGCCGGATCGGCGCCACCCACACCCGCCCCGAATACGCAGGTCGCGCCACGGCCGCATCGCCCGCCACCGGCCTTGCCTCTCAACACAAAGCACAACAAGCCGCACTCGTGAACGATGCGCTTACAGTTAAAGGATCCTGACCCATGAGCAATGAAGTCCGCGTGCCCACTCTGGGCGAATCCGTCACCGAGGCGACTGTCGCCACATGGTTCAAGAAACCCGGCGACACCGTCGCCGTCGATGAAATGCTGTGCGAGCTGGAGACGGATAAAGTCACCGTCGAAGTGCCCAGCCCTGTGGCCGGCACGCTGAGCGAGATCGTCGCGGCCGAAGGGGAAACAGTGGGCGTCGACGCCCTGCTCGCGACAGTATCAGAAGGCGATGCAGGGTCGACCGCCGCCCCCAAAGCCAAGGAAGCCGCCGAGGACGACGCGGGCCAGACCGTGCGCGGCGATGAGGTGGACGCGGACAACGGCGGCGCCTCCGTCGATGTGATGGTTCCCACCTTGGGGGAGTCCGTGACCGAGGCCACCGTCAGCACATGGTTCAAAAAAGTCGGTGACACCGTGGCGCAGGACGAAATGCTCTGTGAGCTGGAGACGGACAAAGTGTCGGTCGAAGTGCCCAGCCCCGCCGCCGGCACATTGACCGAAATCACCGCTGCCGAAGGTGACACTGTGGAAGCCTCGGCCAAGCTAGCTGTCATTTCATCGGGCGCAGGCGCCGCAGCGGCGGCCCCCGCCGAGCAGAATGCCCCCGCCCCCGCTGCGCAGAAATCCGGCGATGGAAAAGACGTCGAGGATGCACCATCGGCCAAAAAGGCAATGGCAGAGGCCGGTATCAGCCGCGATCAGGTCACCGGATCGGGCCGGGACGGACGCGCCATGAAAGAGGACGTTGCAAAGGCCGTGGCCGCCGCCAAATCCGCGCCCGCCCCTGCTGCCGCAGCCCCCCGCGCGCCTGTCAGCGCCGATGACGCCAGCCGCGAAGAGCGCGTGAAAATGACCCGCCTGCGCCAGACCATCGCCCGCCGCCTGAAGGAAAGCCAGAACACCGCCGCCATGCTCACCACCTATAACGAGGTCGACATGACCGAGGTGATGGCCCTGCGGACCGAGTACAAAGATCTGTTCCTCAAAAAGCACGGCGTCAAACTGGGCTTCATGTCCTTCTTCACCAAGGCCTGCGTGCATGCCTTGGGCGAGGTGCCGGAGGTCAACGCCGAGATCGACGGCACGGATGTCGTCTACAAAAACTTTGTGCACATGGGCATCGCCGCAGGCACCCCCACGGGCCTTGTGGTGCCGGTGATCCGCGACGCGGATTCCATGTCCTTTGCCGCCATCGAAAAAGCCATTGCCGAGAAAGGCGCGCGCGCGCGCGACGGCAAGCTGAGCATGGCGGAAATGCAAGGCGGCACCTTCACCATCTCCAACGGCGGCGTCTACGGCTCGCTCATGTCGTCCCCCATCCTCAACCCGCCCCAGTCCGGCATCCTCGGCATGCATAAAATCCAGGACCGCCCCATGGCGATAGGCGGCGAAGTCGTCATCCGCCCGATGATGTATCTGGCGCTCAGCTATGACCACCGCATCGTGGACGGCAAAGGGGCCGTGACGTTCCTTGTGCGGGTGAAAGAGGCGCTTGAAGATCCGCGCCGGTTGTTGATGGATTTGTAAAATGAACCGAGTATCAAGAATTATTGGAACATTTCAGCTCTTTCTACTTAGCAGCTTGGCAACTCCTTCAATTGCCCAAGAAACTGTTGGAACGGACACTATTCGTGACGCCGTCGTTACAGCTTATCAGTCTGTAGATCGAAAAGAAGTGAGAGTTTCAGGCGTAATCGGTACAACCTTCGGGGACATACTATATTTTGCCGACGGAACAGGCCGCTATAAAGTGAAACTGGATGCGGGTCGTGACTTTCGCAGGCAAACTGAGGGGTGCGAAATTCTGCTATTCGATACGCTCAAATCGCCCTGTAAGTTCACGGGTATGGCTGAGGTTGCGTTTGATAGCGAAGATGACAACATCGCCGATGGCATTGAAATGACACTAATTCTCTATCGAGTTGAAGACTTTAGCCGCACTGAAGAGAACTAGGCACATTCTTCCTCTGCGGTTATGTAACTTTCTATCAATTCAAGAGGCACCCACATGCAACTCATCGCCCACTACCACATCACCGACTTCACCAAATGGCAAACCGCCTTTAACGGCGACGACGAAGCCCGCCGCGACGCGGGTCTTGGCGTGCTGCAAATCTGGCGCGACGCCGACAGCACGACCCACGCTTTTGTCCTGCTGTCCGTCAACGACCGCGCGCGGGCAGAGGCGTGGATCAAACGCTCCGACGCGCTTCATTCCGACGATGGCCATACGGTTACCGAGGCCAGCCACTTTTTCATAGAGACCGCATAATGACCACAGAACTCACCGTCCTCACCCTCGCTGCGATCCTGCAATATGTGCAGTTTGTCCTCTATGCCCTGCCCGCCAACCGCGAGCTGGGCACAGGCTATACCATGTCCGCGCGCGACCGTGAGCCGTCCAAGCAGATGTCGGATAAAACCGGCCGTCTGGGCCGTGCCCTGTCCAACCATTTCGAAGGGCTGATCCTGTTCGCCATTGCCGTGGGCGTGGTGCAGATGTCGGGGCAAAACAGCGCGCTGACCGCGATCTGCGCGTGGGTCTATCTGCTGGCGCGCATCGCCTATGTGCCGTGCTATGCACTGGGTCTGCGGCCCTGGCGCTCGGTCGTTTGGGTGGCAGGGTTCGGCGCGACGCTTCTGATGCTTCTGACCGCGCTTGTCTGAAGCGCCGCATTTCTTCCTGAAGGAGAGACAACCATGTCCGACTATGACGTCATCATCATCGGCTCTGGCCCCGGCGGCTATGTCGCGGCAATCCGCTGCGCGCAACTGGGCCTGAAAACCGCCTGCGTCGAAGGGCGCGAGACATTGGGCGGCACCTGCCTCAACGTCGGCTGCATCCCCTCCAAGGCGCTGTTGCATGCCTCGCACATGCTGCACGAGGCAGAGCATAATTTCGCCGAAATGGGCCTCAAGGGCAAAAGCCCCTCGGTCGACTGGCCGCAAATGCAGAAATACAAACAATCCACGATCGACACCAACACCAAGGGCATCGAATTCCTGTTCAAAAAGAACAAGGTCGACTGGATCAAGGGCTGGGCCAGTATCCCCGAGGCGGGCAAGGTCACAGTGGGCGAGGACACGCACACCGCCAAGAACATCATCATCGCCAGCGGGTCAGAGCCGTCGCCCCTCAAAGGTGTCGATGTGGACGAGAAGATCGTCGTCTCCTCCACCGGCGCGCTGGAGCTGGGCAAGGTGCCCAAGAAACTCGTCGTGATCGGCGCCGGCGTTATCGGGCTGGAGCTGGGCTCGGTCTATGCGCGGCTGGGGTCAGAGGTGACAGTGGTTGAATTCCTCGACCACATCACCCCCGGCATGGACGCAGAGATAAGCCGCCAGTTCCAGAAGATGCTGGCCAAACAGGGCCTCACCTTTATCATGGAGGCCGCCGTACAGCAGACCGAGACCGGAAAATCTAAGGCCAAAGTCACCTACAAGCTGCGCAGCGACGACAGTGAGCACACGCTGGACGCCGATGCGGTTCTGCTGGCCACGGGGCGGCGCCCTTTTGTCGAGGGGATGGGCCTTGACGGGCTGGGCATCACCCTGACCGAACGCGGCCAGATCGCCGTCAATGACCAATGGGAGACATCGGTCAAAGGGATCTATGCCATCGGTGACGTGATCGAGGGGCCGATGCTGGCGCACAAGGCCGAGGACGAGGGCATGGCCACCGCCGAACACATCGCGGGCCAGCACGGGCATGTGAACTATTCCGTTATCCCGGGTGTGATTTATACCCACCCCGAGGTGGCGAATGTGGGCGAAACCGAGGAAACGCTCAAAGCGTCAGGCCGCGCCTATAAAGTGGGCAAGTTCAGCTTTATGGGCAATGCGCGGGCCAAGGCAAATTTCGCCGGTGACGGGTTTGTCAAACTGCTGGCGGACAAGGAAACCGACCGCATTCTGGGCTGTCACATCATTGGCCCCGCAGCAGGTGATTTGATCCACGAGGTCTGCGTGGCGATGGAATTCGGGGCCTCGGCGCAGGATCTGGCCATGACCTGCCACGCGCACCCCACCTATTCCGAAGCGGTACGCGAGGCCGCACTTGCCTGCGGGGATGGTGCGATCCACATGTAGACGCCTTACCTGACGGTCCGCGCGCTGGCTACCACATGGTTTTGGCGGCGCGCGGGGCCCATGCGGCATCATAGGCCGCACCCCCTTCGGCGCCCGCCGATACTTCTGCCAAAATCTCGCCCACGGTGGGCAGGCCCGCACTGTGGTCGGTGCCGTCCCAGATGCCCGCACGCATCAACGCGCGCGCGCATTGGCTATAGACCTGTTCGATCTCGATCACGATAACCGTCGCGGGCACGTTCCCGCGCTTTTCGAACCGCGCGCGCAGACCGGCATCGTCAGTCAGCCACGCCATGCCGTTCACCCGCACCACATTGTGCGCGCCTGCCACCATGAACATCAGCGAAATCCGCCCGTCCTCCACGATGTTACGCAAACTATCCAGCCGTTGGTTCCCGCGCCAGTCCGGCAGCGCCAGCCTGCGCGGATCCAGCTCCAGCACCACAGGGCCGTCATCGCCGCGCGGACTGCCATCGGTACCATCGGGGCCTACCGTGCTCAGCACACACAACTTAGCCGTCATAATCCAGTGGCGGTAAAGTGGCGTCAGATGATTGGAAACCTTACGCACTGCGGGCGCCGAGGGCGTGCCATAGTGCGTTTCAAGCGCTGCTATGCTCTCAATCTTTTTCATAGAGATGCGCCAGACCAGTCTCGTCCAACAGCTTGTCCGAGGCCTGCTCGATCGCCTGCTCCAGGCGTGTGACGAATTCGTCGCGCGGCAGACCGGCCGGAATCGGTGGTAGGAAATCAACAATCGCGACACCCGGCCTGCGGTATAATCCGCGCCGCGGCCAGAACACACCCGCATTGGTCGCCACAGGATAGCACGGCTGGGACAGCTGTTCGTACAACACAGCAGTGCCCACTTTATACGGCATCTTGGTGCCGGGGGGCGATCGCGTGCCCTGCGGGTAAATCACCAGTTGCCCCGGCTCGCGCTGGCCCGCCTCGACGTCTGCCAGCATCTTGGTGATGGCGGCACCACGCTTGCCGCGATCCACGAACACCATCTGCATCTTGGTGGCGTATTGCCCCAGAAACGGGGACCACCTCAGCTGGTTCTTCATCACGAATTTCGCGGCGGGCAAAGCGTTAAAGATCATCAGGATGTCCAGAAACGACTGGTGCTTGGCCGGTACAATCGCACCCATGTCCGGCGGCGTGCCGCGGACCTCGCAGCGCAGGTTGATCATCCAGCCTGCGGTCCAGATCACCCAGCCGGCATAGGCATGGCACCCCGCATAGGCACCGCGTTTCGACACCATCGCCCAAGGCGCATAGACCAGCCCGATCAGCGGCAACATCACGGTTGCCTGAACGATGAACAGGATCGAACGGACCCATTGCAACAGGTTCATGTCAATCCTTCCAAGGTGCGGCGCGCGGCCATTCGGGTTGCGACAAAGGCCACGCAAGCGGCCAATGGCGGGATCAGCAGCGGCAGCAGCCAATGCACCCCCTGAAAGCCGAGGCCGGTCAGAAAGCTGGCTGTCTCGTCCCCGCCACGCGGCATGAACAAAACCGCGATCATCCCCAGCACCATCCCCACCGACGCACCGATCAGTGCGCGCAGGGTAAAGCGCCGGATGAAGGCCTGCGCGATATAACTGTCCGTGGCGCCTACCAGCCGCAGCACTGCAATAACCTGCGCATTTGCGGCAAGGGCCGCGTTAGCGGCCAGCGTCACCATCGCGGCGGTCACGGCAGCAATCAGCACAATCGCGGACCAACCAAGCAGCGTCAGCCGCGACGCCGCCTTGACCAGTGGCGCGCGCCAGCGGCTGTGATCATCCAGCACGGCCCCCGGCACCTCGGCGGCCAGACGCAGGCGCAAGCCCGCAGCGTCCATCCCCTCCGCTGTCTCGATCACCTCGATCAGCTGCGGCACCGGCAACGTTTCCAGCGACAGCTCCGCACCGAACCACGGGGCCAGCAGGGCGGCCTGCTCGGCATCGCTGAGCGCGCGCGCACGGGCCACGCCGCGCGTCGTCTCGAGAATGCGCAGGGCGGCATCGGTCTGGGTCTGCTGTTGTTCCGGCGGTGCAGCGATGCGGATCGTGGCAGAGCGCGCCAGCTCCGCCCCCCATTGATCCGCCAACCGCCCCGCAGCCAGTGACAGCGCCAGCGCAAAAACCGCCAGAAACGCCATCGCGGCAGCGGCAAAAACAGTCAGCTGCGCGGTAAAGCCTGACGGCGGCACCACGCGGTCCGCCTGCGTGTCAGGGCGCAGCGCGCCGCCGATGATCGCGCGAAGACCGCTCATAAATCGGCCCCCGCCAGCTGGATGCGCCGGTTCGCAATCCGCAGGACACGCGCCTGCACATGCGCCTTGGTGGCGCGAATGAGGCTCAGATCATGGGTTGCGACCAGCACGGTTTTGCCCATGCGGTTCAGCTCGATCAAAAGGCGCAGCAGGCGTTGCGACATATCCCAGTCGACGTTGCCCGTCGGCTCATCCGCAAGGACAACATCCGGCGACATAATCACGGCGCGGGCAAGGGCGGCGCGCTGCCGCTCCCCCCCCGACAATTCGGGCGGCAGGGCATTCGCACGCTCCGTCAGGCCCACCCAATGCATCAGATCGGCAAGGTCCTCGCCCTGCGCCTCGGCGCTGCGATCAGAGACGTGCAGGGGCAGCGCGATGTTTTCAGACAACGGCAGATGGTCAAGAAACTGGCAGTCCTGATGCACGACCCCGACACGCCGACGCAACATCGCCACATCGTCGCGGGTGTAGGCGCGCACATCGGCGTCGAACAGCCGCACATGACCTGCCGTGGGCAGCAAGGCACCATAACACAGCTTCATCAGGGTGGTTTTTCCTGCCCCCGACGGGCCGGTCAAAAAGTGAAACGACCCCGGCGCGAGCTTGAGCGAGATGTCCGACAACAACTCCCCCCCGCCATAACTATAGGCCACATTTTCCAGCTCTATCACGGTATGTTCCCCTGCCGTTTACCTGTTGTGCCTGAGCATCGCTTGGGTTTCAATCCACGCATGGGGGAACAGCATCCGATATTGTCCCTTTTCGCGGCCAAGCTTACCTCTTATGGTGAGGTTCACAAGTAATATACGGGACTTAGACCCATGTTCAGGGCGTAAAATGAGACTGATCTGTCCGAATTGCGATGCACAATACGAAGTGCCCGATGATGTAATGCCGACCGCAGGCCGCGATGTGCAATGCTCCAATTGTGGTCAAACGTGGTTCCAGCATCACCCCGATCACACCCCTGACACCGCGCAAGACACCCCCGCGCAGCCCGCGCCGGATGAAGAAATCGCGCCGCCCCCCCCGCCGCCTGTTCAGGTGGAGCCGGAGCGCAAGCAGCTGGACCCTGCTGTGGCCGACATTTTGCGTCAGGAGGCTGAGGCCGAACAAGCCGCACGAAAGCAGCCACAAGCGGGCGGACTGGAAAGCCAGCCGGATCTTGGCATGGACCTTGAGGATACCTCTTTCGAGGATGACGCCGACCGCCGTGCCCGCGAAGCGCGCGAACGGATGGCCCGCCTGCGTGGTGGCGACACCCCGGAGGTTCAGGCCGCAGGGGGCAGTGGCCCTGCCGTTGGTGCGGATGCAGCAGCAGCCGCCGCCCTTGGCTCGCGCCGCGATCTGTTGCCCGACATCGACGAAATCAACTCGACCCTACGCTCGGATTCGGCGCGCGCTGGCAATAGTGCCGATCTGGAACCACCCGTCGAGGCGCCCACCCATCAACGCAAACGGCGCGGGTTTCGTACCGGTTTTTTGACAGTGCTGCTGATCTTTATCGTATTGGTCGCGATTTATATCCTCGCCCCCCGTCTGGCAGAGGCCGTGCCCGCATTGGCAGACCCGCTACAAACCTATGTTGATCTGGTCAATCAAGGGCGCGCGTGGCTCGACACGACTGTGCAGGGTCTGCTCAAATCGCTTGATTCCGCCGCCGAGACCAGCAACAACTAGACCGCCTTTGCCTGCCTCAGAACCGGTCCAGCAAACGGTTGAGGTAGTCACGCTCTACCTCGGGGCGTGCTGCCTCGCCTGAGCGGCGGCGGATTTCATCCAGCAGTTCGCGCGCACGCCCGTAGGCATCATTGTTCAGGTCCGCCTCGTTATCGCTGCCTGTGGCGCCATTGCTGCCCTGATCGCGGCCCAGAGGATCGCGGTTGCTGGCGCGACGGTCGCTGTCCTGACTGCCTTGGCCCGGTTGCTGGTTGCGCTCCTCTTGCGCCATCGCCTCGCCCAGCGAACGCATGCTGTCGCGCAGGGCCTCCATCGCTTGTGACTGGTTGTCGATCGCTTCGGCCAGATCACCGTTGCGCAGGTTTTGCTCGGCCTGATCCATCGCCTCACCCGCACGGTCCAGCGCCTCGCGCGCGGCGTCCCCCTCGGGCGTGCCGGCGCCGGGCATGCGCCCTTCCTGACGGCTCAACTCATCGCGCAACTGCTGCTGACGCTCCGCTAGGGATTGTTGCTGGCCCTCACCCTGACCCTGCGACTGGCCCTCGCTTTGGCCCTCGCTTTGGCCTTGTTGCTGGTCGCCACCGCCGCCCTGATCGCTGCGCTCTTGATCCTGCTCGCCCTGTCCCTGACCCTCATGGCTTTCGCCGCGGCCTTGCCCGCCGTTGCGACCTTCGTTGCCACGATTTTCGCCCGCTTGGGCATTGGGGTTAAATTGCTCTTGCAGGTCGCGGAAGGCCTGATCGCTCAGCCCTTGCTGGTCGCGCAACGTCTCGGCCAGCCCCTCCATCGCTTGCTGGCCGGGCGACTGGCTGCCCTCGCCCTGCTGGCCTTGCGTGACCTGCATGTTCTCCATCATCTCCTGCAGTTCTTGCAGCGCCTGCTCCGCTTCGGCCATCCGGCCCTGTTCCATCAGCTCCTGAATACGGTCCATCATCCGTTGCAGATCGTCCTGCGTCATCTGCATCTGCTCGCCTTGCTGCTGCTGGCCCTGCTGCTGCTCACCGCCCTCCTGACGCTCTGCCTGCTCGCGCTGAAGCTGCTGCATGTACGCCTCGGTGGCGCGCCGCAGCTCTTGCATCAGCTCCGCGATCTCCTCGTCCGAGGCACCGTTTTTCATTGCCTCGTTCAGGCGTTCCTGCGCACGGCGCATCCGCTCGCGGGCATCCTCCAGATCGCCTTCCTCCAGCTCCAGTGCCAGATCCCACATCTCCTGCGCCAATGCATTCTGGTTTTCCTCGTTCAGGCCAAAGCGCGCATGCGTCTCAAGCCGCCCGATCAGCTGACGCAACCGCAGCGCCGTCGTGGCCGAACGGAAAGCATCGTCGGGCAGATGGCTCACGGCGCGCAAGACCTGCGCCGTGCGTCTGGCGTTGCCGCGGCTCCACAACACGTCCCGCCGCATCTCGATGACAGCCGCGGCCGTCGGGTCAAAAAACCGCCGCCCCGGCAGGGTCATCTGCATCGGTGCGGTTTGGGCCTGCTGCTCCGCCGCGTCCAGCGCGGTCATCGCGACCGTCACAGGCAAATTGGCCCACGGATGTTGCGAAAAATCGTCGATCAGGTTTTCCTCGAACGCGGCGCGGTCACCCGCGATCGGCATCGGCAGCGGCACGGTGATCTCGGGCCGCGCATCGGGTGCCACGCCCAACCCGTGACGGCGATCAACCGCTGCCAGATCCAGCGCGATCCGGGCCTCGCCCGCCTCCACGCCATAGTCGTCCTTGGCAGCAAACGGCAGGCGCATCTCGCCCAGCGCAGCCACTTCAGGCTCCCCCAGAATGACGATCTCGGGGGCGGCATCCGTACGCACCGTCACATCCCACTGCCGACCATTCGGACCCGCAACGGCGATGCTGCCACTTTGGTTCACCTTGAAATCAAACGCCATTTGCGGCGGCGCATCCGTCGGCGCCTGCGGCACCGCACCCGACACCCCTTCGGCCACCTCCAACGCGCCCACTTCGCCGTACAGACGCAGTGTGATCAGCGTGCCCACCGGCAATTCCAACGGTCCCTCGGCCAGATCATTGAGATAGAGCGTTGGCTTGCCCGTGTAGCGCGGCGGCTCTGCCCAGCCTTCCCAGACCGGCCCTGCGGCCAGCGCTGCCGTACCGCCCTGCGCCATTTGCGCCACCGTACCGACCCGCCAGACGGAACCGAACAGCACGGCCATACCGAAAACCAGAACCGCAAGATAGCGCAGGGCATAAGGATCACGCGCCGACACGCGCAAATCGCCGGGCACCGCCTGCGCCGCAGCCGCACGCTGCGCCATCCGCTGCTTGTGCGCACGCCAGACGTCGGCAGACGCATCATCGCCCTCGCCGATGGCCTGATCGTCCAGAAGTGCGGTAATCGGACGGCCCTTGATGCTGCCATCCAGACGCATCATTGCCGCGGTCCGTGTGGGCCAGCGCCAATGGCGACCCGCATAAGCTATCGCCCAGACCGTCGCCGCCGCCGTCAGCCCGACACCGGCCCAGATCCCCTCCAGTGGCAGCACCTCGTGCAGACCCAGCATCGCAGCGGCAAGCGCCAGCAACACAACCGTCATCAGCGGCCACAGGCAGCGCACGGCAACCTCTGCCCGCATGCCCAGCAGGGTGCGCTGCACCGGTTTCCGCAATTCGTGCAGCGTTGATTTCAGATCGTCAGACGTGAATTGAACCATATCGTCCTCTTGCCACGCGGCACTCAGGGCGCGGGATGCACCTCAAGCCATTCAGGGATGGTATCGCGATTTATCATTTCGTCAAAGGTAGGACGCGCGCGGATAACCGCAAATTGATCCCCGTGCACCAACACTTCGGGGATCAGCGGGCGCGAATTATATTCGCTCGCCATCACGGCGCCATAAGCACCCGCACTGCGGAAGGCCACCAGATCGCCCGCCTCCAGCGGCACCATCGCGCGCTGCTTGGCAAAAGTATCACCCGATTCGCACACAGGGCCGACAATGTCATAGGGCTGCTTTTGGGTGCCGGGCACTGCCTCGGTGACCGGAATAATGTCGTGATAGGCCTCGTACATGGCAGGCCGGATCAGATCGTTCATCGCGCCGTCAAGGATCAGAAAATCACGTCCCTCACCAGATTTGACATAAATCACACGGCTGACCATCAGCCCGGCATTGCCCGCAATCAACCGCCCCGGCTCGATCTCGATCTCGCAGCCCAGATGCCCCAGCGTGCGCTGTACCATTGCACCGTATTCCGCAGGCAGCGGCGGCGCCTCATTGCTCGTCTCGTACGGAATGCCAAGGCCCCCGCCCAGATCCAGACGCGTAATCTCATGCCCGTCGGCCCGCAGCTGCTCCGTCAGCTCCGCCACCATCAGATAGGCCTGCTCAAAAGGCGCAAGGTCGGTCAGCTGCGAGCCGATATGCACGTCGATCCCGATCACCTTCAGCCCCGGCAACCCCGCAGCCATCGCATACACAGCCCGCGCGCGCTTGATCGGAATGCCAAACTTGTTCTCCGATTTGCCAGTCGCAATCTTGGCATGGGTCTTGGCATCGACATCAGGATTGACGCGCACCGTGATGGGCGCGACCTTTCCCAGCTCCAGTGCCACAGCGTTCAGGACTTCCATCTCCGGCTCGCTCTCGACATTGAACTGACGAATGCCGCCTTCCAGCGCGACGCGAATTTCCCCCGCCGTTTTGCCGATGCCTGAAAACACGATCCGGTCGCCGGGCACCCCTGCCGCCCGCGCACGCAGATACTCCCCCTGGCTCACAACATCCATGCCGGCCCCGGCCTGCGCCAAAGTGCGTAAAACCGCCTGATTGGAGTTCGCCTTCATCGCGTAACAAACCAGATGGTCCATGCCGTCCAATGCCTCGTCAAACGCCTGGAAATGCCGCAACAGCGTCGCCGTGGAATAAACGTAGAACGGCGTCCCTACAGCAGCTGCAATCTCCGCCACCGGCACATCCTCGGCAAATAATGCGCCGTCGCGGTACACGAAATGATCCATCTCTTCATTTTTCCCTTAAACTCAATTCTGCCCTAGCGGACAGGCGCCGACCTCAGAAAGAGGTACAGCGGCAAGCCACAGCTGACCCCAATGCAAAATGTCGCGGGGATCGCGATCAGGGCGCCCCAGTTGCGCCGCGTGGCAACCTCGGCAATGATCCAGACGGTCAGCGCAACCGCCGCGATGGTCAGATCCCACACCAGCCCGCTGGTCGCGGCATTGACATGCCACGCATCCACCATCGCCATCAGATCAAAACTGTTTTGCTGGAACCACTGGATGAAATAATACATCGGATGGATCGCGCCCCAGATGGCCAGCGCCAGATAGATCATTCGTAATACCGACATCAAAACCTGCTCTTCACGCCGAAATCGGCATGGCCCGATACGCTTACGCCGCTTTCGGTCGGTGTGGCGGGCAGGCGCGCGGGCGCGTCGCTACGCACCCCTGCGTTCGGCGGCACGCAGGCCGCCAGCAACAGTGGCACACCCAACAACAGCCAGCGCATCAAAGGCCCAGACCGATGCGCAGCGGACCCTTCTTCAGTCCGACATTCGCCCCCAGCCCGACACCCGACGGCGTCAGCGCGATGTTGACCCCGCCTGTTGGCTGCACCGGATCACCGTCGACGCCGCAACCGGCCAGGGCGGACAATGCCACCACACTCAGAACCATCAGTTTTCTCATTGGACTATTTCCTTCCAGCGGGCTATCTGCGCGCGCACCTGCGCGGGCGCCGTGCCCCCGTATGACATGCGCGAGTTTACCGAATTTTCCACCCCCAACACAGAGAATACATCCTGCGTAATCCCCGAATGAGCGGATTTCATCTGATCCAGCGTCAGGTCGGGCAAATCACATCCCTGCCCTTCGGCCAGTGCAACCAGCGTGCCGGTGATGTGGTGCGCATCGCGAAACGGCAGGCCCAGCACCCGCACCAGCCAGTCAGCCAGATCGGTCGCGGTGGAAAACCCGCTGCCTGCGGCAGCGGCCAGCGGGCCACGGTTTGCAGTCATGTCGCGCACCATTCCTTCCATTGCGGCCAGTGCCAGCATCAGGTTATCAGCCGCGTCGAACACTTGCTCCTTGTCCTCTTGCATGTCCTTGGAATAGGCCAGCGGCAGCCCTTTCATCACCATCGTGAGCGCGACATTGGCCCCGAAAATCCGCCCGATCTTGGCGCGGATCAGCTCGGCCGCATCGGGATTTTTCTTTTGCGGCATGATCGACGATCCCGTCGAGAAGCGATCAGACAAGGTGACAAAGCGGAATTGCGCCGAGGACCAGATGACCAGCTCTTCGGCAAAACGGCTCAGGTGCATGGCGCAAATGCTCGCCGCGCCCAGAAACTCCAGCGCGAAATCACGGTCACTTACGGCATCAAGGCTGTTGGCCGCCGGGCGGTCAAAGCCCAGCGCCTGCGCCGTCATGTCACGGTCCACGGGAAAGGATGTGCCCGCCAGCGCCGCAGCACCAAGGGGGCATTCGTTCATCCGCGCCCGCGCATCGCGCATCCTGCCCAAATCACGGCCGAACATCTCGGCGTAGGCCATCATATGATGGCCCCAGGTGACCGGCTGGGCCGTCTGCAAGTGGGTGAAACCGGGCATCACCCAGTCGGCGCCGTCCTCTGCCTGCGCCAAAAGCGCACGGATCAACGCCAGCAGCGCGCCCTGCGTGGCGTCAAGCTGGTCACGCACCCACAGCTTGAAATCCGTGGCGACCTGATCGTTGCGCGACCGGCCCGTGTGCAAACGGCCCGCAGGCTCCCCGATCACTTCTTTCAGCCGCGCTTCCACATTCATGTGGATGTCTTCGAGGGCAGTGGAAAACTCGAATGTGCCCGCGTCGATTTCTGACAAAACCGTGAGCAGCCCTTCACGGATCGCCTCGGCATCGTTACTCTCGATGATGCCTGTGGCGGCCAGCATCGCCGCATGCGCGCGCGAGCCTGCGATGTCCTGGGCTGCCATCCGCTTGTCAAACCCGATGGAGGCGTTAATTGCTTCCATGATCGCATCGGGACCGGCAGCGAAACGGCCGCCCCACATTTTGTTGGACGTCTTGGTGTCGCTGGAACTACTGTCTGCCATCTGCCTATTCCCCGGAGGGGCCCATGAAGAAATTGTTGCTTGCCCTCGTCTATACCGCAGCCGCCGCCGTTGCCACCCCCGCGCTGGCCGCCGATGCGGATATCATCACCCCCCTGCGCACGGGGGATATGAAAAAGCTGGCCGTGCATACAGCGCCCAAAGCAACCTCTGACGCTGCCTTTGATCTGGCCGATGATGCGGGCCGTGCCACGCTGGCCGACTATGAGGGCAAATATCTGCTGGTGAATTTCTGGGCCACATGGTGCGCGCCCTGCCGCAAGGAAATGCCCCATCTGTCAGAGCTGCAAACAGAACTGGGCGGGCCGGATTTCGAAGTGCTGACCATCGCCACGGGCCGCAATTCGCCCGCGGGCATCGCCAAGTTTTTCAAGGACACGGGCATCGACAACCTGCCGCGCCACATGGACCCCAAACAGTCGCTGGCCAGCCAGATGGGCGTTTTCGGCCTGCCGATCACCGTGTTGATCGACCCGCAGGGCCGCGAGATCGCGCGCCTGCGCGGCGATGCCGACTGGGCCAGTGACAGCGCCAAAAGCATCATCAAGGCGCTGGTTGAAAATCACATATCCGGCTGAACGCCCCTAGGCCGCGTGGGACAGGATCGCCGCCTCCGAGGCGGATAGCCTGCGCCGTGCGAACCCGCCATAGGTATGCGGATCATGCTCCAGCTGTGGGCATTCGCTCAAAAGCCGCAGGCGGTCATGTTTGTCCAGCGTGGCAAAAGCAGCCGAAGCGGGGTGAAAGCTCTCTGTCTCCATGCCGTTGGCCCAGAGCACCTGATGCTGTTCCAGCAGGACGTGGATATAAGTGACCTCGCGCGCTTGCATGTCGACGGTGATGGTTTTGCCGTTGATCAGATCCTTGGCCGTTACCAGCACTTCGTTGGTATTGAACAGGCTGCGTGCGGCGGGCCCTTTGATCAGCATCCGGTGCTCGGGCGAGACGATCAGATCGCGGTCCGGCTGATCCAGCCCCAGCGCACCGCCGCTGATGCGCACGGGGCGCAAGCGGGGCATTGCGAACAGGCGCGCACCGGTCATGCGGCGGCGGCCGATCCAGCGAAGCGGTTGCATCCCGTTATCTTTGGTTTGCACCATGTCGCCCTCGCGCAGATCCTCAATTGCCCGGGTCCCGCCATCAGTGCGGATTTGCGTACCTGGGGTAAAGCAGATCACCCCCCCCTGCTGGGTCACAGGATCGGTGGGGCGCACGGTGCCAAGAGTGTGATGCACGATCCACAGATCGCAGTTGCGCGGCGGCAAATCGTTGAGGAACATCAACAAGGGCTGACTGCCCCCGCCCACTTCGATCAGCGTCACACTGTAGCTTTTGCCCCCATCGGTCACAACAAAACTGTTGTCCATCAACGGCGATGTCTCATCCACCGGTTGGGAAAGTTGCGGTTTCACATCGCGGTCCAATGCCGCACCGACAAGACGGTGCACCATGCGCGCTGCGCGTTTGCGTAATTTTTCCGCACCATCCGCAGCATCCAGTCGCAAAACATCAGACGGTCCATCCACACGCACAGCGTCACCACGCCATGACCATGCGGCACCAACACTCAACGCTTGCACGGGTGCAGCATCAAGACCATCAATTTCTGTTTGCGACCAGGAAATTACGAACGTGCCTCGAAAGCCCGTTACCATCTACTGTCTCGCCTGCCTCAGTTTCTTTTTTTATTGAGGCCAAGGTAGCAAGGCAAAGACGGTCTGAAAAGACAAAATTGTAAATCCGACTACTCGTGTTGCGTGTATGCCCCGCTAGAAACTCAGCTTGACCCGGATCGAGCCGACGATCTGCCCTTCGCTCTGGGCCTCGAACTCCTCCCCCAGATAGGTCACGCCATAAAAGGCCGAGGCCTGCTGCCCTTGCCAGTGCACGCCCGCGCGCAGACGGTCGCGCGTCTCGCTCAGAACAAACCCGCGGTCTTCGGGCAGGTAGATACTGTCGCTGACATGCGCGATGTCCGCGCCCAGCAGGAAGGAAAAGCCCGATGCCGCGGGATTGGTCACAGTGCGGTAGCGGTGGCCGGTCACGTTTTCGCGGACCAGCAGCTCCCCCACACCAACACTGCCGAATGTCAGATCGACACCTGCACGCACCAGTGTTTCGGCGCCGGCCCGACCCGACACGAAAGGGCGCAAATGCAGCCGCGGCGTCAGGGTCAGATCGCGCGCCAGCTCTGCCACAAGGGTCGGATGCAGGCCGCTGTCGATCTGGTTTTCCAGCGTCGCAGGCGACGGGACGCGCACGCCCAGCACCTTGTGCACCGCGCGCTGGAAGTTGCCCAATCCCGTGCCATCGCCAGTCAGCACCATATCAGCGCCCAGCGCCGCGTCGAACCCCTGCCAGCGGAAATGCGTGTGTGCACCAATGGACAGCGCGCCGGCATAGGGCCGGTCCCCTGCGCTGGCGCGGCGCAACCTAGCGGGGGCAATGATTTCGGAAGACACGCGCAGCTCGATCAGATCGCCGAATTGCGCAGGTGCCGCGCCCGACCACGCAGACCCCCACACCCGCGAGGACGTCCATGCGCCCGTGCGCCAGCGGTCATTGCCGTCACCGAAATAGTCGTTGGTCATCAGACGGCCATGACCCAGACGCTCACGCTCCTGCGCGGCGGCCATCGGCGTTAAGAGAAATAGGGAAAGAGAAAACGCAACAAGTGCGCTAGCAGCCAGTCTGAGCATCCGATTGTCCTGTCAAAGCCGCCCCCGCAGCCTGACCTGTCTATCCCCGCACCCCGATTCGCGCCAAGCGTGTAGTGACACCGGAGCGGACTCGCCCCTTGTCTGCGGCATTGACGCCACGCATTCCCACTGGCCCCCGACCGCACCTGTGTGGTTAGCTGCCCCCAACGAAAGGGCATCCCCATGAATATTCTGTTTGTCATGTATGACCAGTTGCGGTTCGACTATCTGAGCTGCGCAGGCCACCCGCATTTGCAAACCCCGCATTTCGACCGTGTGGCGGCGATGGGAGTGCGGTTTACAAATGCCTATGTGCAGTCGCCCATCTGCGGGGCCAGTCGCATGTGCTATTACACGGGGCGCTATGCCTCCAGCCACGGGGCGCAATGGAACGGCTTTCCGCTGCGGGTGGGCGAGCACACGCTGGGCGATCATTTGCGCGCGGCGGGCATGGACTGCTGGCTGCTGGGCAAAACCCACATGAAGGCGGACGCGGCAGGCATGGCGCGGCTGGGTCTGTCGCCCGACACCACCATCGGCGCACGGCAGGCCGAATGCGGCTTTGACACTTGGGCGCGCGACGACGGGCTGTGGGCCTACGGGCCTGACGGGTATTATGACGAACGCCGCTCACCCTATAACGAGTACCTGAAATCCAAAGGATACGATGGCGAAAACCCCTGGGCGGACTATGCCAATGCCGGTGTCACCGACGAACAGATCGCTTCGGGCTGGATGTTTCGCAATGCCGACCAGCCGGCCAATATTCGTGAACAAGACAGTGAGACCCCTTGGCTGACCTCGCGCACGATTGAGTTTATGGGAAAAGCGAAGGGGCCGTGGTGCGCGCATGTGAGTTTCATCAAGCCGCACTGGCCCTATATCGTGCCCGCGCCTTACCACAATATGTTCGGCCCCGCGCATGTCCCGCCCCCGCGCCGCCATATGGACGAGCGCGACAATCCCCATCCTGTCTATGGCGCCTATCAGGGCAACAAGATCGCGCAGGCCTTCCAGCGCGATGAGGTTCGCGAAAAAGTCATTCCCGCCTACATGGGTCTGATCAAACAATGCGACGACCAGTTGGGCCGCCTGCTGGATCATCTGGAAGAAACGGACACGCTCAAGAATACGATGATCGTGCTGACTTCGGATCACGGTGATTATCTGGGGGATCACTGGCTCGGCGAAAAGGATCTGTTCCATGAGCCCTCCGTGAAGGTGCCCCTCATCATCTATGATCCGCGCGCGCAGGCCGATCCCGCACGCGGCACCACCTGCGACGCATTGGTCGAGAGCATTGATCTGGCCCCCACCTTTGTCGAGGCGGCGGGCGGCACACCGGCGGATCATATTCTGGAGGGGCGATCGCTTTTGCCTTGGCTACGCGGGGAGGTGCCTGAATGGCGCGATTTCGTGATTTCGGAATATGATTATTCCGCCACACCACAATGCGTCAAACTGGGGCTGGAACCACGCGATGCGCGTCTGTTCATGGTGTTTGACGGCCGCTTCAAACTGATGCACGCCGAGGGCGGTTTTCGCCCCATGCTGTTTGATCTGCACAAAGACCCCGACGAATTTCACGATCTGGCAAAAGGCGATGCACATGCCGACCAGATCGATCGGCTGTATGCGATGCTGGCACAATGGGGGCGGCGCATGTCCCAGCGCGTCACCAAATCCGAAGAAGACATCAAGGCGATGCGCGGCGGCTCCCTGCGCCGTGGCATCCTGCCGTTTCTGTATGACGGATCAGAGGTCGACGCAGAGCTGACCGCGAAATATCGCGGCCCCGTACGACAGGACCACCGCCCAAAGGGGGAGCAGTAGAGCAGAAACAGGTCAGGGCTGTGTGTCGACCGCTTGCAAGTCTTCCAGAAGGTCCAGCAACTGCTCGAATTTCTCGTCGCCGTATTGCGCGCGCAAACGGGTCACAAGCTCTGCGGCCCGCGCGCCGTAGTTGTCCAGCACAGCGCAGCCTGCCGCCTCGATGCTCACGATGCTACGGCGGCGGTCCTTGGCGTCCTCGACGCGGGCGATCAGCCCGTCCTCCTCCATCGCGCGCAAAATACGGGTGAGGCTGGGCAGCAGCAGGCAGGCACGCTGCGCGATCGTGTTCTGGTCCTGCGCGCCGCCTTCCTCCAGCACCCGCAGCACGCGCCACTTCTGCTCGTTCACGGGACCGTCGGCCAGCATGTCGCGCACCGGACCCATCACCGTTTCGCGCGCGCGCAGCAAGGCGATGGGCAGGGAGCGGTTCGTGCGCCGCAAGGCAGTGGAACGATTTTCATCTGTCATACCCGTTAGAAGGGCATTCCTTGTGGATTGACACAAGTCGCAAATTTGATTAACAAAGCAAGTAACTTTTCGAAAGAGCGCTGCATGCCCCATATATCGCTGGAATATTCCGCTGAGCTGGACACTGTGCTGGATATGCGGGGCCTGTGTGTCACACTCAGGGATGCGGCGGCGGCGACAGGTGTTTTCCCGCCCGCAGGCATCCGCGTGCGCGCCACGGCATGCAGTCACAGCATCATCGCCGACGGTGATCCGCGACACGGCTTTGTCGATATTCATGTGCGTCTGCGCGCAGGCCGCACCGACGCGGCCAAGACCCGCGCGACCGACGCGCTGTTTGCCGCCGCGCGCGATTTTACCGCGGCGCATATGGCCGCCCATCCGTTTATGCTGTCGCTCGAGATGCGCGACATTGACGCCGAACTCAGCCGCAAGGCCAGCTCGATCCGCGATTACCTGCCGGAGGATATGGCATGAGCAGTTTGAACGAGAACCTCACGCGCCTCGCAGGTCATCTGGAGCGGTTTCGCGCTGATGGCATCCCCAACCTCATCGACGGGCAGGACGTCCCCGCCAAGACAACGTTCGACACCCGCTCGCCCGTGGACGAGACGCTGATTGCGCAGGTCGCGCGGGGCGATGCCAGCGACATCGACCGCGCCGCCAAAGCCGCCAAAGCCGCCTTTCCCGCGTGGGCCGCAATGGCGGGCAAAGACCGCAAAGCCCTGTTGCACAAAATCGCCGACGCCATTGTCGCGCGCGCAGACGAAATCGCGCTGTGCGAATGTTGGGACACGGGTCAGGCGATCCGCTTTATGTCCAAGGCCGCCCTGCGCGGGGCCGATAACTTTCGCTTTTATGCCGATCTCGCACCCGCTGCGCAGGACGGGAAATCCCTGCCCTCGCCCGACCATATCAACATCACCGGCCGCAAACCCATCGGGCCTGTAGGGGTCATCACCCCGTGGAACACGCCGTTCATGCTGTCGACATGGAAGATCGCGCCCGCGCTGGCCGCCGGCTGCACCGTGGTGCACAAGCCCGCCGAGTTCTCGCCCCTGACCGCGCGGCTGCTGTCGGAAATCTGCCGTGATGCGGGCCTGCCCGATGGCGTGCTGAACCTTGTCAACGGCATGGGCGAGGACGCAGGTCGCGCCCTGACCGAGCATCCCGACATCAAGGCCATCGCCTTTGTCGGCGAAAGCAAGACAGGCGCGATGATTATGAAACAGGGGGCAGACTCGCTCAAACGGGTGCATTTCGAATTGGGCGGCAAAAACCCCGTGATCGTATTCGAGGACGCCGATCTGGACCGCGCGCTGGATGCGGCAGTGTTTATGATCTACTCGCTCAACGGGGAGCGGTGCACCTCCTCCTCGCGCCTGCTGATTCAGGAAAGCGTGCGTGAGGAATTCGAGGCCAGGCTGGTCGCGCGCGTGGGCAACATCCGCGTGGGTCATCCCCTTGATCCCGCGACCGAGGTCGGACCGCTGATCCACAAAGTGCACTTTGACAAGGTCGTCAGCTACTTTGACGTGGCCCAGGCGGACGGTGCCACCACCGCCGCAGGCGGCACCGCGCCCCACAGCGCCGGCCACTACGTCACGCCCACGCTTTTTACAAACGCCACGCCGGATATGCGGATCGCCCAGGAAGAGATATTCGGCCCCGTGCTCACCTCGATCCCGTTCAAGGACGAGGCCGAGGCGCTGCACATCGCCAACGATGTAGCCTACGGTCTGGCGGGCTATGTCTGGACCAATGATCTAACGCGCGCGCTGCGGGTGTCGGACGCGCTGGAGGCCGGCATGATCTGGGTCAACTCGGAAAATGTGCGGCACCTGCCCGCCCCGTTTGGCGGGACCAAGGCCAGCGGCATCGGGCGCGATGGCGGCGACTGGTCCTTCGAATTCTACATGGAACAGAAAAATATCGCCATCGCCACAGGGCTGCACCGCATTCCGCAGCTTGGCGCGTAAAGGAGGTCGCAGATGCCCATCCCCGCCCCCAATCTGAACCCCGATTTCAACATTGTCCGCCTCAGCCATGTCGAGCTGACGGTCACCGACCTCGCGTGGTCGCGCGCCTTTTACGTTGACACGCTGGGTCTGCAAATCACCCACGAGGACGCAACCGCGATCTATCTGCGCGCGATGGAGGAACGTGGCCACCACTGCGTCATCCTGCGCAAGGGCACCGATCCCAGCGTCGGCGTGCTGGGGTTCAAGGTCTGGTCCGAAGAGGATCTGGACCGCGCGCACGCATGGTTTGCCGCGCGTGATCTGCCGACCGACTGGACCGTGCGCCCGTTCATGGGTCGGGTGCTGCGCACCCGTGATCCGTGGGGCGTGCCGCTGGAGTTCTATGCCGCGATGGACCGCCTGCCGGTGATCGCGCAGCAATACAAGCTCTACCGTGGCGTCAAACCCCTGCGCATCGACCATTTCAACCTGTTCAGCCCGCATGTCGACGACGCTGTTGCGTTCTATGGCGATATGGGATTTCGCGTGACCGAATACACCGCGGATGAGGAAACGGGCCGCACCTGGGCTGCATGGATGCACCGCAAGGGCGGCGTGCACGACATCGCCTTTACCAATGGCACCGGCCCGCGCCTGCATCATATGGCGTTCTGGGTGCCAACGCCGCTGAACATCATCGACCTGCTCGATCTGATGTCGACCACCGGCTATGTCACCAACATCGAGCGCGGTCCGGGGCGGCACGGCATCTCCAACGCCTTCTTCCTCTATATCCGCGATCAGGATGGCCACCGGACCGAGATCTACTGCTCGGACTACCAGACCCTCGACCCCGATCTGGAACCGATCAAATGGGACCTCAAAGACCCGCAGCGCCAGACGCTTTGGGGGGCGCCCGCGCCGCAGTCGTGGTTCTCGGAAGGGTCGGTTTTTCAGGGTGCACCCACCTCCGATAGTGATCTCAAAGCCCAACCCATCATCGCCCCCTGAGGGCCGCAACACGAACGGACGCCGATGAATTTCGCAACCTACACAGCAGATGGCACACAGTTCTATGGCGCCGTAGCACAGGGTGGCATGATCGCGCTGTCGCCTGATTGCCCGCACTGGCAAACGATGCGAAACGTGATCGCGGCAGACGGGCTGGCGCAGCTGGCACAACTGGCCAAAGGGCGCGAGATCACCCACGCCAATGGCCGCTTTCGCTGGGACATCCCCGTGCCCGACCCCGAAAAGATCATCTGCGTCGGCGTGAATTTCCCCGACCGCAACGCCGAGTATAAGGACGGCAAGGACGCGCCGCCGAACATGTCGCTGTTCATCCGCTTTGCACGCTCGTTCGTCGGGCATGACACGCCCCTGACCCGCCCGCCCGAAACACCGCAACTGGATTACGAGGGCGAGATCGCCATCATCATCGGCAAGGGCGGCAGGCGCATCGCCCAAGAGGACGCACTGGGCCATATCGCCGCCCTGACCCTGTGTAACGAAGGCACGCTGCGCGACTGGGTCCGGCACGCGAAATTCAACGTCACCCAAGGCAAGAACTGGGACGGCTCCGGCGCGATGGGCCCGTGGATTGTACCCTTTACATCCGATAGCCAGATCATGGATGTGGCGCTGCAAACCCGCGTGAACGGCGAGCTGCGGCAGGACGACCGCACGGGCCGGATGCTGTTCCCCGTGGCACGCCAGATCGCCTATATCTCGACCTTCACGACGCTGGTGGCGGGCGATATCATCGTCACCGGCACCCCCACGGGTGCGGGCGCGCGGTTCGATCCGCCGCGTTTCCTGACCCCCGGCGATGTGGTCGAAGTACACGCAGGCGGCATCGGCACCCTGCGCAACGGCGTGACCGACGAATGACCCCGCAAGACGTTCAAACCGCCGCCGCGATGTTGTTCGAGGCAGACAGGACCGGCGTGCAATGCGGTCTTGTCTCCACGGCGTTTCCCAGTGCTACACTGACGGATGCCTACCGCGTTCAGGATGCGCTGGTGGCGCTGCATTACGCAGCAGGCCGGACGCGCATCGGCTGGAAGATCGGCCTGACCAGCCGCGCGATGCAGCAGGCGCTGGGCATTGCCACGCCCGACAGTGGTGTGTTGCTGGACAACATGCTGTTCCAATCGGGTGCCAGCATCGCCAAAGGCCGCTTTATCCAGCCGCGCATCGAGGCGGAAATTGCCTTCGTCATGGGCCGCGACATTGCGGGCCCGGGGCACAGCCGTGCCGATGTGATCGCCGCGACCAGCCATGTCGCACCCTGTCTGGAAATCCTCGATACCCGCATCCTGCGCACCGACCCCGACACCGGCAAGGCGCGCATCATCACCGATACCATCAGCGACAACGCCGCCAACGCGGGCATCGTGATGGGCGACAAAACCCATGCAGTTACGGCGCATGACCTGCGCTGGACCGGCGCGATCGTCGCACGCAACGGCGTGGTGGAGGAGACAGGACTGGGCGCAGGTGTGCTCAACGATCCGGTCACCGGCATCATCTGGCTGCTGGACCGGCTGGCACAGTTCGGTCACGGGCTGGCCGCGGGCGAGATCGTTTTGTCAGGCTCGTTCATCCGGCCCGTCGAGGCCCCCGCCGGCAGCACATTCACCGCCGACTTCGGGGATTTCGGCCGCGTCGATCTGGACTTTGACTAGCGTGGCAGGGCAGCAGCGGTGCGGGCGCGGCGCTCGATCTCGTCCCAGTCACCCGCCTTGACCAGATCCAGCGGCGCGATCCAGCTGCCCCCCGCACAGACCACATTGGGCAGCGCAAGATAGTCGCGCGCATTGCCGGGGCTGACCCCGCCCGTCGGGCAGAACGAAATATCCGGCAATGGTCCCCCCAGCCCTTTGAGCGTGGTAATTCCCCCCGCCCCTTCGGCAGGAAAAAACTTGAGCACCTCGAAGCCGCGCGCGTGCAATGTCATCGCCTCTGTCGCAGTGGCGGCCCCCGGCAACAGCGGCAGACCCGCCGCAAGACAGGCATCGACCACCGCAGCGGGAGAGCCGGGGGTCACGCCGAACGTGCTGCCTGCTGCCTTGGCCGCCGTGACATCCGCCGCTGTGACCAGCGTCCCCGCCCCGACGCGCGCCCCTGCAACACCGGCCATCGCGGCAATGACGTCCAGCGCGGCAGGCGTGCGCAACGTCACCTCCAACACAGGCAGGCCGCCCTGCACCAACGCCTGCGCCAAGGGCACGGCATCGGCCACGTCATCCACGACCAGAACAGGGATGATCGGCGCAAGAGACGCCAGTTCACGAATATAGGCAGTGTCGTTTTTCATCATTCAATTCCCGAAAACTGAGGCACCGGTGTCCGCCGTGCCGACCGCGTTGCGGAACGGGGCGAACAGCTCCCGACCCGTGCCAAATTGATTGTCGCCCAGATCGGCAGTGGCCGGCGCGCGCGCCATCACATCCTGCGTCAATATCTCCAGCGTGCCTGCACCCGCGTCCAGCCGCATCACATCGCCGTCTTGCACATAGGCGATGGCCCCGCCGTCCAATGCCTCGGGGCTGACGTGGATCGCGGCGGGTACTTTGCCAGAGGCCCCCGACATGCGCCCGTCCGTCACCAGCGCCACTTTGTATCCGCGACCCTGCAAAATGCCCAGCATCGGCGTCAGGCTGTGCAGCTCGGGCATGCCATTGGCCTTTGGCCCCTGAAAGCGGACAACGACGATGACGTCACCCGTGAATTCGCCCGCCTTGAAGGCGGCCTTCACCTCATTCTGATCATGGAAAACGCGCACAGGCGCTTCGATCACATGGTGCGCAGGGTCAACGGCAGAGATTTTGATCACGCTGGTGCCCAGATTACCCGACAGACGCTTGAGACCACCCGACGCGGCAAAAGGCTCGGATGCGGGACGCAGAATTGCCGTGTTCAGGCTTTCTTTTGTGCCCGCGCGCCACGCCAGAACGCCGTCCTTCACAAACGGCTCTTGCGTGTAATGGTGCAGCCCCTTGCCCGCGACGGTCTGCGTGTCGGGATGCAGCATGCCCGCCTCCAGCAATTGCCCGATCATATAGCCAAGACCCCCTGCCGCGTGAAAATGGTTCACGTCCGCCAAACCGTTGGGATAGACCCGCGCCAGCAGCGGCACGATGTCCGACACCTCCGAGAAATCCTGCCAGTCAAGGATGATCCCCCCCGCCCGCGCCATCGCAATCAGGTGGATCAGCAGGTTGGTCGAGCCACCCGTGGCCATCAGCCCGACGATCCCGTTGACAAATGCCTTCTCGCTCAGCACCTCGCAAACGGGGGTATAGCTGTCGCCAAGATCGCTCATCTCGAGGGCGCGGGTGGCCGCCGCAACCGTCAGCGCATCGCGAATTTCCGCACCCGGATTGATAAAGCTGGAGGAGGGCAGGTGAAGGCCCATAAATTCCATTAACATCTGGTTGGTGTTGGCCGTGCCGTAGAATGTACAGGTGCCCGGCCCGTGATAGGCCGCCATTTCAGCCGCCATCAGCGCGTCACGCCCGACCTCGCCTGCGGCGAATTGCTGGCGCACCTTGGCCTTGTCGTCATTGGCCAGACCGCTGGTCATCGGCCCTGCGGGAATGAACACGGCCGGCAGATGCCCGAACACCTGCGCCCCGATCACAAGGCCCGGCACGATCTTGTCGCAGACCCCCAGATAGACGGCGGCGTCAAAGGTGTTGTGGCTCAGCGCGATACCCGCAGCCATCGCGATCAGGTCGCGCGAAAACAGGCTCAGCTCCATGCCCGCCTCACCTTGGGTCACGCCGTCGCACATCGCAGGCACCCCCCCCGCGACCTGCGCCGTGCCGCCGCCTGCGCGCACTGCATCGCGGATCAGGGCCGGATACCGCTCGAACGGCTGATGCGCCGACAGCATGTCATTGTAGGCCGTCACGATTCCCAGATTGCCGGAGGCCCCCGTCGCCAGCGCCTCCTGATCGGGGCCCGCTGCGGCAAAAGCATGGGCCTGACCACTGCACGACAGATGTCCACGCGATGGTCCCTTGCCCCGCGCCGCGGCCATCCGCGCCAGATAGGCGCCACGCGTCCTGGCGCTCCGTTCAATGATACGGTCAGTGATCTGGCTCAGGGTCGGGTGCAACGGCATGGGGGCTGTCCTGTAGGGATATGAAGCATGGTTAGCGCTAACGTAAGGCAGTTTGCGCAGTTTGAAAACCAGTTTCACACCGGCGGGACAGCCCCCGCCGGTAGCCCTGCATCAGAACACGAAGTCGTCCTCAACCAGCGCGTCATCGGTCATCACGCTCAGCAAAGATGTCTCGCCATCAATGTCAAAGCTCAGCCGTGCCTCACCGTCGCTGTACGACAAGGCCGCCATGAGCGCCTCGGGATCATCAAACACATCTGACAACCCACTCACGTCGATACGGTCTGCCGCGCCATCCGCACCAAAATCTGTAATCTGGACAGAGCCCGCAACCGCCTGCACGCTGAACACATCATCGCCTGCGCCGCCTGTCAGCGTATCACTGCCCGACCCGCCATCAAGTGCGTCATCCCCCGCGCCGCCGTTCATACGATCATTGCCCTCGTTGCCGAACATCGTGTCGTTGCCCTGTCCCGAATTCATCAGGTCATTACCTGCGCCACCTTCGGCGTAAAAGGACGATCCAGCCGTGTCGCCATCGACGAAATCATTGCCGTCGCCCATGTAGATGCTGTCAGAGTCCTCATAGACACCGATAAACGCCAGATCATTACCGGCGCCGCCGTGAATTTCGTCATTCCCTTGGGAACCGGCGAGGATATCATTCCCCTCTCCACCCCAGATCGTGTCAGTCCCCAACCCGCCGATCAGCGTGTCGCGGCCTGCGTCGCCGTACACCAGATCGTCGTCGTCGCGCGCAAAGACGTGGTCGTCACCCGCACCCGCATGGATTTCGTCGTTGCCATACAGGCCTTCGATCTCGTCGTTGCCCTCACCGCCCAGCAGCGTGTCATCGCCGTAACCGCCGCGCAGCGTGTCCGCATCGTCCCCGCCCGAAAGCAGGTCATCCCCGTCATCCCCCGTCAGCGAGTCGTCCCCCCCCAACCCGAGGATCGTATCCGCACCGCTCGTCCCGACCAGAACGTCAGCCGCAGCCGTGCCGGTTATGCCGTCCTGCACCAGCAGGTTCTCCCCCTCGAAAGTGACCGAGGCGACTTCCCCGATCAGGTCGGCACCAGTCGGCAAAACAGCCTCGCCCACCATCGCGGCGGGGCGTGCGACATCGGCGGGGATATCGCCCTGCCCTTCGGCCACTTGTACGCCATCTTTTTCAATCCGCATCACGCCCCCGTCATCGACGGAAATCGTCCAGACTGCGGCCTCGCCTTCGGTGATCGCGTCAACGGCTGACACCTCGTGGCGGATACCGTCCACATAGATTACGAAATCAAGCGTGTGGGTCGTGCCCGACTGCACCAGCGCAATATTGTTCTGGCCAGAGGCATCACCGATGTCCAAAACCGTCTGCCGCGTTCCGCCATAGACGTCATCGAACGTGGCCGTCACAGAGAGCGTGAAGGGACCGGACACTTGAGGCATATCGAGAATAGGCATAACATCAGACTTTCGGTTTGGATGGCTCACCTGCACCCTTTTATCGCCACAAAGCTAGAGGAAATGCGCCCAAAACCGAACATGTATACTTCTTTTAGCAAAACTATTCAAAAGGTTATAAGGAATTTAACAAATTAACCGACCATCTTAAAAAAGGCACAATTGTTGCCGTTGCAGGCACCTGCGGGACGTGAAGCGGTGATTGTTTCCGCATTGGTCCTCTTGCCATTTCCGCAAGGCGTGTCGCGGCGCGTGATTCCCCCTGAAACTGCCCGTATTTTTGGCACCTGAATATTGGCGCGCGCCACACAGCGCGTTCAGCGCCATGCGGTTTGTACACAGACGCCGGATGTGATTGCTTGGCGCTATGACGTCAAAAAAATCCCTCCCTGCGGAAAAGGCCGGCCTGCACGCCGCGATCAAAGGCTTTGTTGCGCAAATCTATCCCGATGCGGATGCCGCTGTGCTGGGTAACGAGATCTGCGATGCCTTTTGGCCGGACAGCCGCGCGCGGCGCAAGAAGCGGCGCAAGCCGGGCAATTCGATGTGGTCGCAGGGCGATGCACTGGTCATCACCTACGGCAACACGCTCAAGGACGGGGCGCACAAACCGCTGGACCTGCTGCATGATTTTCTGGGGCGCTATCTGGACGGGGTGGTCAACGGGGTGCATATCCTGCCGTTCTTTCCCTTCACCTCCGACGACGGGTTTGCCGTCACGGATTTTCGGGCGGTCAATCCACAGCTGGGCGACTGGCCCGACATCAACCGCATTTCACAGCGGTTCAAGCTGATGTCCGATCTGGTGCTCAACCACGTCAGCAGCCAGGGCGCGTGGTTCAACGCCTTCCGCCAGCGCCAAGCGCCCTATGACCGCTTTTTCTTCGAGGCCGGTCCGCAGGACGATCTGGACATGGTCGTACGCCCGCGCACCACGCCGCTGCTGCGCGAGGTCGAGACATCGGACGGCCCGCGCCATGTCTGGTGCACCTTCAGCCACGACCAGATTGATCTGGATTTCCGCAATCCGCAGGTTCTGCTGGAGTTTTTGCGCATCATCCGCCTGCATGTCGACAATGGCGTGCAGATCATCCGCCTCGATGCGGTTGCGTTTTTGTGGAAGGAGGCGGGCAGCCCGTCGATCCATCTGCCCCAGACCCACGCCATCGTCAAACTGATCCGTTTGCTGTGCGATTACGCCGTCGAGCCGGTGATCCTGTTGACCGAGACGAATGTGCCCTCGGTCGAGAACCTGAGCTATTTCGGCAAGCGCGACGAGGCGCATGTGATCTATAACTTCCCGCTGCCACCGCTGGTTGCCCATGCGATGATGACCGGCACGGCGGCGCATCTGATCAAATGGCAACGCGCCATGCCGCCTGCGCCGCTGGGCTGTGCCTATCTCAACTTTACCGCCAGCCATGACGGTATCGGCATGCGCCCCGCCGAGGGGTTGTTGTCAGCCGAGGACCAGCAGGCAGTGATCGACACGGTCAAACGCGTTGGCGGCCTTGTTTCCATGCGCGCGCTCGCAGGCGGAGGGGAGGCCCCCTATGAGTTGAACTGCACCTTCTTTGATGCGATGTCGCAGACCGTCAACGGGCCGGACGCGCATCACATCGCGCGCTTTGTCTGCTCCCAAACCATCATCATGTCGCTGGAGGGGATACCGGCCTTCTATATCCATTCGCTGCTGGCCACGCCCAACGATCACGCGAGTGTGGAAAAGCGCGGGATGAATCGCGCGATCAACCGCCACCGCTGGGACTATAACGATCTGCGCGCCCTGCTGGCGCAACCCGACACGCCGCAGGCGCAAGTGCTGGAGGCGCTGCGCACGCGGCTCAGCCTGCGGCAACGCCAGCCCGCGTTCCACCCCAACGCCACGCAGTTTACAATCCACATCGGGGATGACCGCGTGTTCGCCCTGTGGCGGCAAAGCATCGACCGCCAGCAATCTATTTTTGCCCTGCACAACGTGAGCGACCAGACCGTCGAAATACCTGCCCTGCGCCTTAACCTGATTGACGACGAAGACTGGATTGATCTGCTGACCGACACATCCATCCACGGCGAGACACTGACACTGGCCCCCTATCAAAGCCTGTGGATCAGCAACGCAAACGGTTAGACCTTACTGGAATTCTGCCGTATCCGCCGCTGCGGCTGCGTGCATGTCGCGCAGGAATTCGGGGTCGGCAGCATGAACGCGGTTCCACGTCGGGATAAACGGCGTCTCGTGCGGGTTCTCCAAAAACGTCTGGCCCGCACGCATGATGCTTTCTGCAAACATCTCGATCGAGGCTTCTTCGGAATGGCGGTCCACTGCCAGCCCGTTCATCTGGGCGTCGGTGTAATAGGCCTCCAGCAGGTCCAGCGCACTGCGGTAATAGGTAGCTTTGAGCGTGCGGAACGTGTTGTTGGTAAAGATCGTCCCGTCCGCCGCCAGCTTGCGGAAAATCGCCTTGCAGATATCGACAGACATCCGGTTGAGGCCATGCGCCGCGTCTTGCGGGCTGAGGTCCTGATGTTTGTGGTCGTAGGCATCCGCGATTTCGACCTGACAAACCGCCTTGGGCGCCAGATTGCGCCACGCCTCCGACAGCACGCCGATCTCCAGCCCCCAGTCCGACGGGATGCGCAGATCGGGCAGGATGGTGCTGCGCATCGCGAACTCGCCGGACAGCGGATAGCGGAAGCTGCGCAGATAATCGAGGTAATCGCGATCCCCCACCACCCGTTTGAGCGCGATCAGAAGCGGGCTGACCAGCAGGCGCGTCACGCGGCCATTGAGTTTGTCATTGCCGATGCGCGCGTAATACCCCTTGGCCACCTGATAGGGAAATGTCGGATTGGCCACCGGATAGATCAGGCGGGCCAGCATTTCATTGGTATAGGTCAGGATATCGCAATCGTGAATGGCCATCACGGCGCTGTCCTGACATCCGATCAGATAGCCCATCGCGGACCACACGTTTTTGCCCTTGCCGTCCTCCATCGGGGCAAGGCCCATCGCCTCCAGCCGCGCGCCCAGCGCCTTCATCCGCGGGCTGTCGTTCCAGATCACGACGTGGTTCTGGTTCAACCCCTTAAAGAACTGCTGCGCATGACAGAACTCCTCCGCGCTGGCGCGGTCCAGCCCAATGATGATGCGGTGCAGATAGCTGACGCGCGACAGCTCCTCCAGAATATTGGGCATCGCGTCGGTCGCCAGCTCGGAATACAGGCACGGGAGGATCAGCGACATTTTGCGGGTCTGGGCAAATGTCTCCAGTTCGTACGTCATGTCGGCCAGATCGCGCGTGCGCAGATTGTGCAGGGTCGCGATGTTGCCGTTCTGATGAAAATCAACCATTTACCCAGTCTCCACCGATAAGTTCAAGAATTCAAGGTGCGCCAGTACAGCGTCGTTCCAGCCCGCAGGGCCTGCGTCACGGGTGCGCGTGATGCGGCCCTGCCCCTCTGTACGCAGCGCAGGCAGTGCCGCGTGATGCGGGTTGGCGATGATGATGCCGTGATCTGCTGTCTCCAGCATCTCGGTGTCGTTGGGCGCATCCCCCAGTGCAAGGGTATGCGCAGGCTCCAGCGCAGCGATGACCTGCGCCATGCGGTCCGCCTTTGTCTTGCCGAACGACAGGGTCAGGAACCGCCCGCCGCGCCGTGCCTGCACCCCCGCCGCCTGCAAATGCGCAGTGAACGCCGCCTGTTGTTCGGACGTGCCGTGCCACAGGCCGGGTTCCGAGAACGCGCGGGTGCGCGCGGCCTGTGCCTGTGTCGCACCCAGCCCCGTTGCAGCCACCACATCCGCATCCGTCATATCGCCAAAGCCTGTGAACAAGGCACGCAATTCTGCGGGCACAGTGTCCAGCGCGCGGCGCAGATCGCCATATTGCGCCGGCGGCACAGGCCCCGCCATGCCGATCAGCCCTGCGCCGTTTTCGACAATCGCGGGACACTCCGCCAGCCCCATCTCGCGCTGGAGTGGCGTAACCTCGGGCGCGGTTTTGCTGCTGGCCAGCACGACCACTGCGCCAAGTGCGGCCAGTCGCGCCAATGCGGGACGCGCAGGCGTCCATGTGTAATCGGTGTGATCCAGCAACGTGCCATCCAGATCGGTGAACACAACCAGCGGCACGGCGGAGGGGGCAAAAGCAGTCATCGGACGGACTGTCCCGCCCCCGCACAAAAGCTTCAAGCAAGAATCGCCCGCAAATGCAGCAAGTGCGGCGCATTTTTCAGCACTGCCACTTCTTGAGGCATCACACTACTGCAAAACCCCGCAGTTCGGGTTAACCTGCTCTAACTCACACCAAGGCGGATGCATCCAATGACCCGAGACATGACCGACACCTGCAAGCATATGATCCTTGGCGCGCTGGTCGCGGATGCTGCCGCGATGGGACTGCACTGGATCTACGACCAGCCGCACATCCGCGACCGCGCGCCAGACACGCCTGCCTTCCGCACGCCCGACCCGGCCGATTATGACGGGGTGATGGGTTTCTTTGCCCACCCCACCCGCAGCGCTGGTGATCTGTCGCAGTACGGTGAACAGGCGATGGTGATGCTGCGTGCGTTGGTGGCAGGCGGTGGCGCGTTCGATGCCGCCGATTACGCAGACGCCTTTCGCGCGCATTTCGGATACGGCGGGGGCTATGTCGGCTATATCGACCATGCCACGCGCGACACGCTGGACAACCACCTGCGGTTTGTCGATGCAGCCCATATCTGCGCGGCCGGCACCCTGCCGGATCTGGAGGACCGCACGCGCAAGGCCTGGGTGGCAAAAGCGGTGCCGCTGCTGCTCCGCCACACCGGCCCCGCCCTGACCCGCACGTTCTGTGCAGCCCTGAGCGACGCGGACACCGCACAGGCAACGCTGTGCATCACGGAACTGGACAGCCTGCACCGCCCCACCGGTGCGCATGATCTGCAACTGCCTGCCATTGCCAAACTGCCCGCGCTGGTGGCCCTGCTGGTGGCACAGGGAACCACGCAGGGCGCAGGCTTTACCGCGCCGGTCGCGGCGGCGGTGCGCACCACATCGGATCACCCCACGG
>ENA-ORXR01000593-ORXR01000593.1-marine-metagenome-genome-assembly--contig:-NODE-593-length-47543-cov-6.229870_pt1 | contig 47543 bp, 52 predicted proteins | sample MGYA00237866_ERZ511479 | MGnify/ENA metagenome assembly ERZ511479
CCCAATTACATATGGCATCGAGTTAGGTTACTCTTTCTAAAATCTAATATAGGTTTTTGATTTAAGGCAGTCGCATTTTGTGCGGCTGCCTTTATGTATTGTGCATGGCAAAAACGCTTTTTGATAAACTATGGGACGCCCATTGCGTTCTTGCCGAGGCTGACGGGAATTCGCTGATCGCGATTGACCGCGTTTTTCTGCATGAGCGCACTGGCAGTGTGGCGCTCGAGTCCATTATCGATAGCGGACACAAACCCAGAGACCCGAAAACAGTTTTCGCCACGATGGATCACATTGTCTCCAACCAAGCCGGGCGGGGGCGAGATGAGGCGCGCACGCCGGGCGGGGATGTCTTTATAACAGCGACCCGAGACGCCGCGAAGAAAACCGGGATCAACCTGATTGATGTTTTGGATGCGGATCAGGGTATTGTGCATGTCATTTCGCCAGAGCTAGGCATTGCGCAGCCCGGGCTGACCTTAGTCTGCCCTGACAGCCATACCTGCTCTCAAGGGGCTTTGGGGGCCTTAGCTTGGGGTATTGGGTCGACCGACGCAGAACACGCCATTGTCACAGGGACTTTGCGGTTGAAGAAACCCCCGCAAATGCGGATTACCGTCACGGGCCAACTTGGCGCGAATGCGACAGCCAAAGATTTGGCACTTCATATCATAGCTCAATATGGGGCGGCAGGCGCGAAAAGATGTGCTGTTGAATATGCGGGTGGGGCTGTTGAGGCCCTGTCGATTGAGGCGCGGCTGACTCTTTGCAATATGGCCGTCGAGTTCGCGGCCTTCACCGCGATTATCGCCCCCGACAAGAAGACATCCGAATATCTGAAAGGAAGACGTTTTGCGCCAACTGGATCAGCTTGGCAGCAGGCGCTCCAAGATTGGAAAAATCTGTTTACCGAAGATGACGCAGAATTTGACTATGATTATGTGATCAAGGCGGAGGATGTGCGCCCGACGGTGACTTGGGGGACATCGCCCGCGCAAGCCGTCACGATAACGGGCAAGGTACCGAATGACGCGGATGAGGCGGCTTTGTCCTATATGGGGCTATCCACGGGGGATGTGTTGATTGAGCAAGCCATTGGCGGAGCGTTTATAGGCTCTTGCACAAATTCGAGACTTTCTGATCTGCGCGCGGCTGCGAAAGTTCTGGACGGGCGAAAGGTGAAAGCCGGCATCACAGCCATTTGCGTGCCCGGGTCTATGAGTGTTCGCCGTGCGGCAGAAGACGAAGGGCTGGATGAAATTTTCCGGAACGCTGGCTTTCAATGGGGTGCGGCGGGCTGTGCCTTTTGCTTTTATGCGGGCGGCGAAACTTTCGCGCCTGGTACGCGAGTGATCAGCTCCACCAATCGAAATTTTGAAGGACGCCAAGGGCCGAATGTGAGAACGCATTTAGCCAGCCCCGCAATTGTCGCGGCCTCCGCCATCGCGGGTCACATCTGTGATCCTGCGAGTTTGTAGGGGAGTTTTATGCGGCCATTCATCAAACATACGGGCATCGCCGCGCCGCTCCTGCGGGATAACATCGACACGGATCAGATCATACCGTCACGCGAAATGAAAACCGTCTCGAAGACTGGCTTGAAAGAGGGTCTCTTTGCGGGGCAGCGTTATCTATCCGGGCGTGAAATCAATCCGGAATTTGTCCTGAATAGGCCGCCTTACACTAGTGCGACGATAATCATCTCGGGAAAGAATTTCGGTTGCGGGAGTTCGAGAGAACATGCCGTCTGGGCGTTGAAAGATTTCGGAATTCGGGCCGTCATTGCCGAGAGCTTTGGTGAGATTTTCTATAATAATTGTACTCGTAACGGGATTTTGGCGGCGCAAATGAATGGCGCTCAAATTGAAAAACTCGGTGATACGGTCACGATTGACTTGCCAAACCAATCCATTGACGGACAACCATTCGATATCCCGGCAGGAGATAAGGCAACACTGACAGAGGGACTTGATGCCATCGCTGTCACCTTAAAACAGAAAGCTAAGATTGAGGCCTTTTTCTCGAAAGACAAAGAAAAATTCGGTTGGAAATATTCTTAAATAATACCGTTATCTTTGAACGCCGCAATATTAATGCCGAGATCTTTCAAAATTTCTTCCGTATGTTCTCCGGCTTTGGGTGGGTCGAGATAAAGTCCCAATCTTTCGCCGTCTATTGAAAGGGGCAGGGCCGGCAATTTGCAGCGTCCGCCATCTTCCATCTCCATGTCCAACAATCCGCCGCCCGCATTCAGATGTGGGTCATCAAACATCTCTTCCGGCTTGCCAATGGGGGCAAAAGGCAGTCCGAGATTTTCGATCTTCTCCATCAGCTCCGCTTTGGTCAAAGATTTAAACTTGTCGATGATTTGCGGGAGGAATTTGTCTTTGTGAATAACGCGGTCCCGGTTTTCCGCGAGATCCGGATCGTCTAAAAGATGATTCAGGTCGAAAGCTTCGCATAGGGTCTTCCATTGACCGTCAGACACAACGCCGACGAAAACTTGGTCTCCATCTTTTGTATCAAAGAGTTGATAGATCGCCCAACTCGAGACCCGGACCGGCATGGGCGCGGCAGGCTCTCCGGTGACAGCTTTTTGCGCCATATGTTGGCCGACGAGGAAGACAGTGGTTTCGAATAAAGCTGCCGTGACGCGCTTGCCTTTTCCGGTGGTGTGACGCTCATTTAGGGCCGCCAAAACGCCCATCGCGCCGAACATACCGCCAGTGACATCAATAACCGACGACCCTGCCCGTAGCGGCCGTCCCGGAGGGCCCGTCATATAGGCGAGGCCACCCATCATCTGCGTGACTTCATCCAGTGCCGTTCGGTGCGCATAAGGGCCGTCGAGAAACCCTTTTTCCGAGCAATAGATCAGTTTCGGATTCAGGGCCTTCAGCTCTTCATGTCCGAATCCTAATTTATCCAGCGCGCCCGGGCGGAAATTTTCAATGAAGACATCCGCCGTTTTAATGAGTTCCAAGACAGCCGCTTTTCCCTCTGCGGATTTCAAGTTAATCGCGAGGGATTTCTTGTTGCGATTATACATTGGGAAATATCCCGCACCCGCGCCGCGCAAACGGCGCGTTTTGTCTCCGCCCACAGGCTCAACTTTGATAACCTCCGCGCCCATATCGGCCAGCATCAAACCGGCCGCCGGACCCATCACCATATGAGAAAATTCGATGACTTTTACGCCGCTTAAAGGAAGGCTCATATTTGGGCTCTGAATTGTTGATCGATTTGACCGACTGTGAACACCTCAACGCCGTCCATGTCTTTGATATGCGCCAAAAGGGCTCGCAAAGCCCATATGCGGAACGGTTGTCCGATGACATAAGGCGTCAGGGTAAGGCCCAGCATTTGACTGCCGAAGCGGTCATGCTCCTCAAGCAAAAGATCAATTGCGCTTTTGATTTGTGTCAGCCAGCTTTCCTCGGTCTGTCCGCGTGTGTGAAGAAGTGTGAAATCGGAGAGTTCGTAGGAATTTGGAACAAGGGTGATTTCGCCATTCTCGGTCTTTGCCATTTCAGGCGCTTGGTTCATTTCCCAATCGAGGCAATAGTTTGCCCCAGACTTCGCTAACAATGATAACGTTCGCGAGGATTGATTGCGGGCGGGCGACAGCCAACCTTTTGGAGGTCTCGTGAAATTTTCGAGCGTGTCTTCGATAAGCTTGAATTCGTCCGCTTCGGTGAGACTTTCGTGGTGCAAAGCATCTGTCGAAAGACCGTGTGCTAGAAACTCATGACCCGCAGAGTTTACAGTTTCAACTAAAGGAGAGTATCGCTTTGCAATCTCCCCATTAATCGCAAAACTGGCTTTCGTTCCAGCTGCGTCTAGCGCTTCCAAAATTCGAAAAACACCGACTCGGTTGCCGTAATCTCTCACCGTGAAGTGGCGTAAATCAGGATAGGGGGTTTTCATCGCTCCGGGATGTTTGAACGGGACACCGCTTGGATTTAACGGAAAAAACTCCAGCGGCACGATCAGGCAAATCCCGACTTTCGCCTTGTTCTCCCATTGGAATTTGGGACGGTCTTTTGCCATTTGCCAGTCATAGAAGTTGTGATCTTGGCCATAGCCACGCTTTGGATAGTTGAGATAAGACTTATCCATCATGGCGCAAATCCCGTTCCGCCTGTCATCACGCCTCGTGCTTTTATATCAGCCAAGGACTGATCCCAGTAATTGTCGATAAAATGCTTGGCAATTTCTTTGCCGGTGGCGAACCAAACGTCATCGCTGTGCGCGCAGACATGTTTCAAAGCTTCTTCAAAGGGCCGAATGCGGTGGGGCTGCGCGACCAGATAAGCGTGAAGCGGGATGCACATAACCGTGCCACTTCGTTCGCCTTCTATCAGAAGCTGATCGAAATGGCGTTTCAACATATTGGTGTAACGCTGCGGATCGAACCCCATGACGGAGTAAGTAATCACGTCATTGACCTCGAGGGAGTAAGGCATGGAGACCAGTTTGCCGGTCTTGGTCTTGAGCGGTTGCGGTTGGTCATCTTGGAACAGATCGCAACTATACCAGAAATCATTTTCGGCGATGAGGTCGAGCGTATCTTCCGTATGGGTAAGGGCCGGAGCGAGATAGCCGCGAATGCGTTGACCTGTCATTTTCTCAACCGTGCGAATAGAATCGTTCAGAACATCCTGTTCCTGCTCAGGAGTGAGGCCATAGGAATAGCGCGTATTATAAATCCCGTGGCTAAAAAACTCCCAATCACGCTTGATGCAATCCTCAATAATCTCCGGATGATGGTCGCAAAGGGCAACGTTTAAGCTGACCGAGCCGCGCAAATTATATTTATCCAGCAATTCCATGAGCCGAAGATGCCCGACGCGGTTACCGAAATCTCGCTGGCTATATTGTTGCACATTTGGAATGGCATTTGGCCAAGGTTGCCGCTGTGGATTTGTTGGCGGCATAAATTCGTAAAATTCAATATTCGGCGCAATCCAAAAGGCGAGTTTCTTCCCGCCCGGCCATTCAATTTTAGGTCGACCCGCATAGGGCCAATAGTCGTAAAGATTGGGATCAGCCCGCATAGGACTCGAGCCAATCGTAGACCTCTTGGACCTCAACCACGTCAGCATATTTAATCAGCAGATCCGTGAGATTTGCGAAGTGGTAGCTCTCATGTTTATCCGCCACACATTCAATCGGGACGATAGTGCGATAGCCGTAAGATAGGCTGTCGACAGCCGTCGCACGGACACACCCTGATGTGCTGCCACCAGTTACAACAACGGTGTCGATTTTGTGGAAATTTAAAAAGCTATTCAGCGGTGTTTCGAAAAAGGCACTGGGCATACGTTTGGTGTAAACCGCATCAACATCGCGGTTAATGTCGAGGCGGTCATCAAATTCTGCGCGTTCGCTGCCATATTTGATGTTTTGCAAGCTATCGGGCGTATTGGTCCGCGTGCCCCAAATTCCGCAATCCGCCGCATTGTCCATATAAGCTACATGCGTCCAGATAACCGGCAGGCCTTTGTCTCGGGCGAGCTTAGAAATATTATTGATATGCTCCATTTGGCGCGGGTCGGTGATGTAGGCGGTTTTGAACAGGTCAGGCCGCGTATAAGCCTTTTGCGGGTCAACATTGACGATGGCCATGCGCTCGCCAAAGCCAAAGCGTTTTCGCGCCGGATTGTTCCTAACCTCTTCAAATATCTGCCGCGCGGTCTTATCTGATAAAACCATTGTTGATTCTGTTGTCATAATTATCTCTAAGCCTGATATAGGCTGCACAATAGTTGATGCACCTCAATTTGCGAAGCTCAAACCATGAGAATATCCGCTATATGAAAAATAAAGTTCTTATTTCCGAAGTTGGTCCGCGCGATGGCCTGCAAAATTGCAGAGGCGTCATGCCTACAGATGTCAAGAAACGATGGATACAAGGCCTCTATGATGCGGGGTTGCGAGAAATTGAAGTCGGGAGCTTCGTGCCGCCAAAGCTTTTCCCGCAACTTGCCGATACCGCCGAAATCGTAGCTTTTGCCAAGACCTTACCTGATTTGCGCGTCTTGGCCTTAGTGCCAAACCTTCGCGGGGCGCAGGGCGCGATTGCAGCGGGCGTGACATCTATCGGGTTTCCGCTATCTTGCTCTGAAACGCACTCCATGAAAAACTTGCGCCAATCACATGATCAAGCGATTGAGAATGTCGCGGCGATTTCGGCGTTGATTAAAAAACAACCCGAGGGACAACGCCCAGAATTTGAGGGTGCATTATCTACGGCCTTTGGGTGTTCTATTGTGGGTGAGGTTCCCGAAGATAAAGTTGTAGAATTGGCCGAACGCTTAGTGGAGGCAGGGGTGGATGAACTGGGTCTCTCTGACACGGTTGGATATGCCAGTCCCAAATCTGTGAAAAGCCTCATCCGAAAGGTGCGCGCTGTAGCGGGGGATGACAAAGTGAAATCTGTCCATCTGCACAACACTTACGGCTTAGGTATCGCTAATGCTTTCGCCGCCTATGAAGAAGGCATTGAAGTGTTTGATAGCTCCCAAGGCGGTCTTGGTGGTTGCCCTGCATCCCCAGGGGCGAGCGGAAATATCGTAACGGAAGACTTGGTCTATATGTTCGAAGCAATGGGCGTGGAGACGGGCATTGACCTTGAAGCTCTAATGGATTGCCGTAAATATCTTACGGAAGGCCTGCCGGGCGAGCCGGTTTACGGCATGACGCCCAATGCAGGCCTTCCCAAAGGTTTTTAACACACTTCGTAGCCGAGGAGCTCTACGTCGCTTGATAGATAGCCATTTTTAACGGGTTCGGTTTTCGTCAAATCTGTTGAGAGGTATTTTTTATTGTTGTCACAGAATATCGTGACCACTTTGGATTCGCCTCCCATCTTTTGTTGAACTTTCAAGGCTGCAATCAAATTTGCACCAGAAGAGATTCCAACAGCCAAGCCGAGTTCTGCCGACAATTTCTGCGCCATAATAATACCGTCACCATCATTGACACAGACGACATCATCCAGCGTTTTCAAACAGACAATATCAGGGATAAATTCATCGGAAACGCCCTGAATGCGGTGTTTACCAACTTTGTGTCCTGTGGTCAGAGTAGGGCTTTCCGCAGGCTCCATGGGGTGGATTTTAACATTAGCATTATAGGGTTTCAGTGCGCGGCTTACCCCCATAACTGTTCCGCCAGTGCCGACACCAGCCACAAAGGCTTCTGGGACTTGACCCAGTTGATGCATAATCTCCGAGCCTGTTCCCTTACAATGAGCATTGCAATTATCCTGATTGGAGAACTGACGCGGCAGGAAAACATCATTGCGTGTTAGGGCGAGGCTTTCTGCCATGTTAATGGAGCCGATAAAACCGCCTTCCTCATGGCTAACAAGACGGACATCTGCGCCGTAGCTGCGCATAAGTGAAATGCGTTCCTGACTCATCCAGTCGGGCATATAAATTCTAACCGGATGTCCCAAGGCGCGGCCCAAAGCGCAAAAGGCAATCCCAGCATTTCCGCTCGTGGCTTCAACAATTAAATCACCTTTATTCAATGCGCCGGTCTTGTAAGCGCAGCGCAAGACTTCAAGCGCCATACGGTCTTTTATCGAGCCGGAGAGGTTGAAATATTCCAACTTGGCATAAAGTGAAACGGGGTGGTTTTTGTAGTGCATATCCACGCGGATAAGCGGGGTGTTACCTACTAGGCGATCAATCGTTTTGAACATAGGTGGCAAAGGATGCGGGGCATCTTTTACTGGCTCTAATGTGTCGACACTGTCTGCGCTTATAGTCATGCTTTGCTCTCCTTTTGGGTAAATTATGAGGATTAGAGGCAAAATACTTTACAATTATCACGATAATATGGTGTATTAATCAAAAATATTTTGATATAATGTTCTTATGAACAAAAATTTACACATTAATGACGTCGAGATTTTAAAAATCTTACAAGTAGATGCGACCCGGTCGCTTGACTCTATCGCTGAAGAAATCGGAGTGTCCCTAAATACATGTTGGCGCCGCGTACAGAAATTAGAGGCAGATGGGATTATCGAACGCCGGGTCGCTTTGGTTGATAATGAGCGCGTTGGTTTGCCGTTGACGGTGTTTGTATCTGTTCGCACAGATGATCATTCCAAAGCCTGGGCTGACAAATTTGCCAAAGCCGTTAATGCCCTGCCGGAGATTGTTGAGTTCTATAGGCTCGCGGGAAATGTCGATTACATAATGAAGATGATGGTCGGCAGTGTCGCCGATTATGACCGGGTCTATCAACGTTTAATTTCTAAAGTCAGCCTGTCTGATGTTTCCGCAAGTTTCGCGATGGAGAAAATGAAATTTACCACCGTGTTGCCACTAGAGCACAGAAAATCTTAATGCCTTTCTTTACAATGTCTAGCTTACTTAGGTTCTGTCTGGTGTTTCGAATTAAACCGGCTCACGCTCTCCATTAAATCTTTCATGGCTTTACCTGTTTCGGGCAACTCGTCCTGCGGCATATCAAGATGGTTGAGTGGAAACTCTTGCACATATTGATCTAAAATTGGCCGTGTCATTTCATAAGCATAATTAGGAATTTTGCGCCCTTTTCGAAACGCTGCAATTGGGATTTCTGCTTCGATGATATCGTCTTCAGTTAAACTTTTTGACTTTGCCAAAATCTTGGCTTTAGGTCCGATAATGACGCTCTCCCCCGCCTTATAGCCGGGGTAATCAAACGCGATATTGGTCATAGTTGAATAGAAATTATTTACATAAGCGGTGGCACGGACATCATATTCGGCGAAAAGGGTTGCCGTCCTAATCATGATTTCAGTTCCGCGCATGGCAAAGGCGGCAAATATGAAGGGATCAAATTGCACAGTCGAGACGGCGATATTACCGTATTCGGTCTGCAGAACTGGAAATTCTTCTTCAGGGCCATACATGGCGCGGTATTTATCGCGTACGGCCTCAATCGTTGTTGTTGTTATTTCGCGATCAGGATAGAGGCGTTTGATATTGCGTGATTTCCAGAAAGCCTTGGCGATTTCGCCCTTACGGTTGATTACGGCATTTAACGACAGAATATGACCAGGCCAATCATCATCGGTCGCATAAGTTCCGAATACTAGATAAGTATCGCATTTCCGCGCTATTTTCCCAAGACGCTCAGTCTCCGGCCCCGGGATTTTGACGGTAAATGGTAACTTTTCGGTACGTGTCCCCGAAGAATACCCTGTGAGTGGAAATTCATGATACAATAAAAAATCAGGCTTCTTGCCGGTGCTACAAGCTTTTTCAGCCATAGCTTCCATATGTTTAAGATTATGATCCAAGCCTTCTTCAACCGTCGGGAATTCGGATAGATTATCGACCGTAGTCTGGATAACTTTGACGACTATAACGTCTTTCTCCAGAGGTATAGTAGGGTAAGAGCCGTCTGCTTGCACGAGGACAGGCATTTCGGATTTAGTTTTCTCGGGGCCTGCCTCTATTTTGGCTATGCTCTCGGTCTGCTGTGCGCAGGCTGCCAATGTGAATAGACTAGCGAGACTTAAGGTTTTTAAAAACTGTAATGTTTTCATGTGAGACTTTCTTTTATGACGGCTACAGCACGTTTTGAGTCAGTATCCATAAAGCCAAAGCCCCATTCGGGATGATCTATGACCCTGCCATTTTTAAGCAGCTTGCCAACACGGGGGGTATATTCAAACAGCATATCTTTGGGGTTAAGAACCGTGATGCGATGAGGCAATAACTTAATACGTTCTGCGAATGTATCGGTATAATTAAACGCTGCCGCATGTCCCCATTCATAGTCCTCGCCCGCGCGTAAGTTTTCTGCCATGGAGTAGGCAAGCTGCTCAAGGGTAACGCCTGGGCCGCGATACTTAATCGACTGCGTCCACATATGTTTAAATCTTGTACCGTCCTCATCCAAGGGAATGGGTTGAAATTGTGACTTAAACGCATCGCGTTCTTCTAGAGTGAGAACTAAAGCTGAGACCATAACGATACCGCCGACTTTGTCGGGTTCCTGATAGGCCATTTCACAGGCGACTTTGGCTCCCGTATGGTGTCCTAAAATATCGACTTTTTCATAGCCCATACGTTTTAAAGCTGTCCAGGCAGAACCTGCGTAATTTTCAATCGTTGCGTCAGATTCTTTAGGCGGCGTGTCGCTTTCCCCGTGGCCTGGGTTGTCAATCGCGATAACTATTCTATCGTCAAATCCGCGCAATATGTTGGAAAACTCACGGCTCGATTTAGGGCTTTGGTGCAAACAGAGCAGTGGCAGGGCGTCAGATTGCCCTTTGGGCGTAGCCACATGAACATGGACTTGTCCAAAGGGACCATCAACATATTGCCGCCTAACATTACTCATCTTTAGCTAACTCATGCCCAATTTCTTCAGAGCTCGGTTCATTGGGTTTTTCAAGTCCTTCAATTTCCTGTTGGTATATTCGTAAAATCCGCGCGAGATATTCTTGCGTCCAAGCACCACGCTGCTCAGCTTGGGCTTTGGTCGGGGTGAAGTTTTCAATGTCATCTTGGGTTACGCCTTTGGCCTCTAGCAGGCGTTCAACGGTGTCCAGACGCTCACGCATCACGGCGAGTTCTTGCGCCACCGCCATAGTTACGGCGAGGACCTTTTCTGTATCTTGGTTTTGCAGAAAAAAAGGGCGTTTGCCTTTGGGCTTAGCGCCTGCAAGCTTAAGCGGATCAATGGGCTGGTTCATTATGCTGCTTTCTGGCCGCCGATAATGTGCCATGCGGCTTTGCGGCCATAATCTTCGACCTCGTCATTGGCATGTTCGGGGAAGAGAGAGGCATCAACAACAGCCGCCACACCGCCATGGACAAGCTCATCTCGCGCAAAGCCTGCATCGATCATCCATTGGTCAAGGTCCAGCTCGTGCAGTTTTGTCCAAAAGGGCTCGTTATTATAGAACGCATCCCAATCGCGAATGGCTTGCTCATAGAGCGGCATATCAGGGGCATATTGAGGTTGTTCGACATGCATCACGAGGCCGCCGGGGGAGAGGAGACGATGGCTTTCTTTCATGATGCGCGGCATAGATTTCACTGACGTTTCATGTAGGAACATGGTGGATTGCACCCAATCAAAATGACCATCGGGATACATCGATAAGTCTTCGGCATTGGCCTGAAGAAATGTCACATTTTCAACGCCCATAGATTTCGCGCGGGCAAGGCCATAACGCAGTACGGGCGCACCCGTATCGACGCAGACAACCTCGGCGTCAGGATAAGCCTTGGCAATTGGCAGCACATTTTGGCCGAGGCCGCCGCCAATATCTAAGATGCGTTTAGGCGCAAAGTCGGGACGATTTTCTTTCATCCATGCGACAACGGCTTCGCCGCCCCCATCAGAAAAACGGCCTAAGCCTCCGCCTGTGGTTACAAAAATACCAACATCATAATTAGCGGCGCCTGTCACGTCACCAGGGACGAGCTCATCATGATAGGAACCAGGCATGCAGTGATGATCAATCGAGGAGAGATATTTGGGGAGTTTCAAGTCTGAATCCAAAATCAGCCGAGGGTCATCCTTTGTCATCTTTTCGGCTTTGGAATTTAGGTCTTCAGCTTGGCGCAATGTTACCCAACGTCCAGCTTGCTGGCGCAATTCCATCGTATTACGGCGCAGAGCACTCCAATGCTGAAATAGCGGGTCTTCAAGCAAGGCTTTACGCACTTGATTGCGGTGATTGGGTTTCGGATTTTTAGGCTCAACGCGAGTCTCATAGGCTGTTTTGACGCCCGGTAGGATATTAGAGGCTAGATGACGGTTCATGTGTGCGAGAAAGTTAAACCGCGCTTTTTCATCATGTGTTGTAGCGGGAGACATACCGTGTATGCCGACATTGCGGTAATCGGGCGGGCCATCATAATTCTTTTTAGACATAAAATCTCCTTCAACAGATATGTAGTTACGGTTGTGTTACTTAAAAAGAGTTGACGGATGTCAAAGCCTTATGCCTCTATATATTCACATAGAGAGAAAACACAGGAGGATAACATGGCCGCGAAAATTTTAGCACTTTTTAATTTGAAACCTGACGTCTCGGTGGCGGATTACGAAGCTTGGGCTAAGTCCGTCGATATACCGACGGTTAATGGGCTCGGGTCGATTGAAAAGTTTGAAGTCTTTAAGACAACGGGACTTCTCTTTTCCGAAGATAAGCCGCCTTACCAATATTTCGAAACGCTCGATATTTTAGATATGGATAAATTCGGCGAAGAGGCGGGGAGTGAAACAATGCAAAAAATTGCCGCTAAGTTCCAAGCCATGGCGGCTGACCTCGTCTTTATCACAACGGAACAGCTCTAATGCGGTTTAAGGATAAAACAGCCGTCATTACAGGGTCTGGCCGACGCGGCGGCTTAGGTGAAGCTATCGCGCTACGCCTGGCGAAAGACGGCGCGAATATTGTTATTTCCGACATTGGCGCGCCGCGTGATGCGGCTACAGGCGCTGAGCATATTGGCTCCACCGATGAGATGGAGTCTATTGCCGCCGAATTGCGCGACATGGGTGTTGAGGCCTCAACATGTGTGTGTGATGTGCGCTCACTCGATGAGGTTCGCAAGCTCGCGCAACACGCTACTGATACGCATGGTTCGCTTGATATGTGGGTGAATAATGCAGGCATCGGCTATATTATGAAGCCGCTTTTGGATGTGACCGAGGATGATTGGCGCGCTGTTATCGACGTGAATCTCTCAGGGTCGTTTTTTGGCGTGAAAGCCGCGGCGGAGCAGATGGTCAAACAAGGCAAGGGTGGGCGCATTGTTAACATAGCCTCGCAAGCCGCTAAATCAGGCTTTCCTCATGCGCAAGCTTACACATCTTCCAAGCACGGCCTTGTCGGACTTGTGCGCAGCGCCGCGACAGAACTCGGCGAGCATAATATCACGGTCAATAATGTCTGTCCAAACCACGTCACAACGGAATTGGGCGCGTGGCAGAATGAATACTTTGCCGAAGTCACAGGCGCGGCAAATGTCGAAGAATACCTCAAAGCTATGGCGGCGCGTATTCCCATGGGCCGTCCGGGCTTGCCAGAGGATACAGCCAACGCGGTGGCGTTTTTGTGTAGTGATGAAGCGAGGTATATTACAGCTGAGAGTATGAACGTCTCAGGCGGTGAGGAACCGCATTAGATGAAATCAATAGCGCTGAGTTTCGTCATTGGCGCTTTATTAATGAGTGGTGTCTGGTGGACGAGTAATTCACTGAATGAGACTTTTAGTAGCGAATCGAGTTTAGAAAAGTTCGCTATGGTTCCGATTTCCAATATTTCAGATAATTGGCGATCTGCATATGAAGCGGGTGATTTTGAAGCAATGTCTGACCTGTATGAAGCTGACGCATGGCTTATGACCCGCGACCGTCCAGCACTAAAAAACCGTGATGAAATCTTGGCGTATTTTAAAAATGCAAGACAGAGCGGCGTTAAGGCTTCTATTGAATTTGAGGTGGAAGACAGAGTATTTGCCAAGGAATATGTTTTTCAAACTGCCATGTGGTGGCTTGAAATACCTCAAAAAGATGGCGAAAATATCCGTGATGCCGGAAGGTCTTTAGTGATTTTTAAACGCAGTGATGATGGCAAATGGCGAATTTGGCGTGATATTGATAACCATACACCTGATGTAACTTTTGAAATGAAAAATAATGACCTCTAACGAACCTGCCCCAAAAGATTTCACTTGGCCCAATGGCGCCAAGCTTGCGCTGTCCATCGTTGTCAATGTTGAGGAGGGGGCTGAGCGGGGTATTTTGCAAGGCGATAAAGCCAATGAGCCAGTTGATGAACTTGTCTCTGGGCTGAAAGCGCCGATCCGTGTTCATGGCAATGAGAGCAATTATCAATATGGCATAAATCGCGGGGCGCCGCGTGTGCTGAAACTGCTTAATGCGGCGGGCGTGCCTGCCACATGGACGGTCTGTGCGCAGGCCCTAGAAAAAGCCCCTTGGATTGCAGAGGCCATTACCAATCGCGGCGATGAACCTTGTTCGCATGGTTATCGTTGGCTGTTCACCGCCTTTATGAGCGAAGAAGATGAGCGAGCCTTTATCGCCAAGGGTACAGAGTCGATTGAAGAGACTTGTGGGCGTAAGCCTGTTGGCTATCTCTCTCGCTATCTCCATACAGACAATATCCGCCGTTCACTTGTGAAAGAAGGTTATCTCTATCACATGGATGATTACTCCGATGATTTCCCGCGCTGGGAGCAGGTTGATATGGGGGACGGGACGACGAAACCGCTTATCATTTTGCCATATGCGGTGGATAGCAATGACATGAAGTTCTGGCTGGCCCCGAGCTTTACCGCGCAGATGTGGCTAGATTATGCCAAACGCACCTTTGATGAATTACTCGCCGAGGCGAATGAAGAGGGCGCACGTATGATGAGCCTTGGCCTGCATTTACGGATTATAGGTCGTCCGGGGCGCATCTGGGCGTTTCGGGAGTTTCTGGACTACGTCAAAACACGCGAAGACGTTTGGATAGCGCGCCGCGAGGATATTGCCGATCATTTCGCGAGCCAAGTCAAACCCTAGCGCCGCTCACCAAAATCTGTTATATTCATTTTGAATATTTTAGGAGTGAGCAATGGCCAGCACATCTATGTCCCTTGGCCCGCATTGGGAAAAGTTTATCAAGGAAAAGGTCAATACAGGCGAATACGGCTCTGCGACAGAGGTGGTGCGCGAGGCGTTGAGGGAGATGAAGTCGCGCGATGACTCCTATGAGCGACTAAAGGCCTTTATCAAAGAAGGCGAAGATAGCGGCTATATGGAATGGGATCCCGAAGAGTTTAAGCGCCGAATGCGCCGCAAATATGCGGAAGCAGCCGAAAGTGAAGCTGAGCCTTTCAAGCATGAAAACTAAAATCAGCCTGCGGGCTTTTGCTGACCTCGAAGCTATTTATGATTACACGCGTGACCAATGGGGCGGGATACAGGCGGAAATCTACCGCGAAAATATTGATGATGTTTTCAAGCTTATATCACAACAACCCGAAATGGGGCGACTCGTCAGCACTGACTTAAAGCTTCGGCAATTTCCGCTGGGTAAGCACATCATATTGTACCGCGTGACGGCTGATGCGATTTATATTATGCGCATTAAAAGTGGTTCGGACATTCGGCCGCAAGGCTGACTTGACCCACATCAACTCGCCAATTGGCCTATCGCTTAAACCGCCTGAAAAGATATGAGAGAGAACTATGGTTGGATCCGTTAAAGAAGTTGCGCCGAACAGATTTCGCGAAACTTTTGGCCGTTATTACGAAGATTTTGAAGTCGGTCATATTTATGAGCACCGTCCGGGCAAAACCGTCACGGAATATGATAATCACATGTTCACATTGATGACCATGAATACCCACCCCATGCATTTTGATAATGAATTTGCAGCGGCGTCGGAATTTAAGCAGTGCCTCGTCGTCAGTCCCTATACGCTAGCGCTTTTGATTGGCATGTCTGTTACTGATTGTTCGCAAAAAGCGATTGCCAATTTGGGGATGGATGAAGTGAAATTTACAGCGCCTGTTTTTGTCGGCGATACTATCTACGGGGAAAGTGAAGTTTTGGCCAAGCGCGAGAGTAAATCTCGCCCGGGCCAAGGCATTGTGACTATCGTCACGCGCGGCTTTAACCAGAAAAAAGAGATGGTCTGCACCTTTAAGCGCAACATGCTCATCCCATCGGCGGGCAATGCCGTAGAAGACAAAGTAGAGAATTACTAGGACCTGATATTATGAACGCCATTACTGACCCCAATGCTTGGACCGTTGAAGACGAAAATATGATGCTGGACACGATTGACCGCTGGTGCCGCGAAGAGGTGCGAGAAAAAGTCATGGAAATGGAACATGCGGATGAATACCCCCATGCCTTTGTCGAGCAAATGAAAGAATTTGGCCTGTTCGGAGCTACTATTTCTCAGGATTATGGCGGGCTCGGCTTATCGGCCTCAACCTATGCTAAAATCGTCACGCGGATTTCCGAAGAATGGATGAGCTTAACAGGTATATTTAATTCCCATCTGATGATGGCGACTGTGGTTGAAAAATACGGCACAGATTTCCAAAAAGAATACTGGCTTCCGAAATTTTGCTCCGGCGAAATTCGCGGCGCGCTTGGCCTGACTGAGCCGAATGCCGGGACGGATTTGCAAGCCATCAAAACCGTCGCGAAAAAAGATGGCGACCACTATGTTATCAACGGCTCTAAGACTTGGATTTCCAACGCGATTATGGGCGGCGCCGTTGCCTTAATGGTCAAAACGGACCCAGATAGCGACCCCCGTTATCGCGGCATGTCTATGTTTATTACGCCAAAAGTCGATCCTGATACAGGCGAAGCTTATGCGGGTTATACCAATGGTAAGAAGATGCAGAAGCTGGCCTATAAAGGCATTGATAGCGGCGAAATTTTCTTGGACGATTACCGGATTGATGCCAAGCGTCACCTCATTGGCGGCATTGAGGGCAAAGGCTTTTACATGGCTGTGGGTGGTTTGGAACTTGGGCGCATTAACATCGCGGCGCGTTCCGTGGGTATTGCCAAGCGTGCGCTTGAGGAAGCCACGCGCTATTCGCAGGAGCGTAAGACATTCGGAAAACAGATATGCGAGCATCAGGCTATCCAATTAAAACTAGGTGAAATGGCGACCCGTGCCAAAGCGGCAGAACTCATGACGCTTGATGCGGCCCGCGCCTATGACACGGGTGAGCGCTGCGATATGGAAGCGGGCATGGCGAAATATTTTGCCTCGGAGGCAGCTGTTGAAAACAGCCTCGAAGCTATGCGCATCCATGGCGGCTATTCTTATTCCAAAGAATATCCTGTCGAGCGCCTCTTCCGCGAAGCCCCGCTAATGTGTATCGGCGAAGGGACTAATGAAATGCAGCGCATGATTATCGCGAAACAACAGATTGCGCGGAATAAGATTTAAGAGTTAGATATGACCAAGAACCTGCCCCTCAAAGGCATTCGCATTATCGCGGTGGAACAATATGGGGCGGGGCCTTACGGCACTCAGCTTCTGGCGGACCTCGGGGCGGAAGTTATTAAGATTGAAAACCCCGGTACGGGCGGTGATGTGTCTCGCTTTGTCAGCCCGCATTTGATTGGCGATAAAGATAGTCAGTTTTTCCAGACCTTTAACCGCAATAAGAAATCGCTTTCACTGGATTTGAAATCCGAGGAAGGGCGTAAGGCTTTCGAAACCTTGGTCAAAACTGCGGATGCCGTTTCCAATAATCTGCGTGGTGATTTGCCCGCTAAGCTTAAAATAGATTATCCGTCACTCAAATCCATAAACCCCAAAATCGTTTGCGCGCATCTCTCCGCCTATGGGCGCGGGAATAGCCGCGAAGCTTGGCCGGGATATGATTACCTCATGCAAGCCGAAGCAGGCTTTTGCTCAGTGACAGGTGAGCCTGATGGCCCGCCCGTGCGCTTTGGTTTGTCGATGGTGGATTTCATGACAGGCTCTATGTTCGCCACAGGATTAGTCGCGGCTGTCTTTGGCGCGCACCGCACAGGCGAGGGCAGTGATATTGATGTCTCGCTATTTGATACAGCTTTGCATCAGGTCTCATACCCCGCCACATGGTATTTAAATGCTGGTGATGTTGTCACGCGCCAACCGCGCGGCGCGCATCCCGCTATTGTGCCAAGCCAGCTTATGGAAGCGGGCGATGGCTGGATAATGTTCTGTTGCCAGACGCAAAAGTTCTGGGAACGCGTGGCTGAACGACTGGGGCATCCAGAATGGGTCAGCGATCCGCGCTTTGTTAAAGTCGAAGATCGCCGCGCTAACCGCGCGATTGTGCAAGAGACGATGGAAGCTGTGCTTAAAACAAATACAGTTGCCCATTGGATGGAAAAATTTGGCGGTTATGTACCCGCTGCGCCTGTCTATGACATTGCGCAGGCTATGGATAATCCTTATGTCGCCGAGGTCGAAATGATCTATGAAGATGATCACGCTGGATTTGAAAATGGTAAAATTCGTCTTCTCTCCTCGCCTTATAAATATAACGGGCAGCGGCTTAAGGGCGGTATTTCGCCTGAGCTTGGGGCTGACACGCAAGACCTTCTTGGTTAGCGTTAAGCCATGAAACTCTCTGGCGTCAAAGTTTTAGACCTCTCGGCCTTTTTGCCAGGCCCGCATATGACGATGATGATGGCCGATCACGGCGCAGATGTTGTGATGGTCGAAGCCGATAACGGGTTGGGCGAACCGACCCGCGCCATGGGCGAGAAATATGCGGACGGAAAGTCTGTTTGGTTCACTAATATCGCGCGGGGCAAGCGTAGCTATAAAGTCAATCTGAAAGACGCCAATCTACACGCCGCGTTTTTAAAACTTGCAGCCGAGGCAGATGTTTTTGTCGAAGCTTTTCGGCCCGGTGTAGTAGCGCGTTTGGGCGTGGATTATGACGCTATCAAAGCTATCAATCCCGGTATTATATATTGCTCTATTTCGGCCTTTGGGCAGGACGGAAAATATAAATCCAAACCTGCCCATGATTTGGTCGTGCAAGCTATGGCTGGGACAGCGGATTTGACACGAGGTATGGATGGTTCGCCCGCGCTCACCCCTATGCCAAGCGCGGATATGACCGCCTCGCTGCATGCGCTTTCCGGTATCCTGATGGCGCTTTATCGCCGCGAAAAGACCGGCCAAGGCGATTATCTGGATATCTCCATGTATGATAGTCTGCTCTCTTGGGTGCCGAATGTGACAGGCGCAGTTTTTGCAGAAAACAGGCAGCCGGAGCGCAGCGAAATGCGCAGTTTTGGCGGCAATGCTTTTGTCAATATTTACGAAACCAAAGACGGTGGACATATAGTTCTAGGCGGGAGCGAGCCTAAATTTGTTGCTAACGTTTTGACTTATTTTGAACGCCCTGACCTCATTGAACAGATGAAAAAACCTGTCGGGCAGCAAGAGGCGGTGAAAGCCTTTCTGGCAGACACTTTCAAATCAATGACCCAAACAGAATGGGAAACTATTTTCAAGGATATTGAGTGTTGTTGGTCAACCATTCGAACGCTGCATAGTGCTTTGACGGAAGACGGCGCACCCGTCGTAAAGCAGGCTGGGAAAACTCATATTAAAAACCCCATTCGCTTTACCGAAGAACCCGCACAGCTCTCATTCGATTTACCAGAATTTGGTGAGCATAAAGATAAACTAGATAAGCACGGCTTTTAATGTCACGCCTAGACCCGATTCCTCTTGAAGACCTGTCTGATGACATTCTCTTGATGGTAGAGAAAGGCGAAGCCATGATGGGGTTTACGCCCAATGACGCGTTGATTATGGCGCGTAATCCGGCGGTGATGAAAGCCGTCTCGGATTTAGTTGCGGCGGTTTATGCGCCGAGTAAAATCGAAGCGGGACTCAAGCGCCTTATTGGTCATATTAATTCCACGGCGGCGGGCTGCATTTATTGCCAAGTCCACACAGCGCATGGTGCGCATAATCAGGGCGTGGATGACGCCAAGATAAAGGCAGTTTGGGAATATGAAACATCAGATCTTTTCACAGACCGTGAGCGTGCGGCGCTGCGTGTAGCGCAAGGGGCAGGACAAACACCTAACATGGTGACGGATATCGAATTTGCGGATCTTAAAACCTATTTTGATGATAATGAAATTGTAGAAATCGTCTCTGTTATTGCGATGTTCGGATTTCTTAATCGCTGGAATGCTACTTTGGCGACAGAACTGGAAAGCACGCCTCTGAATTTCGCCAAACAGACTGGATTAAAGATAGATGTTTAATCGCCGTAATATTCTGACTGGAACGGCTAGTATAGGCTTGGCCTCTTGTGCAAAGGCAAACATTGCCAAGACGCGCAAAACTTTCGTCTTAGTACACGGGACGTGGCATGGGGGTTGGGTCTGGAAATATGTTCGTAATATTCTGGAAGACCAAGGTCACCGCGTGTTTACGCCAACACTGACAGGTTGCGGCGAGCGTGAGCACTTATCTGCGCCAGATGTTGGGTTGGAAACCCATATTCAAGACATCGTCAATGTGATCGAGTTTGAAGATTTAAACCACGTTATTCTGGTCGGACATTCATTTACAGGTATTGCGATTACAGGTGTGGCTGACCGTTTAAAAGAGCGTATTAAACATATCTGTTTCTTCGACGCGCTTGTGCCTTTTGGTGACCGTATGAGCGGGGCGCCGCGTGAGGCTGACGGCTCTTTGGCCGATTATTTTGTCAAACGCCAAGCTGGATTTATTGACGGTTACAAGATGGACTTATGGGCAGATTATCCTTTGAAAATGCTGCTGCCCGAGGACCATCCCAAAGCGGGTTGGGTACGCTCTAAAATCACAACGCATCCGGCCAAAGCTTGGACAGATATTTTGACGCTCAAAAATGGGGGCTGGGAGAATATGTCCCGCAGTTTTATACATTGTATTGGGCAGACATTTGCCATGAGTAGCGAAAAAATGGTCGGCCCAGCTCGCGCCCCCGGCTGGAAGTTTATTGAATTAGATATAGCCCGCGATGGTATGGTTACTCATCCCGATATTGTCGCTGAAATATTTTTGAAGCTGGCTGCATAATGAACGCCAAAGCCTTTCGCCTGACTCAAAACCGATGGGGCTTTATTGCCTTTATGTCGGCTATGTGTGCGCTCTCGCCCTTTGCCATGTCATTTATTGTGCCGGCATTTCCGGGAATGGCTGTAGAATTTGATAAATCCGTTGGTGATATTCAGTTTTTAATTTCCGTATTCTTGATTGGTCTAGGTGTTGCGCAACCGTTGCACGGGATTCTGGCGGATCGCTATGGCCGCCGCCCAGTTCTGCTTGTAGGTTTTGCGATATTTATTATTGCAAGCATCGCCAGTGTTTTCACAACCTCTTGGAACGCGCTGGTATTATGCCGATTTTTGCAAGCTGTCGGAGTGAGCGCAGGAACCGTTATCAGCCGCGCTATTGTCAATGATGCGCAACCACGCGAAGAGGCGGCCATTTCGCTGTCATATATTTCCATAGCTATGGGTGTCGGGCCGATTATCTCGCCTATATTTGGCGCGGCCCTAGACGAGCTATATGGCTGGCGGAGTATCTTTATGGGCTGCGCAATAGCCGGGGCGATGATTTGGGGGCTTGCTGTTATGCGGCTGCCTGAAACACGCCCCGCTAATAAAGAACCGCGTAAGGTCTTAAAGAATTACGGACGGCTTTTGCGCAGTCCGCAATTCATTGGCTACACCTTGATGTTTGGGTTTGGGCAAGGCGTATTCTTCGCTTTTCTACCATTCGCGCCGGATTATTTTGAAAATATATTAGGACATAGCACGGGTTTCTTTGTGGCGAGCTGGATTGCGCTGTCATTGGCTTTTATGTCGGGCTCACTATTGGGCACGCGGCTGACACGCCGCTTTGGCATGGATAAAGCCATTTTTTGGGCGTCGCTCTGGTTAATGATTGCGGTGAGCATTTTTGCCATCGTCTATTTTGCAGCCGGGGATAATGCTTACACAATCACGGCCTCCATTATGTTGATGATGATTGGCACAGGCCTTATTTGTCCACTCGCGCTAGCGGGGTCTATCAGCCTTGACGCTAAACTGGCCGCAACAGCCGCGGGCCTGTCCAGTTCTCTTGGACTTATGCTGGGCGGCGTTTTTACCGTCATTGGCGGGCGCGTTTACGACCAAACATTATGGCCGTTTATCGGCTTGGCGGCGGCCGCTATTCTGGGTAACCTTATCGCGATGATGATGACGCGTATGGGAACAGGGCAATGAGAGTTTTGAAACTAATGGCTTGCGCCCTGCTTGTGGGATGCACAGGCAAAATTGAGGCCCCGGCTCAATCTCAAGGGGAAGCCATGGATTTATCTGTGCGTCCCAAGCCTGCAGCTGTCACTCAAGAGCCTTGGCACGAAGTTGTTATAAATGTAGAGCGCTTTGAAGATATTGAGCCCCTTTTCACGCAAATTGGCGGCTATGAAATATTAGAAGAAACGGACACCCTAAGACGACTTGGCGCAAAAGGGGCCGATGGCGGGTTTATTCGTTTACAAAAAATAGGCGCAGCTGATCCTGCTCGCCCGGCCAGTAGCCGGTCATGGGACAAAGGGTGTTATTTTTCACTCATGATGCGGGCGAAAAACCTGCCCTCTATTATTGAGGACGCTAAAGCTCTGGGATGGACGGCTCTGACTGAGATGGCCTACCTCGAATTTGGCCCGTCTAAATTAAATATCATTGTCTTAACTCATAAAAGCGGCGTGCGGGTTCAGCTTTATGAGCGGCTGACAACAGCTTTGCCAGAAGGATTTACGCCGTTTGAGCGCTTGTCGCGCCCCTTTAATATTATGCAAATGGTGGATAGCCGCGATATAAGTTATGACTTCTTCCAGCAAAAATTAGGGTTTGATAGTTTCTATTTTGGCGGCCCGACAGTGTCAGACACGCCGCAAATTTCGCCGCTCGGAATCCCTATAGAGCTTACGACAACCATACCTTATTTCACAGCAATCATGACTCCAAAATCGGGGCTTGAATATGGCCGCATTGAAATGATTGATATTGAGGGGATGCAGGATGGTGTGAGTTATGCCGACAGATGCAATGCAGACCATACAGGTATTATTGCAGTGCGTTTCGAAGTGGATGATTTAGGCGCTGTCAGAAAAGATTTGCGTGCCCGCGATGTGATAATTCGCAAAAGCTCAGCGCAAAGCTTGCGGGTCAAAACGCCTGATGGCTCTAATATCGAGTTTTATCAGCCATGACGGTTACGCAAGATTTAGCGAAAATACTCGCGCGCCGCATTTCTGAGGATGACCGCAATCGCGCGGCACTCCTTTTGCTCGATTGGACGGGGTGCGCAATTGCAGGGCAGGCCGAACCGGCAGGGCAAAAGGTAACCGCCGCTTTTCCCGACGAGGTGGGTCATTGCACCCGTATCGGCGCGAGCAAAGCCTCACCCCTTATGGCGGCTTTGCATAATGGCTGTCTGGGTAATGTGCTTGAGATGGATGATGTTGATAAACGGGCCGTTCTTCATGCAGCCCCTACAATTATTCCTGCGGCTTTGGCGATGGCCGAACATGTTGGAGCGAGTGCAAAGGATTTTCTTGACGCAATTGTCATTGGCTATGACGCGACTATCCGTATTGGCCGTGCCGTCGGGCCGGGCCATTATGCTTTCTGGCACAATACAGCGACCTGCGGGCCTTTTGGCGCGGCGGCGGCGGCGTGTCATTTGCTGGAGGGGAGCGACCTTGTATCGGCCTTTGGATTGGCCGGAACTCAGGCTGCAGGTCTCTGGCAAACACGGCACGAACCAGATTCAATGGCGAAACAGTTGCATGCGGGACACGCGGCACATGCAGGTGTTCTGGCCTCGATATTATCAAAGCAAGGCTTTCAAGGTCCTCGCTCTATCCTTGAAGGCGAGCAGGGGTTTTTTGCTGCCATGTGTCCGGGCGCTAATGCCAAAGATGTTTTGCTCGGCCCAGATGCGGGATGGCGTCTCCACGAAACGAGCCTCAAACCTTATCCTGCTTGTCGCCATGCACATCCCGCGATTGATGCCGCGCTTCAAGCGCAGCTCATTGACGGGCCTATCATAATCGAAACATATGATGATGCGATCAAGTTTTGCGACCGTCCTAATCCGCAGCCAGGACTTGAGGCTAAGTTTTCTTTACAGCATGCCGTCGCGCAGACCTTGATACAATCCCCGCCTGAGTTGAACGATTTTTCAAGAGCAGCTTTGGATAAGACAAAGGCTCTACGTGCGCGCATCACTGTGAAGCCGACGGATGAGTTTAATCAGGCATATCCCGCACATTATGGCGCAGCTGTGACGATTGGAACTCAGCGTTATGTAGCCAAAGATGCCTACGGCGATCCTGAAATGCCGCTATCAAATCCTGACCTAGAGCGTAAGGCGATATCTCTCATGAAACATGCGGCTATGACTGAGGCTCAGGCTAAAAACGTCATTACTCACAGCTTTGCTCTCGCGAGAGGTTCTGTAGGTTTGACGAGATATACAGAGTCCTTGCCATGAGCGATATCTCCCAGGCATTTGCCCATTACGCCCTAACGCAATCGGTGTTTTCCGATAGCGCTTATGATGCGGCTAAGACGTTCATCCTTGATAGTCTCGGCGTGGGGATTGCAGGCTCAAACGCGCCGTTTAATGAGGCGGTTTTCAAAACAGCAATGTCTTGGGGGCAGGGTGATAATGCGCATCTTTGGGGCCGCGCTCTAAAAGCCCCAACCGCAACAGCGGCTTATCTTAACGGCTTTCAAATTCATTCTATGGAATATGATTGCGTGCATGAACCCGCTGTTGTGCATCCTATGGCCACGATTTTTGCAGCTATATCCGCGGAGGCCGAACGGCAAAATGGCGTGACAGGCTTTCAGCTCATGGAAGCCGTTATTGTCGCCGTCGATGTGGCGGTTGAACTAGGAGTGGCTGTCACCTCTCCGCTTAAATTTTTCCGTCCCGCTACAGCAGGCCTCTTTGGCGCAACATTGGGGATAGCGCGGTTGCGCGGCTTTGATGAAGCCACAGCTATGTCCGCCATGGGGTGCGCGCTGGCGCAATGTGCGGGCGTAATGCAGGCTCATGTTGAAGGAAAGCCTACACTGCCTGTTCAAATTGCGGGTGCGGCGCGGGCGGCTGTGGTGGCCTGTGATTTAGCCCAAGCAGGTCTTGAAGGCCCGGAAAGCTCACTTGAAGGCCCTTTTGGATATTTCAAAATGTTTGAGGATGAGGCTAATGCGCAAGCGGCTGGCGCGCGTATTGGTAAAATCCACCGCATCACTGAAGTCAGTTGGAAACCCTTCCCAACTGGCCGTGCAGCGCAAGGCGGGATAGTCCTCGTTCAAGAACTGATGAAACAGGGCGTGACGCTGGATAATCTTAAAGAGCTAACATTGTCCGCGCCGCCCATCATTCCGCGTTTGGTTGACAGGCCCATTCCTGAAAATATGACAGCTAATTATGCACGACTATGTTTTCCTTATTTGGCGCCTATTGTTTTGATGCGCGGAACCGTTGGTTTAGATGATTTCTCCGAGGCGGATTTACAAAGTTCGCAGGTTCGATCGGTTTCGAAGACCATAAATATTGAAACCAATCATATTATGGATCCCGCTGAATTCGTGCCGCAATCCATGACCGCTCGCCTTAAAAATGGCGGAGAGAAAATTGCGATGATTGGCAAACTTTTTGGGTCTCCCGCTGATCCTCTCACTTATGAACAGCATATCGAAAAATTTCGCAAGTGTCTGCACTTTGGATTGAGTGAAGTCAAAGCAGAGGAGACGGCAAACAGGCTCATAGAGTTAGTAAATAATTTGGAGCAGTCAGGGGATTGTAGTGCGCTATTTTCACTCGCCTCGGGCTTATAGGATAGATGACCGCAACCTATTTTGATTTTGTTAAGCCTGATGAACTGCGTGCGGATCATCCGATCGGTGATGCCTTTCTCGATTTTGCCAAAAATACGAGTCGCGACGCGTTGTTCGCGCATCAGGACCGCTTGTTTAAAAAGATGCTTTTGCGGGCGTGGAAGACGCCTTTTTATCAAAAACTATGGGGCGATAAAGGTATAGAGCCTGGTGATATAAAAGGTCTCGCAGATATTCATAAGCTACCAACATTTGATAAATCAGATATAATGGCCAGTCTTGATCGTAATCCGCCTTTCGGAGACTTTTCTGGCTTGGAAAGTTATGCGCCTCATGAACGGCCAGGCGTAAAGTTTCACACTACATCAGGCACGACAGGTAAACCGCAAGTTTTGCTCTTTGGGCCTAAATCTCGCGAAGTCCAAAACCTATTGCTGGCGCGGCTCTATACTCTCCAAGGTATTGGCCAAGGTGATGTGATACATTCTGTCTATGGTCATGGCCCCATCAATGGCGGGCATTATATTCGAGAAGCTGTCACGCACTGGATGCAAGCCATGTTTGTATCTGCGGGCACGGGTGTTGAAACACGCTCGGTCAAGCAAGTGCAAATGATGGCTGACTTTGGCGCAACAGCGATTGTTGGTTTTGCAGATTACATTAAAAAATTAGCTAAAGTCGCTAGAGAAGCAGGTCTAGAGCCGGGTGTCGATATTCCCGTGCGCACTATTTCAGGTCATATGGGCCGCGAGGATAAGGCTAGCGTTTCAGAGATGTGGGGCGGCGCGAAATGTTATGATTGGTACGGCGTGGGCGATACGGGCGCGATTGCGGGCGAAGGGCCAGACCAAGACGGGCTTTACGTTATGGAAGATGCGCAATATCTCGAAATTTGTGACATTGATACAGGCGCGCCTGTAGCCGAGGGGCAAAGCGGGGATATGGTCTGCACCTGCTTGTTTAAAGATGATGTCTATCCGATTATTCGGTTTAACACCCATGATGTGTCTGCTGTGCGGGCAGGTAAGTCCAGTCTTGGGCTAAACTATCAGCGCATTGAAGGGTTCCTTGGACGATCCGATAATATGGTAAAATTACGCGGGATCAATATCTTCCCGCAAGCTATTGGGCCGCTTATGGAAGAGCTCGACAGTTTTGGCGGCGAGTTCTATTGTCAGGTGGACAGAGATGAACAAGGGCGGGATGAAATGACAGTGGTAGCTGAGTGCAAGTCTGGTGAGGCGGCGAAGCTGACTCCGAAATTTGAAGCACTTTTAAAAGAGAAACTCGGACTTGGTATGAGTGTAAAGCTGGTTCCTATCGGAACAACTGGTGATATTACGCAAGTCGATGTTCGCCAAAAACCTATCCGCCTTGTTGATACCCGGTTTTAATGGCCCCTAGGAATATCAATGCCGTTTTAGAGGGTGTTCGCCCACAAACCGATGGCGTGAGTGTTGGCGTGAAGGCCAATATCGCCGTCAAAGATTACGCCTGTCACGGCGGTATCAGAGCTTATGAAAATGATATTGCGCCAGAAGACGCAGTTGTTGTTGCCCGTTTGAGGGACGCTGGCTATAATATTGCTGCTATCCTGAATATGGAGGAGGGCGCACTCGGCGCGCAGACAGATAATCCTTGGTTTGGTAAAACCTATAACCCGCTTAAAGCAGGCTATACGGCTGGAGGGTCAAGCGGGGGATCGGCGGCGGCTGTTGCTGCGGGGCAAGTGGATATTTCACTCGGAACCGATACGATGGGGTCTGTACGAATTCCTTCCGCTTATTGCGGGATTTGGGGCTTTAAACCGTCCCATAATCAAGAGATGCTCAAAGGCGTGATGCCGCTCTCGCCGAGACTTGATACGGTTGGCGTTCACGGAAAAACCTTAAATGATGTAGTGCGCGGGACGGAAGTCATCACGGCTCGAAGCTTTAGCAGTGGTCAAATCGGTGAGATCACACTGTTGGATTATAAGGGCCAGGTTGACTGTGAGCCTGAAGTGCAAAAAGCCTTTGAACAGTTTGCCGCTAAAATAGGGAAACTCTCGACCACAACTCTTTCGCCCTATGCCTTTGGAAAATCCCGTAGGGCAGGGCTTATTCTCTCCGAGGTCGAAGGTTATGCCGTCCATGCTGAAAAACTTTCAACGATGCCTGAGGGGTTTTCAAACGTCTTTAGAGGTATGCTCGAATATGGAAGAGACTTATCTTCGGAGAAAATAGAATCCGCTTACGCGCATCTGAAAACGTTGCGAAATGCAGAATTCCCTGATTTCATTCTTATGCCAACGGCGCCGCAAACCGCCTTTAAGTTCGGGGCTATTGTTCCGGCTAACCAAGCTGACTTTACGGCCTTTGCCAATCTAGCTAATCGGCCAGCCATCCAATTCCCGATTGGAGAAAACACAGACGGATTACCTATTGGGGCGCAGCTTGTGGGGCCAAGAGGCGGCGAAGCTGACCTTGTGGCAACAGTAAAGACGATTGTTAATTAAAGTCTGGCTTTCGTTTTTCTAGGAAGGCTTTGTAACCTTCTTTAAAATCCACACTGGAAAATCCATCTAAGAACCACTCCATCGATTGAGCCGTTTCTTTGCTTTGCCCGGCTTGATAAGCTGCGACCATATTTTTGGTAATGCGCAAGGATTCGGGCGATAGTGCAGCCAGGGCCTCAGCATATTCGAGTGTCTTTTCTTCAAGATTATCCACTTTGAAAAGTTGATTGATAAGACCCATCTTTCGCGCAGGCTTTGCCTGAATTAACCGCGCCGATAACAACATATCTTTGGCGTTGGGGATGCCGACGGTTTCGATGAGGCGCTGCACATCGCTAAAAGGATAAACCAGTCCAAGCTTGGCCGGTGTAATCGCATATTTAGATGTATTATCTGCAAAACGTATGTCGCAACACAGAGCTAGGCCGCAGCCTCCGCCAACACAGGCCCCGCGTATCATAGCGATAGTCGGCCTAGGAAATTCTGCCAGAGCTTTAAAACCCGCCGCGATATCATCGCTAATTTTTTTAGCGCTTTCAGGCGTGGCATAAAGTGTTTCAAATTCTGAAATATCAGCGCCGCTGGCAAAATGTTCTCCGTCACCGCGCACGATAAGAACCCGTAAGTTTTTTGTTTTGGCGGCTTTTTCCAAAATGATCGGAAGATAGGCCCACATTTCTGCATTGAGGGCGTTGCGCCGCGCGGGCTGCGATAAGACCAACTCTCCGACAGATGGCGTTAGCATATTAAGCTGTAGGTTATGTGTCATTCGGCAAAATCATCAATCGTGAGTGGATCTATTGTATTGGCGATGTAGGCTTTTTGGCGGAAGAAACGCAAGAACCCATTTGCCCCCATGCGCGATGCCCCAAGGCCTGAATGCTTAAAGCTTTGTTTTCCGGCTTCGAAATATTGCCCTGTCAGGGCGCCGTCCATCAAGCTAATCGCGCCCGCCTCTATATGTTTTCCAATGTCATGCGCGGCCTCAATATTTGCGGCGTAGACCCCTCCCGACAGTCCGAATTCAGTCTCATTCGCGAGAGCAATAGCTTCATCGATTGTGTCATAAGCCATGACGGGAATGACGGGCCCGAAAGTCTCTTCGCGCATAATATCCATTTCGTGTGTAACGTCAGCGATAACGGTTGGCTCCAACCATTTGCTGCCGCCATGCGTTAATATATCCCCGCCAGATAAGATGCGGGCCCCTTTGGCTTTTGCCTCTGTGATGTGCTCGGCGACTTTGCCAGCCTGATGACCGAAGATAAAAGGCCCGATGTGACCTTCTGAAATGTCAGGATAATTTAACGTCACGCCTTTGGCTTTTTCTGCGAGCCTAGCTACAAAGTCCTCATAGATAGAACGCGGGACATAAACACGTTCAATAGATTGGCACGCCTGGCCTGTCGCGAGCACGGATGCCCTTAAGGCTAGGCTAGTCGCTTGGTCTATATCTGCGTCTTCAGTGATAATAAGCGGGTCTTTACCGCCAAGTTCCAGATTAGCGGGAATGAGGTTTTCAGCTGCGCGAATGGCGACTTTGCGTCCCGTCGGAACCGAGCCTGTAAAGCAAATGCAATCGACATGGTCGATTAAGGCTGCTCCCGTTGCCCCGCCGCCTTGAACAAAGGTTAGAATATCTGCAAAGCCTGCTTCTGCGAGGACAGGGGCGAGAGCATCTGCAAATCGAGGCGTGATTTCGCTGGGTTTGACAATCACGCATCCCCCCGCAAGCAATGCAGGAATAGCGTCTATGAAAGAAAGTGTAATCGGAAAATTCCAAGGGCTTATTATGCCGACCAAAGCATAAGGCACAAAATCATGTGTGTGCTTGAAATTAGGTTTTGCACGGCCTTGTGTCCATTCGGGATTGGGCATGAGCTTTGGCGCGAGTTCCGCCCAGGCACGTAAATTTGCGATAACGCCAAAGACTTCGGCTTGAGCGAGTTTACGTCGGCCTGTATCAATTTCCATCGCCTTCATGACAGCGGATGCGTGCGTTTCGAGTGTATCAGCTAATGTCTTTATAGCAGCACAGCGAGCGTGAAGTCCGTTTGCCCGCCACGCGATTTGAGCGGCACGCGCCGCTTTGGCAATACTAGATATATCAGCGGCGCTCGCAGCCTTAATCTCATAGTCAGCTTGACCTGTGCGGGGATTTATAACCTGTAATATGTCGCTCACAATAAGACCTTATCTGATTTGCTTTGCTCTTATGTCAAAGCTAAGATTATAGACTGACTTAGGTCAAAAAGTGTGACGGCGTAAAGGTTAGGGACAGACTATGACGGATACACCACAGATTTATAAAGCCTTAGCCCTTCAAACAGAGTGCAAGGCCGTTAATCGCTCCGCCTCGCGCGAGGAGGCCCGCCCGATTATTCACGGCTCTATTGCGCGTATTCGCGGGCAGATTTTTTCAGCTAAAGCGTTTCACGGAGCTGACTTAAAACTCGTCTGTTTGCCCGAATATTTTCTAACGGGTTTTCCAGCAGGCGAATCCGCTAAAGATTGGCAGCGCAAAGCCGCCATAGACATGAACGGTCCTGAATATGAAGCGCTAGGGAAAATCGCGGTTGATGCAGGGATGTACATAGCAGGAAATGCTTATGAAATTGATCCGCATTTTCCTGATCTGTATTTTCAAACGAGCTTCATCATCGCGCCTAACGGACATGTTGAGCTGCGCTATCGTCGATTGGTGTCTATGTATGCTCCGTCGCCCTATGATGTTTGGGACGTCTATATGGAGCATTATTCCGAAGATGATGTGTTCCCAGTTTTAAAAACGCCCCTAGGGCGCTTGGCGGCTCTGGCATCCGAAGAAATTCGCTACCCTGAAATAAGCCGTATCTTAGCGGCCAAGGGCGCGGAAGTTATTTTGCATCCGACATCAGAGGCCGCGTCAACGCAAATGACCTATAAGAATGTGGCCAAGCTTGCCCGCGCCCAAGAAAATCAATGCTATATTGTATCAGCAAATTCAGCAGGCATTACGGGCACAGGCCTTGCGCCCTACAGCACCGATGCCAGAAGCCAGATTGTTGATGATCGCGGCATCATCCTTTGCGAAACACCTAATGGGGAAAGCATAACCGCTTGCGCGGATATTGATATTGCGGCGCTACGCTATCGCCGCGCGCGTAACGGTATGGACAATATGCTCGCGCGGCAACCCATGGAACTTTATGCCCGCGAATATGCGAAATTAGATATGCACCCTAAAGGGACATTGGGCGAAGGCTCAAACCCGCCGTCAAAGGATTTTTACAAGGCGCGCCAAGATGATGTGATTCATAAGCTGCGCGGCAGAGGCATTATTTAAGACGTGATTAGTCGCGCATAAAACTGCCGCCATTCACGTGCAGAACCTGTCCTGTAATATAGCGCGCAGCCTCCGAGAGTAAGAATAAAATAGGCCCTGCAATATCCTCAGCTACGCCTAAGCGTTTCGAGGCGGCTATAATCTGGCGCAGGTAGACCGTCGCTCACGTATATTTTTTCATATTGGCGCGAATTTCATCTTGATCCCAGATGATACCGCCTAGCAGATCGCCGCAAGCTGGAACAAAGTGATTGACGATAATAGCCTCATACATATCTGAGCTAATATACGGATCGCCTTTCATAATCTTCCAAGCTTCGTCTTCAGTGTCGGCTTCGACGATAAAGAAGCTCCCAAATATGTCGCCATCAGGAGCGCGGCGCATGGGGCCAGCTATGCGGTATTTTTCATTATGCGCTTCAATATGATCCAGATGACCGAACAAGTGCTTTTCGCGGAGCGGAGCGGTCTTTTTTCCGTCCAGACAGGTGAACATAAAGCTCTGTTTTTTAAATTTTGCGATGCGTTGGACTTTGGGCATAATATCTCCTTATCTTTTTTGTAAGATAGACTTGGTCGCTGCGGCGTGATGTATATCAATTTTTCACGATAGGGTCAGGCTAAAGATGAAGTTATATCTAGGTTTACCGGGGTCACTCAACTATGGGGACTGGTCGGCCAATAAGGGAGACATAAAATGGGTAATGTTATTAAACGCACGACAATGATGGTACGAGATATGGAACGCTCGCTCGTCTTTTTTCGTGATATATTAGGCGCAAAGGTCTGGTTTGACAGACCCTTTACGCTCGATGGCGGCGGGCTTCCGATTGGCAAAAAAGGGGATGTGCTGCGGCTTTGCATTATTCAATTTGAGAATGACCAAATTGGGATGATAGGCCTCATGGAATTTACGGATCCCGTCATGCCAGCGCCTGACATTGATTACAATTTGGGATATGGGAAACCAGTCTTTGTTGTTGTCGCAGAAGACGCGCAAGCTATTTATGATAAGGCGATGCAGAATGGCTTTAAGACACGCGGTGAACCTAAGGTTTGGTCAACCATCGGCGCTAAAGGCGAGACGAAGCATTTTCTATCAACTTATGTCTGGGATGGCGACGGGCATTTCTTTGAATGTAACCAAGTCACGCGGATAGACCCAGCATGAGTATGAACCGTCAATGGTGTGTTGGGGCGCGGCCTGACGGTAAGCCTAAGCCAAGTGATTTCCTATTTAAAGAAACGCCCATCCCATCAGCGGGCGAAGGCGAGGTGTTACTTGAAACGCTTTATCTGGGCATCGCGCCTGTCATGCGCATGTATATGATGAACGCGGATGCTGGCGGGGAACCGCCTCTTGCGATAGGAGATGTTATACATGGCCGCGGTGTTGCGCGAATATTAGAGTCCTATCATCCTGATTATAAAAAAGGTGAAATTGTCCAGGGACAGTTAGGGTGGCAGACCCATAAAGTGTCAAAAATGACGGCGCGGGAGCGCTTTTTAAAAGTGAAACATCATGAGCTATCTTACGCTCACTCCGTACGTATCCTCTCAATGACAGGCCTAACGGCTTACACCTCATTCATGCAGCAAGGACAGCCTAAGGAGGGCGATGTTGTTGTTGTCTCAGGGGCGGCCGGAGGGGTGGGCCATATGGTTGTTCAAATGGCTAAGATAAAAGGCTGTTATGTTATTGGCATCGCAGGCGGCCCAAAGAAATGCGGGATTGTCAGTGACCTTGGCGCGGATGCGATGATTGATTATAAAAATGAAGAAGTCCCGGCGCGCATAGCTGAGCTTTGTCCCAAGGGTATGAATATTTATTATGATAATGTCGGCGGAGAAATTCTTGAAGCTTGTTTGGATAATCTCGCATATAATGCCCGCATTGTGCTGTGTGGCTCGATCAGTGAATATACACGCGAAGAAAAATTCGGCCTTAAAAATTACGCGATGCTTCGCCGGGCGAACGCAACGATGCATGGATATTTTGTTTATAATTATCTTGATGACTTTGACTCAACCAATGCGCAGCTCGCCAAATGGATTGCATCGGGGGAGATGACTCCTTTAATTGATGAGCTTGTCGGATTTGATAAGATGCCCGAAGCATTGATTGGTGTTTATGACGGCACGAATATCGGCACGCGCTGTGTAAAGGTAAAGCTTGATGACGGATAAACCAAAAATTAGATTCCAGCGCTCAAACTTTGTGGTCGCGAATATTGATCGCGCGCTCACTTTTTATGAGGGCGTGCTCGGCTTTGACGTGGTTTTTATCAAAGACAGCGCGCCAGACAGTTATAGCTATGACGTCTTTGAGATTGAAACGTCAAACGCCATGCGTTTCGCCGTTCTGGGCACACCGGAACAAAAAAATGTTATGGCCCTAACCGAAGTACCGAGCGTGAAGCCGATTACAGATATGCCGCGCCGTAGTGCTATCATTCTAGAAATCGTGGAGATTGATCGCGTCGTAAAAGAGTCCAAAGCATTGGGCCTAAACGTTTACGGCGAAGATAAACTCATCACGAAAGATGGACGCGAGGGTCGAGAGATTGGGATTGTTGACTTTGATGGTAATCTTGTCGTGATTTATCTGATAACGAAAGCTGCCCCATGAGCGATACGCCCATCCAATATCCTAAACCCACCTATGCGTGGAGTATGGTTGGGTTTCTGACCTTGGCCTATATTTTTTCAATGCTGGACCGTTATATTCTGGGCTACCTCACAAAACCCATTAAAGCGGATCTCGGATTTACTGATACGCAAATGGGCTGGTTGGCTCTTGCATTCACGCTGCTTTACGCATTTGCCGCTATTCCGTTTGGGATGCTGACAGACCGCAAGAAGCGTGTTTGGATTATCTCACTGGGGATTGCGGTATGGTCTCTCGCAACAGTAGCGACGGGCCTTGTGACGAACTTCGCCGCCACAGCTGCGCTCGCCTTTATATTCTTTTTCATCGCCCGCTTATTGGTGGGGTTTGGGGAAGCCGTTCTTAGCCCTGCTGCTTTTTCCATTATCGGGGATAGTTTCCCTAAGGAACGCCGCGCAAAGCCAATTGCTTTTTATTCGGCAGCGCTATTCCTAGCCTCATCTCTTACGGGATATATCATCAAATTTCTGTTGGGGTATTTTGAAACGGTCGGCGCTATGACATGGCCAATTGTTGGGGAGTTACAGCCTTGGCAAATGATTTTGGTTATCGTTGGCACGCCCGGATTATTGGTCGCTATTCTCTTTTTTCTTTTAAAAGAACCGCCCCGCACAGAGAGCCGCCAAAAAGATGATAGTAGTTATGCGGACGCTATTAACTTCGCGATGTCGCGCTGGAAAACACTGCTTTGTTTTGTTTCTATTTTTGTGACAATGGTGAGTATTGCTTATGCTCAATTTAATTGGCTTCCTGAAATGTTTGAGCGCACCTTTGGGGAAGAAAAGTGGGGGCGAGGTCTTTACGCAGGCCGCAATGCGACAGCGACGTTAATTTTTGCTGTTCCGACCTATTTCTTTGCGGGCTTTATCTCAGATGAATGGTCTAAGCGTGGCCGTACGGACGCGCCGTTTATTTTGGCCATTATAGGCCTGTTTATCATGGTTCCGGCGACGATTATAGCTCCCTTAATGCCGACAGGTTGGACAGCTTTTGGCGTTCTCTGCATCGCAACAATCGGGATTGGCATGGTGTCGTCAACAGGTGTAACAGCCTTACTGCAAATTACGCCCGGATATGTCCGCGGATCTATTGTCGCTTATTACTATCTCGCCATTACTATGTTGGGCGGGTTAGTATCGCCCTTATTGGTGGGCTGGCTGTCAACGTCAGTTTTCGGGGAGGCGAACCTCAACCTTGCAATGGCAACGCAACCCGCGCTTTATGGTATTCCGACGCTTTTGCTCATACCTCTAACCTACAAGCTGTATCGCCGTGAACTCACGGCCCGAGAAAAGGAAGAGGCGGCAGCGTGATATTATTTCTGCCACCTGCGCCGCATACAGGCGCGTTCTTTAACAAAATAAGAGATAAGCTCTCTGATATTGATACTCGGGCTGGGACTTATCCCGGATATGGCGAGGTGCCATCCACAACGGCGGCCAGTATTGAGGCTTATGCCGCCAGCGTGTTACCACTGGATGCTGGAACGAGACTTATTGGGTTTCATACGGGGTGTCTGGTGGCGATTGAAATAGCGCTCCAAACCTCTGATATTGGCTCTCTCATTTTAGTCGACATTCCCTATTTTGATGATGTTACGAAGCAGAAATATGCTGCGGGTCTTGATGCCGATAACCGCGAGCAGGATGCGTTTCGCGCGGCGTTCGCCTATGATTTAGATGGAGCTTTAACGCGCCTATCTCACAAGGTCATATGTATAGCAACGCAGTCGAGCCTTTTTGAGCCAACAGTCAAAGCCGCCAAGCAAATCAAAGAGAGTGAGTTAATTGAGCGGCGTGATATAACGAAGCCTGCTTTTGAAACTGCGGCTATGGCTGAGCTCATCCGCAGCTTGGTTCTATGACAAAAATCAAGCACTAGCCACCTCAAAGTATTACGAAAACCCATGAGCGATAAACGTGCCTATATGATTATTCTGGCTAAGATTTCTGATCGGGATGCTTTTATTCAAGGTTATTCAAAGGTCACCGCCCCTTTGGTCGAAAAACATGGCGGCCGGTACATCATGCGTGCGCCCGGCGGGACGTTGCTCGAAGGGGCTTGGGGCGAGGGCGCATCAGTTGCTATTTCTGAATGGCCTGACCGCGGCGCTATTCAAGCCTTTTGGGAAAGTCCTGAATATGCGGAGGCGAAGAAACTTCGTGAAGACATTTCTGACGTGCAAGTCCTTGTCATTGAGGCCCCGAAGTTTACGAAGGACTAATATGAAAAATCTTTTGGTTTCAGCGGCGTCAATTATCATAACGGCCACAGGCTCTGTGCAAATATCAGCGCATGAAGCTAACCCTGAAACAGCTGAGAGCGCGCCTGCTGGAAAAATTCTCAAACGCGACTTTAACCGCCTGATGAAATGGTTCCCGGGGCGTTATGACAATATGGAGCAGGTTTATTTTGAAGAAAATTTAGATGTTGCCGAAGATGAGCGCCATGGCCGCATCCATCATATATTTTCGCCCGTTAAATTACCTGATTTTCCGGGCTCGACATTTTATGTTGAGCAGTATTCAGACAATGACCCCGAAAAGGTATATCGTCAACGTATCTATAGTTTCGAGCCAGATTACGCCGAGAACGCGACTAAGCTGACAATCTATGTCCCTAAAGATCCCGGCTCCATTTTGGGCGCCTATGAGGATGCTTCAAAATTAGAGGGTTTAACGCCATCTGATTTTACGACCTATTCTGGTTGCGAGGTGTATTGGCGCTATGGGAATGAGCATTTTCACGGCACCATGAAAGAGGGTGCTTGCCGCATAGAGAGTAAGCGCTCGGGTAAAACAATTATTGTGACTGACGATTTGCAGCTCTCAAAATCCTCCATCTGGATCAGGGACGAGGCGGTCGATGAAGACGGACAATATGTCTATGGTAACAAGGCCGGCATTCATCATAAAAATAATCGCGCGGCAATGTTTAAATGCTGGGTAAGCCCAAAAAAACATGATGGGGAATATGGCTTCTATCCAAATGTTGTCTTGCATGATCAAGGCGGCATGGCATGGCTCGAGGGTGAAGATCATGACCGTATTGGCATTCGTATGCGTAATGTCGTTTGGCCAACGGGCAATAACCGTCACTCTCGCGTGCTATATGTGCATCGGGGTGATGATGCTGAAAATGCTGTTTCTTATGTTTGGACATCGCCAGATGAGCCTCGCATCGCGGTAAATTTGCGCTGGGTTCAGGTGAGCTGCACGCAAGGGGCCGCAACGATAGTTCCTGGCATAAATTTAAAAACTGGAAGTGGAAATTAACATGAAAAAAATACTGACATACATTGCCGCAAGCACAGTAGCTATCGCGAGTTGTTCCGCCGCAAATGGTCATGACGGCGAGCTTGATTTAAACACGGCGGAAGGCGCGCATAAGGCTATGCGTAAAGTCCAGTGCTCGTTAGTGGATAATGAGCCTGTCACTTATTATTGGTTTGGCCAAGCTTTATCCCGCCGCATGGGCGAGCGCGATAAAATTTTGTTCGACGTTGAAGGCATGAATGTCAGGTCTTGTTCGAGTATTTCTGATCCAAAACGCGGACAAGGCTATCACCTCGTGACACGCGAAATCTTGCTATATAAAGACGCCGAAACAGGTGAGATTTTAAAGACTTGGGACAATCCTTGGACGGGCGAAGAGGTCGAGGTGATGCATGTTGCTAATGACCCTGTAAACCATAAGAGCTATGTGAATGGCAGGGATGGCAAACCCGGCGAATTTGCTGGGGATATTCTTGGCGATAAATGGCAAATGAATTTCACCATTCCACTATTCTATCCCAACCCGCTTGCCAGTGAGTATCAAACTGAAATTGGCGGAACATATCACGCGACTGAGATGTTCAACTTCCTCGGTGATTTAGAAGACTTGAAAGATGGGTCTAAAAATACAGCTGATGTCGCTGTCGGTTGGGCGCGCATGTCTGATTGGCTACCTTGGATGAAGATGGGCGGGCGCGATGGTATTATTTACATGCATACAGCCGGCCGTAAGCTTGAGTCATGGGATGACATGCCGAGCTCTATGAAAAATGAAATTAAGAAGAATTACCCGGAATATGTAGCTCCGCCGCCCGCAGGTGACCCGCGTCCTAATATGACTAGCTGGAAATATTATAAAGCCGTCAAAGATGGCGAGGTTAAGCTTCCGAAAAGATAGACATTGAAAAAGCCCGCTGATTTAGCGGGCTTTTATATTTTTATTGTTATTATACTATTTTGGTTCGTAGCTTTTCCAATCATCGCTGATTTTACGCTCATCCACTAAGGTGCGCGAGAACAGCTCATCATTTTTAAACCAGTGCCATGTCCGTGCGCGTTTCGTGCCGCAATCTGAAATCTGAATCATCTCATAGAGATAAAGATCAGGATCGCCCGTTCGTGTCCAATTGAGAACGGTCGTGCGATTATGGGTATCAAGCTGCATATCCGCAGCCCAACCTTGGATAAAATCATTATCCCACCACAAACGCCCGTCTCTGACCTCAGCAGGGAAGTCACGTGTCTCAGACTTGCCGTCCTCCCACGTATAATAATTGGTCTGATGATAAAGGTGATCCCCGCTTTCGGGAAAACGGCAGAGCAGGCGCGACTTATGCTCATCTATTTTATTACCTTCTGCGTCGTAATGCCGATAGATACCGTCCCAGACGCCCTCATGGCGCGCTAGAACGGGATGTAAAGTTTTTAGCTCATTGACTGTTTTTGGTGTGCTCATAATAATCTCCGGAGTCTTAGCTCTCACATAGATAGTCTAAAGAGATAAGAGTTGAGAATTCTCAAGCCTGATAAATTTATGCAGAGCCGCGATGACGCGTAAAGTCTTCGCGGCCACCTAGGTCGCGAATCTTCTGAATGTTCAAAATCTCGCAAGAATGAGAATCCGTAAAGCTAATCGTTTGGGATTTTTTTAAAGCGGAAAAAGCCCGGCTAACCGTCTCGATGGTCAAACCCAAAAAATCGGCAATATCTAAACGTGTCATAGGCAACTCGATATGTTCGCTTTTTTTGCGAGGACCAGCTGGAGAAAATCGCGCTTGATTCGCTCGTAGGTAAAGCAGGAAGGAGGCCACACGCTCAACAGCAGAACGCTGTCCAATGGTGTAAACATGATCATGTGCGCTTTCTAAAATTCGGGTTAGAACCTTATGAAATTGCATGGAAAATGAGGGTGATGATGCGAGAGCCTTATCCAAAGCGAGACGAGGGTAGGAAATCGCCGTAACAGGTGTCAGGGCCGTTGCGAGATTAGGGTAGCTGGGTGTGGAGGCTGCGCCCAAAAATTGCCGCGCGCCTAAAAATGATAAAATTTGTCGACGCCCATCTCGTCCATTTCTGGCCAGGGCCACAGTGCCGTCCAGCAGATCATATACGTAATCAGAGGTTTCCCCCTCGGTTATGAGATGTTCGCCCGCAGAAAAATTCCGCTCGCGCCCTTCCGAGAAAAGATAGTTTATCTCAGGCGTAGTTTGTCCCTCGGCCATTTCGGCCATATGTCCGCGTCGCTCATTCATGAGGTCTATCTATTCTGGTTTTATATATCGAGCAAGTAAAAGGCAGCATTTTCTCCTGACTCCATCGCGCCTTCCATGCCCGTATGCAAGCGGCTTAAATGCTCGCCTGCAAAGACTAGGGAACTTGCGGGTTGATCCATGGCCTCAGCCCACTGACCAATCTGGCCTGGTGCCCAATGCATATAAGCCCCGCCGGCCAAGGGGTTGGTTTTCGTCCAGTCCTGAACGGCTAAAACATCAAATTCACCCTCGCTGGCGGGCCTAACGGTTTTCATATAGGCGCTAACGCGTTCTGCAATTTTAGAGCGGTCTTCCCAGACTGATCGCCTGGCCCCGCGCCCATTGATCCAAATGCGGAATAATCCGTTAGGTGTACCGTCAACATCCCTGTCGGCAAAGATGCGCTCTATGGGAAGGTCTGTCCACATATCAGCGGGCAATCCGTCTTTCTCCCAAAAATTCGTTTTCGCTTTTAAGTGAATTTGCAATATCTGTGTGTAAGGCAACTCTCTGATGGCCGCGCTTTGGGCTTCGGACATAAAGGCTTTGATAGGAATATTGCGCAACGCGCCAAATGGTAAGGTGCAAATACACTGCGCTGCGCGGTAAGTTTTACCATTTTCTGTTTCAATCAGCACGCTTTGGGTTTCAACCGTGATGGATGTGACCCTCTGCTCAAGCTTGACCTTGCGCGGGAGCGAAGCCGCCATAGCTTCGGGAAGGCGTTGCGCGCCACCTTTGACGGACATTGAGGCGCCCATGCCGCGAGATTGCGTGTAAAGTTGCAATGTGCGGTATAGGTTCATCATGGAATAGCTTCTCAGGCTATTGCCGTTTAACGCTTGGTCAATGACGGTCTGCGCGTCACCCTGAAATCCTGCATCCAATAAGAAGTCTTGGGCTGAGATATCATAACCCGCAAATTTGGGATTTAACCAATCCTCCGGAGATTTCAGGGGATTGTTTTGATTCGCAAGTGCAAAGAGAGGCGAGGACGCGGACGCGCCTTCAAATGGCGGCGGAAAGGGCGTAGGCGTGATAGCTTTCCAAGCTTCGGGGCTGTAACTTGTGCCTTGGTAATGGTGTGTCGTTTCACGCCGCGTAGGCGTATCAGCAATAAGCTCGACCCCAAGCTGATGGGCCGTGTCAATGAGGCGGGCATAACTCGCGCCGATTTGTTCGCCGCCGCCTTCAGTCTTTCCTAATTCACCATGATCAAGCGTGTGCATGCGCCCGCCAATGCGCGAAGAGCCTTCTAGCACCAAAACATCTTTGCCCTCAGCCGCTAAAAGCCTGCCCGACTTAAGGCCAGCAAGTCCCGCGCCGAGAATAATAATTTCGGCGTCCAGTTTCGTCTCCGACGCTCGGCAAGCCGGTAGAGCTGCCAAGCCGCCCAAAACCATGCGCCTGTCAAATTTTCGTGCTGTCATACTCGCTCCCGTCTCCTCCCTTGTCATAGGTCAAATCTTTTACCTCGCCATTTGACATGCATAACTCTAATATCAGTAAAAACACAAAGCGGGAATTAGATGTCTGAGATAACGCAAACAGATTCAGGGGAATGGGCAAGGGGATGGCCGATTGTATTATCTGCACTGGTCGGCATAGCCTTATGTCTTAGCCCTCTGCCATATTACGCGTTAATAACAATAGGACCTGAACTAGGGAAAGAATTCGGATGGTCTCGGGAGGTTATCACCGCTGGGTTTCTTTACATGACAGCAGGGGTTCTGGTCGGTGCACCAGTTGCCGGTCAATTAGTTGATAGGTTGGGGGCACGAAAAGTTCTTTTGCCTTCAATCGTTGCTCTAGCAATAGGGACGATGGGGTTTTCACTGATGCAACCCAACCCAGTTAGTTTTTATACAATCTTCTTTTTTACTGCATTTTTTGGGGCTGGGACGCTACCGATCACGTGGTCAAAAGCTATAGTGAATAATTTTAATAAACATCGAGGTTTGGCTCTCGGACTAGCTCTGACTGGTACAGGTTTTTATGGTTATTTGGCACCTGCTTATATACAGGCCTTCATCAATAATTTTGGGTGGCGCTGGGCTTATGTTGCGGTTGGTATATTGCCGCTTCTTTTCTCGCTTCCAATAGCGCTCCGTCTTTTTCATGATAAAAAAGAGGAAGCCGCTTTGGAAAGGTCAGCACAAACAAGTTCTTGGATACGTATCCTAATAATCGGGTTTGGATTAGCGATGGTTCTATTTGTCTCCATGACGTGGACGATTATTAATCTGGGGCCTATCCAGGTGATTGTCTTGATGCTCTGTTTTTTACTATTATATCTTGTTTATGTTTACATGGGTGCGAAAGGCAAAGCCGATATGGCTGTGGATATGCCTGGTCTTACCTTAAGAGAAACTTTTGCTGATTATCGGTTGTGGATAATATTGTTCTCTTTCCTTCTCTTGGGCGCTGTTGTTTCCGGAATTATAGCGAATTCAAAATTTATTCTTTTAGACAAGGACTACACAGTATCTCAGGCGACAAGTTTTTTTGTTGGTTTTAACTTAATCGGATTATCGGTAATTTTCGGGCGCTTCTTAGGGGGATGGTTAGTAGATCATTTTTGGGCACCGATGATAGCCTTTATCTTCATGAGTGTGCCTGCCATTGGATGTTTTATTCTCATGCAAGATTATGGTCTCGCTATGAATGCGTTAGCGCTAATTTTAGTGGGCCTAGCGGCAGGCGTCGAATTTGATATGATGGCTTATTTGACCTCACGTTACTTTGGTATGAAATCTTATGGGCGAATATATGGTATTGTTTACGCTGCCTTTGGTTTGGGCTCTGGTACATCACCTATAATATTTAATATTATTCGCGGTGATAATGCGGATTACTCCAACGTTTTATCTTTTGCTGCCATTGGCTTCATTATTGGCGCCACCTCGCTCCTGTTTTTGGGTAAATATCGTGATTTTGAGACTCATTAATCGGCTTTGCCTAAAATATAGTTAGCATCCGGACGCAAAGCCTTGGGGCTTAAAGATGTGAAACATTGATTGTTTTGGGGGGTCTGCGGCCCAGCTAACATTGTTTGGGCCCTTATGCTTTAGGCGCATTGTTGCAAGATAAGTAGTAGAGTTTGTAGCACAATTTAGTCAAGCAAATAAGATAGTCCGAGATAGACAGTGGTGAAAACACAGTTATTTCATAGGTTTAACTTGTCTCTGGCAGTTGAAAGATTGTTCTCTTACAACTTAAAATTAACCATGTTGTGGAAGACTATTTTGTAGTATTTGTTCCTACAATAATGGTGCCGCGAGGCGCAGAACATTTTCCTTGAAACGCTTAATTTTTGAGCGCTGTTGCCAGCGCGAGAGCTCTAAATCGTCGGCCCGCGCCTCATAATGGGCGATGGTGTTTTGTAGGCGCTCCGCGAAGGATTTGTCATAAATCGCTAATGTCACCTCAAGATTTAAATAAAAACTGCGCATATCCATGTTTACCGTACCGATAAACGAAACATTATCATCAATCAAAATCGCTTTGGTGTGCAACATCCCGCCGTGATAGCGTTTGATGGTGACACCTGCCTCTAGAAGGGCTTCATAGACAGCTTCGCTGGCATAACGCGCCATAATCGAGTCCAGCCGCATGGGGATGACCAAGGTAACGTTAATCCCTCGTCGCGCGGCATTAGTCAGGGCGAGGACAAGAGCCTCGTCGGGCACAAAATAAGGCGTCACAACTGTGATGGATTTACGCGCTCCGAATAGGGCCGAGATAAAAACTTCATATATTAGGCTGACGCGCATTTCAGGACCTGATGGAATAAGCTGCAATACAGCATCGCGGGCAAACTCAGAAGCTGGCGTTCGCGTTGGAAGTTTTTCAAGATCGCTTTTATCGTAATCTTCGCCGACGTTATCGAAGATAAAGTCAGTGTTAAACACGACAGCGAGTGATGACACAACATGGCCCTCAATCCGCGCCATAATATCGACCCACTGACCAACATCAGATTCTTGCTTAAACGCCACAGGGTCGGCAAGATTGAAACTGCCAATATAACCTATTGCTTGGTCAATCACGACAAGTTTGCGGTGATTTCGCAAATCAGTGCGTTTTGACAGAGATTTGACAATACCCACTTTCAAGGACCGTTCAATTTGCACGCCTGCAGTTCGCAGCCGTTTCGCCCAAGCACTTTTAAGGAATTTCCGGCTACCGATATCATCGGCAATAATGCGGCAATCTACGCCGCGTCGTGCGGCGCGCTCTAAGGCCTCCATAATACCAACCACACGACCCTTAGCCTCGATGATATAAAATTCGAGGAAACAATTCTGCTGGGCGTTGTCAATATCTTCGATCATGGAAGTAATCGTGTGGCCAGCCTCGTCAAATAATCGGATTTTATTCCCCATAGAGGGATGGAAACCTGTTTCTTTAGCAACAATTTTGGCTAGGTCTTCAAAATATGGCGCGACCTCAATATCTGCAGAAGTGACATCCTCAGCCGTTATATCGTAAGCTTTCTGGTAATGTTCGCGGATTTGCGGACCAAGTTTGATGCGCTTACGTCCCAGACGGTGATCACCAAAAAAAAAGTAGAAAATGATGCCGCCAATGGGCAAGGCTGCAATGATAATTAGCCAAGCCAGTGTCGTGTTTACGGCCATGCGGCGATAAAGAACCCGTAGGCCCAAACCAGCAACCACAAGAATGTGGGCAATAACTGTAATAGGTATGTCAAACACGTCGTATATCCCCCAGCTTATAATGAACGTATATGGGAACTATTTGTTCCCGATTCACGTTAACTCTATGATGCCCATCAATATCCTTAGCTATAATATTCAAGCCGCAATCGGAACGCAGTCCTATCGTAAATACGTGACGCAAATTAACCGACAGCTTTTTCATTCTAAACAAAAAACTGATAATTTGAGAGCGATTGCTGAATTTGCCTCTGATTATGACGTGGCCTGCATTCAAGAAGTAGATTTAGGTGGGCGGCGGTCTAATTTCGAGTGCCAAGTTGAGCAACTTCAACACATGTCCAATTTTGTACATATGTCGACGCAGGAAAATCGCGTGATCCGTAAAGTTTCACGGCATGGGAACGCCATCCTGTCCAAGGCACCACAAACAGATGTTCAAGATCTAAAGCTTCCTGGTAAACGAACAGGCCGCGGCGCAATTCTTGCAAAGATTGACGCGCTAATGCCGTTCTATGTTATTAACGTGCATCTTAGTCTTGGCGCCACAGACCAAATGACTCAAGTAGAATTTTTGATTGAAAATAGCCCGGAGGAGCAGCCTCTAATCATTTTGGGTGATTTTAACTGCGGAGCTGCGTCATTACCGATAAAACGATTAGCGCACGCCCTTGATTTGAAACTGCTGACGACGCCTTTTCATAAAACCTACCCAAGTTGGAGCCCACGCCATGATTTTGATCACATACTCGTCTCAAACCATTTTAGCGCAAAATCTATAGAAGTAAGAGATATCCGAATGTCCGACCACCGACCCCTTGAAGCTACCATAACGTTATAAAAATGACCGTCTCTTCAAAATGGCCTCAAAGCCATACGGTACTGAGAGCTGATATTACGTTCTAAAACTTTTCGTGAAAGGGCGAAGACAAGCTTTGAATTTCTAGGTTTAAATTATTTGTTACGCGGTAAAGCGCCTGATATGATTTTACTTTTAAAACGCAGTGATTTTATCAGAGTATTTTTTCATTCTAGGAATCCTACGTATTTTAATGAATGCGCGTAAACGCGTGAAGGTCCATAAAGTTCCTTAAATAAAATCCGTGTTTCCTAGGAACTTTGCAGGCAGGCATGACGTTGTGTCATTATCAATCAATCACGGCCTATCTTGAAACCACGGCCTATCTTGAAACAAAGGGTAATAATAATATGTTTGAAGGAATTCTAGGAATACTCCATATAATCGTCTTCGTGTGGGCCTTGCTGTCCATTATGAAATCTGGTGCATCAACCGCATCAAAGATACTTTGGGCACTACTTGTGCTGCTCCTCCCGCTTATCGGCTTAATCATTTGGTTCTTAGCCGGACCAAAAGGCAATGTTTAAGCGACACTATACTCGAATAACACGTTCAAAGAAAGGAACATCAAAATGAGAAACCACACTGAAACAAAATCCAGAACTCCCTTGATCATTGGCAGCCTCGTAGCAGCCGCTGTCATTATCGGCGGGCTAATTATCTTTACCGATCTTGACCTCACCTCGACGGGTGAACTTCCATCAGTCTCTGTCGAAGGCGGAGAATTGCCTACGGTAGATGTGGATGTTGCTGATGTTAACGTCGGTTCCAAGAAGCTAGAAGTTGAAGTCCCAACGATTGATGTTGACCTGCCGAAAGAAGGCCAAGAGGCAGATGACCTCGCTGACAATATCGACATTGATGTCGATGTCGACGCTGACGTTGAAGTCAAACCAGACCAGTAATCCATTCTAAGGTAATGCCTTAACGGGCTTACAGCGAAACTCACCAAATCCATGGTAGTTTCCCCTACCAAAGAGTGAAGCCGTTGCCCTTCGGGGTGGCGGCTTTTTTAATAAAAGACTGTTTGACGTATTTTCAGACGCGTGACGCCTTCGCCTGCGAGAGAAACAGTTCTACACTCATTCTTGCAGATCCATCGCTGATATACTGTTAGAAAACGAATTGGGTCAAATCCAGTCGTCATCGCGAAAGATCTCACATGTTTGTAATAGCATATTCACAAATGTTCTTAACTCCATAACCAAAACACCAATAGATAGCTGCAAGGTATATGAAACCTGCATAGACGTCTCGGACGGTAGCTACGCGCTTAGAGCCGAATTTCAGAGACGAAAAAAGATCGTGGCCAGATTGTCCAAGAATTTCAAAACCAAGTTCGCACTATGGGCGGCGAGCCAGAAGTTAGTGGAAGAATGACTGGTGCTATGCACCGTGGCTTTACACGTTTTTCCAGCGTGTTTCGTGATGACGAAGCGGCAGCTATATCCGCACTCGATGATGGTGTAGAGTTCTTAGCCGAGAAAATCGAAGACAAACTTGAGGACCATGAGCTCTCACCTCAAACGCGTCAGCTACTGGAAAAGGCTATGACAGCTGCCAAATCCGGTGAGCGCTTCGCCGACATGTTGGATAATTAATTCACTGCTAGATTCTAATTTACCTAAGGCCGCTTAATGCGGCCTTTTTTAGGTCTTTGGGTAGTTCAGATATGATGGGTGCTCGGCCTCGGTCGGCACAGTGATTTTATCCACATATCGATCATTCATAGTGTCAAGCCAGTCCTTAACGCCGTCGCGTTTTATCAAGGCCCGAGACGACTTAGGTGCAACCCATCCGTAGACAGCTAGTTCCCGATATCCTGGCTTTGCCTTTCCAAAACACCATTGCATATTGCCATAAGTTGCGGGGTCTCGGCCATCCAGGCTCAGTCTGTCATTAATATAGCATGCGACGTTCCACGCGGTTTTCGGATCTGGTGTCCAGCCAATTAATTTTTTGCCCCAATACATACGCAGATTATTGTGCATATAGCCCGTTATTAGCCACTGCTTCTGGGCAGCATTCCATACCAGATCATCAGTCTCGCCATGTAACAAAGTGTCCAAATCGTATATGGTGTCTCGCGGGTCATCCTGATGCGCGAGGAGTGTTTTTTTCGCACTATTCGGCAGCGCCTCAAAAGTGTCAAACCTGTCAGTATAGTAGGCCTGATAATGAAACCACTCTCGCCAAGTGACGGCTTCGTCTAAGAATTTCCATTTAGCCGCTGAATGCGCTTCGCTGGCTCGCACAGCCTTATAGAGCTCTCGTGGGCCTAGCAGTCCGAAATGTAGATAGGGTGATAACTCCGAACCGGATCCGGAGGCTGCAGGGTTATTCCGCGTCCATTTATAACGCGGCAGATAATCCGTAATGAATCTATTCAGTCTTAATAAGGCTTCCTCACGCTTAGGCGGAAATTCCGCGCAAGTCCAGACGCTGTGATCGATGTCGCATTGAATGAGCAGCTCCTCTAAATCGCCATCCGAAAATTGTCTCAAATCGACATCTTCAAACCCAAGTTCTCCTTCATAAAGGTCAGCCTTTGGA
>ENA-ORXR01000594-ORXR01000594.1-marine-metagenome-genome-assembly--contig:-NODE-594-length-47430-cov-16.790003_pt1 | contig 47430 bp, 42 predicted proteins | sample MGYA00237866_ERZ511479 | MGnify/ENA metagenome assembly ERZ511479
AGACTTCAAGAAGCGCTCGAAGACCTGGATGATGTCAATGATGTCTACCACAATTTCGACCTCACCGAAGAAGCCGCTGCGAAGCTCGCAGAAGATTAGAGCGAGCGGAGATTACGACTAAACAAACCCGGCCATTTGCGCCGGGTTTTTTATTGGGTGGGTGATAAGGGGGTTTTATCCTCATTGCGGACGTTAGATTTTTATCATGGCGTCAGGATTATTCATGTCTACAAAGCTAGCACATCACATTCAGCATTATTATTGATTGCAAGCGTTTCCTAGCATCGCGTTTATGCTTTTGTGAATAAGCTAGTTCTCTAACGAGGTGAGGCCAGAAACAAATTCTTCTGCGAAACCAAAACCATTCAAGAACGAATATGTGTCTGTTTTCCCTGCTGCCTGTCCTTTTTGAAAGTTAGGATTGCGGAATCGCTCTTTTACCAATCGCATATAGTGCTCATCAGGTTTCGTTCCTACCTGAGACTTAAGTACCGATATATTGAGTGTTTGAGTCTCATCGCTAACGAGGTCGCCTCCAGCTGCAACTAAAAAACTCATGGACATACCTAATACGTAGCCCAAGAAAAAATCAAATTGTTCACCTCTGAGGTTCTTAATCGGAATCTCGTTTTTAGCTTCTACAAAAATATAGTAAGTCTCAATTCTTCTACAGATAGTCATCTGGAAATACACCAAGGCATCCTGCAAATTCATTCCACCGTCCAAAACTTCAAAGAATTGTGTCAGGCCCACCGGTAAATTGGAGTATGGAGCTTCGTATTCAACAAACAGATTTCTCTTCGAAAGCTCTCTCAAGATATCTATTGTTATTGTTTGGAGACAACTATTTTCGTTTAATTCAAAATCATCGAAAGTGAATTCGTTTTGGTCAACTATTTTTCGAAAAAACGCTTCCTCTTGATTTGACTTGATTCCGTATTTTTCATTATGAGCGCAGTTTATTGCCCAAGTAGACAATACATTGATTTTAATTTGATCTCGATGGCGTTGGTTTAATCCATTTGTTCTAAAATCTGCCAAAGAGATTACGCCAGTCGCCTCACCGTGCGCGGTTTTTGGCAATCGATTAAATATCTTCTGAACTGGCGATTTATTGCGTAAAAACATTTTCGTACGGGCTTCTGCAGGCTATATGATTGCGTTGTTACTGGTTAGTTTTTGGGCGTCGCTTTTCTATAACATACACCGTTTTGACAATAGCCTTCGTTGACCCATTGAGGATTAAACGGTCGTTCCTTTACGCGTCGCTCACCCATACCTTGAACTATATCCAATGCTAGTCGATCACGTGATTTCTCTAGAAGATAGGCTGATAGGGCACCCCTTACTCTTAATGAACCGTCGTTATCAAACACATCACCATGTGAATTGTGGTAACCGAGTTGCTCGCCTGTTTGCCCCTCAAAAATTTTCCCATTCGGGGCAATAATATAGTTGCCAATGCGGTCTCCTGCTGGAAGCTGGCGAATTGTAGGTTTGGTCAAGTCAGTTCGAACAGAATTGTATCCGTTTATGAAGGCCTCTATTCGCGCTTTTTTCCCGGGATGAGTCGTTGAGGAATAATCAGACATCTTCCGGTAGATGGCCAACCCTTCTTCAAGCGTCCCTCCCATGCGTTTTATGGCTGCGCCAGAGAATTTGTCTGCCTCTAATTCGCGCAACGGACGACTTCCTAAATCATCCAAGGCGTGGCCGTTAAGGTGATGCCCCACTTCATGCGCTAGAATGACCCATCTTGACCATTCATTACTGTTGTTTTGAAGGCCACTCATAAAGTCAGCGCTATATAATATATAACGGGCACCTTCGTGAGTGATAGCGGCTGCATTGTCTACGTTTGCTTGAAGGACTTGAAAATTAGGTGAAAGCCCAATGTCATAAACAATACGACCGACGATACCATTGAACTCATCATTTGCAGGATAAGTATACAGAGTTTCGGGTTGGCTTGACAGGTTGTCGAACTGACAAAAATTATCTGTGTGGCCTTCCCAAGCGGTTTGAGCAGAAGCATTTTGAAAACAGATCAAGATAACAGTCAGTGATGCAAATAGTTTATACTTCATCTTCGGATAAACCTCTTGTTCTCTGGCACTGTTATTTTGCGTAGACACGGTCGAATGAACCCTAGGTGAATGTTTCAGTTAAAATAGTAAGGGGAGGACTTTGGATCATCAGGGAGTTGCTTATCGTTCGTTGGAAATTCTAAAACCGTCATTTGGTAAAATTCAAGCAGCACACAAATAAAAACCTAGGGGCCTCACTAATATCCAAAGAATGAAACAATCTTACGTCCGCTCTGCCCCCGAACCGGCCTAAAGCCAGTGCCGGTGGCCTTATTCGACTAAAATCGATTACCTTTGAGGTTTGGGGGGATCGATTTTTAGGCTTTGCCCAACATCTCCTAAGCCCCCAAACCGCCAAAACCCACGGTTTTCGCAAACTCTTTCCCTCATTTGGATAGATTTTTTAGGGCGTCGCGATTTACTTTCTTCAACTGAAAAACTGTTTCATCAGAACGGTTTAACCGTTCTGCGCTCCGTTGTATTTGATGCCCTGCGTCGAATACGGGCGTTGCGCGTCCACCAAATGCAGACATCTAATCCGCACCTTGCGGTTTCTGCCGCATATTTAACTCGTTCTTTCGGACATAGGACAGGTTAGCGCTTTCTGACTGGTCCGGGGGACGGCAGGGTTGAGCAGTTGCGTTGAAGGACGCGATTTGTGCCGGGCCTTTTACATCGAGAGGCGACCGCCTGCTCTTAAACCGGGTGATATCTAATAAAACGGGTATTTCTGACCGGAAGGGCTGACTGCGGGACCCCCGCCCGGTGTATCTACAACTGTCGCCGTAGGGTCAGCCTTGCGTAAAACAAAACTTCTATTTCGGTACTCCGTCGTGAGTGCTGACCCTGCGGGCGGTCCTAACCTCCCCATATTATGACTAAGGCAGCTACCGCCCTGTGACCAGGATGATGGGCTGTAAACGTCAGCGCATGCCCTCGTCTTGCAGCAGCTCAATAACGCCTGTCTTATGACGTGTTTGCGTATAAACGGCTTTGACGATGACGGCGGGGGATTGAGTATTAGGCGGCGCCCTTTGTCTTCAACGGATTTGTCAGTGGTGGCTAAGAGATAATTTGATTGATATGCCCCATTTTCCGGTCCTTACGGATTTCCGATTTTCCGTAAAGATGCAGGAAAGTTTCCGGTTGTTTGGCGAGGACATGCCAGGCGTTTACCTGATCTCCGATAAGGTTCGTCATCACGACAGTATGCCGGGGGACCGCTTCGCCCAGCGGCCAGCCCGCGACGGCGCGGATGTGCTGTTCAAATTGGTCTGTGCAGCCGGCATCCTGCGTCCAATGTCCCGAATTATGCACGCGCGGCGCAATTTCATTGACGATAAGCCCGCCGTCTTTCATTTGAAAAAACTCGACACCCATCACGCCGACATAATCCAATTGCTCTAAAATCGACGCTGCAATGCGGGCGGCGCTGCCATCGTCACGATTAGCCGGGGCCGTGCTGGTTTTGAGAATGTGGTCTTCATGGACATTTTCCGTCAGCGGATAGGCCGCGAATTGCCCGTCAACGCCGCGGGCCGCAACGATGGAGACCTCGCGCGCGAACGGGATAAAGGCCTCCAGGATGCAAGGAAATGGTGCAAGCTTACGCCAGGCGGCTTCGATTTCGGCATCCTCGCGGATAATAACTTGTCCCTTGCCGTCATAGCCAAAGCGCCGTGTTTTCAGAACGCAAGGTAATCCCAGACGCTTCACGGCGCGGCGCAAATCGAAAACAGATCCGACATCTTCAAATTCGGCGACATCTAGGCCCAATTGCGCGCGTAGGAAGGACTTCTCCGCAAGGCGGTCTTGGCTAACATCGAGCGCCCGCGCGCCGGGGCGCAGCGGTGCAGCGCTTGCGGCAGCTTTGGCTGTCATGGCGGGGATATTTTCAAACTCATAGGTGACGACGTCGCAAGTTTTGGCAAAGGCCAGAACCGCGTCGACATCCTCATATTTGCCGACGGTAAGTTTTGCCGCGCTGCTGGCGGCAGGGCAATCCGCCGTCGTGTTGTAAATATGCGTTTTCAATCCCAGCCGCGCGCCCGCTAAAGCCAACATTTGGCCCAATTGGCCGCCGCCCAAAATGCCTATCGTAGCGCCGGGCGATAACGGCTTTCTCGCTCCGCGCGGGTCGTCCAAACTCATGACTTACCTTTAGGGTCGAGGCCTATGGAAGCCGTCTGGGCCGCGCGCCAGGCCCGCAGACGCTCGGCCAGGTCGCTATCTGATAGAGCCAGAATCGAGGCCGCCAAAAGCCCCGCGTTTTTAGCACCGGATTTCCCGATAGCTAATGTGCCTACGGGCACGCCGCCCGGCATTTGGGCAATCGATAAAAGGCTATCCATTCCCGATAGAGCCGCGCTTTGCACAGGAACGCCCAGCACCGGGAGCTGAGTCATAGAGGCGCACATGCCCGGCAGGTGGGCCGCGCCGCCGGCGCCGGCAATGACAACGTGAAACCCTTCGGATGCGGCCGTTTTGGAGAATTCAACTAAACGATCAGGCGTGCGGTGCGCAGAAATTACTTTCGCTTGATACGGCACATCGAGCGCATCCAAGACGAGACCGGCATGCTCCATTGTCGGCCAATCACTGGTCGACCCCATAATAATTGCGATTTTTGGTCTGGCCATGCTGAGCGCTCCCATCTAAAAAACCCACTGAGTGGAAGCGAAATACATTACCCCATGAGGGCCGAGGGTCAAATGTCCATTGGCGATATCTTAACGATAGCTAGGGTATAATGCGCGGAATGGCTAAATTTGTGTTACTAAAAGTAGAATCTCTATGAGTTCCTCCCGCCTAAATCGGGTTTTGCAGGATTCTGCGACCCCGTTGCATAAACGCAGCCCCGGCGCAGACCCAGCCCTTGTCAAAGCCAATGAAGAGCTTTCAAGTGAGATTGCGCGTTTGCGTATGCGCATATTGGAACTTGAATATGCGGCCGACACAGACCCGCTCATGCCCGTCTATAATCGGCGTGCGTTCTTACGCGAAATATCCCGGGCACAAACGGTGATGGAGCGCTATGACATGCTCTCCACGATTATATTTTTCGATTTAAATGATTTCAAATCCGTAAATGACCAATTTGGTCATGGCATTGGCGATAAGCTCCTCAAAATGATTGGCGCCGTTCTACAAGCGGGCGTGAGAGATTGCGACATGGTCGCTCGGCTCGGCGGCGACGAGTTTGGTATTCTGCTGTTTAAAACAGATGTCGAGGTCGCACGCGCCAAAGCGCAGGCCTTGGCATGCAGAATTGCAGAGTTAAAAATTTCTATGCCAACTGACGTGGTCAGAATCACCTGCGCATGGGGTGTCGCTCCCTGCGAGCCCGTCGATACGGTTGAGCAAGTCCTGGAGAGAGCCGACCGCGCAATGTATATGTCAAAACGCGCGCGCGATTAGCCAAGTCTGGATGGCTATTTAGTCAATAAAAGCTCGGACCGCGAAAAGCCAAATCCGGCGCTGCTTCGTAATAAAGCCAATAGTTGACCAATAACGGGTCGGCAAAATGGTAACGAAGATGATGAAGTTCTATGCCCCGCTCCTATCTGCCCTATTGCTCTCAACCGCGCCGGCCTGCGCCAAGGCCGACGATATGACGAATAATATACCAGCCGTTGAAAGCCAAAGCTGCGCTATGCAGCTTGACTTGAGCAACCCGGCGGAAATCAAAAATTGGCGGGTTTTACTTGACGGCGTGATGGGCGGACGTTCGACAGGCACACGTTTTGCTGAAGACGGCGCAATGACTTTCAAAGGAAGTATCAACACGAATGGCGGCGGGTTTTCATCCCTGCGCAGACCTATGAAGCCGGGCGCGCTGAAAGATGTGGAAAGCTTAAACATGCGCGTGAAGACTGACGGACGCGCATATAAACTTACCTTCCGAACCGACGCCACACATTGGGGACGCTCGGTTAGCTATCAGTTGAGCATTCCGCAAACAGCCAAGGACGAATGGGCAGAAGTAACCCTTCCTTTGACAAAATTCAGAACCTCTGTCTTTGGACGAAATATACGCGCTGCCCCGTTCGATGCAGAGCAAGTGCGCGAGATGGGTATCATCTTAGCCGACGGCATCGACGGACCGTTCGAATTAAATCTCAAGTCAGTTAGGTGTAATTCGACTAAAGCGACTTAATGATATTCTCGACCATTTTCTTGGCGTCGGAAAGCAACATCATTGTATTGTCGCGGTAGAACAGGTCATTATCGATCCCCGCATAGCCCGGCGAGAGAGAGCGCTTTACAAAGAGAACTGTGGCCGCTTTTTCAACATCTAAAATCGGCATGCCCGCAATTGGACTTTGCGGATCGGTCTTGGCGGCGGGATTGGTGACATCATTGGCCCCGATCACAAAGGCAACGTCCGCATTGGCGAATTCGGAGTTGATATCCTCTAACTCGAAGACTTCGTCATAGGGCACATTGGCCTCGGCGAGCAGCACATTCATATGGCCCGGCATGCGGCCCGCGACGGGGTGGATAGCATAGACGACGTCAACGCCCTCCTCCTTAAGCGCGTCCGCCATTTCTCGTGTAGCGTGCTGCGCCTGCGCAACGGCGAGGCCGTAACCCGGCACGATAATGACCTTCGACGCATTTTTCATAATAAATGCCGCGTCTTCCGCAGAGCCGCGTTTGACGGGACGCTGCTCTTTATCTCCTGCATCTCCCGCAGCCGCATCGGCACCAAATCCGCCCAAGATAACGGAATGGAACTTCCGGTTCATGGCTTTGCACATGATGTAGGAGAGGATCGCGCCGGAAGAGCCGACCAATGCACCTACAATAATGAGCGCCAAATTACCCAGCGTAAAGCCCAGCGCGGCAGCGGCCCAACCTGAATAGGAATTGAGCATAGACACAACAACGGGCATATCTGCGCCGCCGATGGGGATAATGAGTAAGAAGCCAATCAAAAAAGCCGCTGCCAATAAAGCCCAGATTATCCAATGCGCATTACCGCCCGACTTCATTAACATGCCGATGAGAACAGCAATGCCCAGGCCGAGAGCAGCATTAATGATGTGACGCGCAGGCAGGAGGATTGGTGAGCCGCTCATATTGCCATTTAACTTCGCGAAAGCGATGACAGATCCGGAGAAAGTAATTGCCCCGATCACAGCCCCCAAGCCGAGTTCAAGAAGAGAGCCGGGTGCGATATAAGTCGCGTCTAAAATACCAGACGATGGGACGCCATCTTTCAAAATCCCAAAATCACCGGGACTAAAGAATGCCGCGACGGCCACTAAGACAGCCGCCATGCCAACAAGCGAGTGAAACGCTGCCACGAGTTGCGGCATATCAGTCATCGGAATTTTCTTCGCGATGACCGCGCCAATCGCGCCGCCGATGGCGAGGCCGCCGATTGACAGTAAGAGACCCATACCGCTCATACCCGTGACGAGCAGCGTCGTAACGATAGCAATCGCTATGCCGATCATGCCGAATGTGTTGCCTCTGCGCGAGGTTTCAGGAGAGGATAATCCACGCAAGGCGAGGATAAATAGAACAGCGGAGACCGTATAAAGAACGGCAGCTATATCAGCGGAAAGTTGAGGCATGTCTATTTCGCCTTCTTCTTATACATCGCCAACATGCGCTGCGTGACCAGAAACCCGCCAAAGATATTCACCGCGCAAAGCACGACGGCAGCGAAGCCCGTCCACGTCGAAATGCCTGAGCCGCCTTTGACGCCCGCAGCGACAGCAACGAGTGCACCGACAATAATGACGGATGAAATGGCATTGGTGACAGCCATGAGCGGCGTATGAAGCGCAGGAGTCACAGACCAAACGACATAATATCCAACAAAAATCGCCATCACAAAAATCGCGAGTTGGAAAACAAGGGGAGAAACGGCAGCACCGCCCGCCATGATGAGAACAGCTGTCATACTGAATCCTTAGAATTTTCGGAATTATGCGCAATGACGCGTATTGAGCCGAGGAATTGAGACAACGCCGCCATCAACAAACCGACAACACAGCCGAATGCGCCGATCGAAAACAACGGAAACAACATATACATAAACGCCGGCGAACCGACCCCGACGAATGCCAAAAACGTGCCAAGGCATCCGGCAGCGCTTAATAGAAAACCTATGACGGCCCCTATAGACCCTAGCCAAAACAGGACCGTCTCAATAAAGGTTCGTGTTGCAGGCACCCCTGTCACTTGAGCCTCTCATGTACAACTTCGCCGCCTTTGGTGAGGGCGCAGCCTTGGATGATTTCGTCGTCCCAATCCGGTGCGTAAGCGCCGTCTTCGCCGGTTACCAGCGGGAGGAAATTTTTGATATTTCGCGCAAACATATTCGACGCATCTGCCGCCATACGGGACGGCCAATTTAAATGTCCGACGATGTGAACGCCGTTCGCGGTTGTCACGATCTCGCCGGGTTTCGCCCCCTCGACATTGCCGCCGCGTTCGACAGCGAGGTCCACTAAGACTGAACCGGGCCGCATATTATCCATCATCGCTTTTGTGACCAAGACGGGCGCTTTGCGTCCCGGGATAAGGGCCGTCGTAATCACGATATCCTGTTTGGCAATATGCGTGGCGGTAAGCTTCGCCTGCAGCGCTTGATATTCTGCGCTCATTTGTTTCGCATATCCGCCCGCCGTCTCGGCCGCCTTAAACTCTTCATTTTCAACGGCAATGAATTTCGCGCCGAGGGAGGCAACCTGTTCTTTGGTCGCAGGCCGCACATCCGTCGCCGTTGTCACTGCGCCGAGACGCCGCGCCGTCGCAATCGCCTGCAGGCCCGCTACGCCGACGCCCATAATAAAAACTTTGGCGGGAGCAATAGTGCCCGCAGCCGTCATCATCATCGGAAAGGCGCGGCCATATATTCCGCCTGCCTCAACAACGGAGCGGTAGCCTGACAAATTTGATTGAGAGGACAGCACATCCATAGACTGCGCGCGAGAAATGCGCGGAATGTAATCTAGCGCATAGGCGGTAACGCCTGCTTTGGCGCAAGCCGCGGCGTATTTTGGATTATCCGTTGGCGACAAAATGCCCGTAATGCCGGAGCCTTTCGGCATGGCTGCGACTATTTTTTCTGTGCCACCGGAGACTGACAGCACTAAATCAGCCGTTTTGGCCGCCGACATATTTGTAGGAAGAATTTTCGCGCCTACCGCTTTATACAGACTATCCGCGAAATCAGCTTTCGCGCCGGCGCCCTTAACAAAACTGACATCATGGCCGGACTTCACATAGCCAGCGACCGTGTCAGGCGTCGCCGCCACACGAGCTTCGGCTCCGCCTTTTTTTTGTAAGGCAACATCATTTAAGACAGAGATTTTCACGCGTTCAGGCCTCTAATATTTGGTATCTCGGCCTAAGTGACCACTGAAAGAATGGCAGAAAAAATAGCCACCAAAACGGCAAGGCCGACAATACCGACATACCAGCCCGGTTTCAATTTAAGCGCCATGCCCAAAAGAAATCCAAGAATGACCGTCGCGAAAAGAGACGGGAACCAATGCAGGTTAACCGCAAAAACAAGTGTGGGCATAATAACACAGAGCGCGATAAGGGAACCGCCATATTTAGTCCCCTCCATAAACCCGGAGAATGTACCTGACTGCGCGTCAACTTCCATTGTTCCGTGCGTATAATCTGACTGACCACCTGCCATGACTAAATCCTGTTATTGTTTGTGCATTATGTATTGGACGACGCTGCTATCATGCCTCTTTGACGTGAACAAGCAGTCACACAGGCAATTTTTGTGGTTTATCTCCTGCTTTGACGCCTGAGAAATGCCCTCGCATTACAAATGATGCGCTCAGAATTCATATAGAATTTACCATGTATTCTTACTCAAAATTCACCTGACTGCGTCATGTTCTGGGAAGCGAGAGAAATGGACAAACCATTTCCAAATGCACCGGATAAAACGTTTATGTCTAAAACAGTACTGATTGTAGATGATGACCCGACTCAGCGTCGGTTGCTTCAGGCTGTCGTTGAAAAGTCAGGATTTTCAACCTTGCAAGCGGGCGATGGCGACGCCGCCCTAGCTATGGCGCTCGGGGCCGAACAAGACAAGATTCATGTGATGCTCCTCGATCTGGTTATGCCGGGCCGCAACGGGATGGACACTTTAATAGAGCTAGCGAAGAAGCGGCCCGACCTACCTGTTATCGTCTTGACGGGCAAAGGCTCCATCGACGCTGTTGTAAAGGCAATGAAGGCCGGCGCGCGTGATTTCGTTGTCAAACCTGCTGCGCCGGAACGGATTATCGTCTCCATTCGCAATGCGCTGGATATGAAAACCCTTGTGGGCGAAGTGAAGCGTTTGAAGAAAACGGCTGAAGGCGGTTTATGCTTTGACGACCTCATCGGCAACGCCTCTTCTATGCGTTCCGTCGTCGCCATGGGCGAGCGCGGCGCTAAAGCAAATATTCCAATTTTAATCACGGGCGAGTCCGGCGTCGGTAAAGAAGTCATCGCCCGCGCCATTCAAACGGCCTCCGAGCGGTCTGACAAACCTTTCATCACGGTGAACTGCGGGGCGATCTCGGAAAATTTGGTCGAGTCCATCTTGTTTGGACATGAGAAAGGCTCCTTCACAGGCGCAAACACGAAACATCTTGGTAAATTTCAAGAAGCGCACACCGGCACACTCTTCCTCGATGAGGTCGGTGAATTGCCGCTGGAAATGCAAGTCAAACTCTTGCGGGTTTTGCAAGAAGGCGAAGTCGACTCTATCGGCTCCAAGAGAACTGTACCCGTCGATGTGCGCATTATTAGCGCGACAAACCGTGACCTTGCCGAAGCCGTTAAAGCCGGAACATTTCGCGAAGACCTCTATTACCGCTTAAATGTCTTCCCAATCGCCGTTCCGCCTTTGCGCGAACGCCGCGAAGATATCCCTGCCCTCGTCGAACATTTTGTTAAACGCTTTAATGCTCAGGAACGATTGAACGTCAACGGGGCGACATCAGAAACATTGGAACTCCTTAAAAGTCATGATTGGAAGGGCAATGTCCGCCAATTGGAAAATACGATTTTCCGCGCCATGATTTTATCGGACGGCGACAAGTTACAGCCTCAAGACTTCCCGCAAATTTCAGGTTTAACGCCCGGAATATCGCTCGGACTCAAATCGGAAAAGGGCGCAATTAACAGTCTAACGCCGAAAGAAAGAGAAGAGTCTGCGTCCTCACCGGACTCTGCAGTATCTGTGCTGGACCGCGAAGGTCACTTAAGAACATTAGAAGAAATTGAACGCGATCTTATTGAATTCGCGATCAATAATTACTCGGGCCATATGTCCGAAGTCGCACGCCGCTTGGGTATTGGGCGCTCAACACTTTACCGAAAAGTCCGTGAGCATGAATTGGACGTTGATAACGTCCGGTCGGCCTAGAATTTCACACGAGAGCATTATCATGAAAACTCAAACCTATTTCCTTAGTGCAGCAGCATTGGCCCTTCTTGTCGCCATGCCCGTCGCCGCGACGCATCAGAATAACGGACTGCGCGGAGCATTTTCCGGCCAAGGCGTCACCTCGCAAACTTATGTCGCGGCAGGATCTTGGCAAGAAGAACGTTTGAGAGCGCAATATGCCGCGCAACAAGCCTATGCCCAACAAGCCCAAAGCGGAGGATATGCCGTCGCTGCACCTCAATATGCAGGGGCATATCAGGGGACTCAACAGGCGCATGGATACACAACGGCCCCGCAATATGTGCAACTCGAAACAGCGCCGCAGCAAAAACGGTCTTTCCTTTCAGGCCTCCGCGGCCTCTCCTCGCCGCGTTCAGTCTCTTATGACCCGTCGGCTTCCGCGAATTTCACCCGCGATCACAATATTGGCGGCGTCACGGTTCGGACAAATGCGCTTCACACACGTGACATGCTGGATTGGCAAGAAAATACGACAGGCAAAACCCTGACCTTATTGGCCAACCGCGCTAACGGCACGCTCGCGCCTAATTCCCTATATTTGGGCGGCGGTATCAAAGGCGGATTGAAGTGGCAAAAAACGTCAGAAGACGGGCTGTTCCCTCTCCTGGCGCGCTTCCCTTTCTTTAGCGACAGAACAGACGACTCTGCCGGTGTCTTTGCTATTGATAATGCCGCCTTATCCTTCACCTCCACATTTGGAGATTGGACCACTGTCTATCTACAGCCTGAGTATTCAGAGACTGAGTATGGACGTGATCAAGATGAATTCCAGCTACGCAAAGCCTTTGTCGTCTTTGGTAATTTGGAGAAAACGCCTTTCTACGCCGCCTTTGGTCGCAAGACGATCGATTTCGGTAATTTTGATAGCTATAATGCTTTCACGCATAACGAAGGCGCTCACTATTTCCACGCTGTCAGCGATCAGCCCGTCTTAGAAGCCGGTATGTATTCCAATGGCTTTAAATTAACGGCCTCCGCGTTCTCGGCCGGACGACAGCTTCGGGTCGCGCTTGGCGGCGAAGAAAATAATATCGGGAACTATGCTTTTAACGCGGAGAAAGAATTCCGCTTTGGCAATGGTAAGAGACAAGCCTTTACCGTTGGTGGTGGTTATCTTCATGATACCATTTATCGAGATAACTTCACAGCACATACCTTCCAAGGCCGTTCAACGGGAACGCCGCCGGCGAACTTTATTGAGTACCGGAATAGCGCCGTAAACGGATTTGCCGAATATAACTCGCCTTTCTTCGATGCTATGGTCGAATACACAACAACGCTGAAACCCTGGGCGGCCGCTATTCCGCAAGCAGTAGACGGCACACCTTTACCGCAATTCTTGATTGACCCCGCAGGTTCGACAACAGATCTCAACAACATTGATTTTGATGAGAAACTTGCGACCTTGGTTGCCCAAGTCAGGGTCAAGCCCATGGTTGGCGGGCGCCGGATGGCAATCGCTGCCGTCGGTAGTTGGGGCAACATCAGTGACGACACAGGTAATTTCGCTTTTGGACAACCGACGAGTTTCGAGAAGAATCAGCAGCATGCGGTATCTGTTGAATATCCGATCAATGATTATCTCGAGTTCGGCGCTGAATATGTTTACAACAAAGGCTTCATTCCATTCGTTGCACCGCAACAGGTAAGTAATGATCAAGTCGAAGCCCACGCTGTTAATGTTGGATTCAAAGCACGCTTTTAATCGCGTCCTCTTTTACTGAACATCAAGTTCGCAGACTTATCCCGCGGCGCGCTTCAGGCGCCCACCGCGAGACAAAGGCCACATGCTCAGGGGGAGCGTGTGGCCTTACTTGATTCTGCCTCCTATCCCTTTCCTGCGCTACATTTCTCTACCCTCCGCACCGAAATTTGACGGCTGGACAGAAAACTCGTAATGACATGACAGCGCTGTCACGGATAAAGTTCTATTCGAAAGACAAATTTTGAAGGATGATTGTATGCTTACAGCCCGTGACCGATTGAAGCTCTTAGCGGGCGGAGCAGCGTTTGCGCTCACAGGCTGCGGCGGTGGGGGCAGCAGTAGTGGCTCCACACAGACGCCCGTCGTGGTGACGCCGCCCACTCCAACGCCGGTGATATTTGAACCGGAGGTCGGACAATTTCGAGATACATTCGCCGGCAAATTTGCGGTTGGGGCCGCCATCCAAACGCCCCAAACTGACGATGCGGCAGCCGACGCTCAAATTTTGAAAGATCAGTTTAACTCGATTACGGCCGAATATCAGATGAAGCCTCAAACCATTGCGCCGACAGAAGGTGTCTTTGATTGGACGGCTCCGGACGCCTTGCTCGATTTTGCTGAGAACAATGGGATGGCGATACGAGGCCATGCCCTGCTCTGGCATCAGGGTACCCCAGACTATTTCTTTGAAGGCCCCCCGAGTGAAGTCAGGGCCCGTCTTGAGAATTATATCACGGCGGTCGTAACGCGCTATAGTGGCCGTATCTTTGCCTGGGATGTCGTGAACGAAGTGGTCACCGATGATAATTCGGCGTCGGACCCCTATCGCCGTTCTAATTGGTGGGACGCCTCCGGCGGTAATGCTGATTATATTGATTGGGCCTTTGAAGCTGCGCGCGCAGCAGATCCCGCCTGCAAGCTTTTTATCAATGATTACAATACGGAACTGTCCGGCAAGCGGGGGCGACTCCTGCAGGTCATAACCGATCTCGTTAATCGTAACATCCCCTTGGACGGAATTGGGCATCAAATGCATTTGAATTATGAAACGCCGCTGGCAGATGCCTTGGCTGCCTTGGACGAGATTGACGATAACTTCTTGGGGTTGGACCAGCATATAACGGAGCTGGATATTTCACTCTATAACGATCCCGGAAGTTGTTATAATTCTGAGACAAATTGTGATGCAGACTTTGGCGGCGATGTCCCTGCGAGTATTCTCACACAACAAGCCGAATTATATCGGGGCTTGTTCGATGGATTTGAAGAGAGATCTTCCGTCACCTCGGTCACAACTTGGGGCGTCTCTGACGCCCAATCTTGGTTGAATAGTTTTCCGGTTACGCGGACAAATGCGCCGCTTCTTTGGGACCGCAATCGCAACGCCAAGGATGCCTTGCAAGCCATACTCGATCCAAATTTCACGCCATAGCGGCCACTATGGGCATTTAGTCAGCCTTTGGGACCAACCTTAAAAATGGGCGTTTTGCACCTGCCGGTTTTTGAGACGGAGCGTTTGGAGGCTGTTGTGCCATTGCCGACTTTATCGCCGGCGGCACATATTTCGGGATATAAGGTTCTGCGTCTCTATCAGTCTTAATTTCGCTATCATGAACAACTGATGGAACCGTCATCAATTTTGGCGGTCCCGCATATATTGGAGGCGCGGGAGGTGTATCAATGTTCGATTCATCATCAAAAATTTCATCTTCTATTTGCCGAACACGGGGCGTAAATTTCGGTTTTCGTTTTGATTTGAACCCGTTTCGCTTTGCCCCGTCTTTCGACTCATTTTTCCAGCGATCCGCCGTTCTAACGTAATCAGCGTCCGGGTCAGGTTCTAAATTTTGCCCTGCCGCTTGTTTCGCCTTGAGGTCTTTTACCTTTTTATTCATGCGCGCAACGACTTGTTTTTGGGCGATAGACAAAGCATCCCCTGCCCGCCCTTTTTCGCGGTCATGAAAAGCTGAACCGAATTTGTCCAAACGCTCCAAGACGCTTTCACCGAACTCATCCTCAAATTCGGAAATATGCCCCAGCTCTGTTAGCTTGGCATGCAGGCGGGCGATTTTACGTTTAGCATTCGCTGCAGAGCGTTCTCGGGCGCGGGCCATTTTATCACGATATGCACCTTGAGCTTCGTCGCGAGCGACTTGCTCAGCTTGCCAGTTTTCTCGGTCATAATCAGACATGGGCCCGTCATATCACGCCAGAAACCAAAGAGGAAACAAAAAGAGAACAAAAATCTCTATAGTAAGGTCGATTGGACTTAAACGCCGTCAGACGCTTCCAGATAAAGATCGATGAGCGCCTCTTGCTCGGCGCGCTCGGCTGCGTCTTGTTTGCGCAGCGCGATAACTTTGCGCATGACTTTTGTGTCCAAACCAAATGTTTTCATCTCGCCGTAAACATCGCGAATATCAGACGCGAGTTCAGCCTTTTCAGCCTCAAGGCGTTCGATACGCGCTATGAATTGGCGTAGCTTTTCACGCGTGGCTTGGCCCATATTATCGGCGCGGTCTGAATCACTCATCATGGCTGTAAACCTTCGGTCATAAATTTCGGTCATAAATATTGAAGCCCTCCCTTAGCGGCTGAACCTCAACTCCCATAGTGGCTGACTCATTGAAAATTGTGGATGAGCGGATTTTTACATGGACCACGCATAGCTCCGCGCTTCATTTTGCCTCGCAGTTTGATTTGGCGCGTATATAAAGGCGAAACATCATAACTTTGGATAATTTATGCTTATCGTTCTCTACATTCTTACCGGCTTAGCTTTCGCCTGTGTCGTGTTGACGCTCGTGATGGGAACAATCGCGATGAGCAAGAAGAGCGAAGAGAATCGCAAGAAATCTAATGATTGGATGTGGCGCCGTATTTATGCGCAGGTCGCAGCCATCGGATTGCTGGCTCTGACGGTCTATATGAAGACCAAAGGCGCTTAGAGGACTTAGGCTTGGTCAAACTAAATAAAATTTATACACGCACAGGCGATGACGGAACGACCGGACTGGTCGACGGCTCCCGCTTGGGTAAAGACGCTCTGCGTGTTTGCGCCTATGGCGACGTCGACGAAACAAACAGCATCATTGGCCTCGTTCGCCTACATCTCGAAAACCGCCATCTCGACGATATGCTCTCCCGCATTCAAAATGATCTGTTTGATCTGGGCGCAGACCTCGCTACGCCGCTACCTAAAGACGCCGAACCGGACAGTGAGTACGCTTTGCGGATGGTCGCCGCTCAAACAGACCGCATAGAGACGGAATTAGATGAGCTAAACGCCGATTTAGAGCCCCTCAATTCATTCGTCCTGCCGGGCGGTCATCCACCCGCAGCCTATTTACACCAAGCCCGAACCGTCTGCCGACGGGCGGAGCGCGTTTGCGTCGCCCTCTCCGACGAAGCCGACATCAACCCGCAGGCGCTGAAATATTTGAACCGATTATCCGACTTTCTCTTCGTCGCCTCGCGCTGGTGCAATGACCAAGGTGCGTCAGACGTGAAATGGGTTCCGGGTCAGAACAGATAAAGTCAGCTTAAGCCTCACTTGTCCGTTTTCATCAACTCCTGACGGACCCGCAAAGCGATATCTTGCGGCGTTGAGCGGGACGAGAAGAAGCCGGCAAATTTCCCGTCCGCGCCCATTAGATAGATAATGTCGCTATGATTGACGGTATAATCATCAGCGCCGTCTTCGACAGGGCCGCCGTCGAATGAGCTTTTTGTCGGCGTGATTTTATAAGCCGCCGTCGCAGCCTGAATTTGTTCAACGCTACCCGTGAAACCCCGCAAGCCTTTTGGGAAAGGGTCAGCTTTCACATATAATGCGAGCTGTTCAGCCGTGTCTCGCTCAGGGTCGACAGTTATGAGGACATACCCGACATCATCTCCCGCGCGGCCCAAAAGCTGCTGCGCCGCCCCTAACTTTTGCAAAGCAGTGGGGCAAATATCCGGGCAATAGGCAAACCCAAAGTAAACCAAATGCGGCATGCCCAACAGATCAGCCTCCGTCACGACGGCGCCGCTGTCATCTATCAGCGTGAATGGACCGCCAACTGAAGCTGTTCCCGTGCTGACAATGGTTTTTCCTGATACACCGGCCATATCCGGATCGTCAGCCTGACACGCCGTCAACATAATAGCCGCAAAAGCCGCGATAATAATTTTTGACATATTTCTCACGCCGACAAGCCCCTTTGGCCGTAGTTACTCCGATGCGCTCCTATAATTGAAAGAGCAAAATGTGAAAGCACATATCGCCGCAGCCTCGATATCGCCCGTCATGGTGAAAGCCGCCTCAGAACGATTTGGCGGATTCCCCCTTGCTTCGGGGCAAACGCCCCCCGTCGACAGTATGGGCTCATTACGGCGCCAAACGCTCGTCGGTTTGCGCTGGGGCGCGGTTATTGGGCAGACGATTGCTCTTTTGGCGGTGAGTCAAATTTTGGGGTTTAGCTACCCCGTTTTGGCGTGTTGCCTAACCATCCTTGCCTCAGTGATCGTGAATGTTGTTGTGACATTGAGCCTGCCTCTCGACCGGCGTGTCTCCGATTTCGAAGCCTATTTGCAGCTGGGTTTCGATATCTGGCAATTATCGGCCTTACTGTGGCTAACAGGGGGAATCACAAACCCCTTCGCTATTCTTTTCCTTGCGCCTGTCGTCACCTCTGCAACGACCCTGTCGCGTTGGGTTGTGCTCGCGCTGGGCACGATGGCGGTGACTCTGTCCTTTGCCCTAATCTTCTTCCATCAACCCTTGCCGTGGTCTCCGGAAGGCAGTTTCGATCTACCTCTTGTCTTTAAAGTAGGCATTTGGATGGCGATTGCTGTTGGGTCCGGCTTTACATCGCTCTACGCGTGGCGCACCACGAATGAGAGCCGGAAAATGGCCTATGCGCTTGCCGCCACTGAGGCGAGACTGGCCCAAGAGCAAAAGCTCACAGCACTGGGCGGACTCGCCGCTGCCGCGGCTCATGAACTCGGCACACCTCTCGCGACCATTCAAGTCGTCGCAAAAGAGATGAGCCGCGAAGTCGGGCCAGACTCGCCTCTCGGCGAGGATGCAGCCCTGATTTTATCGCAATCCCAGCGATGCCATGATATTCTTGAGCAACTGTCTCAGCGCGGCGATGAAGGCGATATGATCCACGACGCGCTGACACCCGAGGATCTATTGGAGGAAGTTGCGGAGCCGTTTATCGGGCGGGACAAGGATATCGTTATAACCTGCAGCGGGACAGGGGCCGAACCTGTGCTCAGGCGACAAGCTGAGCTACTATATGCGCTGAAAAATTACATCGAAAATGCCGTTGATTTCGCCTCGTCCCGCGTTGAGCTTTCGGCAAATTGGGATGTCGGGACGCTCAATATTCTGGTTGATGATGACGGTAAGGGCTTTGATCCAACCTTAAAAGGCCGCCTCGGACAACCTTACGCCAGCGTACGCGGACGATCCGGCACGGCAGGCGGTTTGGGGCTGGGCGTCTTTATATCAGGACGGTTAATTGAGCGCACTGGCGGATCCGTATCCTATTCTCGTTCACCGCTTGGCGGGGCCCGCATAAAAGCTGTCTGGCCGCGTAGCGCCCTTTCGCTCGCGGGGGAAATTTAAGACAAGTCTAAATGCGGCGGCTCTGCGTAAACAGCACATAAAGGAGTTAGTTCATGACAGAATATGCCCTACCCAATGACGCCTCTTTGATGATTCTAGATGACGACGGACCCTTTCGTACTCGTCTTGGCCGCGCTTTGGAACAGCGTGGCTTCACTGTAGATACCGTGGAAACAATAGCGGAGGCCCGCTCTAAAGTTCAATCAAGCCCTCCCGCCTTCGCCGTGTTAGATATGAGGCTGGAGGACGGAAACGGACTTGAAATCATCGACCTTTTGCACGACCGCCGCCCCGACTCCAAAATGGTCATGCTCACGGGATACGGAAACCTAGCGACGGCCGTCTCGGCGGTAAAGCGCGGCGCCGTGGATTATCTTGCCAAACCGGCAGATGCGGATGACGTCTGCAAAGCTTTATTGGCGGAACGCGACTCCGCGCCTGAGCCGCCCGAAAATCCCATGAGTGCGGACCGCGTTCGCTGGGAACACATTCAACGGGTTTATGAACTTTGCGGTAAGAACGTCTCGGAAACGGCGCGGCGCCTAAACATGCACCGCCGGACACTCCAGCGGATTTTAGCAAAGCGCGCGCCAAAATAAACCACGAGGTAAGGTAAGTCACAACATCGCGTTTGTTTGAAAAAGCAATCGCGGTTAGGCAATTTACTCAGCGGCAATCGCCTCGATAAACATGCCGTTGAGCTTTGCGCCAAAGCTCTCCCCTGCGCCTAACGGCTCTCCGTTAAGGTCCATAGAAAAGACACCCATGTTTTCCGCAAGATCTTCCAACAGGCCGGTAGGCAGAGCTTCATAAGCCATACGCCAATCCTTGAATGACCGTCCCGTAATCGGGCCTTTATGTAAAAGTTCTAAATCAAAATGACGCGTGTCGTTTGAAATTGTCCGGAAAAGCGTCTCAACTTTCAGAGGCTCGCCTTCCAAAATTTGAATGTACCGCTCGCCATCATATAAAAGCAGGCCGGTAATCCCTGCGGCCGTGTTATTTCGCTCTGATGAGGCGAGGATATCCTTCACATCATCTGGCTCGGCATGAATATCCGACATGCTCGTATAAACGAGTTCTTGTAAGTGCATTGTAGATCTCCAAATCTTCCCTGCTTACGAGCGTTGAATGGCATTGGATGGCCCCAACTCAAGAGTTTTTGACACCGATGAGCCATTGGGTCACACTATATCAAAAAAGTATGGGGAAGATGGATATGACAAAATGGATAAGCGGCATGGCGGCCCTGGCGATACTTTCGGCCTGTAGTGACGCATCTGTTGAGACTAAGATCAAAAAGGCAGACAGCGGCGCAGCGGTAGAAACCACGAAAACCGACTCGGCCGAAAGGACACCCGGATATAGCGCAACAAAAAATGTCTATTTTGGCGATCTACATATCCATACGAAAAATAGTTTCGACGCTTATATTTTTAACGTCAGGACCACGCCAGACGATGTTTACCGCTTCGCCTCGGGCAAGAGCCTGACACATCCGTCGGGGTTTGAAATGACCTTGGCTGGACCTGCGCTGGATTTCGTCGCGGCAACAGATCACGGCGCCTATATGGGCGTTTTGCCAGCGATGGATAATCCCGACAGCCCGCTTTCCAAACATGAACTTTCCGGTAAAATGTTCGGCACCACCGACCCGCTTGCCATCATTCGAAATTTTCAAACCATCGGGAGCTCCGTCCGGACAGGAGTTCCCATTGACGGCATTTACGATCGCGATCTGGTCGACCGCACGTGGCAAGGGGCGGTCGCGGCTGCGGATAAATATTACAAACCCGGAAAACTGACGACATTCGCCGCCTATGAATATACCGCCGTGACAACGCGCGCCGGTAGCGAAGGCACCTTTGCCGGAGGCAATTTGCACCGTAATGTGGTGTTTGAAGATGCCGCGCCAGATCGTCTCTTCAGCGTCTTAGAATCCAAAAACCCAGAAGACCTTTGGGATTGGATGGATGATGAGCGCGCGCAAGGCCGCGACGTTATCGCGATTCCGCACAATTCTAATGTGTCGGACGGATTAATGTTTGATATGTTCACCTATGACGGAAATTCTATTGATGCGGATTATACGTCACAGCGCCTGCGCAATGAGCCCATTGTCGAAATGACGCAAGTTAAAGGCACGTCCGAAACCCATCCAGCGCTTTCCCCGAATGATGAGTTTGCAAATTTTGAAATTTATGAACTCCTGCTTGGCTCGCCGATTAAAAGTAAAATCAATGGCGGATATATCAGAGAGGCCCTCGCGCGCGGGCTTGCCTTAGAAGACGCCACGGGCACAAATCCTTATGCCTTTGGACTCATTGGCAGCTCTGATAGCCACGTTGCAGGCGGGGCCTTTGACGAGGAAGATTATTGGTCAAAAGTCGGCATTGTTGACGGTACAGCGGCGGACAGAGGATCTGTTCCGCCCGGCGGCGCGAAAACATGGGAAGGCGTTGAGCGCGACCCGAATGCCGAAAACTGGTTCACTAAATGGAGCGCCGCGGGCTACGCTGCGGTCTGGGCGGAGGAGAACACGCGCGAGTCTATCTTCAGCGGCATGCGCCAGAAAGAAACCTATGCCACATCTGGCCCGCGTATTCGCTTGCGTTTCTTTGGCGGCGATATGACAACCGATATGCTAGATGCGCCCGATATGGTTGCGCGGGGTTATAGTGCGGGCGTGCCAATGGGCGGAAATTTGAATACAGAAATCGCGCCGACATTCATGGCGTGGGCCGCACGCGATCCGCGCGGCGCGCCGCTGGACCGTCTGCAAATCGTAAAAGCGTGGCACACGGAAGACGGCGCGCAAGAGGCCGTCTACGATATGGCTTGCTCCGATGGCGCGGTGCCTAACCCGTCGACATCACGTTGTCCCGATAATGGCGCGAGCGTAGATTTAACTACGTGTTCACCGTCCACCTCGCAAGGCGATCCCGAGCTTAAAGCCGTCTGGACTGACCCCGATTACACTCAAGGCGAAAGTGCGTCATATTATGTTCGTGTTTTAGAAAATCCGACGTGCCGCTGGTCGACATGGGATGCCTTAAAAGCGGGCGTTGAACGTCATCCCGATTTGCCTGCGACCCTTAAAGAACGCGCTTGGTCGTCTCCGATTTGGACATCATCGAATTAAATGAAAACACTACTCCGCGAGCCTTTCGTTCATTTTGTCGGGCTCGGCCTGCTGCTCTTTGCCGGACATGCGCTCTGGCAAAAACATGCCGTAAAATCTGACCGAACGATCTATGTCAGCCCGGCTGAAATGGAACGTCAGGCGCAAATATTTGCCGCCGAAAATCGCCGTCAGCCCTCGGATGCTGATCTGGAGGGATTGCTCTTCGCGCATATTGAAGAACAGGTCCTGATGCGCGAGGCCATACGCCTCGGCTTGAACGAAGATGACACCATTATCCGCCGCCGCCTCGCGCAAAAAATGCGGTTCATGATTGATGACGTCAACGTTCCGGATTTGCCTAATCGCGCCGAGCTAAAAACATGGTATAGTAAAAATCCGTCACGGTTCATGCGTCCTGAAACGCGAAGTTTCGAGCATGTTTATCTTTCTCCCAAGAACCGGGCAAACACTGTCATTGCTGAGGCCGAATTCATCTTGAAGGACGGCGTGGGTGAGGATTGGAAATCTCTCGGGGATGCCTTTATGGCGGGCCGGAATTTCACCGAACTTGCTCGCCCGGCGGTGCAACGGGATTTCGGAACGGCGTTCACGCGAAAACTGTTTCAGCTCCCCAATTCCGGTGATTGGCAAGGTCCTATTAATTCCGCCTTTGGCGTTCATATCGTGCGGCTCACAGATATTACGCCTGAATTTTTACCCGACTTTGATGATATTCAAATCGAAGTTGAGGCCGTCTGGATAGACGAAGCCAAACGGGCAGAAAATGCGAAAGCGCTCGAGGATCTCATCGCCAAATATAAGGTAGAGGTTGTAGAGTGAAACGCCTTTATTTTGCGTGTGGGCTCGCGCTTGCGTTCCTCTGCCTCTCGCTTTCGGCGTTCGCGCATGAGGTACGTCCCGCTTTTTTGCGCGCCGTAGAAACGGCGTCCGGCGAATTTAATGTCGCCTGGAAACAGCCCGTCAATGCGGGACAGCGCCTGCGTATCACGCCCACATTCCCGGAAGAGTGCACGCAGACAAAATCCCGGCTCGACCGCGTCACCGATACAGTCACCGAACGCTTTACCATCACTTGCAGCCTGCGCGAAGGCGTGCTGTCCCTGCCCGGATTAGAAAACACGCTAACCGATGCCTTTGTTGAAATTTCATATTTGGACGCAGACCCGCGCGCGGCGTTGTTGAAACCTGAAGACCCAACCCTGACCTTAAGCGGCCCGACCGCGAGTCCTGCGGGAGACTATCTTCGCATCGGCGTCGATCACATTATCTTTGGCTGGGATCATCTTCTCTTCGTTATCGGCCTGACATTGCTTGTCGGAGGACGTAAAGTCTGGGGCGTCGCCACGGCCTTTACCCTCGCCCACTCCCTCACTCTCGCCGCCACCGCTTTAGGCGGCGTGACCCTGCCGTCACGTCCCGTCGAAATTCTTATCGCCGGATCGATTGTGCTTCTCGGCGTGGAAGTCTTGCGGAAACGCAAAGGCATAAAGTCTCTGAGCTCCAACCGGCCCTATCTCATCGCCTTCGTCGTCGGCCTGATACACGGGTTCGGTTTCGCAGGTGCCCTCGCAGATATTGGCCTGCCACAGGGCACAGAACTGCTCGCGCTCTTGCTCTTCAATGTCGGCGTCGAATTAGGCCAATTCGCGGTGATTGGATTAGCGTTAGCGGTCCTCTGGGGCGTCACAAAACTCGGGCAAAATTACCGCAAAACGCTCGAAACGGTGGCTATCTATAGCTTCTCGACCATCGCCATGTTCTGGGTCATTCAGCGTGTCACGCCATATTTCGGAAATGTTTGAGACGAGTGGTAGTGAGAGAGAGACTTGAACTCTCGACCTCAGGATTATGAGTCCTGCGCTCTAACCAGCTGAGCTACCTCACCCTCCGTCGCCGCTACGTAGTGTAGCGAGCGCGCCATATAGGACAGCGGCGCGGAACTGCCAAGCCTAAACTTCGGTGAAATTCCACGTCGCTTTCGAGCCCAAAGGCTAAAGCACAAAAATACGCGCCGGGTCCTCGATACGAGCCTTGAGGTCCTGCATCATTTTCGCGGCATCATAACCGTCGATGACGCGGTGATCACAGGAGACCGAGAAATTCATGACTTTGCGCGCCGTAACCTCGCCGCGGTCTAAAACCAATTTTTCGCGAATCTTATTCGGACCGAAAATAGCGACTTCCGGACGATTGATTACGGGCGTTGTCACAATGCCGCCGAGCGGTCCCAATGAGGTTAGCGTTGTCGTCGCGCCCGTCAGGTCCTCTGTAGAGAGCCCGTTCGTCCGCGCGGCTTCCGCAAGACGGGTAATTTCCGTCGCCAGCTCCCAAACAGATTTCTTTTGCGCGGCGTGTAGGACCGGCACGATTAAGCCGCCATCCGTCTGTGCCGCAATACCGAGATTCAGATCCTCGAACCGCGCGACATAGCCTTTCTCGTCCTCATAACGTGCATTAAATTGCGGCCAGTCCATGAGGGTCACGGCCAGCGCGCGAATGATAAACGGCAGAACGGTTAGTTTTGGTTTATCCTCCGGCTTAAGCGCGTTCATACGTTTACGCATCTCTTCCAGCGCCGTGACATCCATTTCTTCGACATAGGTGAAATGCGGGATATTACGTTTGGACTCGGCCATACGCGTGGCAATAACGCGGCGCAGGCCGATGACTTTTTGCCGAGTTTCTCCAGGCAGCAAGGATGTCTCCTGCGCTTTTGCACCTCTGGAGGTAGAGGTAGAAGAGGCAGGAGACGACTCCATCCTGGGGGACGATGAAGCCAACTGGGAGGTTTGAGACGGAGTGGTCGGAGACGCTGAAGCGCCCTGCATCAGAAAAGCATCAAGGTCGGCATGAGATACCCGTGCGCCTTCCGTTGGAACATCTGACAAATCAATGTTCAGGCTCGCGGCGCGCTTTCTCACAGCCGGCGAGGCCAGGACTTTTCCACCGGATTTATTGCGTATGACAGGCGCTGCGGGTTGAGACGCAGGCGTGAGTTTTACGGGCGCTTCTGGAATAGGTTCAGAGTCAATTTTTTGTTCAAGCTCCGGCTCCTCAGCCTCGCCCTCACCCTCAATTTCTAAAGACACCAAAACCGCGCCGACGGCGAGCATATCGCCTTCCTCGCACGCCATAGATTTTATGACGCCGTCCACGGGCGAGGTCAGTTCAATCGTCGCCTTATCCGTCATCGCATCCGCAATGGGATCTTCTTCGGATACCGTATCCCCTATGGCCACATGCCAAGCGGTGATTTCCGCCTCAACAACGCCTTCGCCAATATCAGGTAATTTATAAAGATAAGTGCCCATTTACCCCTCCATCACTTTGCGGAGCGCGTTGCCGATACGCTTTGGGCCCGGGAAATAGGCCCATTCCTGTGCATGGGGATAGGGTGTGTCGAACCCGGTGACCCGTTGAATGGGCGCTTCGAGCGCATAGAAACAGCGCTCTTGCACTTGGGCCGAAAGCTCCGCGCCGAAACCTGATGTCCGCGTCGCTTCATGCAGGATAACGCAGCGCCCTGTTTTCTTCACCGACTTTTCAATCGCCTCGATATCCAGCGGCAGTAGCGAGCGAAGGTCCAGAATATCCGCCTGCAATCCCATATCCTCGGCGACCTTTTCAGCTACCCAAACCATGGTGCCGTATGCCAGTATAGTCACATCGCCGCCTTTGGAGATTTTACGGGCCTCGCCAATCGGCACGGTGTAATGGCCGCTCGGGACGTCGCCTAAATCATGGTCGCGCCAAGTCTTCGCGGGAGCGTGTGGATCACCGTAAAACGGGCCGTTATAAAGTCGCTTTGGTTCCAAGAAAAGAATCGGATCATTATCCTCAATCGCATTTATAAGCATGCCTTTGGCATCATAAGGGTTGGACGGGATAATGGTCTTCAACCCTGCAATATGGGTGAACAAAGCTTCCGGCGATTGACTATGCGTGGTCCCGCCATAAATGCCGCCGCCGACGGGGGTGCGAATGGTGATGGGCGCGGTGAAATCGCCGTTCGAGCGATAGCGCAGCCGCGCCGCCTCACTCGCGATTTGGTCATAGGCGGGATAAATGTAATCCGCGAACTGAATTTCCGCGACAGGGCGTAGGCCATTAGCCGCCATACCGATGGCAATCCCGACGATGCCGCCCTCGGAGATTGGCGTGTCGAAACAGCGGTGCAGCCCGTGGGTGTCTTGCAAACCTGCCGTCGCCCGAAAGACGCCCCCAAAATAACCGACATCTTCGCCGAACACGAGCACATCAGGATCTTGGCTCATTTTCACATCCAGCGCATCGCGGATGGCTTCAATCATGTTCATCTGCGGCATGAGCTTACTCCCGTTCCGCCGCAAACATGCGCTTTTGCTCGTCAAGATGCGGTAGCGTTCGCTCATACACCTGCTCGAACATGGTGTAGTCATTAACGTTAGTGTCGCCCGATAAGCTGCCCATTGCTTCGGCAGATTTGTAAATATCGCGCACTTCAGTCTTACAGGCTGCAAGCAATTCGACATGCTTCGCCTCATCCCACTCGCCAATATGAATAAGATGGATTTTCAGACGCTCCAGCGGATCACCAAATGGCCAAACCTCCGGCTCAGACTCAGGGCGATATTTGGTCGGATCATCAGAGGTTGAATGACCGGATTTCCTATAGGTGAAATGTTCAATCAGCGTTGCGCCGCCGCCTTTTCGCGCGCGCTCTGCCGCCCATTTCGTCGCGGCATAAACCGCGAGGAGATCATTTCCGTCTACCCGCAAAGTCGCAAGGCCGTAGCCTGTCCCGCGCGCGGCAAAGGTTTCGCCTTCTCCGGCAGCGATGCCTTGGAAAGAGCTAATCGCCCATTGATTATTGACCACATTAATGATGCAGGGCGCACGGTAAGTTGAGGCGAAATTCAGCGCGTAATGGAAATCACCTTCGGCGGTTGCGCCCTCGCCCGTAAAGACCGAAGCAATTTCGTCACTGTTTTTGTAAGCGCTCGCCATCGCCCAGCCGACCCCTTGGATGAGCTGCGTTCCGAGATTTCCTGAAATTGAGAAAAAGCCGTGTTTCTTGAAAGAATAGAGAACCGGAATAGATTTTCCGTCCAGCGGGTCACCTGCGTTGGACAGGCATTGGCACATCATCTCTTTCATACTCGCGCCGCGATGGATGAGGATGCCTTGCTGACGATAGGTCGGGAAAACCATATCCGTATCCATCAGGGCCAAAGCATGACCGACGGAAACAGCTTCTTCGCCCGTGGATTTCATATAGAAACTCATTTTGCCTTGGCGCTGCATGTTGAACATGCGCTCATCCATGGCCCGCGTCATCGCAATATCGCGCAATGCGCCTCGCAGCGCCTCAGCCGAAATTTCAGGGGCCCAATCCCCCTTGGCCTCTCCCGAAAAGCGCAAGACGCGGATCAGTTTCGTGGCATGCTCCGTGGTTTCGTGCGCCTCACACATCGGATCCGGCCGCGGAGGGGTATGCGCAACCGGCACAGAGATGTGAGAGTAGTCAGGCGTATCACCGGGCCGAAACGGCGGCTCCGGCACATAAAGGCGAGAGCTATTAGATCGAGACTTTTTTGCCATACCACATCAACTCTGTTCTAGTTTTTAAAGGTCAAACGTCACGACCCCGCACATTGCACGCTATTTTCTGCCCTGATAACAGTCAAATCGCAAATTATCATTGAAGATTATTGGATGAATGATAGGAGGAAATACTGTTTTTATAGCATTATGCGGCAAAAACCGCCGCGATACGGGAGAAAGAGCATGGTCGGAAAAGCAAATGACAAGCTCGACAACATCGACGCAAAAATTCTTCACCTGATACAATCGGATGCTGCCCTGTCAGTCTCAGACATCTCCGAGGAAGTCGGTCTGTCCTCCTCACCTTGTTGGCGGCGCATTAAACGCATGGAAGAGCTGGGCATTATCAAGAGCCGCGTGACCCTGTTGGACCGTAAAACACTGGGTCTGGACTTCGAAGTTTTTGTCGCCGTTAAACTATCCCTGCCAAACCGCACAAATATGGAAAAATTCGAACAAGCCGTCGCGCGCATGCCTGAGGTCGTACAATGCGCCGTGGTAACAGGCGCCGTCGACTTTATGCTCCGCGTCGTCACAACGGATATGCATGCCTATGAATCCTTCTTGCGCGAGGTCCTGCTATCGATTGACCTCGTGTCTGATGTGCAGAGCCGTATCGTGATGCGTCAGAGCAAGCACACAACGGCTGTCCCGCTAAACCTAATCAGCAATGCGGTTCCCCGCTATTAAGCCGCTTCCGGTGTAACCATAAAAAAGCCCGGTCGATGCCATTCGCTATTTTGCGAAAGACGCCAACCGGGCTTTTTAATTAGATTTTCGCTTTGTGCATTTCCCGCGCAGCAAGAGTTGCACTGACTAGCGAAGGCGCTTGCGGCTTGTTGGCTGCGGACCAAACGCTTTTGTATTGGAACTCGCGCCCCGGCGACGGGACGGCTGATAGGCCACGCGGCTATGGGCGAGGCAATAGGGCTCTTCCGGATCTGTCTTACGGCCGCAGAAACGGAAATTATCCGCACCCGGATCACCAATTGGCCATTTGCACATATGATCGGTAATCGTCAGGATCGTCGCAAATTTTCCGTTTGCCTGTAATTTCGCTTCCATTGGCGGAGGAGGAGGCGGTGTTGGCGCCTTAGCGATAACCCGAGGGGCGCGCGGCGCGGAAGGTACCCGCGCTGTTTTAGGTTTAGCCTTCGCGGCGGCAGACGAGCGAGCGCCCTTACTGGCGGCTCTTTTACGCGCGGCAGCCTTGCGGGCTGGCGAGGAAGGTTTGGCGCGTCCGGAAAGGCCCAAACGATGAACTTTCCCGATCACCGCATTGCGTGTGACTTCGCCCAATTCTTTCGCGATTTGAGAGGCGGATAATCCGTCAGCCCAAAGTTTAGTTAGAGTCGCGACGCGGTCTTCTGTCCAAGCCATAGAAATTCTCTTTAATAATGCAGCAGGGCGAGGTCCGTTAGGATGCCCGGTCTGCGTGATAGTTTTATGAAAGGCTGTAAGCGCTTCCTACACCACATATCGTAAGCCGCGAAGCTTATCCCACAAGATGAAGTGTCAGGTTCTCCACAGCTTATCGCCGCAACTGATTCGATTAGCTGTGGAGAAGTCAGGAATTTATGCGGCGTTCATCCTTGGTGGTCACAGGACACAAAAACACTGCCCTGCGCTGCCTCCGTCCTGAAAGATGCATCGCTTGTATGAAACGCGGGAGTTGCATAGGGTCAATCCTATGATCATACGCTGTCTTTGCTTTTTGCTTTTCACCATAGGCCTTGCGGGAATACCGGCAGATGGGGCCTATGCGAAGGACGCGCCGGAGATTACGCTTCGAGGGGATAACGCGCTGGGAGAGTTTGCCTCCGGCGGCCTCGTCTTAGAGAATTTGAGCGTCACCGTCGACATACAATCCGGGCTCGCGCAGGTATCCCTCGCCGCGACACTTCGCAACGAAACAGACGACGAGGTCGAAGCGAGTTTTGCCTATCCACTTCCCGCAGGTGCCGTCATAAATGGCTACGCTTTGGATTTGGACGGGGAATTAGTGGACGGCGTGCTAATGCCGAAAGAGCGCGCGGAAGCGCTCTACACGGACCGCGTCACAGCAACGGTCGATCCGGGCATTGCAGCGCGAACGGCTGATAACCGCTATCGCACGCGCATCTATCCGATTTTCGCAGAGGGCGGAAAGCGCAGTATTCGGTTGGATTTTACTGCGCCCGTCCCCGCAAGCGGACTGCGCCTCCGGATTGCGCAAGACACTCCAGTTGAGCGCGTTTCAATCAAAATTTCAGGCGACGGGGCATCATCCGCCCGCTCTCCGATAAAAGGCGATGCAGCTGAGACCACGATATTATCCGGCGACATTTTCATTCCCGCTACGCCGGCAGCGGCAAGCTTGAGCCGGACTGCGGGGCAGACCTTCCTGACCCTTCCCTTGGCAGAGCCCGTCTCCGGCATGCGGCCTGAAGCGCAATCGGTCGCCGTCATCTGGGACACCTCCCTCTCCCGAGGCGGCCAATGGCTCGCGGCGGAACGCCAGTTTGTCACGTCAGTCTTGGCGGCGCTCCAATCTGAAAAACAAAGCCTGCTTCACGGCGCGGACCGAATTGACTCGGCGGCAACATATGACACGCGGACGGCGTTAGCTGCGGCCCTGACAGGCTTGACCTATGACGGCGCGACGGATCTTTCTGCACTTCTCGACGCCGCGCAATTGAGCCGCGAGGATATTGATCCGGATATTTGTTTGCTCGTCAGTGACGGGCGCTCCAGTCTTGACGCCGGCTCAGGCGCAGGCGGATTACCGAACCTGCCCTGCCGCGTTTTCACCTATAGCGCGGCTAAAAACCCAAACACGGATTACCTCAGCCTCTTGGCGTCTCGCAATAATGGCGCCGACCTTTCCGGTCTCGGCGCCGGCGAAGCGGTCCGCCGCATTGCAGCGGATAACGGCTATCAACTTACCGCAAATCAAGCCGGAGAAATTTTTGTCGCTGGTAATCGGCATTGGCTGATACTGCCGGTCGAGGAAAACACGCGCCGCCTCAAAATCGAGTTTCAGGATCGCGAGCAGGACATAGATTTGCGGGCGGTCTCTGCGACAAAACATAGAAGCGCCGGGTCGCTCTGGGGACAAAGACGTATGGCAGAACTGCGCGCAAAGGGTCCTTCAGCCTTTGACGCGGTGGTGAAAGCGTCGCGCCGATACAGCGTGCAAGGCAAAGAGACAGCCTTCCTCGTGCTGGAGAGTGCAGATGATTATATAGAAGCCAAAATCGCCCCACCTAAAAACTTCCCCGCCAACGAGATGCAAACTTATAAAGAAGATTTGGCGGAGGCGAAGCTTGAAGCCGCGGAAGATCTCGAGATCCATCTTGAAGACATTTTGAACGGGTGGAAACGTCAGGTGGCGTGGTGGGAAACGGACTGGGCAGAGCTGGCCCTTAATCCCCAAAAGCGAAATGAAGCGGCAGACCAAAATGGGGCGCTGCTTGCTGTTGTACCCGCGCCGCCGCTTGCCAATGGCGTGTGTTGGGACGGAACACAGGTATCAGATATGTCGATGTGCCCTTCCCAGCCCGTCATGGAAATGGAAGCTCCCTCGGATTCCTTAGATGACAGCGCGCCTGCCAACGATCAGGATTATATCGTCGTTACAGGTTCCCGCCAAGGCTATAACGGCGGAGATGATGAGGTCATCGTCTCGGGCGCGCGAAACCCGAATCCCGCAGGCTCTATCCCGAGCGAGATATCCGTCTCCGTCAGAGCGTGGTCACCGGACCGGCCCTTCTTAAAGGCTTTATCGAGTTTAGAAGGCCCTGCATTTGAAAGTGAATATCTGCGCCAACGTAAAGACCATGGTGACCGCCCGTCATTCTATTTGGAAATTGCAGATCAATTGCACCGAGCCGGCAACACTGAAAGAGCGGCAAAAATGGCGACCACGGCTCTGGACCTTACCGGGGCGACAATGGTGACCCGGGCAAATGTCGCGGATCGGCTTTTGATGTATGGGCGCACGGAAACGGCTATCTCTCTATATCGCGAAATCTTGCCAACGGCGCAGGACAGGCCTCAGCCTTATTATAATTTGGCGCTCGCGCTCATCCAAGCCGGCGATGCAAGCAAAGGCAAAACGCGGGAGCGTTATTACCGCGAAGCCTTTGATCATTTGGTGCATGTTATAAATAATGAATGGGAAGATGATTATGACGGCATCCACCTGATTGCCGTGCAGGACCTCAATCGAACCCTCGCAAGATTATCAAAGAGAACCCGCCGTAAAATCCAAACCGACCTTGGGCTAGACGACGCGTTCTACCGCAATCTCGACGTCGATATTCGCGTCCTTATTGATTGGACCGCCGATGATGCGGATATCGATCTGCACCTCATTGAACGCGTCGGCGCGGAGGACGAGGAAGAAGCGTCTTACAGACGCAAGGCGACCGTGATGGGCGGCCGCATCAGTAATGATATGACGGATGGCTACGGCCCCGAAGAATATATTATTCGCCGCGCGCCGAACGGGCTTTACCGCGCCACGACGGATTATTTTAGTGAAGACGCCTATACAGCCGACGGCGCGTTAAAAATACGGGCGCGTGTTTGGCAGAATTTCGGCCGTGCCTCTGAAACCCAAAGCACCGTCATTATAGAAATGCTCGAAGCTAAAGAGGATGATTACATTCTCGGCGAAATTCAAATTGGGCCTAAAGCCGAGGAGACGCTTGCCGACACGCGCGAGACAGAATAGAGCAGCGCCATGGCTGATCAAAACTCCCTCGCCCCGAACGCCCTTGCCCTTGACGCGACGCCGCCGACGCGGCGGCAATATGGCATGCTCAATTGGATGGGGCTGCGCACGCTTTATATAAAAGAAGTGCGGCGATTCATGAAGATCCTGCCGCAGACTATTCTCGCGCCGATTATCTCAAACCTTCTCTTTATGACCGTCTTTGTTCTGGCCTTTGCCCAGACACGCGGCCTTGGCGCCGGAACCGCGACAGATGATTTTGTTGTCTTCCTTGCGCCCGGCCTCGTCATGCTCGGGATTTTAAATAATGCCTCCTCCAATTCTTCATCTTCGATTATGACGGGCAAGCTCCAAGGGTCGATCAATGATGTGCTGATGACGCCGCTCTCTTACATAGAGCTCGCGCTTGGCTATATTGGCGGAGCGGCGACGCGCGGCATTTTGGTGGCGGTGGCCACAGCAATCGCGCTGTCCATTTTCTTTACGCCGCTCCTCCCCGTAAAGCTCTGGGCGGTCTTATATTTCGGAATTTCCGCCGCGGTTATGCTCGGCATGGTCGGTGTTTTATCCGGCATGTGGGCAGAGAAATTTGATCAGCTTGCTGTCGTAAATCAGTTCATCATTCTGCCGCTATCTTACCTCTCCGGCACATTTTACCACATCGATATACTGCCGCCGCTCTTTCAGAAGATCAGCCTGTGTAACCCGCTCTTTTACCTCATCGACGGATTTCGCTATGGCTTCCTCGGCGAGAGCGACGGCAATGTAATGATCGGCGTCGTCATGGCCGCCGTGATAAATATCGTCTTGTTTGTTTTGGTTCTGACAGCGTTCAAAAAAGGCTGGAAGATTAAAAACTAACGACAAATCGGGCGCTTCGACGGACACGATCCAAGAGCCATTACCGGCATCGACACCAACATGGCGGATGAGCACAGCAAAGCGGTAACTGATTTAAATACTGCGGACATATGTTCTCTCCCTGAGTTCCGGGATTATATATACGACAAGTGTCGTAATTTTAATCCAGTCGAGAAGAACGACATGGCATTCAGTTTTATCTCTTAATTTTTAGTCTCATTTCCTGTTCAAAGGATGCGAACCCAAAACTTGGAGTAAGATATGTTTAGTCACCTGATGATTGGCGCAAATGATGTTGCGGCCTCTAAAACCTTTTATGATGCGGCCCTGAATCCGCTGGGCGTCAGAGAGGGCCGCGTCGATCCAAAAGGCCGCGCCATGTATATGCAGGACGGCAGCATCTTCATGCTCACCAAGCCCATTAACGGAAAAGACGCCAGCGGGGCCAATGGCGGAACCATCGGCTTCGCAGCCGCATCACCGGAAGCCGCTGACGCCTTCCACAAAGCCGGGCTAGCGAATGGCGGCACCGCGATTGAGGATGCGCCCGGCTGGCGCGAAGGCAATGGCATGCGGCTATATTTGGCCTATCTCCTCGATCCGTCAGGCAATAAAATTTGCGCAATGTGCCGGGAGTAGGTGCAGCCAATCGAACCGCATAGCGGTTCGGCGCTCCACGGCCATTGACCCACTGGGTCAATGACTATCGCTTCGTGTCCCCGCGACGACGCCTTTTTGCATTACCGGCTTGTGCATTTCTGTTTCAGTTCAAATAAAAGCATCGAGAAATGGGCAGCCTTCGCCCAATTTTTGTTCCTTGATCAAACAGAATTGCACCTGCCAACGTGCACTTGGCCGCCCGTTGTGAAAAAACAAGTTTAGTTATTGCACAGCTTTTCAAAGCGCGGACGCATCTTTTTTAGCGTCGTTTTTATTGGGGGATTTCGGGTTCAAATGTAGGAACGAAATTTTTGAACGTCAAAACTTTCCACGAAAAATCACTTTCTCGCAGAAAGTGAGTGTCTTACTTGGAGCTGCGATTTTAAGCCGCTCAGATTTGATCCAGTACAATCAGATGCACTTATAATTAAAATTTAAGGAAAATCGCTTACACGGCTTGTATGGGGTTTCAAATTCAAAGCCATAGTGACTACCTGAAGATCAATCTAATTGCCGCGGCTTGCGTCGTGACCTTCATGTTTTTTTTCAATGCACCTGTTGTGCACGAGCCGGCCTTTGAATTGTCATCCAAAGGGCTGCAAGAGGTCGTTGTACAGGCCGGAGACTACCAAACTTCCTACGCGGTTAAGACTCAGATTGACGAACCATTCTTGGTCACCGCCATTTATCCCCAAAAGCGTCGAAGCAACCCTATTCAGGATTTTCACTCACAATTCGTCAGCTTTTCACCGAAGGCCACACGACGTTACATGGAAAAATATGCCGGCAAAACCCATTGTCCGGCAAGTTTTTTGAATCGCCACGCGGATCACATAAGCCTCTATGCCGCCAATCCGAAAATTGCGGAAAAACTGGCGGGCTGGAAACAGAAAAACGGCTCGCAAGTCTCGAATTGGGATGTCGTAAATATCAGCGGTCAATGTCTAGGGAACCGAACAAAAATCGAGAAGAACGGCGAAGATGTGACTGACACTACACGCTTGATTACAATTGGTCGTAAGGCCTCGCGTGATTGCCATATGATCTATGTCACCGATATTCGGCAAACCGATATAACAATCGATGATTATATGAGAGGGGCGTCATGATAGATATTCCTCTAATTATTTGCGGATTATGCGGATTATTTTACGGTGCCGTCTGGATTTTGAACAAAGATCTAATTTGGGAGACACCGCTTCATAATTACATATCTTATGAAGCTTGGTTTGCGGCTAATAGGCCCAAGGGCCTTTGGTATGGCCCGCTCATAGTCGCAATGTTATGGCCTCAGAATCATTACAAAGTCTCGCTAAGTCCCGTTTCAGATTTCTTATGGCAGCGCATCTTTATTACGTTGGCTGCAATTTTGGTCGGTATGTTTTTGGCAAAATCGTTGCGACGTAAAATTTCTTATTGATTAGAAGTTCAATACCTTTCTGAGCAGCTCCATGACCAACGTCCTATATGGGCCGATAGTGTTGAAAAACTCTCCACTTGAACGAGTTTGCGGTTTCTGATTCACTCGGTGTTATTGGCACGGAGTTTTAAATATGACGGGCGAACGTCAGTCGGGATATGCTAGACTGGCTTGTGGAAGACAAAGACATTGAACCCAGCATCCCGGTCTTTGATAAATCTGCTCGTAAAAACGGAACGTGCGAGAAGGCAGATGTCACATATTGCGTAAAGTCCCGCCAAACTTAATCCTCACTTCAAATCCGGCTCTCCACGACAAATTTCTCACCGTTTCAATCGCTTATAGAAAAGCCGAAAAACATAATCCCCGCTTTGCGCTTTTGGCCCTATATTTAAATGGTTCTCTCAAACATGGGACAGGTTAGCGCTTTCTGACCGGTTTGAGGGACGGCAGGGTTGAGCATTCGGGAATTAGTCCCTGAATTGTGCCGGACCTTTTGCGGCGAGAGGCGACCTCTTGTTCTTAAACCGGGTGATATCCAATAAAACGGGTGTTTCTGACCGGAAGGGCAAACTGAGGGACCCCCGCCCGTCGCATTATAAACTGCTGCCGCAGGATTATCGCTTGCGTAAAACAAAACTAACTATCCGGTATTCCGTCGTGAGTGCCGATCCTGCGGGCAGTCCTGATCTTGGGAATAACGCGTTAGGCCGGACACGTGATTGTCGGTAGGACAATTCGCTTGCCTTCGAATCAAACCCTCATATGTTGCGGCTTTATCGCTGTGTTGATGCGACTGCGCAGACCGGCGGATTGAGCCAGTTTACAAGGACTTTAAAATGGCCAAAGGAAATCACCTTTTCGATTGCTATAACCCGCCCGCGATTACGTTTGAGCGCGGCGAAGGCGCTTATCTTTACACGGACACCGGCGAGAAATATTTAGACTTTATCGCGGGCATTGCCGTCAACGCGCTGGGCCATGCGCCCAAGGAGATTGGCGACGCGATTAAAGCTCAGCTGGACAAGGTCTGGCACCTGTCCAACCTGTTCCGCGTGCCGGGGCAAGAGATATTGGCCGCAAAATATTGCGAGGCTTTGCCTTGGGCCGAGAAAGTCTTCTTCCAAAATTCAGGCACAGAAAGCCTCGAGCTCGCTATGAAATGCGCGCGGCGTTATCATTTCGGCGAAGGCAATCCGGAACGCTATGAAATCATCGCCTTTAAAGGCGCGTTTCACGGGCGCACATTTGCCGCGGTCAATGCAGCGGGTAATCCAAAATATCTCGAAGGCTTCGGCCCTGCCCTGCCCGGTTTTACCCATTTAGAATTCGGGGATCACGAGGCGCTCAAAGCGGCCATCTCTGATAAGACGGCAGCCATCCTCGTTGAGCCTGTTCAAGGCGAAGGCGGGGTGCGCGCCCTGCCCGCGGAATGTCTGCGCGGCCTGCGCGCGATGTGTGATGAGCACGGCATCTTGCTGATTTATGATGAGGTTCAATGCGGCGCGTCGCGGACGGGTCAGCTTTTCGCGCATCAATGGGCCCCTGATAATGGAAATGGCGGCGGTCATCCCGACATTATGGCGGTCGCCAAGGGCGTTGGCGGCGGCTTTCCTTTGGGCGCAGTTATCACTTCGGCGGACGCGGCGAAACATATGGTCCCCGGCACGCATGGCACGACTTACGGCGGCAACCCTGTCGCTATGGCGGCCGGTAATGCGGTGTTCGATAAGATCTCAACCGACGAGTTTTTGCAGCATGTCCGCGATATTTCCAACGCCTTCCGCCAATCGCTCGAAGGCTTAAAAGACGAATTTCCGGATATGGTTTTGGAGGTGCGCGGCAAGGGTCTGCTGCTCGGTCTGAAGCTTGCCGATCACGTTAATAACCGCGAGTTGCGTATGGCGGTTCAGGCCAAGAAATTGCTTGTCGGGACGGCGGGCGATAATGTTTTGCGCATGGCGCCGCCGCTCATTATTGGCGAGACCGAGGCCCGCGAGGCGCTGGAGATTATTCGGTCGGCGCTGAAGGAGCTTCGGGTTCAGAAGAAAGCGGATTAAGTATCGCCGCAGGCGGGGTTGGCGCTGCCAGCATATCGGCGACAACTTCGCCTTCCCATAAAACTTGAGAGGGGCCGGACAGCTCGGCCCATTTCACCCGCAATTTGACGAAGTCGTCTGTGGGCTCAACCTCGCGCGACTCTTCCATCACGTCTTTAGACGGCCATTGCGCATAGGCGTAGAAAAACCCATCCTCGGAATAGTGCAGCCGCGAGCCCAAAGCCCCGCATGTCTCGCGGAAAAACTCCGTAATGCCGGACCAAACCTCGATAAATTGGCGGCGCGTTTCCGAATTATTTGATTTCAGTGCGAACCTATAACTAACGCAATACATTGGCATCTCCTATTGCAAGCAGGTCTTATTTTCGAAGTCATATACATGACCTGCATCCAAGCATCGGTCAACTTTTGCATTTGAAACGAAATGTTGAAACGAGGCCCCTGCGATCAGGACGATCATTAAAACGAGATACAGGAGGTATTTCTGTTTCTTGTCGCGGCTCATGACGGCGGTCTTACTATCCCGCTTCCATTTGCGCGAGGCGCGCCGCTTGGTCTTCTGAGATCAAGGCATTGACCACATCCGACAGGGCGTCCCCCGCCACGATTTTATCGAGATTATAAAGCGTCAAATTAATCCGGTGGTCGGTCACCCGGCCTTGCGGGTAATTATAGGTGCGAATGCGTTCGCTGCGATCGCCGCTCCCGATTTGTCCGGCGCGCTCTTCCGCGCGGTCCGCATCAACCCGCTGCTTCTCCATGTCGTAAAGTTTCATCTTCAACAGGCGCTCGGCATTGGCGCGGTTCATATGTTGGGACTTGGCATCACAGACGACGACAACACCTGTCGGCACATGGGTCATGCGCACAGCGGAATCGGTCTTGTTGACGTGCTGCCCGCCCGCGCCTGACGCGCGCATTGTGTCGACGCGCACATCGCCCATGGAAAATCCGATGTCGATATCTTCGGGCTCCGGCAACACGGCAACAGTGGCTGCAGATGTATGGATGCGGCCTTGCGTTTCGGTGACAGGCACACGCTGCACCCTGTGAACGCCGGATTCGAATTTCATCATGCCGTATGCGCCCGCGCCGGAAATGGACGCCACGATTTCTTTAAACCCGCCCATATCGGCTTCGGACTCTGTTTCCACTTCAACTTTCCAGCCGTTGAGCGAGGCATAGCGCGCATACATAGCAAACAAATCGCCGGCGAAAATCGCGGCCTCGTCGCCGCCGGTCCCGGCGCGAATTTCCAGCACAATAGACGCATTGTCATCTTTGTCCTTTGGCAGAAGAAGCAGCGACACTTCTTTCTCCAAAGCGGGCAAGCTGTCTTTCAGCGTTTGAATTTCATCCTTCGCCATCGGGCCCATTTCGGGATCGTCCAACATCGCCTCAAGATCCGCCATTTCAGCCCGCACATCCATGAGCTTTTTGACGCCTTCCGCGACAGGGCGCAGCTCGGCATAATCTTTGCCAAGCTGAACGATTTCGTCGCTATCGCTTGTCGCACTCATACGGGCCGTAATTTGGTCAAAGCGGTCAACGACCTGCGCGAGTTTATTATCAGGAATATGCATGAGCGGGGCTTATGTCAGTCCAGCGAAAGGGTCAAACCCGCAAATAATGTTCTAGGGCGTCCGGGGAAATAACGTTCATTGCCAAAGGCGAAATCGGCGCGATCCGCATAGCGCGTATCAAACAGATTATCGACGCGCAGCGAGAGCTGTAAATCATCACTCATATCCACCCGTCCGCCCAAGGTGAAAATATCGTGCCCGGGATAGGTCTGCGTGTTTGCTGGGTCCGTGAAATAGGAGCCGACATGGGTCCAGCGCAAATAGGTTCCGAACTTATCCGCGTCATAGCGCAAGGCGATATTGCCCAACGTATCCGGCGCCGTATCTACGCGGTCACCGTCAGAGATATTATTGGCCGCCTCAGTAAAATCATAGGTATGGCGCGCGAGCGTAGCAGACCCTTGCAGGGAAAAGCCTTTGTCAAGATCCAGATTAAGACTGGCCTCAACGCCTTCATGGCGTGTCCTGCCGTTCACAACATTGAACCCGTCTGCATTTCTAAAAAAGAAATTATCCTTCCGCATGGAAAAACCCGTGACTTCAAACTCACTTCCAAAAGTGGTCGTCCTCCGCAGGCCAATTTCAAGACTGTCCAACGTTTCGACCTCCGCCTCACCCGGAACTTGGTTGAGTTGAGCGGAATAAAGGTCAGACGTTTGCGGCGCGCGGGACCCGCGTGCAGCGCGAGCAAAAAGCGTGACCTCGTCCAGCTCATAAGTCAGCCCGACTTTGGGCGTTAGCGTGAAATAATCATCGGTACGGTCAGCAGCGCGGATGAAGCGGCCTGACGTCCCGGTGTCCGCGCGGTTATCGTAATCATAAGACGTAAATTCTCCGCGCGCGCCGAGATGAAGCTTGGCACGGTCTCCAATCTCAAAATCTTTGGTCGCGAATCCGGCCAGCACGACGGCATCAATTTCATAGTCATAATGAAGGCCTTGCACGAAACTAAAACGGTCTTCATTTTCTTGAAATTCATATTGGAAGCCGGAGGTATATTCGGCGTCGACGCCCGCACTCCATCCCTCTCCATAGAGACCGGATTTAAAACCAAAAGACGTGTGTCCATTTTTATCCAAGGCTTGCCCCGGCACGAAATGGCGGAGGAAACGTTGCTGCGTCCGGCGCGCGTAAGGCTGGAGGACAAGCGTCCCGTAATCCGTCTCGCGCGCGGCCTTAATCTGGCCGCGCAAAGCTTGCGTATCGCGAAAGGCTTGAGGGAAAAAATTAGTCTCTATCAGATCACGAAACCGATAGGACTCATTTGGAATCTCGACAGTTTCGCCATCAATTTCGACGTCTTGCCCGGTTTGCAAAAAACCAGCCGTCTCCTGATTAAGATTATTCAGAGCAACAAGACTGGCGACGTCCCAACCGCTGATTTCAAATTTATGTTGAACCGTCAGCTTTTGTTGATCAAATCCGCTGTCGTCACGAAAACCGTCATCATGCGCGAAGACAGCAGAGATACGCAAATTCTCGGTAATATTTGTAACCAACGCGGCGTTTCCATAACCTCGACTGCTACTCTGCACGGAGAGTTTTTCGCCGTAGCGGTTCACATCATCCAACACAACATTGATGAGCCCGTGTACGGCGTTAGATCCATAATCCGCAGGACCCGGGCCTTTAAAGACTTCGATCCGCGCCGCGATCTCGGTCGGCGCTTCCAGCAAGCCGTTTACATTTGCAAAGCCTGCCGCGCGGAGCGGCACGCCGTCCAGCGTGTATAGAAAACTGCCCGCGCCTGCACCGCCCGTCAAAACGGGAGACCGAATGGCCGTAAGATGCTCTTGCCCCGAACCGCGATGAATATTGACGCCCGCGACGGTATTCAAAATCTCTGCGGGATGCGCGAGGGTTAAGTCTTCGGGGGCTTGGGGAAGAATGACATCGATCACTTCCGGTTGGGTGTCTGTTCTTTGGCGGATGCCTTTAGCAACGACATAATCCCTTACGTCAGAATACGAAGCGATCGTGATTTCGTCGTCCTGCATCTGCGCTGTATTCTGCGCCCAAGCAGGCAAAGCAGAACCAAGAAAGGCTGCAGTGCTTGCGAGCCAAAATAATCTCATGTAACAGGCCTTACGACTTCTTCGGTTTCGGCGTGGATTTCGGTCCACCCGTCTTCTTACGTGCCGGCGGCGTGCCTGTGTTGACCTCAAAAGGTAAATTCTGACTGACGATATTTAGATCGCGCTGCGGGAACGGAATAGAGATACCGGCGCCTTCAAGGGCCTTATAAATTTCAGTATGAAGCGTATGGCGCATCGGCGCGCGATCATCGAAACTCCGCAGGAAGACCCGAATTTCAAAATCCAGCGATGAGTCCCCGAACCCCATAAAGAAAACTTGGGGCGCCGGTGTGTCTAAAATCTTCTTCTGACCCTTGACTGTTTCCATGATGAGGTCGCGCGCCTTATCCGTATCCGACCCGTAGGCAATCCCCACCCCCACAATGAGCCGCGTGATGGAATTTGACAAGGTCCAGTTTGTAACCCGCTCTGAAATAACGGCCTCATTCGGAATCAAAATTTCCAGATTGTCTAAATCATTCAGCGTTGTCGCGCGAATTTTAATCCGGCTGACAATGCCAGACTGGTCACCAATGGTGACATAGTCTCCAATACGGATTGGACGTTCAAAGAGAATAATCAGACCAGAAACAAAGTTTGCAATAATCTTCTGTAGACCCAAACCAATACCTACCGAAAGACCTGTCACAATCCATTTCAGCTGCGACCATTGCAAGCCCAATTGGTTGAACCCTATGATGACCCCAATTCCGATGATGATATAGCCCAAAACAGTTGTGACCGCATATCGCGAGCCCGCATCCACGCCCATACGGTTAAGGACAAAAATCTCCAAGAAGCCCGGAAGGTTTCGCGCCGCAATAAATGTCAGCCCGAAAATGACGAGCGATTGCAGAATATCCCAGAGCGATACCGCCACCTCGATTGGGTTTCTTTCAACGTCTAAACCGGATTGATAGGTCCAAACTTCAAATCCGTCAAAAATGGATAATGCTGGCAATAATGACGACCATATCATCCACAGCAAGACAGCAAAGGCTATCAGGATAACGGTCTGCAATAATTTCGAACTTTGCCGCGTTAGCGTTGTGACATCGATCGCTCTTGTGTCGACAGGCGCAGGCGGCGGGGCGGCTTCGCCGCGCTCTACCGCTTCTTCTTTGTCGCGGCGCGCTTTCAATTCCATTTCGCGTTTTTTGAGAGCCTGCTTATATCGTAACTGGCGCTGCGTCACGACGATAGCCCGGCGGATGGCCCCATAAAGAATATAGGTGAGCAAAATCAAAACAGCGGTCAGGAACATCCGCGACAAGAGCGCATTCGCGCTTTCATAATATCCGGCCGCCGCCATTGCCATTGTTGAGAATGGGAGGCCAATGACGCCAAGGGCCAATAACCCTCTATGATGAATGCCGGATTCATCGTCGCTGTTCTGTTGCGCCGCGTCCTTACGTTTTACCCACAGCACGCGGGCCGCAAACACCATCAGAGACAGACCGGTCAACATAAAGACAAACACCGAAAAGCCCTCTTCGATATTCTCATCCGTCATGTCATTTGTGATGGCTAAGAAAAAAGTGAGTGTCCCGGCCAAAGGACCAAACCATCGTAAGTTATTTGCAATGGATTTTCTGAGGTTGTCTGAAAAACCATAATGAACATCCAGAAGACCGCCGTCACGTTGCCACCTTAGCCAAGCGCCATAAATCAGGGCAAATGCACTCAAACACCCGAATCCGTTGGATAAGCCTTCAATCAAACTATCCGGATTTGAGGACACCCAATATAAAAATGCGATAAGTAAGAATACCAAGGCCAGGGGCAGAGCGTTGAAGATGCCGGCCGCAATAACGACAGGGGTATGCCAAACACTATCCTGCGTGACACGTCCGGTTAGGCCGGCACGGCGCTCCACATCCTTTCGAACCGTTGACCGCACACGAAACACGAGCAAAATCAAAGCGAAAATTCCGATAACAACGAGAAAATAAGCACGGCCCGTTCGGAGTAATTCCGTCAAGGCCAGACTGAAATTACGAGGAGAAAAAAGGGATATGGAGCCCAGAATAATTTTTTGAGGAAAAGAGGTGCCAACCGCGGGAACGGATCGAACCCAAATTAAATTTTCACCCAATAGAGTTTGAAGACTCTCTGTCTTTTGTAAAAGCGTATCCTGTGCGGATTGTAGTTTCGAGACAGAATTAATTCGCGTGTTAGAAAGTGTCGTGATCTGCCGTAAGAGATCGCGCCGCGTGTCGATAATTGTCGAGAGCAATTCTTTATCCAAGGGCGTTAGTTCGGGAAGATCCGAGTCCTTCCGAAGCGCATCCTCAATCAATATATTTAGATTAGCCAAACCGTTAGGCAGATCGCGCAAGTCTTCCTGCGCGATAATGCGCTCTCGCGTCGCCGCCAACCGTTTATTTCTGGCCTCGCGAATATCCACGCGTATTGATTTTGGCATTTGAAGGTTATCACCCAGACGCCGCAATGTATCTCCGACTTCGCGGTCCAACCTGCCTTGGTCGACAAGGTTTTGCGCCGCGCTCAAATCATTCTCAACATCAAGCGCGCGGCCTTTAGCCGAAGCAATAGCCTGCGCAATGCCCGGAGCTTCCGCGGCAATATCGGCGATCTTATCAGCTAAGGCGATATTCGTTTGAGCATGACTTTGAATCAACGGATGCGTTATATTGGCAGCCTGCATGTCTGCTGCAATTCGGTTTCTCTGGTCCCGGGCCTCGGTCACCCGCTTCTGCCCGGTAAGAGCGCTTAGTCGGGCCACGTCTGCCCTCAAAACTTGAGCTTTCAAATCGGCTATTGCGCGCCGGCTCATTAATATTTCCTGCCGTTTTGGCAGTGTTGAAATTTCCTGTTCCAAGGCTTGAATCTGGTTTCGCCTGTACCAAATACGCGCCTGCACTTCTGTTCGGCGGGCGTTTGAAACCGGTTCCAGATCGCCATCCCCCAAAACATTAATCCGGGTTTGCAAATTACTGAAAGACGTCCGCGCCTCTCCCAATTCCTGGGGCGCTGTCGTTTGGCGGGCTGCCATAGCGTTGAGAGAGTCCTGATAGGTCGCCAACTGCGATTCCAACTGCGACAAGCTTGACGATTTTTCAAAAAGTTCCTGCTCGAGCTCGAGCAAAGCGTCGTCACCAATCATTTCTTCTATTGGCTCGGAATCAGCCTCAAGCGCTTCTTGAGCGGCTTCTAACTCCTCGCTTAAAAGGGTTTGTATTTCCGCCGCGTTTTCAACAGAAGTCAGATATTGCGTGCTTCGCTCAGATTGGCGGGCGGCTTCTGCGAGCCTGTCCTTCGCCGCTTCTAGGGCGGTTTTGATTTGCGCCTGCTGCTCGGCGGATAATTCAGGATTTGTCGAAAGGGCCTCTATGCGCGCCTCCAGTTCCTGCGCTGTGAAACTCGGTTCAGTTACCGCCGGCCTGTCTTGCGCAGACGATACGCCAAACCCAAGCAGCAGAAACATCGCGACCAAAAAGGTTATTCCAAAATAATTCCGCGATGTGGTTAAAGCCCTCATATGTGTCTTGAACGCCAAACCCTTTAAAAAGTAAAGAACCAGGCCCCGTAAAGCGCTGAACTTGTTACAAAAACTGCAGCAAAAAACCGCAGAAGGTAAGCCTCCGCGGTTTTTCGGTAAATCCAGCCTGGTTTGAACTTAGTTAATCCTTCAGCTTACGCATCAAATAAACGTGCTGAAGCGCCAACCGGTTCGCGGTTTCTTTGAGGTTGGCCGCCGCAGAGTGGCCGCCGTCAATATTCTCGTAATAATAAAACGCATGGCCTTGATCCTCCATACGTTTCGCAAATTTTCGCGCGTGACCGGGATGGACGCGATCGTCTTTTGTCGAGGTAATCAGGAAAACTTCCGGATAATCACCTTGCGGATCTAGATTATGATAAGGCGAGATCTTTCGAAGGAATTTACCCTCAACAGGATCTTCCGGGTTTCCATATTCGCCCATCCATGACGCGCCTGCGAGCAATGTATGAAACCGCTGCATATCCAGAAGCGGCACGGCAATAATGGCAGCATTGAACAAATCCGGACGCTGGGTCGTCATCACGCCCGTGAGAAGCCCGCCGTTAGATCCGCCCTCAACACCGAGATGTTCAGGCGACGTGACCTTCTTCTCAATCAAATCTTCAGCGACGGCGATGAAATCATCATAGATGCGCTGGCGCTCTGTCTTGAGCCCTGCCTGATGCCATTTAGGCCCGTATTCTCCGCCGCCGCGAATATTGGCGAGCACATAGACCCCGCCATTTTCCAGCCAAAGTTTTCCGCGCGTGGCCGAATAAGACGGATTAAGGGAAATCTCAAATCCGCCATAGCCGTAAAGCAAGGTTGGGTTTGTTCCGTCCATTTTCGTATCTTTCGCCCGCACCACAAAATAAGGCACCTGCGTTCCGTCCGCCGACGTCGCAAAGAATTGCTCACTCACCATATTAGACGCATCAAACCAATCCGGCAGGGATTTGGCTTTCGCCTTTTTCCCGCTCGCCGTATTATACGTCCATAACGTATCGGGACTCAGGAAGCTCTCTGAGTTGATAAAGGCGACGTCCTCTTCGTCGTTCGTTGCGCCGATAGAGACGGTTCCGTTAGCGGGGAAATCCAGTTTCTCGGACGTCCATTTTTTTCCGTCCCAATCAAAGGCATAGGCGGCGCTTTTCACATCCTCTGAAATTGAGAGTAAAAGTTTGGACTTGGTCACGCCCGCCGACCCCATTGAGGATTTTTCGTCGGGGCGGAAGACGAGAGCAATATCTGCGATCTTGCGATTTTCCATGAAATCTTTAATGTCAAAACTGACGAGGTCGCCCGTTTTAAAGCCGCGCCAATCATCATTCAGCTGTATCATGAATTGATCTTTAAACAGGCCGTAAACATTGAGCTTTTCCGGCAAGGGCAAGGCAACCGCTTCGCCAAGGGACCCATCGGCATTACGCGGCACCCAATCATAGCGCTGGGTATAAAAGGTCATAGACCGCACATTCATGATCTCGCGGGTTCCATCCCCAAGTTCAATCGTTCCGCCCCAATAGCCGACATCTTCTTTTTCGCCGCGGCCAATTTCTACAGCCTCGGCCAAAGGTGTTCCCCGCGTCCATAATTTGGCGATCATCGGATAACCTGAATCCGTCATCGTGCCCGCGCCGAAATCAACGCCGACGACTACCGTGTTCTCGTCAACCCAATCCAACGTGCCTTTTGACTCGGGCGTTACAAATCCATCTTCTACAAATTCTTTTGTTTTGGTGTTGAATTCCCGCCTGACCACTGCATCCTTTCCGCCGTCGGACAGGTTGATCATGCACATTTCATAATCAGGCGACAGGCAATTATTGCCTTTATAAACCCAATTTTTATCTTCATCCTTCGACAATTTGTCGATATCTAAAACCGTTTCCCATGTCGGATTATCGGACAAATAAGAGTCCAGCGTGGATTTTCGCCAGACGCCCCTTACGTGAGTTTCGTCCTGCCAGAAGTTATGCACTTCGTCATTGCGATAAGACACGTAGGGAATTTTATCTTTGGACTGCAGAATTTCCAGCGCATCGGCATAATATTCTTTGTAACGCGGGTCGGATTTTAGCACGTCCAGCGTCTGATTGTTCCATGCCTTGACTTCATCCAGCGCGGCCTCTCCCAAAACCTCCTCCAGATAGAGATGGTCTTCGTCCGTTTGACCTTCGGTCTCGTAAGAAATCATATTATAGGGTTTCGCTTTCATCTTCTGGCTGGCTTCCGCCTTCACCACATCGGCGGTGTCTTTAACAGCTCCATTGTCGGAGCACGCAGCCATCAGAGCTGTTGTGCTCAACAAAATGGCGTATTTTGAAATTTGTTTTAGGGTCATATCAAGTCTCTCAATTGAATGGCTTGTCCTACTAAATCCAATTTTGCGCATGGTGGCAAGGCGGCATTAAGGCTCAGCCCCCCTATTGCCCCCATCGGCGGCGCGCTTATATGAGCACTCATGAAGTTTCTGATTATGAACGGTGCGGGAAACCGCTTTGGCGTCTTTGACGCCCGCAAAGCTCCCGGCTTTTCCCTATCCGACACGCAAACGATGGCATTGGCGAAGCCCGGCGGACCGACGATGGGCGAAAAAGGCGCAGACCAAATCATCATCTTGCGCGGGCCAAAATCTGATGAGGCCGATATCTTCATGGAGATCCGAAACCAAAAAGGTTTTGAAGTCGACGCTTGCGGAAACGCGACCCGCACGACAGCTTGGTTTCACATGCGCGAAGCCGGCACGGATAGCTGCGTCGTCGAAACGAATGATGGTCTGCTCTATTGCACGCGAGCCGGCGAGTATGAAATCTCCGTGGATATGGGACCGCCCAAATTAGAGTGGCAACAGATCCCTTTGGAAGAACCCATGCACACTCATCATATCGATGTGAAACTCGGCCCCATTGATAATCCCATCCTGTCCAACCCGGGCGCTGTCAGCATGGGCAACCCGCATTGCGT
>ENA-ORXR01000596-ORXR01000596.1-marine-metagenome-genome-assembly--contig:-NODE-596-length-47133-cov-17.693684_pt1 | contig 47133 bp, 41 predicted proteins | sample MGYA00237866_ERZ511479 | MGnify/ENA metagenome assembly ERZ511479
ACCCTTAGATGAAAATTACGAAAACGAACTCATCCGACAAGAGATATTCGTAAGGGCGGAGAATTCGGTAAATGCAATGTGTTATGATACCACATCATTTTTTATTGAAGTAAACAGTCGACCAATTATTGATATTGATAAAACTTGGTATTTATGTCCAGGAGAAGATGTGCAGGTCTATTTAAATTCTGTTCACGATTCATACTTATGGTCTAATGGCACAACAGGTTCAGAAATAACCATTGATAAATCAGGAATGTATTCTGTAACCGTCTTTAATATAATCAAAGGATATTCTGAATGTAGCGTTACAGAAACCATTCAAGTCTTAGATATTGAAATTCCAAAATCTTACGAGGTTACTACAAAGGATTGGACAACAAATGAGAATTCAATTCAAATAGAAGTGGATGGTACTGAGAATTATTTATTTTCTATAGATGGAGATGTGTACCAAAGTTCAAATACGTTTAATAATTTGGAAGCAGGAGATTATATTGTTTATGTTAAAAATGAGACAGACTGCTTATTATACTCAGAGGAAGTTTATTTACTAAATTATCCTAAGTTTTTTACACCTAATAATGATGGTTATAATGATTATTGGAAAATAAATTTTTCTGAAAAAGAACCCCAGACAGAAGTTCATATATTTGATAGATACGGTAAATTAATTATAAAGTTAAACGCCACATCATCAGGCTGGGATGGGACACTGAATGGTCAATTACTTGCCACGTCAGATTATTGGTTTATAGTAAACAGACCAAGTAAAAACAAAAAGTATAAAGGGCACTTTACTTTAAAACGCTAAACTACTAAACATAAAAAAGCCTTAAAGTTTAAGTTTTAAGGCTTTTTTTATACAAAATAGTATTAATTAACGTCGTGAGCGCCTAGGTCTTGAACTTCCAAAATCACTGGAATCTGAGCGTCTTGGTTTCGATCCGCTATCACTTCTGCGTCTGTCCCCTCTGTTTCCAGAAAACTCTTTTCTATCATCACGTCTTCCACCGCTGCGTTTTCCGCCATCGCGACGACCGCCGCCTTTCCTGTCGCGTCTTCCTCCGCCGCCACGGTTTTCAGAAACTTCAACATTTACAAATCGGCCTTCATGTTTAAAGTCTTTAAAGTGTTCTAAAACCTTTTCCTTTAACTCGTTTTCCGTATTGAAGAAAGAGAAACTATCTTTTGTTTCCACCTTAAAAACATCATCTCTCCCAAGGTTCATTTGCTCTTTCAAGAAGTCTTTTAATTTCATCCAATCAAAACCATCTTTCCCTCCAACATTTATAAAGTAACGTGTAGAATCATTTTTACCACCTCTAAAATCTCTTTTGCCATCACGTCCACTATGGCTATCATAAGACCCTTCAGCAATATTCAAGTTTTTAGATTTGTTATAATAATTGTAAAAGCGTGTAAATTCAACAGAGAAGAATTTCTTAATCAATTCATCTTTATCGGTATCTGCAAACAAGTCGTTAATGCTTGTTAAGTGTTTATCAATTTCATGGTTAATCTCTGTATTATGGATTTTATTAGCAAGAGACATTAATTGTACTTCACAAATTTCAGAGCCATCAGGGATTTCCTTTTTTTCGAATTTTTTATTAATAATACGCTCAATACCCTTTATTTTTCGCACCTCGCTTTTAGAAACAATAACCATTGAGATTCCTGTTTTTCCAGCACGCCCAGTTCTACCAGAACGGTGTGTGTAAACTTCAGGTTCATCGGGTAATTGGTAATTTATAACGTGTGTAATATCGTCAACATCAATACCACGGGCAGCAACATCGGTCGCTACAAGTGTTTGTATTTGTTTGTTTCTAAACGATTTCATAACCAAATCACGTTGGTTTTGGCTTAAATCGCCGTGTAATGCACCTGCGCTGTAACCATCCTCAATTAAGTTTTCAGCTACTTTTTGAGTGTCACGTTTCGTTCTGCAAAATACGACCGAAAAAATATCAGGATTCGCATCACTTAAACGTTTTAAAGCTTGATAACGATCTCTTGCATTTACCAAATAATATTCATGAGATACATTACTTGTACTTTCATTCTTATTTCCAACAGTAATTTCCTGTGGTTCATGCATGAATTTTTTGGCAATTCTAGCCACCTCACGAGGCATAGTTGCAGAGAATAACCAAGTGTTTTTATCCTCAGGGGTATGCGATAATATATCCGTGATATCCTCCTTAAATCCCATGTTTAACATTTCATCGGCCTCATCTAAAACAGAATATTGAATTTTGGAAATATCAACTAACCGCCTTTTAATCATGTCTTTCATTCGGCCAGGAGTTGCTACAATAATTTGTGCGCCACGCTTAATTTCACGTGCTTGATCTTGAATACTGGAACCGCCGTAAACTGCAACCACATTAAGGCCCTTGCAATATTTACCATACAATTTCATCTCGTTGGTAATCTGTAAACAAAGCTCTCGGGTTGGCGATAAAATTAAACCTTGGGTTGTTCTGCTAGCCACATCAATTTTTTCTAACATCGGGAAACCAAAAGCAGCTGTTTTACCAGTACCTGTTTGGGCTAGTGCGACTAAATCGGTTTCAGATTCTAATAAAATAGGGATAGCTTTTTTTTGGACTTCACTTGGTTTTTCAAAACCTAAATCTGTAATTGCTTGTAATAGGTCGTCATTAAGACCTAAATCTTGGAATGTGCTCATTTTAATTTATAGTATGCGATTTGTTATGTGGTGTTACATAAAGAAGCGAATCGACATACTTAAACCTAAACTTCTAGTAACACATCCTCACTCTGAGGAATTTAGTGAAACTCAAATTTTAAAAGCTTGCAAAAGCGCATTAAAATTTGTTAGTTGAACTAACTCCGAACTTGTTTCGGAGTCTCAACTTTTTTGTTTCAAGCGGCAAAGATACGTTATTATTTGTCATTACCTCGAAGGAGGAAATTTTTTTAAACAAGAAGTATTATTGTGATTTTTTTTAGAGGTTTAAAAACGCTTAGCTTATGCTGTCTAGTCCTAGAATATGGCTACGCGCTAATGTTAAAAAAATTAAATTGGAATTTCAATGCCCAAACCAGTCCTTAGACCAGACCAATTAGTTTTTACGTTGTCTCCATTATTATTTTCTAAGTAAAGGTCTTTATTTTCTTTAAGTCTTAATGAGCCACCAAAAGTAATATCAAATCCTAAAGAAGCTTTAATTATAAAGAAGGAAAGAGAATGCTTATAAATTAACCGACCTCCAACACCGAGATTTAGAGATTGAAATTTAATATTTTCATTTGTAATATTATCTAGAATTTGTGTATGATTCTTTAAATCAAAATTTGATATCATACTAAAGCCTCTAACTCCTAATTTAAAGCCATTAGTTTTTTTTGATAGTTTAATTTGGTATTCAGCTCCCCAGGTATAAGCCTTTAAAGACTCTATTATTCTTATGACTCCCGAAAAGTCAGAATAAGATATTTTACCTCCTGTTGAGTTGTGACTTAAAAATAGCGATAAATTAATATGGTTGAGATTATAACCTATTGTAAAGCCTATATTTGAGGGGAAATCATCGTTGACAGTTACAGGTACTTCAGGTATATCTTGAATAAACTCATTTTGAAAAGTACTTAAAGAAGAATGGGAAAATGTATTATAATTAAATTCTATAAAAATACCTCCATTTTGGCTGTATGCTATAAAGGTTATACTTGATATTAGAAATAGAGCTATTTGCTTTTTCATGAGATTATTCATTCAAATAATGGTCTAAATAATAGCCTACTGAAATTAGTTTGTCTGAAGCTAGCCAGTAACCTTTGAGTTGTGGTGGTGAATTAGTATAAGTACCTAAGGTTTGAACTTCTATTTTCTTAAAATCAGCAGTAGTAAAATCATAAACATAGGCATAAGACTGACCTCTATTGTTTTGAGTGTCATCATTCTTTACTAGCAATAATTTACCAGTAGTATTGTCGTAATCAATTATATTAATTCCTGTAAAATCATTCAAAACAGTTTTTGATTGACTTGCAAAATCATATATAATGGGATTACCATCGTATGTATTGTAAACACACAAATTGGAGTTTTCAATAAACTCTACAAGGTTTACAGAATTATTTGTACTGGTATTGGTAATAAGGTTTACAAGTTTATTTTCAAGTTTAAAAATAGAATTATTAGTATAAAAATACTTGCCACTTTCAGAAATTTTAAAATACCCAGTTTTATTTGTAGTGTAAAATAAAGATTTAGTATTTGAATCGAAAAAAGAGACTTTATCATTTTGCTCAATGGCTATTATATTATTTCTATAGAATATGTTTCCATTTTGTTCTCCGAATTCTGAAAGTGTCCATTGGTTAAGTATTGAAAAATTATTTTTATCAACTAAAAAAGTTACACTTCCTGAATCTATTATTAGATTTCCTGTCGAAGGATCAATAATTAATTCTTGATTATTATAATCTTCAACAATTGAGATTTGCTTTGAATCAATTATTGTCAAATCCTCTGGGTTTCTTCTATCGATAGAAATTCTATCAAGGCAAACTACACAACTTGAATATACTCTTAAAGTATAAACAAATCCATTAGATTCATTATAAACAAATTCTTCATATGAATTACTTGTGTCATATTCAAATTGTTTATCATAGGAACCAAGTATAAATAAAGAACCCTTGTAGGTGTCTTGCCCTATATTTTTTTTGAAAAGTGTAAGTAAAGTACCAGCTTCATAACTTGGAAACTTAATAGGTTTGTTTATTATAACTTCTCCTCCATTAGAAGGTATTTCATGTGATTTATTGTTATGCTTAAAGAGGAAATAATCAAAATTACCATACAAGGTATGCTTTGGAATGATTAATTTATAGCTGTTTTCATTAAAAATAAGTTTTTGGATATTAAAGGGGGCAATAGAAATTGATACTTCATTACTTTCACTTTTTCCTCTGGTGTTCTCAAGATTAATTTGATATTTTAAATTAATACTTTGTTCTTGGCTATACTTCGTTTCATAAAAAGAGATGTCATTATAATTTAGTCTTAGGGTTTCTCCTTTACTTAAAGAAATACTTCTATTAATATCGGTAATCTTCCCACCTTTATCTGAAATGGATAGATAAGCCTTATCAAAATTTATTTTATTAATAGGTTTCCAGGTTAGATATATTGAACCATCAATAATTTTAGCACTTTTCATGACAACAGCTTCGGGAGGTGATTTATCAACAGTAAAATTATACTCTTCAGTTTTAATATAAGCTTCAACACCACTAACATCTGCTAAACTCCCAGATCCTGAAGAAAAAATGTATTCAACTTTCAAAATATGACTACCATCTTCTAAAGATTCTGTATCTATATTAAAATCACCAGAGTTAATTGTACTAGTTTTTATTAAAGTCTCATCAATATAAATTTTTATCTCATAAAGACGGTGTTTGTTATTCCCGTTATAATTAAAATTAATTATTGTAGATACATAAAAGACATGATTATTACGCAAGCTATTTAAATTGACAGAGGCTGTTGGAGGTTTTTGGGTTATTTCAGTAAATGAGTCTTCTGAAAACTCATACTCACAAGAGAATAATGTCAATATGCCTAGTATAATAAAAAAGACTATAACCTTAAATTTCATTTAGTATAATTTACATTTTAGTATCGCTATATTTTTTAATAAAAATAGGCATGTAAAGAATTTAGCTTAAGCACAAAATTAGGAATTTAAATTAGTTAGAATGAAGAATTCTTCTGATTTTTTAGCTGAAATGATTATATTTTGGAACTAAAGTTATATTTTAAGATTCAATCAGTTTAGCTAACTTTAAATTCTAGTTTAGGGTAAGCTTATCTTGCCCTAAGAAAATAAACTCTTAGTAAATTGAAATAAATTATCTCCTCAAATTACCAATCAGTTCCAAATACGTAGGATGCGATAATGCATAAACACATAAGCAGGATGTGGTGTAAAATTGCTCAAACTAATTTTAGAGAGTTTTTCTAGTTCAAATATTGAAGCAAACTTTAATATTAGTCTTCAATTTTAATATTAAACATCCCGTTGGTTATATTTACAGAGGTGCCATTTTCATAATTATAGCCAACAAACGAAAACGTGCCCTTTACATAGGTTTCGGTTTTTCAATTATTTCGAATTGCCCTAAAGGAATGTCCGCCAAATTTGTAGTTTGGTTATTTGATAGGTTGTAATTGTAATTATAAAAATTATGATTGCCATTGGTGTAAACAAGTTGAAAATCGAGAATTTCGCCTTCTTGAAAACCATTCGTATTAAAAGTATTTTTAAGTGTAGATAATGAGATACATTGGGTAGTTTCAGATATGCATCCTGATATACGATTACATCCACCTGCATTTCCTGCATTTTGGTAATGACCTATAAATATATCATCAATCTCTAGAGAAAATGGTTCTCCGTCTATTTCTGCCTTAAGCGTAAAACCACTAAAATCTAAATCATCATCGGTTTGGTTATTTTTTGTACATCCGATTGTAAGTGTAACCAACAAAATTAAAATTATACGTTTCATAATTAAAAGTTTTTCTATTCATCGTACAAAACTTTTAATGTCATCATAATTTTTTATTAGAAGACTATCACTTCCTCAAATTTCCAATCCGTTCCAAAAGCGTAGGATGCGAATAGTGCATAAACACGTAAGCAGGATGCGGTGTTAGATTACTTAAACTATTTTTAGAAAGTTTTTTAAGTGAGGTAATTAGAGGTTCGCCTTTATAAGTGTTTTTGGCATAATCATCCGCTTGATATTCAAATTTTCTAGAAAACAAATTCATGATTAAACCCGTAATTTCAGAAATAGGCGAGTATAGGAGTCCGAAAGCAATCAAACCATTATGAAAACTCGGAATTTTAACACCCAGAGCTTGCGATAATAATGGATTAGAAATAAACAGTGATAAAATATAAAGCGTTAAACCAGTCAATAAAATAGAAGCAAACAAGTTAAAGATGATATGTTTCTTTTTGTAATGCCCAACCTCGTGAGCAAGAACTGCAACAATTTCTTCATCATCTAAATCATTAATCAAAGTATCATAAAGCGTGACACGTTTTTCACTTCCAAAACCAGAAAAATAAGCATTGGCTTTGGTGCTACGTTTGGAACCATCAATCACAAAAATTTTATCTAATTTAAAACCAACGGTTTTAGCATAGGCCGAAATTTTATCACGTAAAGTACCTGCTTCTAAAGGCGTTTGTTTATTAAAAAGAGGCACAATAAGTTTAGCATAAAACATATTCATAAACAAGATGAAAACAGCGACTAATCCCCAAGCGTACAACCAGAAATGTTTCCCTGTAGCTTCATAAAACCAAATGATTAGAGCTAAAATGCCACCGCCAACAATTGCCATTATAACCCAGCCTTTAATTTTATCTAAGAAAAAGGTTTTTACAGTTGTTTTATTAAATCCAAATTTTTCTTCAATAACAAAGGTGCTGTAATAACTAAAAGGCGTAGTTAAAATATCACTGCCAATCATAATAATTCCGAAGAAAATAAGCGCGACAATAATTGGGTTGTCGCTATAACTTCTAGCAATATTATCCACAAATTCAAAACCATCAAACCATAAAAATCCTAAAGTCAAAAGAATCGAAAACGTTGAAGTAAATATTCCGAATTTATAATTAGTTGCCTTGTAGTTTTGTGATTTTTTATATTCAGCATCGTCATAAACATCTTGTAACTCTTCAGGAAGTGTATCATTATAATGTTTAGCGTTTAAAGCGTTTAAAACTTTATCAACTATAAAATTGATAATGATTATGGCAATGATGATGTAAAATAAACCTGAAGCACTCATTAGTTTGGTTTTGAAATCTAATTATTTAACAAATACTTTTTTAGCCATATTTCCTTTATTGGTCGCGATTTGTAAAATATAAATCCCAGATGATAGTGAGTTTAAGTTAAAACGTGAGTAATCTTTAGATTCATTAACAATTTGTTGCTCTTTCCCTAAAATAGAATAAGCTGTTACATTAGTTATAGTTATATCTGAAGTTTTTTTTATTTTAAATTGTTTATTTATTGAAGAAATGATTGAGATGTTTTTTTCTAGATTAAATTCAGTATTAGATAAACCAGTATTTACAAACACTTGTACGTTATCGATTAGAACTTTGTAATCAAAATCAGGACCACTAGCAGGTATGACTTTAATCGTAGCTTCAGAATCGAGTTTTGTTACGGTAGGAGTAAACTGAGCGGTAGCAGTATTCCAATTATTATCTTGAATATCTGCTGCAAGCGAAAATGATGGACTAACTGAAAAAAAGCTGAATTCTATATTAGTATTAGAATCAAAATTGTTTCCTAAATATTTGTAGTCATATCTTATAGTATAAGTCTTGCCCGCTTCAAGAGGAATATCGACTCTTGTAAACATTGATAAGTCACTAAATTCAGCCCTGAATTCTACACTGCTTAAACCTTCTGTGAAGTCTGTAGTGTTTTGACTAAAACCACCAAAATCGCTAGCAGAAGACCAGTCATCAGGGCTGCTATTCGGAAAACTGAAAACTTCCATATTTCCGTTAGAAACTAAATTTTGAGCATTTCCAAAATAGTTGGATGTTAAAAAAATTAAAAGTAAAATTCTTTTCATAATTGTGATTTTTAATTAATAATAATTTTATTGCAAATTTAATAAAAATCCCGTTGACGCTTAGCTTCAAAAATAAGAATTCCTGCAGCAACCGAAACATTCATAGAATCAATTTCACCTTGCATCGGGATAACAATATTTTGAGTTGCATTTTCAAGCCATTCATCACTCAATCCAGTGGCTTCTGTGCCTACAACAATAGCTGTGGAGTTGGTGTAATCTTGCGTGTTATAATTTACCGAAGCTTGAAGCGCTGCACAATAAATGTTAATATTTTTTGATTTTAAAAACTTGATAATTTCAGAAGTATTTCCTGTTGCAATTTGATTGGTAAACAAACAACCAACACTAGAGCGAATACTATTTGGGTTATATAAATCGGTTTTTGGGTTAGCAATAATAACTGCATCCACATTTGCAGCATCAGCAGTTCTTAAAATAGCACCAATATTCCCAGGTTTTTCAGGCGCTTCAGCAACTAAAATTAATGGATTTTTAGTATCAAAAATCAAATCAATTAATTGATTATTTTTAGCTGTCGAAACAGCTAAAACACCTTCAGTAGTATCTCGATAAGCCAATTTTTGATAGACTTCTTTTGAAATCTCAATAGTGTTTATTTGTTGAGTTGTTAAGTCGTTTAATTGTTCAATTGAAAGCAAATCAGGATAAAATAAAACAGTTTCTAATTCGTAACCACCTTTCTGTGCTAAAGAAATTTCACGAACTCCTTCAATTAAAAATAATCCTGTTTTTTTGCGTTCGCGCGACTTATCCTTTAATTGAACAAGTTGTTTAATGTATGTATTTTGTGGACTAGATATTTCTTTCATAAGTGTGCAACAAAAGTAATAGTTTTTATGTAATTATATTCCGTTAACTTCGTCAAAGACTAAAATCTCTCAAAATTTTACCTAATGAAAAAAATCATCTTTTTAGCCTTAGCCATTTCAATATTCGCATGTAGAAATAAAACAGCACCAACGGTTGATTACTCGGAAGAAAACCTAGATATAACCACAAGCATTTACCCAGAAAATATAACTAAGATTTTTGATGCTCACGGAGGTTTAGATATATGGAACACCATGAAGTCTCTAGAATTTACAATGAAAAAACCTGATGGCTATGAGGTAACCACCACAAACTTAAAAAATAGAAAATCACTTATTGAAATGCCAAAACATACCATTGGGTTTAATGGCGAAAATGTTTGGTTAAAAAATAAAACAGAAGCTGCTTACACACTATATGGTGGTAATCCAAAATTTTATTACAACCTGATGTTTTATTTTTATGCGATGCCTTTTATTTTAGCTGACGATGGTATTATTTATGAGGATGCAGATCCTTTAGTTTTTAAAAACGTCTCGTATCCAGGTATTAAAGTGTCTTATGAAAGTGGCGTAGGGGAATCATCAGAAGATGAATATATTCTATATTATAATCCAGAAAGCTATAAAATGGAATGGTTAGCTTATACGGTTACTTTTTTCTCAAAAGAAAAAGGAAAAGACTTTCATTTCAGACGTTATAATAATTGGCAAGAGGTAAATGGCTTATTGCTACCAAAAACTATTATAAGTTATAACTATAAAAATAATTTACCTACAACCGCGGGTAATGAAACTCAATTTGTAGATGTTAAAATCTCAAAAGTAAAACCAGAAGCAGATAGTTTTGAAGCGCCTGCAGGAGCAGAGGTAATAGAGTAATACCAATTTAATTATAAAATGCTACATTTTATGTTAAATTGGTATGAGCTAAAGTGTAAAGCCTTTTGGACCTACACCAACAATTGCTGAAGGAATAACAGGCATAACGTTTTTTAGCTCTGTATTTAAATCTATTTTAGGGGTTTCTGAAAATGTAAAATTTTTATTCAGGCTTTTTGAATTAATAAAAAAGTTTCCAATCCGTATTTTTTGTAATTCATCATTGGTTAGCATGTATGTTTTTATTTCAATTTTTGGATTATTAATAGCGCTTAAAGGGGCTTTGAAATCAGGAAATTTTAAAAGACTTAAGTATGGAGGTAATGCTACAGGTTTTGTTTTGAGTTGTTGTGCAAACGCAGACATGCTAAAGAAAAATGCGGAAATGATAACTACATATTTCATAATATATAATTTAAATATAAGTTAATTTCTAAAATTTTTGGCACATAAATTTATTTAGTGTGTTAAATAACAGTAGTTTCATAATAATTAACAATTAGTGCCACCACATAATTATAACTTTGCATGCCTTTGGATTGCTTATTAGCCTTTAAAAAATTTCCATAAAAAGTTTTAAAAATAGGTTCAGCAGGATTCTCATGAGCTTCCCAAAAATCCCTAACCTCCTTATAATTTTTTAAAATACCGGTATTAACAGTCATGGCAATCTGCTTATATAAATCTGCATCACGTCTGTAAATTTCATTCAAACAAAAGCGTAATGCAAATGTGTAGCCTGCATATTTAATGTAAATATTATCATGACTTTTTGAAGCTAAAAAACCAATAAAATTAGCTTCATTTTCAGCAGCATAGCCCAATTGGTGTGCAATTTCGTGAGCCGATGTCGTCGGGAATTTATAAACAGGAATTAACCCATCCACTTGAGCTTCATTCGTCAACGGGTTCAAATAGCCACTAAAACCCATGTAAGTCAAAGGGTAACTAAAAAGCGATTTTTTTAAACTTTTCGGTGTATATTCCAAATGCGGAAATTGGGTTTTCAAATTATCATAACCCGCTGGCACCATATCAAAAATAGCGCTTTTACTCAACGGAATATCAACTTTAACTGTATCATTTTTAGTAATTTCAAAATGCAGTACATTCGAATTTTTAATCAGCGATTCAGTTACATGTATCAACTGCTCTGTCGTATAGTCACGCTCTAAATTCAAACTTTCATGAAGCGGCAATCGGTAATAATTCAAACCCCAAAATAAATGAAATGCCCCATAAATTATGGCAACAGCCGCAAAAACATCAACGCCCCAATTTTTGGTATCTTTCCGCGAACGTGTTCTGTTTTTATAAAACCATCGTAACGCATAAATACCAGCAAAAGTATATACCAAATCGCCAAATGAAAACGGTAACCATCCTAAAAAAAAACGAAAGATTTTTGAAATCGTAGGATATAACCCATTGCTGTAATATTGCTCAACAAATTCAGGGAAATTTGAAAGTAATTTAACTAAGAAATATTGGGGAATTAAGCTTAAAGCTATAATTAATTTTTTTTTATTCGGCATAATTCAAAAATAGGAAAATGTTTATTAATCCTGTTAAGTAAAATGTATCTTTGTGTTATTAGATTTAAATGTTATGAGTTCAGAAATAAGACAACTACAACCACAAGCGCTTTGGAATAAATTTGCAGATTTAAATGCTGTACCGCGTCCATCAAAAAAGGAAGAACGTGTTATCGCTTTTATGAAAGATTTTGGTAAAAGCTTAGATCTAGAAACCATAGAAGATGCCGTAGGAAACGTTATCATCAAAAAGCCTGCAACGTTAGGCATGGAGAACAGAACACCTATTGTGATGCAATCCCATCTAGATATGGTACACCAAAAAAATAACGACACCGTTTTCGACTTTGATACTCAAGGAATAGACATGTTTATAGAAGGCGATTGGGTAAAAGCAAAAGGAACAACTTTGGGTGCAGATAACGGTTTAGGCGTAGCAACAATAATGGCTGTTTTAGAAAGTACTGATATCGCTCATCCTGCAATTGAAGCGCTGTTTACTATCGATGAAGAAACTGGAATGACAGGAGCTATGGGCTTGAAAGGCGGATTACTTTCTGGTGGAATTCTATTAAATTTAGACACTGAAGAAGATGATGAAATAGGAGTAGGCTGTGCAGGAGGAACAGATGTTACAGCAACAAGAACGTATGAAGAAGAAGAAACGCCAGAGTTTAAAATTGGCTATAAAGTTTCTGTAAAAGGGTTACAAGGCGGACATTCAGGTATGCAAATTCATGAAGGTTTAGGAAATGCCAATAAAATAATGAATCGTGTGTTGTTCGATGGTTTTGAAAACTTTGGGTTACGCATATCAGAAATTGATGGTGGAAGTTTACGCAACGCTATTCCTAGAGAGAGTAATGCCATTGTAGCTATTGATGCCATTCATGAAGATGCGTTTATCTTAGAAATGGCAATACTATCTACAACGCTTAGAAAGGAATTAAAAACTATGGAGCCCGATTTAGAAATTAATATATCTAAAGTTAAAACTCCAAAAAAAATTATGGATTTGGGCGTTCAAGAGGGGTTAACAAGAGCACTTTATGCTGCCCTAAATGGCGTGTATAGGATGAGTGCAGATATTCCTAATCTAGTAGAAACTTCTAATAATGTGGCTCGTGTTATCGTTAAGGAAGGTCGTATCTTAATAGGGTGTTTAACACGCTCATCAGTGGAAAGTTCAAAATTGGATTTGGCAAATACACTCCGCGCCACATTTGAGCTAACAGGTTGCGAAGTAGAATTTAGTGGCGATTATCCAGGTTGGACGCCAAATATGGATTCCGCTATTTTAAAAGTGATGACAAAGTTATACGAAAGCCTTAACGGTGAAAAACCACATGTGGCAGCATGTCACGCAGGATTGGAATGTGGTATTCTTGGGCAAAATTACCCAGACATGGATATGATTAGTTTTGGTCCAAATATTAAAGGAGCGCATTCTCCAGATGAACGTGCTCAGATTTCTTCAGTCCAAAAATACTGGAAATTTGTTCTGGAGATTTTGAAGAATATACCTGAGAAGCGTTAGTTCACAATTTAAGTACAAATTATGGTATGATTTTATAGCACCCTTGCAAAAACATAAATTAGAATAAATTTTATTTATCATTTTTAAAAATTAGGGGACAGGGTCATAACCCGAACCGCCCCAAGGATTGCAGCTAAATATACGTTTTACAGCCAGCCAGCCACCTTTAAGTAATCCGTGTTTTTGCAAAGCTTCTTTTGTATAATGTGAACATGTTGGGCTGTATTTACAACTTGCAGGAGTAAAAGGCGAAATAACTGTTTGGTACACTTTTATCAAAAACAAAAAAGGAGCTATAAGTATTTTTTTCATTCTCTTGATAGATTTTTAGATTAGTTGAAGTTAAAACCTATTATAATTTAGTGACAAATAGTGCTCGACTATGCTCAAACCGACAGATTTTTTAAGTAAAATTGGCTAAACAACTATCACTTTTAAACTAATCGTTTGTCGAAAAAATTGTGCCTTCTTTACCATCTTTAAGTTGGATGCCAATGGCTGCTAATTCATCACGTATTTTATCAGACATAGCAAAATCTTTATTCGCTCTAGCGTCTTGCCTTAAACGGATTAAAACATCTACAGCACCAGAAAGTTTGTCAATTCCCGAATCGCCTTCAGCGTTGTTTTTGAGGCCTAAAACATCGTAAACAAAACTATTAACAGTCTCTTTCAGTAGCTCTAAATCTTCCGAAGTTAACGATTCAGTTCCTTCCTTGATTTGATTTATATATTTAGCCGCTTCAAATAAATGGGCAATTAGGATAGGCGAGTTAAAATCATCGTTCATAGCATCATAACAAGATTTTCTCCATGTTAAAATATCTAATGAAGACGTTGAAGATGCTTTTAAATCATCTAATAGATTTATAGCGTCCATTAATCTATGAAAACCTTTTTCGCTCGCTAACAATCCATCATCCGTTAAATCCAATACACTTCGGTAAGAAGATTGTGCCATGAAAAAACGTATCACACTTGGTGCATACGCTTTACTCATTATGTTGTTTTTTCCAGATAATAATGCATCTGGATTAATAGTGTTGCCCGTTGTTTTGGACATACGTTGTCCATTTAACTCTAGCATATTAGCATGCATCCAATAATTAACTGGGCTTTTTCCTTTTGCAGCTTCGTTTTGTGCAATTTCACATTCGTGATGTGGAAATTTTAAATCCATACCACCACCATGAATATCAAATTGCTCACCTAAATATTTAGTGCTCATAGCTGTGCATTCTAAATGCCAACCAGGAAACCCATCACTCCAAGGAGAAGGCCAACGCATAATGTGCTGAGGTTCTGCTTTTTTCCAAAGAGCAAAATCTTGTGGATTCTTTTTATCACTTTGTCCATCTAATGCCCGTGTATTGTGTATTAAATCTTCAAGCTTCCGCTTACTTAATTTCCCATATTCATGCGTTTCATTAAACTTATGTACATCAAAATACACTGAGCCATTAACCTCATAGCCAAAACCATTTTCAATAATAGTATTTATTAATTCGATTTGCTCGATAATGTGACCCGTAGCCGTAGGTTCAATACTAGGCGGTAAAAAATTAAAAGTGTTTAGTATGTTATGAAAATCAACAGTATAACGTTGAACGACCTCCATGGGCTCAATTTGCTCTAAGCGCGCTTTTTTAGTGATTTTATCTTCACCAACATCGGCATCATTTTCTAAATGTCCAGCATCGGTAATATTTCTTACGTACCTTACTTTATAGCCTAAATGTTTTAAGTAGCGAAAAACCATATCGAAAGACATAAAGGTTCTTACATTGCCTAAATGTACATTGCTGTAAACCGTAGGGCCACATACGTACATGCCGATATGGCCATCGTTGATGGGTTTAAATACCTCTTTTTTCCCCGTAAGGGAATTATATAATTTTATTGGGTTTGATTGGTATAGCTGCATTATATGTTTGTTGTGATGTGGTTAGTTATTACGTTTTTAAGCTAATTACATAATTTAACCCTACGGCGTAACAACTGCATGTTAAACACTTAAAACTTTGTATCTAATTTTATATAATCCAATAGTTCGCGACGGGTAGATATTTCTTTAAATTTGCCACCAAATTCTGAAGTTACCGTACTACTTTCAATATCTCGAATACCCCTTGAATTAACGCAGAGGTGTTTGGCGTCAATAATACATGCTACATTTTTAGTGCCTAATACATCTTGAAGTTCCCTAACAATTTGAATAGTTAAACGTTCTTGTACTTGTGGGCGTTTAGCAAAATAATCAACAATACGATTCATTTTTGATAAACCAACTACAGTGCCGTTGGAAATGTATGCAATATGAGCGCGTCCAACTATGGGTAATAAATGGTGCTCGCAAGTTGAATACACTGTAATATTTTTTTCAACTAACATTTCACCATATTTATACTTGTTTTCAAAAGTAGAAGCATTCGGTTTTTTATTCGGATTTAAACCACCAAATATTTCGTTTACAAACATTTTTGCTACACGGTTTGGTGTACCGTTTAGGCTATCATCTGTTAAATCTAAGCCCAAGGTTTCCATGATATGGCGCACATCGTCTTTAATGATATCTATTTTTTCCTCATTGTTCAATTTAAAAGCATCATGTCGCAATGGTGTGTTTTCAGAGGTACCAATATGCTCATTATCTAATGCATCAAAATCTTCTATGTTACTATCAAATGCCATTATTAATTAGTCAAAAATTAGTTTGCAAAGATAAGCATTTCGGTTTTTGTTACGCTTTTCTTTACAAATAATTAATTGTTCAGACTTAGTCTCGTTTTTTACTCTAAATTACATAAAGAACTCATTTTTCGGATAAAGACAAAGAAGTCAAGATGAGTATAAAAAAAAGCTTGAACACATCGTTCAAGCTCTTATATAATATGTCTAACAATATTAAATATTGAAACTTAAGGATAGTGTTATGTTGGAGTTTTGTCTATCAATATTTGCTGTGTCGATTAACCCTATGTTATAAAGTGGTGTAGCATCTGTACGTTCCCATTTATCATAAGTAAGGTCAAGCTTAGTATTTCCAAAACTATAACCAAAACCCAATGAATAGCCTGTTAAGTCCCCGATAGTTTCGCCATTTTCATAAGGGCTTTCTTCAAAACGATAACCACCTCTAAAGCTAAGTTGCTTTATTTTGTACTCACCACCTAAACGGTAGGTAGCGGCGTTGGCTAAAATATTGCTCATGGCATTATTTACTTCAGTGTAATCTACATCTGGCCTAAACTGTGTGTTTCCATAATCTTTTTTAGAATAATCAAAACTTAAGAGCCCTTTTTTAGCAAAAACATAAGCTAGGCTTCCTGTTATTTTTGAAGGAGTTTTTAACCTATATCTAGGAAATACATTTAATGATTGCACACCTAATTCAACAGCATTTTCTTCTGCAAGTATATTGGTGTCAAGAAATTGGGTAGTTTCATCATCAATGGAATACCATGTTGGAGAATCGTAAGTTAACCCTACCCTAAATTCCGGACTCAATTTCATGATACCACCTAATTGAAACGAAAAACCATTACCTCTTGTCGATAATGTGTTATCAAAATCAATAGCGCTTATTAAGCCACCGTTTGAATTTGTTTCTGAAAAAGCGACAGACCTTTGGTAATCTATAAAATGAGAATTTAGGTTTAAACCGAAATATAGATTGTCTTCATACTGGGTAGCAAAATTAAAAGTTATTTTTCCGTTATAACCTGTTTCTAGGTAGTCGTAATCGTGTGTGAAGTTTCCACCAAGAGCTTCTGATCTATAAAGTGTATTATTATCCGTTTCAAATTCAGAACTACTAGGGTCTTCACCCAGTATACCAGACTGAAAGCCAAGAAATACTTGTTGATGTACAAAACTAAATTGATTTAAAACATTTTCATAAGCTTGTCTTTCAGACCTGCCGTTTAATAGAATATCACCTACTTCTACAGGAGTATTTGGATCCTCAGAATATTGGAAAAAGTAATTAGCTATTGAGTTAACAGGTGCTAACTCATTGTCATCATCATCAATAAGCACTAAGTTGTTAGTATTAACACCATTTCTAAATCCCCAAGTGTTATTATAATTATTGGTTCTCTCGTAAGCAATTCCCAAGGTAAATTTTTTCCAAGGGGAATTGGAATTATTATTAGCAAAAACAAATGCAGCGCCACCTTGGTTTATGTCAAAATTTGAGATGCTGGAATTACTTGAAGCATTAAAATAATCTGTATTGTTCTCGGCATCAACATTTGATACTGAAAATGACGCATGACTACTACTAAAAACTGCTGAACCAGCAGGGTTTGCGCTAACAGCACTCATGTCTCCGCCTAAGGCTCCAAAAGCACCACTTAATGCTCTGTAACGTGCAGTTCCTTGAATTTCACTTTGGGAGTATCTTACGGCATCACTTATATCTTGAGCGTAAACTGCTGACATAGACAGTAAGCCCATGCATAGTAAATTTAACTTTTTCATATTGAATGTTTTTCTCTTTAATAAATAATATTAACGTCTTCTTCCACCACTTGAAGATCTTGAGCCTCCAGAACTTCTACTACTTCCGGATGATCTTGAAAAGGTACCACTTGATCTTGAACTGCCAGAGCTTCTCCTTGGTGAGTAGGAGTTGTTAGAAGATGATCTTCTAGAATTGTAGCTTGAACTGCTTCGTGTAGGTTGTCTGTAAACCGTGCTTGAACTTCGTCTTGATGTCGATGATGAAGAACGCGCTGTAGAGTTCGTCGAGGGTGTTCTCCTAATTGTTGATCGTCTTGTAACCCCAGATGATGTTCGTGTTCCATTTGGATTGTAAGACCTTCTATTTGCTGAAGCTGATGAAGAATTTCTTGAAACATTACCTCTTCTCGATGTATTGTATTTGGAGTTTGTATTTCTAGCATTTACAGAACTGCGTCTGCTAACACTATTACTTCTGTTAAGTCTTGAATTATTGGACGCATAACTCCCTCTTCTGGAATTACTATATGCAATACCTCTTCGACTATTAAATCTTCCATTATTGTAAAATCCTCTGTTATTTATCCAACCGTTATTAAAGCCCCAGCCATTATTGAATGCCCAGCCGCCATAAAAACCGCCGTTCCAGCCCCAATTATTAAAGCCCCAGCCACCATTCCAGCCCCAGTTGTTCCAGCCAAAACCACGATTCCATCCCCAATTGTTACCCCAGTGATTCCATCCGCCCCAGCCCCAATTATTGAAACCCCAGCCGGCATTCCAACCATTATTCCAGCCGTTATTTATATAGTTTATAGTAACGTTATTACTATCTTGGCCCCAACCAGCGTAGCCTTGATAATCATTTGCTAACTGATCGGATTCGTTATACTGTGCGCTTTCATAAGCATCAATATCCGTAAACACTTCATTATCCAAGTCTACACTTCCAGATTCAATAGCTTTCGTTCTAAAATAATTTTTATAGTAACTGCTGTTTCCTTCATTGGGAACCTCAACAACTGCATCCGTATTTTGGTTTTGTATTGGCGTATCATTATAAATCCCATCATTATCCACACCAACGTATTGGTAAGAACCGCACGAAACTAAACTAAATACTAAAGCAAGTAGTGCTACAAATGGTACTTTTCCTTTTATATAGTTGTTAAATTGCATATCTCTATAATTTTATTGTTGAACATAACAAAAATAGTTAGTTTTGCTTAACTATTTTCTTTTTTAGATAGTTGCAATATTTGTGCCAAAATAAAGATATGAGTAAAAAACTTACTAGTAGAGCAGAAGATTATTCAAAATGGTATAACGAACTGGTTGTCAAGGCCGATTTGGCCGAGAATTCAGCTGTAAGAGGGTGTATGGTAATCAAACCTTATGGTTATGCTATTTGGGAGAAAATGCAGGCTGAATTGGATAAAATGTTTAAAGAAACTGGACATCAAAATGCATATTTTCCGCTTTTCGTTCCTAAAAGTTTGTTTGAAGCTGAAGAAAAAAATGCAGAAGGTTTTGCTAAAGAATGTGCAATTGTTACGCATTATAGATTACAAAATGATCCAGATAAACCAGGGAAACTTAGAGTCGATCCAGAGGCAAAACTAGAAGAGGAGCTTATAGTGCGTCCAACCAGTGAAGCTATTATTTGGAACACTTTTAGAGGTTGGGTACAATCTTACAGGGATTTACCGCTTTTAATAAACCAATGGGCTAATGTGGTGCGCTGGGAAATGCGTACCCGTTTATTTTTGCGTACTGCAGAGTTTTTATGGCAAGAAGGGCATACGGCACACGAAACAAAGCAAGAAGCTTTAGCTGAAGCAGAATTAATGAATAATGTTTACGCCACGTTTGCTGAAAAATTTATGGCTATTCCTGTAATTCAAGGTTTAAAAACTGAAAGTGAACGTTTTGCTGGCGCAGATGAAACCTATTGTATAGAAGCATTAATGCAAGATGGAAAGGCGTTGCAAGCAGGAACTTCTCACTTTTTAGGTCAGAATTTCGCAAAAGCATTTGATGTTAAGTATGCTAATAAAGAAGGTAAACAAGATTTTGTTTGGGCAACCTCTTGGGGTGTTTCTACACGATTAATGGGTGCTTTGATAATGACACATAGCGATGATCATGGGTTGGTTTTACCGCCAAGTTTAGCGCCAAACCAAGTCGTTATTGTTCCTATTTATAAGAGTGATGAAGATTTAGAGGCCATTACCGAAGTAGCAAATTGTATTATAAAGGATTTAAGGGGGAAACACATTACCGTTAAATATGATAATAGAACCACCCACAGGCCAGGCGCTAAATTTGCACAACACGAATTACAAGGTGTACCTTTAAGAATAGCGATAGGTGCTAGAGATTTAGCAAACGGAACAGTTGAGTTGGCACGCCGAGATAACTTAACCAAAGAGGTTGTTTGTCTGGATAGTTTGAATGAAAAAATTGAAGAGCTATTAAAAGATATTCAAGAATCTTTATTTAAAAAAGCTTTAGATTTTAGAAATGCGCATATTACAGAGGTGGATACATTTGAAGAATTTAAAACAATATTAGAAACAAAAACAGGCTTTATTTCTGCACATTGGGATGGTACTAATGAAACAGAAGACAAAATTAAGGAGATAACAAAAGCAACAATTAGGTGTATTCCTTTAAAGGGAGACATTAAAGCGGGCCTATGTGTGTATTCAGGTAAACCCTCAAAACGTAAAGTATTGTTCGCAAAAGCGTATTAATTTATTCTGAAATTGATATTAAAATAAAAATTTTTAAAAAAATATTATTTACCTCTTGCAACATTTAAAAATAGTTGTATTTTTGCATCCGCAATGGAAACGTTGTAAGTTATTTTAAAAATATTGCAAGTATTGATTTTAGTATTTATATTTGCGCACTTATAAAATGGCCCGTTCGTCTATCGGCTAGGACGCATGGTTTTCATCCATGTAAGAGGGGTTCGATTCCCCTACGGGCTACAATTAAAAAATTAAGAAAAAACAAAATGGCAAATCACAAGTCAGCATTAAAACGTATAAGAAGTAACGAATCTAAAAGGTTAGTTAACAAGTATCAACACAAAACGACTCGTAATGCAATTAAGAAATTACGTGAGTTAACAGATAAGAAAGAAGCAGAAACAATGTTTCCCTCTGTAGTATCTATGTTAGATAGATTAGCAAAGAAAAATATTATTCACGCCAACAAGGCTGCTAACCTTAAATCGGGTTTAGCGAAACATGTTGCTGCACTTTAATTTTATCTAAAGTTTAAAATATATAAAAGCTTCTCAGTAATGAGGAGCTTTTTTTGTGAATTATTTTAATAGGCTTATAGTGTAAAAAGCATTTTAATAATATAAATTTGCAAATAGTATATAACCTTTTAACATTACCCTCTTTTGGAAAATAAAAAAGCAACAAAATTAATCGATAAGATTCTTAGCGATTTAGATAAGAACGGTATTAATACAAATACGTTAATTGATGATATTAAAGAATTAAGAACCTATGCTTTAGAAGCTAAAATCCCTCTGGTTGTAAAAGTGCTTAGATTGACTTATGAGCATATAGAGGCCACTGAATCTTTTATGATTCCAATGCTTGATGATGAGCCTATAGAAGAGGATGGTAGTGTCGTGGAAACTAGTGCTGATGTATCTCCTGTTGAGAGTCTTAAATATGTTATTGCACTTATGAAAAATCTTAATAACAAAGGAAATATTGCTGATTTAAAAGAATATAGAGACCTTTTAAATGCTTATTAAAATTTGAAAATATAATTTTCAATATATAGTAAAACCTTAACAAATTTGTTAAGGTTTTTTTGTGGAAAATCTTAAGCAAATAAAAAATACCTGATTTTAAAGTCTGGTATTTATAACATTATTAAATGCTGAGCCAAACGTATAAGTCACACCTACTGATAAGCCTAAATCGAAATTTGTTGCTATTTGTTTTTGCTGCAGTAAAACATCTTCCAGAGACGCATCACCTGAAGGTAAATTAATCTGGTCGCTAATAAATTGCATATTACCTGAAAATCGAACTGAAAATCCTTTAAAGATCCGTACTGATAAATTACCATTAAGCTGTAACCTGTTTTTGGAGAATTCTTCTAAAAAACTAGATGCTCTTAGGTTTGCAGAAACATTGCCCCATGGTTGCCTGTATCTTAAGTTTATATTGAAAGAGTGATTGAATATGAGTTCGGAATTTTCATCAAAAATGGTAGTTTCAATATAGTCGTTGTAAAAGAAACCAATTCTATAGGCAAAAGTAATTTCTCTTTTTAATACCTCACTGTAAGGGAATATATTGTATTCTACAGCAGGGGAAAAACCTGTTGCAAAGTTAATATTAGCAAAGGTATCATATCTAAAATTTGTAAATACACCAGCAGACCAATGATTTGAAAGACTCCGGACAATACTGGCATTGCCCCAATACCGTTTTCTCTCGCTAGTAAAGGTATTATCATTTCTAATAAACTCACTATTTAGCTGGCTGAGTTGAAAGTTCGCCCTGATACGCCAATCATCAGTAACGTGGTCGCTTTCCAATCCTATTTTATACTCGAATTTTTTACGACTGGCTTCTTTATTGAATTTTGCTTGTCCGTAAACTTCAAATATCCAATTGTGCCAAGGGTCGTATTGTTCGATGTCCTCTTGTTCTGTTTTTCCTTTAATCCTGTAAACCACTCTATTGGCAAGATTAGAATGTACAATGTATTTAAGAAGCCCTTTTTTTATGCGCCATACCAACCTTTTTCGAACATCATCAGGCGTCATGTTTGCACTGGAGTTAAAGGTCATATTTTGTTTGATGTCCCTGAATGAATCTGTACCCGTAAATTCCAACTTGTAATTTCGCCCGCCGCTAGCATTCGCTAAATCATAAATGAAAAGCCTTACGTTGGCCAACGCTTGGTCTCTGACATGATTTACACCATTAATCTCTTGCATGATGTAATTTTTATCGCAATTACACTCTACAAAAAAGTTGATACTTTCTTTTTCTTCGGTTTGACTATGCGTTATTAAAGTGTTTAGACATAAAAATAGCAATAGGTATTTTAATTTTTTTTTTGAAAACATACTTAGGATAATAAGAAGGAGATATCAAATATACATATATTGTAAAAAACTATGTTTGTAAGTAAAATTGCTCTACGTTAATATCGATGGACATGGTATATTTTAAATTTTTGTTTTAGCAAATGTCATTATTAAAAAAAATTAAAGATTTAATAATACCCTTGGATTTATAATAAACTTGTAGCTTAAATACGTTATTAGTTGTGATTATTAGAAAAGTGCTTTATTCCCAAGAAACGCATATATATATATTGTAAATACACCAAATATTGATGGACTGTAAACTGTAGACTAACCCGCGTTAGGGATTGAACGGTCTGTTTGAGCTCCCGACTTAAGGAGGAGCGCGTAGTGAAAGCCCGAACTATTTCCTGATCTAAATTCAGGATATAGGTAACGCCCAAGTCTTAATAACAGCTTAATAAAATTTTATAAACTAATCTTTATTGCATAAAAAAGCCTTAACAATGCTATGCTAAGGCTTTTTCTGGTTTAGTTAGTTATATTTAGTTTACCGTCTTCACGGGAATGCTTTTACCCATTCATTGATATTAAAAATTCTTCATTGTTTTTAGTTTGTTTAAAACGATCGTTTATAAATTCCATAGCTTCAACAGGGTTCATATCTGCAAGATATTTACGCATAACCCACATACGTTGTATGGTAACATCGTCCAATAAAATATCATCACGACGCGTGCTTGAAGATGTAAGGTCGATAGCAGGGAAAATTCTACGGTTGGATATTTTTCTATCCAACTGAAGTTCCATATTACCGGTTCCTTTAAATTCCTCAAAAATAACCTCGTCCATTTTAGAACCTGTTTCGGTTAGCGCTGTAGCAATAATGGTAAGTGAACCTCCATTTTCTATGTTACGTGCTGCACCAAAAAAACGTTTTGGTTTGTGTAACGCATTGGCATCTACACCACCACTTAAAATTTTACCCGATGCTGGCTGCACACTATTATAAGCTCTTGCCAAACGTGTAATGGAGTCTAAAAGTATGACAACATCATGCCCGCATTCTACCAGGCGTTTAGCTTTTTCAAGTACAATATTGGCAATTTTAACATGCTCGTGTGCCTCTTTATCAAAGGTTGAAGCAATCACTTCGCCACGTACATTACGTTGCATATCTGTAACCTCTTCTGGGCGTTCATCAATTAACAAAATCATTTGATAAACCTCTGGATGGTTTGCTGCAATAGCATTAGCAACATCCTTTAATAACATGGTTTTTCCAGTTTTTGGTTGCGATACTATCATACCACGTTGGCCCTTGCCAATAGGAGCGAACAAATCCATAATACGTGTGGAAATTGTACTTTGACGCTCTGCGATATTAAATTTTTCCTGTGGAAATAATGGTGTTAAATGCTCGAAAGAAACACGATCTCTAACCACATTTGGATTCTGCCCATTAATTTTACTAACCTTAATCAAAGGGAAATACTTTTCACCTTCTTTTGGTGGGCGCACTTGTCCTAAAACAGTATCACCAACTTTTAAACCAAATAATCTTATTTGCGATTGCGATACATAAATATCATCGGGAGAGGATAAATAGTTGTAATCTGATGAGCGTAAAAAACCATAACCATCTTGCATAATATCTAAAACACCTTCACTTTCAATAATGGCATCAAATTCAAAATCTGGATCGCGGTAGCGGTTTCTAGTATCTTTATTACCCTTGTCAACATTACCATTTTTTTGGTTTTTATGTTGATGTTTGTTTTGATTATCATTTTTAGGCCTTGGATTAGGCTTTTTCTGATTATCATTACGCGGTCTTGGGTTTGGTTTATGTATCGGTTTCTTTTCTTCTTTGTTTTGTGGCATTTCAACTTTTGGAGCTGCGGTAACCTCTCCTTTACTTTCTGTTGCTGTGTCGCTAATTTTTGGTTTTTCGTTTTTTGCAGGTTTTTGAACACGTGCTCTAGGTTTCCTAGCCACTGGTGTTGCGTTCTTTTGTTCTGGTTTAGACTCCGAAGTATCAGGTTTAGTCTCTGAAGCAACGGCTTTTACTGCTTTTGGGTCTGCAGCTTGTTGATCTAGTATTTGGTAGACTAAATCCAGTTTTTTCATTGTACGGTACTTTGGTACGTTCAATGTCTTTGCAATCTCCTGTAAATCAGTGAGTTTTTTTTCTTTTAGTTGTGAAATTTCAAACATTTATGTTTATTGGATATTTTATTTGAATACTAACTTGAGTAATTCTGAAAAATGATTTTTAAATCTTGAAGAATTAACCGCTTGTAATTGCGGTTGTTGTGAATTATTACTGCAATAATACAACTTTATTTTATTTTTTAATATTAATTCTATTATTTTTGCGGTCTAATATTGGTTATTAGGTAAATTAATAACGGATATAATTAAAATTTTATATGTTACAACGTATTCAAACCATTTATCTATTATGTGCAGCTGGTGTATCGGCTGGATTGATTTTTGTTGTTGAATTGTGGATTACAGAAACCGATGTAAAGGTATTTGCGAACGATGTTATTTACGTATTTGCCACCTTTCTAATATCTGCTTTTTTATCATTAGTAACTATATTTAAGTATAAGAATAGGAAGTCACAATTTATGTTGGGACGTCTTAACATCATATTAAACTTTTTTTTACTAGGATTTTTCGTGTATCAATCACTAAATGTATCTGGAGAGACGGCGGTTTCTGAGAAAGGTATTGGGATGCTTCTCCCTATTGTTTCTATCGTGTTATTGGCTTTAGCCAATAAGGCCATCAAAAAGGATGAAGATCTTGTAAAATCTGTTGACAGATTGCGTTAAACCTAACATCTTAGTAGTAAGTGCGAAAAACCCAAAGTGAAAGCTTTGGGTTTTTTATTTAAAGGCTCCCTTAATCCCTCCGAAGGAGGGAAACAAAAAAAGCACATTCCAACCTTCCCATGGGGAAGGAGTTACTCAAATCCTCAAAAATATTACAAATTCTTTTAATATAATTTTCCATTACAGTGAGCAAGATCTCCCTTATGGGGAGGATTTAGGAGGGGCTTCCTCTTTACTTTATCTCAACAAGTTCCAACTCAAACGTTAAATCATGTCCTGCAAGCGGGTGGTTTGCATCGGCGATAATATGGTCGTCGTTCACTTCAGCAATTCGAAACTGTACTTCTCTACCATCTTCACCTTTTGAAGCTAAACCCATACCAACCTCAGGTGCCATATCTGGCGGAAGTTGTTCCTTTTTTACTTCGTATAACAATTCCTTTTGTACCTCGCCATAAGCTTCAGACACAGGAATATTAATAGTTTTCTTTTCGTTTAATTTCATGTTAATAATACCCTTTTCAAAACCAGGAATAAGCGCACCTTGGCCCAAGGTAACCTCCAATGGTTCTCGCTCCAACGAGCTATCAAAAACTTGACCATTACCCAATTTTCCTGTATAGTGCACTTTTACCGTATCATTTTCTTTTACTTGACTCATAAATAGTATTTACTTTTTTATTTAGTTGGCAAATTTACAATATTTAAGTAAAAAAGCATCCCTTAATCCCTCTAAAAGGAGGGAAGCAAAAAAGTCTATTCCAACCTTTCCATAAGGAAGAGAGACCCTCAACTCGGTAAAATTTTACAAATTATTTTCAGTAAATATATGCCGCTACATTAAGCAAGTTCTCTCTATTTGGGGAGGATTTTGGAGGGGCTTTTAATAGAGGCTTTTAGTTCGTGCTTTTTTCTTTAGGATGCCTAACCGGAAACTCAATAACCTCTAAGTTATCAATCTTTTTACCATCAATAGTAAACCTGAGCATGGTTCTAAATTTATGGAAACCATGTTTGCCAACTGCGCCAGGATTCATGTGGATGAGGTTTAGTTTTTTATCGGGCATCACTTTTAAAATATGCGAATGCCCACAAATAAATAATCTTGGTGGGTTTTGCTTAATAGCTTCACTAACTCGATTATTGTATTTTGGTGGGTAACCACCAATATGCGTGATCCAAACATCCACCTCCTCACACATAAAACGGTTATGCTCTGGAAATTCCAAACGTACTTCGGCATCATCAATATTGCCATAAACACCGCGTAATGGTTTTAAAGCTTTTATAGCATCTGTAATATTTAAGTCGCCAATATCTCCCGCGTGCCAAACTTCATCGGCTTGTTTGACGTATTTTAAAATGTCGTTGTCTATGTAGCTGTGGGTGTCTGAAAGGAGTAGGATTTTGGTCATTAATTTGAAACTGTAATATGTGATGGTAAAGTTATGGATAATTGTTACAAGCTAATAGTTAAGGGTTTATTTTTATTAGTGGCTCATCGTATCATTCAGTTGAATTTATATTATATATTTCTTTTGAATTTAACAGAAAAAATGTCGAATTTCGTTTTTATAGATTATGACGTATTTCAATATTTTCCAATCTGATTGAATTAAGCTTTTTCAATTAAAAATCAACAAAGCGGATTTTTATCAAATAAAGCCAAAGACTAAAAAAGAAAATGACTATAACAGAGTATGTAGATATAGTAAGTAAAAGATTTCAATCTGGAATTTCAAGAGAGCATTCTTATAGAGGCGATTTAGAAACACTTATTAGAAGTTTGGTTCTAGGTATAGACGTTACCAACGAACCTGCAAATGTTACCGACTGCGGAAATCCAGATTATGTTATCACAAAAGGAAAAATTCCAATAGGCTATATTGAAGCAAAAGACATTGGGAAAGATTTAAACGGTAAAAATTTTAAAGAACAATTTGGGCGATATAAAAAAGCACTTGATAACTTAATCATTACAGATTATGTTTGGTTTCAATTCTTCCAAAATGGCGTGTTGGTACACGAAATAAAAATTGCAGATACAGAAAACAATGCGGTAAAACCATTACCCGAAAATTTTTCAAAATTTGAAAACTTAATAAAAGACTTTTGTACACACGTAGGGCAAACCATTAAATCGTCAAAAAAATTGGCAGAAATGATGGCAGGAAAAGCGCGTTTGTTACAAGATATTTTAGAACGTGCCATAACTTCAGATGAAGAAACACAGGAAAACACCTCATTAAAAGGGCAGTTTGATACGTTTAAGCAAATACTAATTCATGATTTAGAGCCTAAAGGTTTTGCAGATATTTATGCACAAACCTTGGCTTATGGTATGTTTGCAGCACGATTGCACGACCCAACATTAAACGATTTTAGCAGGCAGGAAGCTGCAGAACTCATCCCGAAATCTAATCCGTTTTTAAGAAAATTGTTTGGCTATATCGCAGGACCAGATATAGACGAGCGTATTGTTACCGTAGTAGATAACCTTGCAGAAGTGTTTAGAGCTACAAACGTTGAGCAGTTATTGCAAAATTTTGGTAAAAGCACAGGAACCCAAGACCCTATAATTCATTTCTACGAAACATTTTTAGCGGAATACGATCCAAAATTACGAAAAGCAAGAGGGGTTTGGTACACGCCAGAACCCGTGGTTAATTTTATAGTTAGAGCAGTAGACGATATTTTAAAAACCGAGTTTAATTTACCACAAGGTTTAGCAGATACCAGTAAAACAAAAATTAAAATAAATACCGATGTTGCAGATAAACGTTCTGCAACAGGTTATAAACAAATAGAAAAAGAAGTACACAAAGTACAAATACTAGACCCAGCAACAGGGACAGGCACATTTTTAGCAGAAGTTGTAAAGTTTATTCACAACAAAAATTTTAAAACCATGCAAGGCGCTTGGAGCGGTTATGTTGAAGAACATTTAATACCCAGGTTAAATGGTTTTGAGTTGCTCATGGCATCTTACGCTATGGCGCATTTAAAATTAGATATGTTGCTAACCGAAACGGGCTACAAACCGTCATTGCGAGGCACGAAGCAATCTGCTCAAAGATTAAACATTTACCTCACAAACTCACTTGAAGAACACCACAAAGACACAGGTACCTTATTTTCTAATTGGTTAAGTAGTGAGGCTAATGAAGCCAACCACATAAAACGCGATACGCCAGTTATGTGTGTTATTGGTAATCCGCCTTATAGTGGAGTTTCAGCAAATAATGGTATTTGGATAACAAATTTAATTAGTAAATATAAAACCGAACCAGATGGCAGTAAATTAAAAGAGCAAAATTCAAAATATTTAAATGATGATTATGTCAAATTTATAAGATATTCAGAGGTTTTAATTAATAAAAATGGCGAAGGAGTTTTGGCTTTTATAAGTAATAACGGATACATTGATAATCCAACTTTTAGAGGAATGAGAGCAGCAATAGCTAAATCTTTTACTGATATTTATATAATAGATTTGCACGGAAGTACTAAAAAGAAAGAAGTTGCTCTTGACGGAAGTCCTGATCAAAATGTTTTTGATATTATGCAAGGAGTAGCAATAATAGTTGCAATTAAAAAGAAAGAAGATAAAAATGATGCTACAATACATCATTATGACTGCTATGGTAAAAGAGATTTTAAATATAACTTTCTGATTAAAAACAATTTAGGTTCTATAAATTTTGATGAATTTAAACCAAGTTTACCATTTTACAACTTTTATAGTGTCGATAATCAATTACAAGACCGATACTACAAACTAATAAGTTTGAATAAATTATTTATAAATAATTCTGTAGGTATAAAAACCTCAAGAGATAATTTATTAATCGCAAAAAGTAATTCGGTTTTAAAAGAAAACCTAAAATACTTTTTTGAGAATCAACCAAAAGATATTGAACAAAAATTCAGTATTAAGTTTAATTCAAAGTGGAATCATCAAAAACTTATAGATTCGTTAAAATATGAAGTTGTATTAAAAGATATAAAAGGGATAACATATAGACCATTTGATAATAAGTTTGTTTGTTACAATAGTGATTTAGTTGACAGAGATAGAAATAAAGTAATGAGAAACCTTCAATTTAAAAATCATTCCTTAATTGTGGGTAGACAAGGTCAAGCTGTAGCAGGGGATTCTTGGAATTTAATTTTTATGTCAAAAACTATAAGTGATATGAATGTGTTTGCACGTGGTGGTGGAATGGCTTTTCCGCTTTATATATACCCGAACAGTGAAGATGGTATATTTTCAGAAGAAAAACGCAAACCAAACCTAAACCAAGACATCGTAGACCAAATTGCTAAAAAAATGGGGTTAACCTTTGTTGCAGAAAAGGACGAAATCCCTAAAACAGTTCCAGACAACAAGTGCTTTTTCCCCATAGATATTTTAGATTATATCTACGCCGTATTACATAGCCCAACATACAGAGAAAAATACAAAGAGTTTTTAAAAATAGATTTTCCGAGAGTGCCTTATCCTAAAAATGAACACATATTTAAACAATTAGTATATTTAGGTAGCCAGTTAAGACTAACACATTTACTTGAACCCATGTATGTAGAAGATGATTTTATTAGGTATCCAAATCATGGCGACGATATAGTTTCTAAGAAATTTGGTTCTAAAAGTTGGGAGTTATTTGACGAGAAAAACCAAATAGGGCGTGTTTGGATAAACGATGATCAATACTTTAATAACGTATCTAAAACGGCGTGGGAGTTTTACATTGGTGGCTACCAACCGGCACAAAAATGGCTGAAAGACCGAAAGGAAAGGGAATTGAAATTTGAGGATATTATGCATTATCAGAAAATTATTGTTGCACTGCGTGAAACAGACAACCTAATGAAAGCTATTGATAAGATAGATATTGAGTAAAACACCTCCCTCAATTCCTCCTTTTTAGGAAGGAAGCGTTTCTTCTTCAATTTTAATCTATTTTCATAAAACACAACAGTTTCCCCTCTAAAAAGAGGGGGATAAGGGGTGTGTTATTTTTAAAACGAACTTAGACATAAACGCCTTAAACTTAGTTTTAAAATTTGCTTTAGCTGATAGGTGCGTTAGGGATTGAAGTGAAAAGCCCACAGCTTTTGCGCCCAAGCGCAAACGCGAGGACTTGCAGCGGAAAGCCCGACCCTTGTGGTAACGCCCAACTTCTCGATACAATTCCGATTAAAAAATCGAAATCACTTGAAGTGATACAAAATCTTTTAATATATAATTAATAGGCCATGCTTTATAGGAAGCGCAAAACTAGCTATCTTTGTGGTTTTAAAAATACATAGGCATTGCGATATTTTATTGAACTTTCTTATAATGGCAGCGGGTATCATGGTTGGCAGAACCAACCGAATGCGATATCTGTTCAGGAGGTTGTCGAGAACGCCTTATCGACCTTGCTTAATGAAACGGTTTTGGTAATGGGAGCCGGACGTACCGATGCTGGGGTACATGCCTCACAGATGTTTGCGCATTTTGATACGGAGGTTGTTTTTAAGACGCCCGAATTGGTTTTTAAATTGAATTCGTTTTTACCAAATGATGTTGCTATTGCTGATGTGTTTAAGGTTAAACCTGAAATGCATGCGCGTTTTTACGCCTTGAGCAGAACGTATTTGTATCGTGTTTCTGTTGTTAAAAATGTGTTTACTTCGGATGCTAGTTATTATGTAAAACAGACTTTAAATATTGATAAAATGAATGCAGCATCAAAAATCCTATTGGCGTATAAAGATTTTCAATGTTTTTCCAAAAGCAAAACGGATGTAAAAACATACCATTGTGATATTATGCAAGCGGTATGGTTGGTTAAGGATAATGAGCTTCATTTTGTGATTAAAGCAAATCGGTTTTTACGAAATATGGTGCGTGCTATTGTAGGCACCTTAATTAGCATTGGGTTGGGTAAAATGGAAGTAGAAACATTGCATACCATAATACAATCTAAGAACAGGAGTGAAGCTGGGTTTTCGGTTCCTGCGCAAGGTTTGTATTTAACGCATATTGAATATCCTGAAGGTATAAAGGATAACAAGTATGATTTAAAATAGCCTAAGAATAATTTGAATTATTTTGTGCTTAGATGAGAAATAAAATTTAACCATAGCCATAATTAAGGTTTTATTTTATGACGAAATATAAGTGCAAAACAAATATATTTTATAGTTTATTTTAAATGATAATTAGTAAGGATAAATGAGTAAGAAGAAAGAAAAGCTATTTGATTTTAAACTTTTTAAGCGCTTGTTTGAATACATAAAGCCTTATAAAGCGATTTTTTTTGGGTTGATTCTATTGGTGGTTCTGTTGGCTGTTTTTAGTGCCGCAACGCCTTACATCACAAAATACGCTATTGATCATAGTATTACAAACAAGATTGAGAAAGACTTTTTGTTCTATATTTTGTTGATGCTCGGGGTTTTGATTTTTCAAACCGTTTTTCAATTGCTATTTATTTTTTATGCGGCTTGGTTGGGGCAGAACTTGGTTCAAGATGTACGCGTAAAATTATTTGACCATTTGCTTCGTTTTAAAATGAAGTATTATGATAATTCATCGGTGGGCTTATTAATCACAAGAGCCGTGACGGATATGGAGCGTATCGCAGATATATTTGGACAAGGGCTTTTTATGATTTTTAAGGATTTATTGGCCATGACCGTAGTTTTTGGAGTTATGGTGTATCTTAATTTAAAGTTGAGTCTTATCGTTCTGATTATGTTGCCTGTACTATTATATGCCACACGTATTTTTCAAAAGTATATGAAAAAAGCTTTTGAGGAAGTGCGAACCGAAGTATCCAACTTAAACTCTTTTGTTCAAGAGCGCTTAACGGGAATGAAAATTTTACAGTTATTTACAAGAGAGGCTATAGAATACAAAAATTTTAAAACGATTAACGAACGCCATAAAAAAGGTTGGATTAAAACCGTTTGGTACAACTCGATATTTTTCCCTTTACCAGATTTGGTATCTTCCATTTGTATTGGCTTGGTAACGTGGTATGGCGGTTTAAATATTGTTTTAAAAAACAGTGCTGTAACACAAGGGGATTTAATTGCTTTTGTCATGTTTATGCCTATGTTATTTAGACCCCTACGCCAAATAGCTGATAAATTTAATACATTACAGATGGGCATGGTAGCGGCTACCCGAGTTTTTAGAATTATTGATACCACGTCTCAAATTGATGATTTAGGTACACATGTTGCTGAATCTTTTAAAGGCGATATAAAATTTGATAATGTGCATTTTAGTTATGTGGAAGATGAAGCGGTGCTAAAAGGTATCTCCTTTGATGTAAAAGCAGGCGAAACCATTGCTATTGTTGGTGCTACTGGCGCCGGAAAATCGACTATTATTAATTTATTGAATCGTTTTTATGAAATTGGAGATGGTGTGATTTCGGTTGATGGGATCAATATTAAAAACGTGACCCTATCCTCATTAAGAACTCAAATTGCGGTGGTATTACAAGATGTGTTTCTATTTGCGGATACCATAATGAATAATATTACATTAAATCATCCCGAAATTACTGAGGATCAAGTTATTCAATCTGCTAAGGCTATCGGGATTCATGAGTTTATTATGACTTTGCCTAATGGTTACCGTTATAATGTCAAGGAACGTGGTGTGATGCTCTCTTCTGGGCAACGTCAGTTAATTTCGTTTTTACGTGCTTATGCAACAAACCCTAGTATTTTGGTGCTGGATGAAGCCACATCTTCCGTAGATTCGTATTCTGAGCAACTGATCCAAAATGCGACCGATAAAATTACAAAGGGTAGAACTTCAATAGTCATTGCGCATCGTTTAGCGACCATTAAAAAAGCAGATAAGATTATTGTTATGGATGCTGGTAATATTGTGGAGCAAGGGACACACGATGAACTTCTTAAAAAGGAAAATGGGTATTATAGGAATTTGTACGAGGTTCAGTTTTTGCAGGAGGATGTGGCTTAGGAATATTAAAATACATCAAAATACATGTCTATACTAATTTGTTTTTTTAATGAAGCGCATTTAAATACATTTTTTAAAGACTAAGGGCAGAAAAAGAAAAATGACAACGCTCACTACTTCAAATTTAATGCATAGGTAAAACAATGAAATACAGGCAATTTTATTTTGGCGGAGCAAAATCCTGAATAGAAATTTCTCCTGTAAAAAATAAGAATACAAAAGTGAGAACGGTAACACCGAAGTATCCAATCAGAAATATTATCAGAAACATTGGAATTTTCCAAAATAATGATTTTATATTATTTTTTGAGATTTTGTAAGCAATATATAGACAATAGAGTAACATAATTGTAGAGTACAATAATGCGGTATCAAAATAAAATTGAGGACTTATAAATAATGTTGGTATGGTATATATAGAACCAACAATACTAAAAGTGGTCAAGGTATATATGGCAATAACCGTATGTTCTGCAAAATTATACTGTTTTCTATTGAAAATTAAATAATTGGCAAACGCTAAAACTGGCATATAAAGTAAAAAAAGCAATGAACTATATTCAAGGGTGGCAGACATAATTTTTTCTGCTCCTGTCCCGCCAGAACTCGTTTGGAGATAGCCCAAAGTAGAAAAATCTATAGTTTTCCAAGCTATTTTTTTTGTTAGAAAGATGACAAATCCAGAAAGTGTTAACGAAATGGCCAACATACTCACAGGGTTTAAATATTTTTTTCGAACACCAGAGATATAGGCGTCGCAAACCTTTTCAGGTTTGATGAGCATGTGCGAGACTGTTTTTAAAAACGTATTATCCAGATTAAAATAACGCTCTAAAAAATCATACGTTAAACTTCTATTGGTCAATCTATTTCTAATCACTTTAGAGCCACAATCTGGGCAATAACTAAAATCAGTTCTAAGCGTATTTTTACAATTCCTACAGATCATTAAGCTAAATCATTCTTAATCAATGCATTGAGTTCATTCGTGCCTTCATAAGCAACAAATTCGCCATCTTTAAAATAGGATATATGGCCAGTTTCCTCACTTACGGCAATGGCCAGGGCATCTGTTTTCTCGGTAACACCAATGGCTGCTCTATGACGCAAACCAAAACGCTGCGGGATATTCTTTTCATTATTTACAGGAAGAATAACACGTGTAGCTTTTACTATATTATTTCCAATCACTATAGCGCCATCATGTAAAGGACTATTTTTAAAAAAAATACTTTCAATAATAGGTTGTGTCACTTTAATATTCATTTCATCTCCAGATTGTGATAAGAAATCCAGATTGTTGTTACGCTCAAAAACGATAAGTGCTCCCGTTTTGGACATAGACATTTTGTTACATGCAGAAATAACAGCATCCACATCAGTCTCATCATTAGTTTCTGTTTTTAAAAAATTAATTTGTTGTAAAAATTTACGACGCCTTCCAAAGTTTGTAGAGCCAACCATTAATAAAAATTTCCTGATTTCTGGTTGAAAAACAACAATAAGCGCGATAATACCTACTTTCATGAAACCACCAAAAATACCTGTTAGCAATTCCATATTTAGGAAATCGGTTAATCTCCAGGCGCCATAAATGATGATGATGCCAATAAAAATATTAATGGCTACTGTGCCTTTAATCAATCGGTAAGCATAGTAAAGCAGAAGTGCTACTAAAATGACATCAATAATATCTACAACGGTAAATTTTAAAAGGTCTTTAAAAATATCCAATACTCATCGGGTTTTGGGTAAATTTAAGAAAATAAGGTTAATTATATATGAATTTGTCATCTATTACTTCCGCGTGTTTTAAATCAGTATTTTTATAATAGACTTGAATTCAATATCGTTTTAAAATGAAAGGGCTTCATTAAAATTCAATAAAACCAATTCTTTACTTTTGTCTTTTTTTTCAATAATAGTTTAAACTGTCTTTCGTCGTTCATATTATGAGTGTTTTTAAATTTGTGCTGGCAATAGTAATTGTGTTTTTTTTAAAAACCTACAGCTGTTTAATAACTTTAATCTTCAAAATTTGATGGTTTTTTATCAGCGTAATTTTCTAAGGGTTCGTAATGTAAATGACGCTTGTAAAGCTAATAAAACCAAAATAATTATTACTTGTATCATGATAAATAATATAATTTTTAATACTTTTTTTATGCTTTGAGCTTACCCTTTTATCTTGTAGATATTTAATATGCGGAATGTTTTTTTAAGTATAAGTTGTTTGTTAACATCAATCAACCAATTTGTGGTTCCAATCAAATTTTTTTTTCGTTCAGTTTAACACTATTAGTTTTAGTTCGTAATTAAATAAATAGGCTTGAGAAACATATTGTAGTTCTGGAATTACAGCATGATTCATTACCAGTAATTGAAGTCCTCTTTAATTTTTGCATTAAAGCAGTAAAAGTATAGTGATTAGTACAATATAATATCTCATTCTATATTAATTAGTTAACGACTTAACTAAAGTAATACACTCCATAGCTTCCTTAACATCATGAACTCTTAGAATGGAAGCGCCTTTTTGTAATGCTATAGTATTTAAAACCGATGTTCCATTTAGAGCGTCTTTAGCAGACGTTTCTAAAGTTTTATAAATCATTGATTTTCTGGAAATACCAACAAGAAAGGGTTTGTCAAGTATTTCAAAAAGTTCTAATTTATTAAGTAATTCAAAATTCTGATTTAATTTTTTTGCAAAGCCAAAACCGGGATCAACGATTATATCTATGATGCCTAAGGCTCTTGCGGCAGCTATTCTTTCAGAAAAATAAAATAATATGTTTTTTACCAAATTTTCATAATCTGTATGCTGCTGCATGGTTTGAGGGGTTCCTCGCATATGCATCATAATATATGGCACATGCAATTCTGCAATGGTTTGTAGCATATTTTTATCTACTTTACCGGCAGAAATATCGTTTATCATACAAGCACCAGCTTTGATACACTGTTTTGCAACCTCACTTCTAAATGTATCAATGGAAATTAAGGTTTCAGGAAACGATTTTAAAACCAAGTTTACTATAGGGAGTATGCGTTTTAATTCATTAATTTCACTTACATGATCTGCATTAGGTCTAGAACTATATGCTCCAACATCAATAAAAGTTGCCCCATCGGAAAGCATTTTTTCAACTTGATTCAAAATTTTAGAATCATCTTTGTACATACCACCATCATAGAAAGAGTCTGGTGTAACATTTAAAATCCCCATAACTTTTGGACTTGTGAGGTCAATGAGTTGTCCTTTACAATTAATTGTCATTTACATAGTTTTGTAAGGTGTTGGTGTATAGTTTGAAACTTTAAACCATAAACCTTGAAGTTTTTAATAATTTATGCGAAATTTACGCAAAATACATACTGAATTCATCTTGATTTTTTATTTTTAACCGAAAATGAAATAATTTTTTTACGATGAGACACTTTTAAAAAAAAAACATTGTAAAGCTACGTGTAAAAACGTAAAATATAGTTATGGCTTTTGGTCATTTTTAGCAAATAAAAAAAACAAAATGAGTTCAACAGATGCAAGATACTTCAAAACAATATGATGCAGTAATAGATGTCTGCAAAAGTTTATTTATAAAAAAAATGGGTGATTATGGAAGTGCCTGGAGAATCTTAAGATTACCATCGCTTACCGATCAGATTTTTATAAAAGCACAGCGTATTAGGGGTTTGCAACAAAATGATGTGCATAAAGTTGATGAGGGTCAAGAAAGTGAGTTTATAGGCATTATAAATTACTGTATCATGGCACTTATTCAACTTGAACAAGGCGTGGTAGAGCAACCGGACATGTCAACTGATGATGCTACAAAATTATACGAAGATAAAGTAAGGGTTACTAAGCAGTTAATGGAAGACAAAAACCATGATTATGGTGAGGCTTGGCGGGATATGAGAATAAGTAGTTTAACCGACTTGATTTTACAAAAATTGTTACGTGTTAAACAAATTGAAGATAATAAAGGAAAAACATTAGTAAGTGAAGGAATTGATGCAAATTATCAGGATATGATTAATTACGCCATTTTTGCAATGATTCATTTGAATGATAAATAATTTATTTTAATAAAATCTGTTCGGCGTTTTTTTCCAGCGGAAACTGTTAATCAATATTTTTGAGGATAATGAAATGCATTTTAAACAATTTATAAAAGATTTATTTTTTTTTTAAAAACTGGAATTTTATTTTAAAGTATGAAAGCAATAGTAAACATATCAAGAATTTTAGTTGGTGTATTATTCATCTTCTCAGGTTTTATAAAACTAAACGACCCACTTGGGTTTTCATATAAATTACAGGAATATTTTAGTCCAGATGTTTTGAATATTCCTTTTTTGGAACCTTATGCGCTGTTAATTTCTGTTTTTGTAGTCGTTTTTGAAGTTGTTTTAGGAGTGTTTCTACTCATAGGGTACAAACCAAAATTTACAATGTGGAGTTTATTATTAATGATTGTATTCTTTACGTTCTTAACTTTTTACGCAGCGTATTTTGAAAAAGTTAAAGACTGCGGTTGTTTCGGCGATTTTTTAAAGCTAAAGCCATGGGAGTCTTTTGGTAAAGATGTAGTGCTTTTATTTTTTATTATTATTTTATTCAGTGGTATTAAATATATTAAACCTTTATTTTTAAAATTCCCTACAACCATTTTCGCATTGCTTGGCTTTATATTTAGTTTATGGTTTGGCTACCATGTGTTAATGCATTTACCAGTAATCGATTTTAGGGCTTATGCAATTGGCAAAAATATTCAGCAAGGTATGTTGGTTCCTGAGGATGCGCCAAAAGCGATTCAAGAATACAGTTGGAAGTTTAATGTAAACGGAACGGATAAAGTATTTAAAACAAATGGTTCGTACCCATCCGTTAAAGGAAATTTTATTAGTGTTGAAACAAAAGTTGTTCAAGAAGGCTATACTCCTCCAATAGTCGATTTTTCAATTGAAAGCGACGATGAAGATTTAACCACACACTTTTTAAAACAAGAAAACCTAATTATAATTGTCTCTTACAGTTTAGAAAGTATTGAACAAGCTGGAGCTTTAAAGCTTAAAGCATTACAGGATAAAGCCAGAAAAAATAATTATCAAATTATAGGTTTAACAGCATCGGGAGAAGAAGCTAAAAACCGTATTAACGAAGCGTACAATATCGATTTTCCATGGTATTTGTGTGATGAAAAAGCTCTTAAAACCGTAGTGCGTGCTAATCCAGGTATTCTAGAGTTGGATAGAGGTTTGGTTCAGCAAAAAGTACATTGGAATGATATTGAGGATTTAATGTTATCAAAGGTTGCAAAAAAAATGGAACCTAAAAAAGCGGAAGATATTATAGCATATTTTGTAAATGGAAACCCTTCAACAAAAGAAAAAGTAGAAGCGATAGATTCAACAAAAATTAAAAGTATAAATGTTATTAAAGACACTATACAACTAGAGGCATTTAATATAGAAAAGGATAAAACTTATACTGGAATAATTCAAGTAAAAACAAAAGAAGAATAATTTCTTATAAGAACCAATCTGAGAAAATCTCTGAAATTCGTACTAAATAATAATTAACAGCCCAACAACTGATACACTACATACTAAATAAAATTATATACGCATTACTCACATTATTCGGAGTTGTTACTGTTATATTTTTTTTATTTAGTGTATTACCTGGAGACCCTGCTCAAATGATGATGGGGCAAAATGAGGATAGTGAACAATTAGCCATCGTAAAGAAAAAATATGGTTTCGATAAGCCCATAAGTACACAATATCTATATTATTTAAACGATTTATTACCCATTTCATGTCATTCAAACCATCCAGAAGATTACACGTTCTTAAGCGCTGGTAAGTACAAAGCAAAAACTTTATTTTCATTAGGAAATACAACAACCGTATTAAAATTACCATACTTAAGAGAGTCTTTTGCAAAACAAGGTAAAAGAGTTAGTCAAGTACTTTCAGAAACACTCCCAAACACATTTTTTCTAGCAGTTTCAGCCATTACAATTGCTATTGTTCTAGGAATATTATTGGGTATTATTTCAGCATTGTATAAAGATAGGTGGTTGGATAAAACCATTCAAATTTTTAGCACCTTCGGCATGAGTATACCATCATTTTTTAGTGCCATTTTATTCGCATGGTTTTTTGGCTATGTGTTACACGACTACACCAATCTAGAAATGACAGGAAGTTTATACGAGCTTGACGATTTCGGAGAAGCCGTTCATATTAAATGGAAAAACTTAATTTTACCAGCAGTGGTTTTGGGTATTCGTCCGTTGGCAGTTGTAGTTCAACTTATGCGAAACTCGTTACTAGAAGTCTTTAACCAAGATTATATCCGCACGGCTAGGGCAAAAGGGCTTAGCGAATTTCAAATCATAAAAAAACACGCTGTAAAAAATGCACTAAACCCTGTTATTACAGCAATTTCAGGTTGGTTTGCTTCTATGCTTGCAGGTGCCGTTTTTGTAGAATATATTTTTGGTTGGAACGGATTGGGAAAAGAAATAGTAAACGCCTTAAACACGCTCGATTTACCAGTTATTATGGGTGCCGTTTTAATAATAGCAACCTTGTTTGTAATTATAAATATCGTTGTCGACTTAATTTATGTATGGTTAGACCCCAAAGTAAAATTAGAATAAGTTTTTATTTTGCAAATAGGTGTAAATCTCTCAAATTAAAACTAGTATATGAAAAAAATAAAGTACATAATAATCTTGTTTTTAACGTTATTAAACTGCACTTCGCAACAACCAAAGCAGTTTACAGAAGCTGCATTAAATAATACTTTTATACATTTAGATGGTAATTCAATAACCTTTAAAGATATATTAAGGAACCATCAAGGTCAAACTATCGTAGTTGATATTTGGGCCTCATGGTGTAGCGATTGTATAAAAGGCATGCCAAAAGTAAAGGCATTACAAAAGCAATTCCCAAATGTAGCCTATGTGTTTTTATCTTTAGATAGAGGAGAAAAGGCTTGGAAACGAGGTATAAAAAAATATAACGTTAATGGTAACCATTACTATTTTCCGAATGGAAAAGACTGTAATTTTGCAGATTTTGTAAATATTAGTTGGATTCCTAGATATATGGTAGTCAATAAAGCTGGCGAAATCGTTGTATTTGATGTTATTGAAGCTGATGATGAAAAACTGATAGAAGCTATTAAAAAATAACTATTTTTGTTGTAATAAAGCAAAATAATTAACTGAATATAAAAAACACTCCTTCTTTAAAAAGAAGGATTTCAAACCATTATGAGAAAAAACATCGTAGCAGGAAACTGGAAAATGAATAACGATTTAGCGCAAACCGAAACGCTAATTTCAGAGCTAAAAAATCAAATCAAAACAACCAATGCCGAGGTTATGATTGCGCCCGCATCAACAAACTTATGGCAAGCCTACCAAACACTTAGAACAAATAGTGTTATTGAGGTTATTGCACAAAACATGCACTTTGCGGAAAAAGGTGCATATACAGGCGAGGTTAGCGCAAGCATGTTAAAAAGCATAGGTATAAATACCGTTATTTTAGGTCATAGTGAGCGCCGTGAGTATTTCAAGGAAACGGATGACATATTAGCTAAAAAAGTAGATGCCGCACTTGCAAAAGGTATGCGTGTTATATTTTGTTTTGGTGAGGAATTGGCCGACAGAAAAGCGGGAAAAGAAGAAACCATAGTTGCTAACCAAATTAAAAATGCATTATTTCACTTGGGTGCCGCAGCATTCCAAAATATTGTATTGGCTTACGAGCCTGTTTGGGCTATTGGTACAGGCGAAACCGCAAGCCCAGAACAAGCCCAGGACATGCATGCATTTATCAGAAAAACATTGGCAGACAAATATGGTGATGCTGTTGCAGAGGAAATGTCAATTCTCTACGGCGGCAGCGTAAAACCTGCCAATGCCGAGGAGATTTTTTCTAAACCCGATGTAGATGGCGGTTTAATTGGCGGTGCAGCACTCAATGCAGATGATTTTTTTGCAATAGTAAACGCATTTTAATAAAAATAATTCATTTCCTGGTAAAGGAATATTTATAATAATTTGGGCGTTCCCCGAAAAGGGTCGGGCTTTCCGTTACAAGTCCGCGCTCCTAAAAAGTCGCTGTGGGCTTTTCACTGCAATCCCTAACGCAGGCATACTCATAAAATACAGTTATAAAAAGACCTATTACGTTTTAATTTAATAGGTCTTTTATTATTATAAAAAATGATATACTATAATTTTCTCTAAGGGTATTCCCTTATTTTTAAAAACTAGGGAATACCCTTAACTAATTGGTTTTAATCCTATGTAGCTTGCAATAAGTTAATATTAATTAAAATCAACTTCTATGTATTCTTCAAAATTACTATTATTTACATTTTTTTTAAGTATATCTTTCAGTTATGCCCAAGCACCAGCAAACAACATCTGTACAAATGCAGAACCCATTACCGTATCGGCATCAGAGCCGCAAACCCTTGAGGCAGATTTTACAGAGGCCACAGTAAGTGTAAATGCCTCCTGTGATACATTCTCATTTGTTAATAAAGATGTATGGTATCAATTTGTTATGCCCATTGATGGTGCTTTTTATATTGATGGAGCAAATTCCTTTGAAAATTTTTCGCTTTACAACACGTGTGGCGGCGAAGAAATAGCATGCAATATAGGAGGTGCCGTTTTTGGAAATTTAGTGAATGGCAACAGCTATCTGTTAAGAATTTCATACCGATTTTCAGGTACACGAAATTTTACTTTTCAAGCTTTTTCGCAAGCTTTAAATGATGATTGCGAAAATAAAGAAACTATAACATTAAGCGCAACAACGTTTACAGATGTTAGTGTAGATTCTAGAACGGCATCAAAAAGTGTTACTTCAAGTTGTGAAAGTTCAACGCGCAGTTATACAGACCTTTGGTACGATTTTGTAATGCCAGTAGCTGGGAATTTGACTATAACTCCAACTAAATCTTCACAAATATATTCACTTTATGATGCCTGTTCAGGTACAGAGTTGCAGTGCCTTCCTAGTAGTCGTAATAATACTCTATTTTTTCTTGATTTAAGTTTGGACGCCACCTACATATTAAGAGTTGCAAATGATGTCCAATCTGCCGGAATTATCGATTTTAAAATGCAGCCTTTAGCCAATGCAAGTAATAACGATTGTACCAACGCAGAAACCATTACAATACCAACAACAGAAGCATTAACCATAAATGCAGATTTTACCAATACAAACGAAAGTTTAGATGCATCCTGTAATACAGCATCATTTAATAATTATGATTTATGGTATCAATTTGTAATGCCTATAGATGGTAACGTATTTATTGATGGGCGTTCTTCATTAAGTTCATTTACCCTTTACAATACCTGCGGTGGTGCAGAAATAGCATGTACTCAAAGTGATGCATCTTTTAAGAATTTAATAAATGGCAATACGTATATTTTAAGAGTTTCATATCGAAATAATAGCGAGCAACCCTTTACCATTCAAGCTATTGTGCCAGCTGCAAATGATGAATGTGATAACAGAGAAAACTTGGTGTTAAGTACAACTACCGCTGTACAACCTAAGCCAGATAGTAAAATGGCATCACTTAGTGTAGATGCAACTTGCGATTCCTCTCCAACTTTTGAGTACACAGACCTTTGGTACGAATTTGTAATGCCCGTAAATGGTAATTTGAATATCACATCTACTACATCTAGACAAACATTCTCACTTTATGATGGCTGCTCGGGCGCAGAGTTGCAGTGTTTTAATGGCAGTAACTTGGTATTATTTAAAAATTTGAGTATAAATACTAGCTATGTATTAAGAGTTGCTCAGTTTGTGGATAACGCCGGTATCATGGATTTCGAAATTCAGCCTTTAGCATTTTCAACAAATGATGAATGCAGCGGCTCAGAAACCTTGATTATCGAAACAGAAAACGCAATTACCTATAATGTAGATTTACTTTCAGCAACTGAAAGTGTAGAGGAGCCTTGCCGTTCAACAGGAGCTAGAACAAGCTATGATTTGTGGTATAATTTTACTATGCCTGTAACAGGAAGTATAAAAATTGATGATATCGGTAACGGGGATGTTGTTACCGCTTATGATGCTTGTGGCGGGTCAGTATTGTCATGCCAAAGCGGAGTGCAATTTATTACTGGATTAATTGCTGGTCAAAATTATATATTAAGAATAGCAAGTATTGTGCAGAGTAATAAAGCACTGAAATTTCAAGCCTTTGCCGCAGCAGCTAACGATGCTTGTGATAATAGTGAAACTATAACAGTAACTACAAACAATGCATTGTCTTACGAGGTAGATACACGCTTTGCTTCAGAGTCCTTAAAAGCATCTTGTGAGAGTACGTCAAGTAATCAATTAGATTTATGGTATGATTTTGAAATGCCAGTTACAGGTAATATTCAAATTTCTGGAGTCAATGCTTTTCTAACAATGAGTTTGTTTGATGCCTGTTCTGGCAAAGAGTTGGGTTGCTTTAGTAGAAATGGAACATTCACTAATTTAGGGCTTAATGGTAATTATAAACTTAAAATTTCACAAACAGCTCGGTATGCAAATATCATTAATTTTAATATACAAGCCTTTGAGAATTTGTTTAATGATGAGTGTTCTACACCTCAAGATATTACAATTCCAGTAAGCGGTTTTGCAACATTTTCAACAAATAATGCCGCAGCTACAAGTAGTGAAACTACAACCTGTGAAAGATCTGGTACAATTAACGATGTTTGGTACCGTTTTACCATGCCAAACGATGCAGATATTGAAATTGATAATTTAACCTCAACCATTACTGGTTATTTCGCTTTGTATGATGCCTGCGGAACTACCGAGTTACAATGCTTTATTAATGATGGCTTATTTACCGGCTTAACACCAGGCAATGAATATTTGTTAAAGGTTGGTAGTCTTTCATCACAATCGGGTGTGTTGAGTTTCAATATTTCAACTAAAATAATGTCATTAAGCATTGAAAAATTGGCTTATGAAAATTTATTGCTATATCCAAACCCAGCAAGCGATGTACTGCGTATTGAAGGTGCAGAAAAAATGAATCTAGAAACACTTTCTATTTTGGATTTGAACGGAAGATTAGTTAAAACAGTTCCACTTCAGGGGAGCCTCAAAACTATTGATATTTCAAATGTCATGCCTTCCGTTTATATTATACTTATTGAATTGGATAATAAACGTTTGATTAGACGTTTTGTAAAACAGTAGGAGCGTAGCCAAATAATTAGTAAACTATTTGATAATAATAGTGTTGGCATGATTAAAATAGGTGTTGAAAAGTAGTTGCTTTAGTTTTTAGGATTATCTTTGGGCTTCTAAAAAAAAATCATGTCAAACACTATATATATTGGGTATTATTTTACAGTAAAACCACTTCAACCAGCAGTGGAGATTTTAATAGCAGAACTGGGTTATACAGGTTTTGAAAGTTTTGTGGAAAATGAAGATGGTGTTACGGCATATATTCAAAAAGAAGAATGGAACGAAAATATATTAGAAGATATCCATATTTTAAATTCCGATGAATTTCAAATCTCTTATACATTTGAAGCTATTAAGCAAACCAATTGGAACGAAGAATGGGAAAAAAACTTTAACCCTATAGTAGTTGATGATATTTGTGCGGTTCGTGCACCATTCCATGATAAATTCGATACTGAATTCGATATAATCATCGAACCAAAAATGAGTTTCGGTACCGGACATCATGAAACCACACATATGATGATTCAACACATTCTAAAAACCGATTTTAAAAATAAATCGGTTTTAGATATGGGTTGTGGTACGGGCGTTCTTGCCATTCTTACAGAATTAAAAGGGGCAAAACCAATAGATGCCATAGATTTTGATAATTGGTGTTATTTAAATAGTTTAGAAAATGTAGCACGCAATAATTGTGATCACATTACAGTTATTGAAGGCGATGCGTCTATTTTAAATAATAAATACGACATCATTATAGCTAATATAAATCGTAATATTTTATTGCAGGATATGGCAATCTATGCGTCTTGTTTAAACAAAGACGGTCTTTTGTTTTTAAGCGGATTTTATAATGATGATAGCCACTTAATTAAAGCTGAATGCGAAAAATATATGTTAAAATTTGAAGAAAAACTAGAACGAAACAATTGGGTATCATTAAAATTTTTTAAATTAGTAGTATAATTAATCCCCAAAGATTATTTTTATTATGAGTACAAAAGAAAAAACATCAGAAGCATTATTACTTGAAGAAGCCGTACAAACTCAAAACGAAATTGTATTGTTTAATGATGATGTAAATACATTTGATCACGTTATAGAAACGCTTGTTTACGCCTGCGATCATTCAGCAGAACAGGCAGAACAATGTGCCATACTTGTGCATTACAAAGGAAAATGCACCGTAAAAACAGGTGCTTATAAAGATTTGAAACCGCGCTGTTCTATGCTTTTGGAAGCTGGATTAAGTGCTGAGATTATTTAGTTTATAAAAACAATCTGTTTTTGTGAATAAGAAAAACTTTTAAATTTTATCGGTGGTTTGGGCTTTAAACTATTTTTTTAGTAATTCATCTTTTTTATTTTTCTCAGTAAGTAAATTTTGCTTTTTTTGCATAAGGTTTCCTGTATTATTTTAGAAAATTTAATCTAAAAGGTTTCTTTTAAGATTTCATCAATTATTAGCATTTTAAATTTTTTTACTGTCATGGAGAATGGTTATATCATTTTAGGGCTTATTGGGCTTTTATTTTTAAGTATGTACGGTTTTTCGTATATTTCTGTTGCCAAAGAGAAAATGAAACAAAAAAAAGCTCAACAAAAAGAATTAGAGAAAGCAGAGTTGAGACGCCAAGCTCGCATAAAGCATCAAGAATTAATTAGCGAAAAAGTTAGAAAATTTAACGAAAGAAAAGAAGAAATACAGAATGAATTAATGTTATTAAAAAAAATGAAAGAGAAGCAAAAAGTAAGTTGAATTCTGCTTCACTTTCCTAAAAGAGCTCTAGCAATGTATTTGTTAGAGCTCTTTTTTTATTTTAAGAATTCGTTTGTACCAGTCCTGTAAATTTTGATTTTTTAAGGTATTAAACCCTATACCTTGATTAGTATTATTAATACCATCACCTTTTTATATTTAAAAAAAAAATTAGAATATTAAGAATTTTATTTATATTATTTTATCCAAGTTAAATTAAATACTTGTTCTTGTATTAATAAGCAAAGAAATTGTACGCCTTTATTGGGGTTAT
>ENA-ORXR01000597-ORXR01000597.1-marine-metagenome-genome-assembly--contig:-NODE-597-length-47069-cov-10.034772_pt1 | contig 47069 bp, 45 predicted proteins | sample MGYA00237866_ERZ511479 | MGnify/ENA metagenome assembly ERZ511479
GTCATGATCTTCTCTCCTGGTGGTCGGGCTCGTGCCCGATCTCGTTCCGGGGAATCGCGGCATCGCCGTGAAGTGAGGCGACCTTACGATCAGGTGGCGCGCCACGCGAGCGAATCGGCAGAACTTTGTGACGAAGTGCACGCGGCACTTTAGTTCCGGTTCCGGAATCCGCACACGGTCACAGTCCCGGGCGACGTGTACCGCTTGGCGGTCCACGCTGGTCGGATCGGAGGAACAGTCGAAATGTCGCAAACCGACCCGTCTGCGACGCATATTCGTCAAGACAAGTCATCGGCGATCGGTTGTCCACACCTTTTCACTGCTTATCCACAGATTCATCCACCGCTCAAGGTCAGAAACCACACTATCTGGTGTTTCCATCCGTAGCTGACGACTACATCTGGTGGTTACAGCCACGCCTCAGGCTTGCCCACACAAGGCCTGATCGATAGACTCATCGTACTCGCTTGATCCGTGACGCGATCGCTGCCCGGATGGCGAACTACACTACATGTTGTGCTCAGGAATAGCGCACACCACACGATGTGGTGACGACCGACGGATCGGTCATCCAAGCCATTACGCGGCCGTTTGCGCGCCGCCGCCTGCCCACCTGAGGATGACGATTCCGATGAGTTCTGCTGACGTGCTGCCCATCGCGGGCGAGAAACAAGGCCAGACCGATGACGCGGCCAGTGGCCCCGGCGTCAACCCAGTCGACAAGAACGGCAACGCGATCCTTGATGCTCTGGCTACCCTGCCTTTGCAGGAAACCTCACTCGACATCTGGGACCGCAAGTACCGCCTGAAGAGCAAGGACGGCCAGGCCATTGACGGAAGTGTCGACGAGACGCTCGAACGCGTCGCCCGCGCGCTGGCCGATGTCGAAGACAGGGACAAGCGCGAACACTGGCACGAGCGCTTTCTCTGGGCCTTGCGTCAGGGCGCCATTCCGGCAGGCCGCATCACCTCGAACGCAGGTGCCCTTGCGCACAAGCCCGCCACCTCGACGATCAATTGCACCGTGTCGGGCACGATCGTCGATTCGATGGACGACATACTCGGCAAGGTGCATGAAGCGGGGCTCACGCTGAAGGCCGGTTGCGGCATCGGCTACGACTTCTCGACCCTGCGGCCACGCGGTGCCTATGTGTCGGGCGCGGGTGCCTATACCTCCGGCCCGCTCTCGTTCATGGATATCTTCGACAAGATGTGTTTTACGGTCTCCTCGGCCGGCGGTCGGCGCGGTGCGCAGATGGGCACCTTCGACGTGCGCCACCCGGACGTGCTGGAATTCATCAAGGCGAAGCGCGAGGACGGTCGGCTGCGTCAGTTCAATCTCTCGCTCCTGATCACCGAAGATTTCATCCAGGCGGTCAAGGCCGACGAGCCGTGGCAGCTCGCCTTCCCGATCCGCGACAAGGAACTCGAGGAAGGCGGCATCTCTCTCGACGATCCAGACCAGATCGTCTGGCGCGACTGGCCGAGCCATGTCAATGTCGTCGTCAATGATGAAGGCCTGGTTGCCTGCCGCATCTATCGCACCATGCCGGCGCGTCGGCTGTGGGATCTGATCATGGCATCGACCTATGACTTCGCCGAACCCGGTTTCATCCTGATCGACAAGGTCAACGAGATGAACAATAACTGGTTCGAGGAGAGCATTCGCGCCACCAATCCCTGCGGTGAGCAACCGCTGCCGCCTTACGGCGCCTGTCTGCTCGGCTCTATCAACCTCACCCGCTTCGTCAGCGAGCCGTTCACCCGAGAGGCCGAATTCGACTGGGAACGCTTCGAGGAGACGGTCGCGATCTTCACCCGCATGCTCGACAACGTGGTCGAGATCAACGGCCTGCCCTTGCAGGAGCAACGCCGGGAAATCCAGCGCAAGCGCCGCCACGGCATGGGCTACCTCGGGCTCGGCTCGACCATGACCCTGCTTGGCATGCAGTACGGAGATGAGCGATCACTCGCCTTTACAGAGGAAGTGACCAAGCGCATGGCCCTCGCCGGCTGGCGTGCCGGCCTTGCCTTGTCGAAGGAGAAAGGCCCCGCACCGATCATGAACGAGACCTTCACAGTCACTGGCGAGATGCTCAGGAAGCGACCGGAAATGAAGGTCGATGGCTTTATCGTCGGCGATGAAGTCCCAGGCCGGGTGCTACACGCAAAGTACAGCCGCTACATGCAACGTGTGGCCGAGGCCGACAGCGATCTCGTCGACGCGCTGGCAGAGCATGGCTCGCGCTTTACCCATCACAGCTCGATCGCACCGACCGGGACGATTTCGCTCTCGCTCGCCAACAATGCAAGCAATGGCATCGAACCGAGCTTCGCCCATCTCTATTCACGCAACGTGATTCGCGAAGGGAAGAAGTCGAAGGAGAAAGTCGACGTCCTGTCGTTCGAACTCCTCGCCTACCGCGCGCTCATCAATGCCGATGCAAAGCCGTTTGCCGACGATGCGGCCAACGCCTTGCCCCCGGCATTCATCTCGGCCGACGACATTCGCCCGGTCGATCATGTGACAGTACAGGCTGCAGCACAGAAATGGATCGATTCTTCCATCTCCAAGACCGCCAATGTCCCGACCGATTTTCCGTTCGAGGACTTCAAGAACATCTACATGACAGCCTACGAACAAGGCCTGAAAGGCTGCACCACTTTCCGCTTCAACCCGGAGAACTTCCAGGGTGTGCTCGTCAAGGAAGAGGATCTCGAGAATACCGAATATGTCTTCAAGCTCGACGACGGCTCCGAAGTACGCGCCCGCGGCAACGAAGATATCGAGTATGACGGCGAGACCCACAGCGCCGCGAATCTGTACGACGCCCTCAAGGAAGGCTATTACGGGAAGTTCTGAGAGCGCTTGCCTGCAGCGACCGCATCAGCAGACACCACACCCAGACCTGACGGCGGACACGAACCGGACATGACCATGAAAATATCCAGCAAGATCGTCGGCTACAGCGTCGACAAGCCCACCGACCCGACCGACGCCACGCCTGCAACCGATACAGTCAAGGGCTCGCCGGTGACGGCCGATGTCATCCAGATGCACGAGACGCTGCAACGCCCACAGAAACTGATTGGTTCGACCTACAAGCTGAAGACCCCGAATCATGTCTCGGCGCACGCGATGTACATCACGATCAACGACATCGTGCTCAACGAAGGTACCGAACACGAACTCCGCCGCCCGTTCGAAGTGTTCATCAACTCCAAGAACCTCGAGCACTACCAGTGGATCGTCGCCCTGACACTCATCATGTCGGCGGTGTTTCGCAAAGGTGGCGACATCACCTTCCTGGTGGACGAATTACGTTCAGTGTTCGACCCCCGCGGTGGCTACTGGAACAAGGGCAAGTACGTACCGTCGATCATCGCCGAGATCGGCGACGTCATCGAACGTCACCTGATCGATATCGGCATGCTGAAGTCACCTGAGCCGGACGAGCACCAGCAAAAGCTCATTGCGGACAAGAAGGCCGAGTTGGGAGGCAAGGCCGCCGACGCGTCGATTGACGATGGCACTGACAAGGAAGAAGCCTGGATGGCGACCGCCACACTGTGCGTGAAGTGCAGTCACAAGGCGGTGGTGTTGCGTGATGGTTGTCAGACCTGCATGAATTGCGGGGATTCTAAGTGCGGCTAGCCGCCACTTCGCCAAGATCAATGGACGCGCGTCGACAATATTTAGGTCGACGTTAGCGGACATCGAGAGCCCCGATCGGCGGTGGCTCGACAAACGGAGTACCAAAAAATGAGAAGACTTTGAGGCTGATCTAGCGGCCCGCATCAAGCAACAGGACCGGGGGTTCGTTCGACGGCGTCCCCCGGCCCGATTGGCCTAGACAAATACCTACGAGCCTCCATGGACGGAGGTTCTCTACTCCACTGAGACCCGTTGGCCGATCGGTTAGGCTGGCCCCCAGCAAGGTAGCACAGCCCGGTTCGACTCCGGGACGGGTCTCACTTTCTACAACATACGTTCTACAACATACGTGCCGCTTCGAAGAAGATAGCCCGCACTTAAGAATTTACCACGAGAATTAGTAGAAAATTTGCAGAATTATTACCGGCTTTCTAGTCGCCGCCACTCTCTCACTAGACACATGTCGATATCAAACAGTTAGGCGCGTGAAGAACTCGTACAACATAGCGCAATGTCAAAATTTCGAGAAGATCAGCAACAAGCGAACTTTGGCCTCAAGCCACACCGTAAGTAACACGCCTTAGGTAAAGTGTCGGCGATGCTCGCTAGCACTGAAGTCACTTTAATCAACTGATCCCTGATGTAAGCGGATTCCGTTGAGCTAAAAAGTGTGACGCAGATCAAATCAAATCTACGTGGAAATGGAAATCAACCTTCTTGCCCCCTGTTCAGAACCACCCGAAGTTACGCGTCGCGGTTATTGCCCTCGATTCCGCCACCAGCAGTGTCGATACCCCTCTCGACTGGTAGAATTCAGCCATCCCGTTGCCATTTGCCCGTCACATCCTCACCACCCTCTAAGCCACGCCCGTCGGGCATGCTCGGGAGACCCGCTAGATGAAATGCCGAACCTGCGGTAGTGCCATGGTTGTCGATCACAGTGAGAGCGGTCGTTCAGCCACGGCGAGCTGGCATTCCTGTCCTCTCTGTAATACCCGACGGCTGATGAGCGAGCCTGATCAGCATGTCGTTCGACGTACGGAAGTAGAGGAGTCCGACATCGATGATGATGGCGCTCCGGCAGTGCGGCAACCGGCGTACGCAGCTTTCCATTCGTGAATGATCACCTGGTGAAAATACGTTGGCATGAGTGACCACTGGCATGAGTGAACTTCAACTGTCGGCGAAGCTCGTCGGCGATATTCAGCAGCTTCTCGTTGCGCACGATGAGGCGGCGACCGACCCGGGTGTAGCGTCGCAGTATCTGTGCGCCGTCGTCGGATTCCTGCTCGGGCAACAGGATATGGATGCAGCCAGCAAGGAGGATGTGCTCGAGCAGCTGGCGGCCTTCATGCGCCATGTGGCGGACGATGTCGACAAGCAACGACAGCAAAGCGCGCCGCCGCCGCCGCCCACACAGGAATCGTTCGGCATCTGGAAGCCGAAGGCCTAGCAGCCGACTAACACTTGCATATTCAGGAGCATCAACATGAGCCAGGCAACCGCACGTCATATCCTCGTCGACTCTGAAGAGAAGTGTCAGAACCTGATCGACGAGATCAAGGGCGGCGCTGATTTCGGGGACATCGCGAAGGCCAATTCGAGCTGCCCGTCATCACGTGACGGCGGCAACCTTGGGAGTTTCGGGCGCGGTCAGATGGTTCCTGAATTCGACAAGGCTTGCTTCGAAGGTGAGGTCGGCGATGTTCAGGGCCCCATCAAGACGCAATTCGGCTTCCATGCGCTCGAGGTCACGGAACGCACCTGAATCAGTTCACGAAACAAGGACGCCAGATACCCGACCCCCGGCTCGGCAATCGGCCGATGGCCGGAGCGGCCCATCCCGTGCTTGGCTGATTCGCGAGGGATCGCCAGCGGGGTGGGCCCGCTGTTCGAATGCCAGACGATGTCCATCTTGACCATTCCGACCTTGTCGGTCTCTGATCTGCATGCGGCCAGGCAGTTTTATGTCCATGCCCTGGGTTGCCTGCCCGCGCGCCTCGACGAAGCGCTTCCCGAAGGCGTGCATATCGACGAGAACGATGATGTCCTTCCGCTCGACTTCATGGGCCACCCGCTCCTGCTCGTCCTGAGCACCGACAAATCGGCGCGGCCACGTGCGCATCTCCCGAGTGACGGTGCGAAGGAGACCCTCGCTGCAAATGACAGCGACCATGACAGTCGCTCGCATGGCAGCCACCCGGTTGCCGACCCGTCCGCCGCTGTCATCGCTTTCATTCTCGGCGTCGATGACTGGTGCACGACCGCCGAACGCCTGCAGGCACACAACATCGAGGTGACCGTCGCCCCCTCTCGTCGTTTCAGCATCGTTCCCGGCGAACAGTGCGCCATGACGATTCACGACCCGGACGGCAATTGCATCGAATTTCGCGGGTTCGCGGCGGAAGAAGGCGTGCTGGCCGCATGACCTTGCGAATCGGGTTCCGCGCGGGTTAACAGATGTTTCCGAAGAAAGCCCGGACACGACGGTAATGTCTGCTACTTTTCAAGGTCGCAGGCACATTCGTCGGGCCTCCGCGGGCTGTACATGGCGCGTTGGAACAGGCCACCGTGCGTTACCAGGGTGACCGATCATATCCATGAGCGCCGCACCGACACAGCGCACACCCGCCATCGTGCCATTTGGTACGCAGGGGGGTAGCCGTGCAGAAGGCGACAGTGCCCGGCAGCATGACGCAACTTCCGCAAATCGGCCGAGCGACTGGTCACTCGGCAGGTTCGTCTCGCGTGTCGGTGTGAAGCTCTTCGGACCTCCTTCGAAAGACGAAGGATCAAAGCCATCATCGGTCCCCCCAAAGCTGGCCACCGTGCTCGACGCACTGCAAGAAGCGGTCGCCTTGTTCGACGAGGAGAATCGTCTGATTGCGACCAATGCCCGGCTGATCAAGTTGATCCCGAGCAGCATGGACAGCACCACGCTGATCGGCATCAGCCCGAGCGAGCTTTACGCGAGGCTGTCGCCCGATGCGTCCGTGGTCGAACAGACCCGGTTTCAGGCTCTCGCTGACGTCGCATCTGCAGACAACGAGCATCCAGGCAGGAAGCCCGACCCGAATGCCACGCTGAGCTTCGAGGTACCGAGTTTTACGCGGCCGGCGCTGCTCATCAAGGAACGCCAGACTGGCGATGGATCGCTCCTGGTCTCGGTCTACGGTGCCACTCAAGGGCACGGCTCCAGTTACACCGACCCGCTGACGGCACTGCCGAATCGCACGCGTCTGGTCCGTGAACTCGCGGTCCGCTGCAATCGCGACAAGCATGCGATCGCACTGATCATCGTCGACCTGCGCAGTTTTCGTCAGATCAACGACACCTACGGACGCACGGCGGGAGACGAATTGTTGAGGCAGACCGCTGCCTGCCTGCGCGCAGGTATGCCCGAAGACGCCCTGATCGCCCGCATTGCCGGTGACGAATTCGCCGTCCTGCTCGAATCCGGTTCGGTCGGCTCGCAACGAAATGACATCGAGGATCGGGTGGGCGCCTTGCTGACCAAACTCAGTCTGGGCTTGAACGTCAATACCTTGAACGTACCGGTCAGAGCCAGTGTCGGCATTGCCTATTCACCCGATCACGGCAACTCGGTCTCCTCCCTCATGCGCTCGGCCGACAGTGCCTGTGCGCATGCCAAGCGGCTCAGCAACAACGCCCTGGTCGTCTTCAATTCGAAGCGGCAGCAGGAAGCCAAGCATCGGCACCAGCTCGAAGTCGGTTTGCAGCAAGCGATAGGCCGCGGCGAGCTTTCGCTTCAGTACCAGCCGCAGATGGATGTGCACAGCAAGATGACCTGCGGCATGGAGGCGCTTCTTCGCTGGAACCACCCGGACTTCGGTCGGGTCTCCCCGGCCGACTTCATCCCGATCGCCGAGCACACCGGCATCATCACGCGGGTCGGTAGCTGGGTGCTCAAGCAGGCCATCGAGGACTATCAACGTCTCGCCCGCTACGGCATGTCGCCCGCCATGCTCTCGGTCAACCTCTCGCGCCGGCAGTTCAACGATGGCAGCATTGTCCGCGAGATCGACACACTTCTGAACCGGAGCGGTTTCGACCCCTCCAAGTTGTGTCTGGAAATCACCGAAACGGCACTTTTCAGCGACTCGAGCCGCATCCGCGAGATGCTGCGTGAACTGACGCAACTTGGTGCACGTCTCGCCATCGACGACTTCGGTGTGGGCTATTCCTCGCTGCTCGAACTCAGGGATTTTCCGATCGGCGAAGTGAAGATCGACCGCGCCTTCGTCGCCGATGTCGTCACTGACGGCAAGAGCCAGGACATCATCGGCGCCGTCGTCAGCATCGCCGACAGCATCGGCGCTGACGTCGTCGCCGAGGGCATCGAGAATCAGCGGCAGTTCGAGATGATCAGCGCGCTCGGTTGTGACCGGGCTCAAGGCTACTGGCTATGCGAGCCGATGGCCGCTACCACTTTCCCCGATGTGGTACTGAACAACTGACCGAGGAGTCCGGTCGCGGCCAGCGCCAGCCTGTGACCCTCTGCATCAAGCTTTTCAGCGTTTTGCCGCTATCTCTGTCACATGCTGTCAGCGAAGCGCGTGATGCCCACCGGTCTCTCTGACCTTCCTTCGACACCGCCTTTCCGGAGTCTGGCCGACGCCGGAAATCGGCTGAGCCTGCCTGTTTCGGCGCAAGGGCAAGTGACAGCTGATCTGGCCGGATCGGGCAAGTCGCGCAAACGCCGATGGCTTCTCGTCTGCCTGCTCGGCTCGACAAGCATGTTGATGAACGGGCTATCGGGCAACGTGGCTACCGGCGCGTCCGACGATGAGACTGCGCGCCAATTCGCCTCGACCCAATCTCCAGACAATGCTGCAACCGATTTCAATGTACCTGCAGGCATACCCGACAGACGTACACCAGCGAGGAACAGGCCGCTGTGCTTCTACGTATCGTCGTATCACCAGGGCTACAGCTGGTCCGATGGACTGGAGCGGGGCCTGCGCGACGGACTTCGCGAGCACTGTGAAATCGTCCAGTTCAACATGGACACGAAACGCAATCGCGCCATGCCGTTCGCCAAGCAGGCCGGCCGCGAAGCCTATGAACTCATCCAGCGCCTGCGGCCCGATGTCATCATCACGTCGGACGACAATGCGGCTAAATACCTGATTGTCCCCTACCTCATGAACACGGCGACTCCCGTCGTTTTCAGCGGCGTCAACTGGACGGTAGAGGAATACGGCTTCCCGTCCGACAACGTGACCGGCATCGTCGAGATCGCGCCCATACGACCGATGATCAGAGAAGCGCTGGCGCTGGTGCCCGATACCCGTACGGCAGCCTACATCGGCGCATTGACGCTGACCGAGCTGAAGAACTACGAGCGTATCAACGCGGCGGCCCAGTCCTTCGGCATCCAGCTCGACAGTCTGCTGGTGGAGAATCTCGATCAGTGGAAGACCGCCTTCGAGGTCGCACAACAATATGACTTCGTGGTGTCCGGCAGCTACTCCGGTATTGCCGACTGGAACCTGGAGCTCGCGGTCGAGCACGCCACAGCCAACACGCATCGCCCCTGCCTGACGAGTCATGAGTGGATGATGCCGGTCTGTGTGATCGGCTATACCAAGTTGCCCGAGGAGCACGGCGAACTCGCTGCGGCCACGGCCGTCGCCTTGCTCGGCGGCATCCAGCCCCGCGACATTCCCTTGTTGACGAATCGCAAGTGGGACACCTGGCTGAACGTGGATCTGTCGCGACGTATCGACGTGACGGTCCCGGAGCGGCTCGTGCGGCGCGCGAAACAGACGGGAACCTGACCTTGATGCTCACCCCATGGTGAAGGGCACCGCATCCCTTCTGAATCCGGTGGAGTTCCTGATCGGCAGCGCAGCGCTGGTCGGCACGATCGGGCTGCTTCTGTTTGTCGCCTTCGAACGGAATCATGACGAGCAGCGTGCCGCTTTCGCGAACGAAGCGCGCCAGGTCGCCCGCGTCCTTGACGATGCACTGACGGAATTCGATGCACTGTTGAAGCCACTGACCGCCATGCATTTCTCGGATACGGCCGCAGACGATCTGCTCGCACGTGCGGCCGATCTCCGCTCACAGAACCGCTCCATCACCGGCTTCGGTCGCTTCTCGACCGTCACGCAGACAGAGCGTGAGACCTTCGAGGAGACGCAGCTCGACAGCGGCCTCTATCGTTTCCCGATAGTCGACATCGATGCCAAGGGCCATCGGCAAGCTCGTGGCTCGGCCCGTCGCTACTATCCCATCTCCCTGCTGGAGCCGATGGACCCGGTACGCCTGCGACTGCTCGGCGCTGATCTCGGAACGATTCCGGGACTTCGCGGCGCACTCGATCGCACAGTCGCCAATGACAACGCACTGATCACGGCAGCACCGGACAACTGGCCGACACCCGGCGAGATGATCCTGTTTCGAGCCACTTACCGGGGTACCCACGCACCGCTTGAAATCAGCGAACGCCTGCGCCAATCCGACGGAGGCTACTGGCTGATGTTCGATCCCGCAGCGATCTTCGCCACGGCCGACATACCGCTGGACCGTCTTGATCTGACCCTCGATGCGAGCAACACGGCCAACGACGAGAAACGCCTGATCGAACGCCTTGCAGCACCCATCGACGATACCGTTCTCACATCGATCTATGCGCCCGAGACGAGAACTCGACGCTGGTCGGTCGGCGAGGGCCACCTGGTGCTGACGGTAAGCGGCAAACTCGGCGTGCCGATCGATCTGCTCGCCGGTCTGATCCTGCTCTGCCTGCTGATACTCGTACTGGCGCTGAGCGCCCTGGCCTACGTGCTCCGCTCACGCCAGGCCAGTCGCGATCACCACGCAAGCCAGTTGGCACTGCACACCGAACGCGAGCGCGCGGACCGCACCTTGAACGCGATCGACGATGCGGTCATCGCCCTGTCGGCGGAGTTGGGCGTGCTGCACCTCAACCCGGCGGCCGCCAGCCTCATCGGCGGCACACGTGAGGCGGTCGTCGGCGAGTCCATCAGGGACGTGTTCACCTTGCTCTACGAGGAAACCGGGCTGCCCTTTCAACTCGAAGAGCCGCTTGCGGCGCTGGACAGTGGCGGCCGACGCGAGATCGATGTGGTGCCGTCGAGTCGAGTCGCCGAACATCGCTCTCTCGTGCTGCGCATGTCGATGAGTCGCACGCACGACCCGTCCGGCAACGTCTCCGGCTACATTCTGGTGTTCCGCGACATCAGCGACGAACGCCGCCTGACACGACGACTCGAATACCAGGCCAACCATGACGCGCTGACCGGTTGCACCAACCGTCGTTACTTCGAGACTCGTCTTGGCGAACTGATCGACGACATGCCGGCGAGCGGGCGACGCCATGCGCTCTGTTATATCGATCTCGATCAGTTCAAGGTCGTCAACGACACCAATGGCCATGCGGCAGGCGACAGCCTGCTACAGGAGCTTACCGTGCGGCTGCAGTCGCTCTGTCGGCAAGGCGACGTGCTGTCCCGTCTTGGTGGAGACGAATTCGGCCTGCTCATCATCGATGCGCAGGAGACCGATGCAAGGGCAGTCGCGGACAAGATCCATGCCTTCTTCCAGACCTGCGACTTCTCGCATGCCGATCAGGTCTTCGCGATTCGGGCCAGTATCGGTTTCGTGCCGCTTGACGAAGAAAGCGGTTCGATCGGCAACGTACTTGCAGCCGCCGACCTCGCCTGCTATGCCGCCAAGGAGGGTGGGCGTAACAGCCTCTATGTCTACTCGCCCGACGACGAGACGCTCAACCAGCGATCGAGCGAACTGAATCGCCTTCCGGAACTCAGGCGCGCCATCGATGAAGACCGCTTCGAGCTGCATGTCCAGGCGATAGCGAGCATCGATGGTACCGACATCCGCGACAAGGTTACCCACTTCGAATTCCTCCTGAGACTGACCGGCGAGGACGGTGAGCCGATCACACCGTTCCGGATCATCGAGGCCGCCGAACGCTATGGTCTGATGCGCGAGATCGATCGCTGGGTGATTGCTCACGCCGTGCAGCACGTGGCCGACATGAGCAACGGACCAGCGTCGACTTGCAGCTTCTCGATCAACCTGTCCGGTCAATCAGCGGCCGACCCGACGCTGATCGACTTCATCGAGACGCTCTACGAGACTCACACCATCGCGCCGGAGCGCATCTGGTTCGAACTGACCGAAACGGCCGCCATTTCGCAATTCCCGGTTGCCGTCGAACTCGCCACCCGCATACGCAACCTCGGCTCGAAGATTGCGCTGGACGACTTCGGCTCCGGTCTGAGCTCATTCGGCTATCTCAAGAACATCCCCGTCGATGTATTGAAGATCGATGGCCAGTTCATTCGCAACCTTGTCGACGATCCGGTCGATCGCACCATGGTCCGCGCGATCAACGACGTCGCGAAGTCGATGGGCATCATCACCGTGGCCGAATTCGTGGAGAACGCCGGCATCGTCGACGTACTCGACGAAATCGGCATCGATCTGGCGCAGGGATATCATATCGGCAAGCCGAAACCGATTCCCGAGGCCATTGCGACCCTCGCTGAAACACGGCAACCACCCTCCGGACGCATCGCTGCCTGAAGCGCGCGGAATCAAGCGTGCCATACGCGCACGAGGCGGCGACCACGCCCCGCGTCGGGCGCGTCCTCGAAAGCGTCGCGTGCATGCACCACGGTATAGTTGTTGGCATACTGGAACTGTCCGGGTTCGAGCAGGAATTGCACGGAGGATTGTGCCGCGAGTTGCCCGGCCAGCGCGTGCAATGCTTCATCGACAGCCTTCGGCAAGTCGATGCCTGCAAGCTCATGACCTCGGCGAACATAGGACTCGTAGTAGCGCGCAACGACACCCGTGTCGCCTTCGACGAGCAACGGATGCAACAGGTAGGTCGCCTCGCCATCACCGTGCTCGCCCTGGCGATCCCAGGGCAGGCGAGTCTTGAGCGTCTGCAGGTGACGACCTTCATCGAGCGTGCGTAACGCATCGATGGCAGACAGCAGACTGGTCACTCGACCGTGGCCGCCGTGCTCGGCATTGCGGATACAGTAGAGGCCGATGTAACGCGCCGGACTCTCGTACCACGGGCCATCGGTGTGATACGGCTGCCCGAGATTGGTAATCGAGCGACGCACCCGGCTCACATCGCCAAGCTTCCGATCGATGACATCGTAGAGCATCGTGCCGTCGAAACCCTGCGGCTTCAACGGCGACACCAGCTGCGCGAACAAGGCCACCACGCGCCGGTTGTCCACGTCTGTCCAACGCTCGGCGGGGAACCGATCGACGATCACGGTGCCGACGCCATGGTCAAGTCGCTCACAGAGTTCGGCGGCGAATTCGACCGTGCGCGGCACGGCCGCGATAACGCTGCCGCGAAGCACGGTCGAGGCCGGTTGCTCAGAATCGGCGAGGCGCGAGAGGGCCGGAAGCACCCTGTGCATCTCGTCGATGCACGCATCCGGAAGCACGAGCGTGACATCCGCCAACTGACAACTGCCGCCAAGCCAGAAGTCATTGTGCCGATCGAACACCCGCGGCGCCGGTCTGGACACCGGCAGGGTTCGCAAGGTTTCCTTCATCGTGTCACCAATTGATATCCGCTGAACAACAACAACACGCTGATGCCGTACTTGAACACGGCAGGTGACAGCCCGACATGGACGCGCCCGCCGATGATCAATCCGAGTGCGGCCGGCGGCAACCCGTAGAGGAGTGTTCGAAGCACCGCCGTATCGAGCATACCGGCCAGCAGGAAGCCGACCAGACGGATGCTGCCGTCAACCAGGAAGAAAGCGGCAAAACTGGCACGCAGGGATCGCTTGTCGAGTCCCCGAAGGGTCAGGTAGATCATGTAGAAGGGCCCACCCGTGCCGAACAGCGTGCCCACGAGACCGCCGCAGAAACCCGCCGGAATCGACAACGTCCGCGAGCCCCGAAGCACGGGCAGCGGCAACACCTGGTAGACGGCGAACATCAGAATGAACAGGCCGAAGGCCTGATTAATACCGGTCGGATCCACTGTGCGGAATGCCAACAAGGCAAGCGCGACCCCCGCCAGGGTAAAGGGCAGCAACGGCACCAGTTCCGGCCATGCCACGGCATCGCGATGCGCGACCCCTTGTGACGCTGAACCAAGCCAGTCGAGCAGGACCACGAGCGGTACGACCAACGCAAGCGGATGTTCGAGGGCCAGCAGCGGGATGGCGATCAGGCCCGATCCGAAGCCGGCCATGCCACGCACAAGGTAGGCAATGAAGAGGATTAGCGCCGATGACATCATGCAATACAGAAGCGTTTGTCGATGAGCGGCAGGGGTTTGCGTCGATGGCGCGAGGCGCCAGCACAGACCCTAGCCCAGGTGCCGGGCAGTAACCAACTAACGAATGTAAATCACCCAGGATGCAGATCCTGCCGTGCGTGCGAGTCAAGTGGAGTCGGCGGAGGAATCCTTGCGGATCGACTGCCGTGTTGTCTGGGGCTCCCCGGGAGTCGAAGCATCACGCTCCCAGCTCAGTTCGAGCTGCATGGGCACGGCTTCGTCTGTCGCCGCGAGCGAACCGAAGGAGACGCCGAGCAGACGCACCGATGGCGCGACCTGACTGTCGATGGCCCGATCGAGCAGATGCGGCAAGGTACGGGCAACTGTCGGCGCGTCGAACGGCATCGTCTGGCTGTGTGCACGCGTTGGCGTATCGAAGTTCGGAAAGCGCACTTTGATCGTGATGGTGCGTGCACAGAGGCCACGCTCGTCGAGATCGACCAGGAGTTCGTCCGCGAGTCCCTGCAGTACGGCAAGCATGGCCGCGCGCGTCGTCAGATTTTCGCTGAAGGTGCGCTCGCTGCCCATGGACTTGCGGATGCGGCTGGTTCTGACCGGCCGATCATCGATCCCACGGGCGACGCGATAGTAGTATTCGTGGCTCTTGCCGAACTCGCCGGCGAGTTCCTCGAGCGACCAGGCTCTGAGGTCGCCGCCGGTGCGAATGCCGAGGGCGTGCATGCGGGCTTCGGTGACACGGCCGACGCCATGAATGCGGCCGACAGGTAGCGTCGCGACAAACGCCTCACCGTCCGCGGGCAAGATCCAGAACAGGCCGTCGGGCTTGTCGTGATCGGACGCGATCTTGGCGAGAAACTTGTTGTAGGACACACCCGCCGACGCCACCAGTCCGGTCCGCGTCAGAATTCGCCGCCGGATCTCGCGCGCCATGCGCACGGCTGAACCGCCGTGTGCCGTGACGGCCGTCACATCGAGATACGCCTCGTCGAGTGAGAGCGGTTCGATGCGGTCGGTGAACTCGTGGAAAACTGCATGAATCTCCTCCGAGACGTCCCGGTAGACCGTGAAGCGCGGTTTGACGAAGATCGCGTCAGGGCAGCGACGCCCGGCTTCCGCACTCGGCATCGCGGAATGAATACCGAACACGCGTGCCTCGTAACTGCATGCCGCTACCACACCGCGTCCGTTCGGTCGTCCACCGACGATGACCGGACGACCACGCAGCGTGGCATCGTCTCGTTGTTCCACAGACGCATAGAAAGCATCCATGTCGACATGAATGATCTTGCGCGGCGCTACGCTTGTGTTCGACAGCTCCGCTGTGCGCGGCAATTTCATGTCACTGTGCTGTTTTGCTTTAGAATCGACGCCAGCGGAAGGGAATCTCTCCGCTTCCGTCCCCAACCGTCGAAAACGGTTGATTGCCCCTCTGATCTGCCCCGCCTACGTCCCTCAACGGAGTCGAGTACGTGTCGAGTAATAACGCGGTCGAACTCAAGGGTGGCATGTACACCTTCATGTCGCTGCGACTACGCTCTGGCGATCTCGATGCCATCGACGCGGCCCTGGCCGACAAGGTGCACCAGGCGCCGGCATTCTTCAAGGACACGCCAGTCGTCGTCGACCTCACCGACCTCGAATGGCTGGAGGGCGAGCGACATGGCGGCGATGACGATCGCGATGCCGTCGGGGCAGATGAAACGAACCGCTCGAACGCGTCCGCTGACTCGCTCACACTTCTTGATGCAGGCGCTCTTCTCGCCTGCATACGCCGTCACAAACTGCAACCGGTGGTGGCCAGTTCGAGCAACAAATCTTCACGGTTGGCACGCTCTATCGCGTTACCATTGATAGAAGTCGACATGCGGCGGCGCAAGCGCAGAGCACAGGCTCAGGCCGAGGTTGCGAGCGTCAGTAACGAGGTACCGGGCGGTGAGACGGCCGATAGCGGAAAGAGGATCGAATCTCCGTCGGGTTCCGGCAGCGGAACCGGCAGGCCCGACACCGCGCCCCCGGTCCGAAGTCCTGCCGAAAGTCAGACAGGAGGGCCACACCTCGACGCCGACGCGAACATGCAGTCGGTCGACGTACCTGCACTGCCGGGCGAAATCGAATACGTGATCAAGTCACCGACACTGGTCAACCGACCGGTTCGCTCGGGGCAGCAGATCTATGCTCGCGACACCGACCTCATCATCATGGGTCAGGTCGGGCCGGGTGCTGAAGTCATCGCCGACAACAACATTCATGTCTACGGACCGCTGCGCGGTCGAGCACTGTGTGGCGTGTCGGGCAATACACGCACCCGCATTTTCTGTCAGTCACTCGAAGCCGAGCTGGTATCGGTGGCGGGCACCTATCGAATGCTGGAAACGATTCCCGAGGAACTGCGTGGCCGTCCCGCGCAGATCTGGCTGGATAAAGACAGGCTCAACATAGAGCCGCTGTAGCTGCAAATCAGGGGGAACGAGAGCTTGACCAAGACAATCGTTGTGACTTCGGGCAAGGGGGGCGTCGGCAAGACGACTACCAGTGCGTCAATCGCGACCGGGCTGGCGCGGCGAGGCTACAAGACCGTGGTCATCGATTTCGACGTCGGCCTCCGTAACCTTGACCTGATCATGGGCTGCGAGCGCCGGGTGGTCTATGACCTCGTGAACCTGGTCAATCAGGAAGCGAGCCTCCATCAGACGCTGATCAAGGACAAGCGTGTCGAGAATCTGTATATCCTTCCTGCCTCGCAGACGCGTGACAAGGATGCACTGACCATCGAGGGCATCGCCCGGGTCATGCACAAATTGCGTAAGAGCGAATTCGACTACATCATCTGCGACTCGCCGGCGGGCATCGAGAGAGGCGCCAAGATGGCACTCTACTTCGCTGACGAGGCCATCGTGACGACCAACCCGGAAGTCTCTTCGGTGCGTGATTCAGATCGCATTCTCGGCATCCTGCAGAGCGAATCGAAGCGCTCGAAGATGAACGAGGACCCGGTCAAGGAGCATCTTCTGATCACTCGTTACAACCCCAGCCGTGTCAAGGAAGGGCAGATGCTGAGCGTTGACGATATCGTTGATCTGCTCGCCATTCCGCTGCTCGGCATCATTCCCGAATCACTCTCGGTGCTTGAATCATCGAATGCCGGCAAGCCGGTCATCCTCGATGAGGAGAGCCTGGCAGGGCAAGCCTATGCCGACGCCATCGACCGCCTGCTCGGCGAGTCGAAACCCCACCGTTTCATGGAGGCCGAGAAGAAGGGTTTCCTGAAACGTTTGTTCGGCTAGGACCGGAGGAAAATCATGGGTTTCTTCAGATTCTTCAGGAGCCGTAACGAGGACACATCGGCCAAGGTTGCCAAGGATAGGTTGCAGGTACTCATCGCGCACGAGCGCACCGGGCGTGACGGCCCGGACTACCTGCCCCTGCTCAGGAAAGACATTCTCGACGTCATCAAGAAGTATGTGGCCGTCGACGATGAGGCACTGACCGTGCAGCTCGAGTCGCAGGATGACTGTGACGTGCTGGAGCTGACATTCACTCTGCCCGAACCGGACATGAGCCACCAGCCCTCGGAAGAGGCGAAGCGGCGGGCGGCATTGCGACGGCAGGGGCAGGCCATAACCTGACCGGCACGCGCTTTTCTGGCGCGTGCCGGTCTTGCTCCGCGGATAGAGGCCGGTGGAGCCCTGCCGGCTGGCGGCAAGCTTTGCCGCCAGGATGACTGATCCAGAAAGGCGGCAGCGACGCTTGTAGGGGCCATCGCTGCCTGATCAGGTCGGTAACTCTTCCTGTCGAGTGGGCTGTCCAACGGACTTCGGCCTCCGCCATTCGCGTCGAGGCACACCCCTGTTGCATAAATGCGACAGAATCTTTGAAGAGGCGTATCCTGATCACAACTTGTGGCGAAGTTCCGCAGGTGTTCTACACTCCTGTTCGTGCGACGCCAGTAGCCCTGTCTCTGTCTTGCAAAAAAGCAATCTGTTGTTGCATTATTCAGACACGCTGACTAGAGTTGCGACGCTGAAACACAGAACCAGTACGGTTGGACACAGTTCGAATGACACAGCAAATACTCGATTGGAGAACAAACTGATGAAACTGAAGAAGACAGCCATCGCCATCGCTATCGCGGGTGTTGCTGCAGCGCCAATGATGGCTTCCGCAACAACCACCATTTCCGGCCTCGTTCAGGTCAAGATCCAGGGCACGGATGAGGACGACAACTTAGAAACCGCTTCCGACGAAAGCAAGCCCGACATTGCCGCCGGTGACGTCCGGGTAGCCATCTCCAAGGAGCATGAGCTGAATTCCGGCCTCACGGGCTATGGCAACCTCCAGTTCAACCTTGACGACCTTACCGGGGAAGGTGGAGTTGTCGGACAGGGAATTCAGGACGACGTTGCCGACCCCGATGGTTCGCTGACCGATGAAGATCTCGTCGAGCTGTCCAGTAGCGCCACGGTCGCATCCGACAACGTCTATGTCGGCGTCAAGGGCGGCTTCGGCGATGTTCGAATTGGTGAGATCCCGCTGGCGGTCGAATATGGCCAGCTCGCCAACGACATCCACGATGTCGGCGGCACGGTCGTCGACGGTATCAGCTACACCGGCACCTTCGGCATCTTCGGTGTCGGCCTGAACTTCTCACCGGGCGAGGACAGCGACGTCATCGGCGCCGGTGTCAAGTTCAACTTCGCCGGTGCAACGATCGGTGCTGGTTTCGAAGATCGCGACGAACTGACGAACTTCGCGGTCGGCGCAAGCTACGGAATTGCCGGTTTCTCCCTGGCGGCGCATGCTTGGTCGCAGGGACAGCTCGATATCGAGGAGAATGATGAGACTGGCACCACGACCATCACCAATAGTCTTGATGACGTTACCGCCTTTGCTGTCCAGGTCGGTTACAGCATTGCCGGCGTCAACCTCGGCTTGACGTACTCGCAGCTGACGAAGCAAGTCGCTTCCGACGCTGAAGATGATGAGTCGATCATCCGCTTTGACGCTGGCTACGACATGGGCGGCGGCATGGATATCAGCACCCGGATCCAGAATACGTCCAAGGAAGCCGGAATCCTGGCAGCTGGCGAAAGCGATCCTGACGACCTGGTCGAGTACCGCGTCATGCTCACACAAGCGTTCTGATACCACCCGCTTGGAAGTTCGAACGACAGGAGGCCCCTCTTCGGAGGGGCTTTTTTTTGGGGTGGATTCTTGCAGCAGGTGCCGCTACTGCGCCAAAGATGTTTCTGGCTACCCTCCTCAACCCTCGGCCTTGCTCCCGCCACGGCACGGCGGCGATGCCGGCACGCTCTCGCCGCGGGCGGCCCACTCGTCCGGGGTATGCGTGTGCAGGCCAAGGGCGTGCACCGAACCCGCCAGCTGATCGGCCAGCAGCCGGTTGACGGAGCGATGACGCGCCACGAGTCCCTGTCCGCTGAATGCATCGCTGACGATGAGGAGCTTGAAATGGCTTTCGGCGCCGGCGGGTACGTTGTGGCGGTGACTCTCATCGATGACATCAAGGCGCGCAGGTGCGAACGCGTCGATCACGAGGTCATGAATCTGTTGGGCTGTCGACACGTCGGCTTGAACTCTTTTCCGGAAACCGCGTCGATTATAAGGTGCTGCCGTCGATGCGCGCACAGCGCTTGGACGCACTTCGCGCCGGGCTCCGTGTGGGGCGGCGCTACTCCTCCCTACCGTCGCAGAGCGCCTGCCACCATGCCGTCATTCAGGACAGTCACTACACTGGCCATGGGCTTGCCTCCACGCATTCGCCTGCGCCGCAGCGGTAAGAGGCCGGCGCTCGCGAGTGGCAGCTGGCGTCCACAATCCGTGTTGCTCGCGCTATCGATGCTCGCGCTGGCGAGCGGTTGTGCAACCAGCAGCGATACGACTCCGACGACTGGAACATTGGCATCTGCTCCGGACGGTTCGTCCGCGGACACACGGCCCGTGCCTTCCAATGCGTACCTGTCCGGCATTGCCAACCGCGCGCTGTCTGGCGGCGGCAACGTGCGGGTTCAGCTTGTCGAGGGCGTCGCCTACGTGACCGGTAATTGCGAGACCGCCATTGACGAGTCCGCCGTACTCCGCAAGCTGCGCCGCGAGCCCGGCGTCGAGCGCATCGAGAACAGATTGCAGCGAAACATGTAGCAGAGGGGCTCTACAGAAATACGGGGTGGTTTCTGCCGCTCGTCACCCGGCTGGTTTCGATTCGTCCGATTTCGATTCGTCCGATTTCGATTCAGCGGCGGGCACCGGCAGCAGGTAACGGCCGAGCTGGAACACGCCGCCGCTCAGACGTTGTTCGTAGATTGCGGCGTAGGCAAAAACCGCACGCACGTAGCGGCGCGTTTCGGTGAACGGAATGGTGTCGATCCAGCGATCTGCCTCCATCGGCGCATCCTCGGGCAACCAATTCTTCACCCGATGCGGCCCGGCGTTGTAACTTGCTGCCGCGAGCACCTTGTGCCCGTCGTAGCGGTCGAGTACGTGCCGGAAATAGAACGTGCCGAAGGCGATGTTCGTCGCCGGATCGGTCAGATCGCCCCGCCAGTTCTTCTCGCCCTTCAGACGCGCCACTTCTTTAGCCGTATTCGGCATCAACTGCATCAGACCGATGGCCCCCGCAGGCGAGCGTATATCGGCGATATACGCACTTTCACGACGCATGATGCCGTGCACGATGGCAGGCTCGAGCCGGTGCTCGGTGGCTTGTGTACTGACGTCGTCGGCGTACAGCACCGGAAAACGGAGTGCGAGCGCACGACGCCGCTCAGCCCGTCCCGCGCTGAATATGGCCCGATCGTCAAGACTCCAACGGGCCGCCAACACGGCACTCGCTGCCTGCGTTCCGGCCTCCTGGCGCTCCAGCCAGCTGTTCCATTCACGTCGACCCTCGTGCGCAAGACCGACACGGTAGTACTCACGTGCACGAATCAGTGTCGGTTCTGCCTCGAGCACGGCCAGTGCGTCGGGCGTAAGCTCGACGGGTTCGTCTTCGATCGATAGCGGCTGACCGATGCGCTCGGCCGAGAGAAAGCCATGCCAGCTCTGCAAGGTCGCGAGCTCCTCATAGATCGGCTGAGCGAGCTTAATGCGACCGAGGCTCTCGTGCGCCCGAGCCTCCCAATAGCGCCAGTGATCTTCGGCCTGCTCTTCGGCCGGCAAGCGTCCCAGTGTCTCGAGAACGGCATTCCAGTCCCCGGCGAGCAGCGCGGTACGCACCCGCCATTCCATCGCTTCGAGGTCATCGTCACGCGCGTCGAACGAGGCGAGCCAGCCTTGAGCTTCCGGCAAGCGACGGTAGGCAGTCCGCATGAACAGCGCCCGCTCGGTATCGTGGCGGCCATCCGCCGAGAACGCGTAGTCGCCGTTCACGGCAAGCCAGTGTTCGGTCGCGGCAATCACGTCATCCTTCGACCAGGCCAGCACCAGGTCTGCCAATACACGTCGGTTGAGCGCGTCATCGCGCGCCAGCGCACCACTCTTCAGATAGGCCGCCGGATTGTCGAGCGCCTTGATCCAGGCTTCGACCGGACGGCGATCGCGAGTGCCGAGATAGCCGAGTAAGGGTTCAGCATGCCCCGGATCATCGGCTTCCATCGCCGCATGGATGCGTTCCCAGATGGCTCTGATCGGTGGCGTCGTTCGCGACTCGAGTGCATCGAGGGCCGCGACGCACCGTCTGTCCTCGGTGTTCGGCGCTATCCACAAGGCAAGCGTCTGCTCGTCAAATTCCTCGGGTGGTGCCAACGCTTCCTGCGCCTGAAGTTCGCGACACGGCATGTCTTGCGCAAGCGCGCCCGAAGCCAAAGCCTGGAAGGCTGGCCAGTCCCCGATTTCCGCGAAACGCCCTTGCAGCGTGCGTGCAAGACGGGCGCTGAGAGTGCTATCCCCCGAGGCCTCGGCAAAAGCCTCCAGGGTCGCTATGTCGGCGACAACCGGCGCTTCCCGTCGCCATCGTTCGCGCAAGCGCTCGTATAACAGATAGTGGTGCAGTGGATAGTCGCCGAGCCCTTCTTCGAGTTCGATGAAACGGGCACGATCGCCTCGGGCAAGGGCATCACGCGCCTCGACGAAACGACTTCGCTCGTCCTGGTAAGGTTCCAGCGACGTTACCGGGAGAGCCGAGGCGTCTGCCGCGCTCTTCGACAGTGTCGTACCGAAAAGCCCCGTCCCGATCAGCAACATTGTCAAGAACGTCAGGACGCGACGCATGTCGCGCGAAACACGTGGCACGCTATCCTCCACTGTCGGCAGACGAAAGGCCGCGACCACGCAATCGCGTCGCGCCGCTTTCGGGGAATCACCCCCGCTGCACTCTCTTGCACTTTCGATGTTCACGATATACACGCTCGACATTCGGTTCACGACACACGGCTCGAACCGTCGCCATAGAGCAGCAGATATAATGCCGCTCTCTGTCAGGAACTGTAGTACACCGTTTGGCCGATGACCGCCAGCCCGCCCTTGTCTCTCGAGAATGATCCTGTGGAAGGTCCTTCGACGCCGATCGTGAACCTGTCCGGTTACCGTTTCGTCGCCCTCGACGATTTACAGGCACTCCGATCGCGTCTTTCGCAACAACTGACGGCATCCGGTGTCGTCGGCACGCTTCTGCTCGCGGAGGAAGGCATCAATGTCGCTCTTGCCGGCAGCCGATCAGAAACCGATACCGCTCGCGCGGTCCTCGACGACGACGCGCGCTTCCATGCGCTCTGGCTCAAGGAGAGCCTGTCGACGATCCGTCCCTTTGCGAAACTCAAGGTTCGCATTCGCCAGGAAATCATCGCCTTCGACGGTAAAAAGGCGCTCGAGACAGCCGCGGCCCGGCCGGCGGCGCCGCATCTCGATCCCGCTACTCTCAGGCGTTGGCTCGACGATAATCGCGAACTGACACTCCTCGATACCCGAAACGCGTATGAAGTTGCCTCAGGCAGCTTCACTCGAGCCACCTCCCTCGACATGGAGCATTTCCGGAACTTCGGTGAAGCGGTGAGAGCGGCGCTCGATGCTGGCACACTCGATCGAGCGCGTCCGGTGGTGACATTCTGTACCGGCGGCGTGCGCTGTGAGAAGGCCGCTCCGTGGCTCCTGGAAAACGGTTTTCAGGAAGTCTGGCAAATCGACGGCGGCGTACTCAACTGGTTCGAACAGTGCGGCGATGCTCACTGGTCGGGCGAATGCTTCGTGTTCGACGACCGCGTGGAGGTCGACCCCACGCTCGCGCCGACCGGGGCGTCGTTGTGTACAGACTGTCACCGTGCCGTACCCCGAGACACGCTGTGCCCCTGTCAGTCCTTGCGCACGGCCATCGAAACGGTGTAACTCTTGCCCTGCTTCAGCTTCCGGTAGTTGCCGAAACGTGTCCGGAATTCGCGCTTTATCATGTCCCGCAGTCCATTGACCGTGACAACCACGATGCGCGCACCCGGACGCATGCGGCAATGCGCATCGTGGAAGAGCAGACGGAACATCTCGTTACCGACCTTGGCTGGCAGGTTCGACACGACGAGGCTCAATGCTCGCTCGTCCGGCACCGCATCGAAGCCGTTACTGAGATAGATCGCGGTATTGCCAAGCCCGTTTCTGTCCGCGTTCGCCTGTGCATACGCGATGGCGACGAAGTCCCGATCGACGAGATGAACCTGACCGGCCGGTGCTTGGCAGGCGATGGCGAGGCCGAGCGGCCCGTAGCCGCAACCCAGATCGACGGCCACCTCGTCCGGTCGGATGTCGAGATGTTCGAGCAGGAGCCGGCTGCCGGCATCGACCGCCCGCGGCGAGAACAGTCCCCAGGTGCTCGCAAGCGACAGCCGCGCGCCCGGCAGGTCGGCCTCGATGTGCAGATCGCGACGTAGCTCGTCGATCGTTGGTGGTGCAGTCATCCCTGTAGTGTCGCACCGACTTCGGGGTGACTGCCAGATGAACACCCGCTGTCCTTGCGCCGACTCGGTGTCTCGACGCGTACTCGCGATGCCAGGATGCCGGGCTCTCACGGCGGCAGGAATCAATCGGTGTCGTGCATTCTCAGGTCTTATTCAGTACCCTCAGGAAGTCTTCGCGAAACCCCTTCGGAGTACTCGATGCGCTTGATCCTTCTGGGCGGGCCCGGTGCCGGAAAAGGCACACAGGCCAGCGCGCTCACCGTTCGCTACGGCATTCCACAGATTTCCACCGGTGACATGCTGCGCGCCGCCGTCAAGGCGGGCACGCCGCTAGGCGTCGAGGCGAAGAAGATCATGGACCGGGGGGATCTGGTGTCCGACGAGATCATCGTCGGCCTGGTCAAGGAGCGTATTGGCGAAGCGGACTGCGAGAAAGGCTTCCTGTTCGATGGATTTCCGCGAACGATCGCTCAGGCTGACGCCGTCAAAGAGGCCGGTGTGGTCATCGATGCGGTGGTCGAAATCGACGTGGACCCCGAGGAGATCGTCAAGCGCATGAGCGGTCGGCGCAGTCACCCGGGTTCGGGTCGCGTCTATCACATCGTCCACAACCCGCCACGCGTGGCCGACAAGGATGATGAGACCGGCGAGCCGCTGGTGCAGCGGGAGGACGACAGCGAAGCGACAGTTCGTCATCGACTCGGCGTCTACGAAGCGCAGACGGCGCCGCTGAAGGACTACTACCAGGCGTGGGCCAAGGCCGGAGGCACCGGCGCACCGGCGTATGTGAAGGTAGCCGGCACCGGCGACGTCGATAGCATCACGACAAAGATCATCAAAGGGATCGAACACGAGGACGCAGGCGTTTCCTGAAGCCTTCAGTGGCTGCAAAAAACCGATTAAGCCAAGGCCGGCCCGTGACCACGCTCAATTCGCGCGCAATCTGCAGACAAGACGCGGCCAGCGGAATTGACCAGTGAACTACAGTGACGTCCTCCGGAATTGCTCGTCTCCTGCTCGTATTAGGCATTTTGCGTGCTCACTATTGCCACTGAACAATAGAGCTATCAGCAAGTAGCGCCCAAAAGCGCCAGTCGGCGGTACGAAACAACCGCTTGGCAAATGCTGAACCAGTTGTTCACCTTTGCTATCAAGATGTATTAACAACACTTACTGGCAACAGCAAATCCAGGGAGAAGAAGGATGTCTTTCAATATCATCGATCTCGTCAAGAACGAGATCTCCAGCGAGATGAAGGGGCAGACGGGCAGCTTGCTCGGTAGCGACTCTTCCAGACCGGATGCCGGCATGGCCAACGCAGTGCCGGGTTTGCTCAAGTGATTGACTCAACGCGCATCGGTACCGGGTGGTGCTGACAAACTCCTTGACGCGGTCAGGAATCAGGACGATGGACTGCTGGACAACATCGGGTCCAGCCTGAGTGGAATGGAGGAAGCTCCCTGATCGACGGGGGCGTGAAGGCGTTGAACGTGCTCGGTAACAGCGCATCCAGTGTTGCCAATAGTGCAGCAGGCACAGTCTCGAAAGCTGCTTCAGCAGCCGCTGACAGGACGCGCGACGCAGCAGGCTCAGTCTCGAGCGCTGCTTCAAATGCCGTTGACGATGCCAGCAGCGTAACGGCCAATGGCTCTTCGGGATTGATGAAGTACTTGCCACTGGCAGGCCTCGCACTCCTTGCGCTTATCGCACTGAAGTTTTGCACCGGTGGCGACAAGGATGTGGCCGAGCAGTCGGTTGAACCCGCAACGACAACCACCAAAACCGCGTCAGAAGCTGCTGAACTTGATGTGGCAGGGCTGTAAACTGATTTCTCCGGCGTCTTTGACAATGCAAGATCCACACTGGATGGCATCACTGACCTGGATAGCGCGAAAACATAAGGCCCCACGCTCACCGAAATGGCAGACAAGTTCGGCGGCTTGGCAGGATCGATAGACCAGGCCCCGGAGGCGGTTCGCGAGTCGCTGTCTGGCGTCCTGTCTACGGGCCTCGAGTCTTTGATGCCGTTACTCGAAAAGCTTCGTGCGATACCTGGCGTTGGCGACATCATCGATCCGATCATTCAGCCCGTAATCGACACGCTGCAAAAGCTTGTCGGCTAGAACCTGGTCGGTTCCAGGCGACATTGACTGACGTATCCGCGAAATCTCACGCGGATTATCTACAAGGGAACGTCCGGAAGTCCCCGCACAGCAGCATGACGACAAGGGCGAGCAAGTCGTCGTTCATGCTGTTGGCGTGGGGAGCCCGGATCGGCCCAGGTCAGAAACGGCCCGTCTCAGCCGGGCCGACCGGCAAGCGATGACCCCGTCAGTATCAAGGTGCAAGACCACTAGCCCGCTGACACTTCGCGAAAGGCACGCTTCATCGCCTGCAGCACGGTCTCCGGCTGCTCACTCATGACCATGTGGCCGCAGTCATCGAGTACATCGAGCCTGGCGCCGAGCGGTTCGAGGAGGTTCATCGTCGCTCGCCGCGGCGTCATCCGGTCCTCCTGACCAACGATGATGCTGGTACGGCCCTGTCCGAACGAAGCCACGGCCTGCTCCCCTCCTTGCCAGGCATTGCAGGCCGCGAGATCGGCATGCAGAACCCCCGGCGCGGCCTGTTCGAGCAAGGCCGCTGCGTTGTTGACCACACTGATCCCGGCGACGGTATTGCGTCCGAGCCGCGAGGCATGCGCGTGTCCGAAGATCGTGATCATGTCGACAGCCGCCCGTTCGTTGGCAAGAGCCGCATCCAGCAAGGCCTGGCCCACGCCCATCGGGTAGCCGACGCCGAGCAACACCAGCCGTGCGACCTGTGCCGTTCGCTGCCCAGCCATCGCAAGCGCGGCCAACGCGCCCATGCTGTGACCTGCTGCGATCAACGCGCCTTCGGGAAGCACCGGCGTCTCGCCATCGCCGCCGCCCACGCGCAGCGTATCGATCAGTCGCCACACCCAGTCAGCCTGGGAGTCGATGTCGCCGAGAACCTCACCGTCGGAGCCACCGTGCGCCGGAAAATCGGGAGCCACGACGTTGTAGCCATGCCGCGCGAAATAACGCGCCAGCAGCACCCAGACCGTCCGATCCATGCCGGCACCATGCAACAGGAGAAGCGTGGGTTGATCTTCGCGCCAGTCAACATGCCCGGTGCCGACGAAGACGACATGGCCGTCGATTTCCGTAATCACGAGCGTGCCTTCCGGGTGGCGCGCTTCAGTGCCTGCGCAAGATCTGCTACCAGATCATCCGGATTCTCAAGCCCGATCGACAGTCGAACAAGCCCTGGGGAGACACCGGCTTCTAAGAGCGCTGCATCATCCATGCGGGAGTGTGTCGTGCTCGCCGGATGAATCACCAGCGACTTGGCGTCGCCGACATTGGCCAGATGACTGAAGAGTTCGAGCGCCTCGATGAAGGCGTTGCCTGCGCTCCGGCCGCCCGCGAGTTCGAAGGCGAAGACCGCGCCAGCGCCTTCGGGCAGGAGCTCGCTGGCAAGATCATGGTCCGGGTGCGTAGCCATGCGAGGATGATGGATGGCGCTGACGCCGTCTGCCGCAGCAAGGAAGTCGACGACTCGCTCGGTGTTCGAGACATGCCGCGCCATCCGCAGGGCGAGCGTCTCCACCCCCTGCAGCAGATGGAAGGCGTTGCCTGGCGAGAGCGTCGCACCGAAATCGCGAAGTCCCTCCTTGCGCGCCCGCATCGCGTAGGCCGCCGGTCCGAACTCTTCGACGAAGTCCATGCCATGAAAGCCTTCGTAAGGTTCGCTCAGCTCAGGGAAACGTCCGGACGCTTCCCAGTCGAAACGCCCACCATCGATCAGTACGCCGCCCACCGCTATGCCGTGGCCACCGATGAACTTGGTCAGCGAGTGCATGACGATGTCCGCACCGAGTGCCAATGGCTTCTGCAAGACCGGTGTGGTCAGGGTCGCGTCGACAAGCAAGGGCAGACCGGCCGCATGCGCGACGGCCGCGACACGCGGCACATCGAGTACTTCGCCGCGCGGGTTCGAGAGGGTCTCGGCAAACAGCAGGCGGGTTGCCGGCGTGATCGCGCGGGCAAAGGCGTCAGGATCGCGCGGGTCGACGAAGGTCGTCGTGATGCCGAATCGAGGCAGGGTATAGCTGAGCAGGTTGTGTGTTCCGCCGTACAGCGAGCGTGACGCCACGATATGCCCACCCGCACCGCAGATCGTCGCGATGCCGACATGGATCGCCGCCATGCCACTCGCCGTACAGACCGCGCCGACGCCGCCTTCGAGCGCTGCCATGCGCTCCTCGAGCACCGCAACCGTCGGGTTGGATATGCGCGAATACACGTGGCCACCGCGGGCAACGTCGAACAGCGAAGCCGCCCGGTCACTGTCCTCGAAGACGAAGGAGGTACTCTGGTAGATCGGCACGGCACGAGCGCCGGTGGTCGGGTCCGGTTGCTGACCGGCATGCAGGGCCAGGGTATCGAAGCCAGGATGGTTCGGTGCGCTCATCGTTTTGGTTCGGGTCCGTTTTGGTCAGGTTGCCGATCCAATCGGCAGGCGTCGCTCACGTTATACCGAATTCTTCCTCGCGGGCCCGCTTGACGACATCGTAGTGCTCGGCCAGGAGATCACTTTTCAGCACCACGCCGGTCAGTCGCCAGCGTGTGACATCGCCACCGCGGGCACCTTTCGCACCGATCGCATCGACGACGGGCACGAAGTCGAGCTGGCGTTCTGCCATGGTCTGCAATGCCGTGACGATGTTGGTCGTGGCCGCGATAGAGTAGCCAGGGTCTTGCGCCGCCTCGATCGCGGGCGATGCCAGGCCCGCCTCGATGGCGCGTCCGATAAGACCGGACAGGTTGACGCTGCCTCGGAAGTCGTTGTTCTCGTCGACGAACATCGCGAGCCGGAGACGCTCCGTGCCCATGCGTGAGGAAAGTTCGCCACAACTCATGGTATCCGGCACGGTAACGAAGCCCTGGCTGACGATGTCCTCACAGCGATGGGTGGTGAGCAGGCTCACGTCGCGCCCCAGGGCGATGTTGACGTCGCGGCGCGCCAGCTGCCATCGGAAGAACGACGGGTGTCGACCGAACTGCATGGCCGTACTGGCAACCGCCGCTGCGGTCATGACGCCGAGCGTGATGCCGTAGTCGCGGGTCAGTTCGAAGACGATCAGGACCGTCGATATCGGCGCACCGAGCAGGGCCGAGGCCATCGCCGCCATGCCGATCGCGACGAACACACCTGAGCCTGCAACCAGCGGCAGACCCAGCGAATTGGCCAGCCACCAGAACAATCCACCGAGCATGGCGCCGATGAAAACCGCCGGACCAAAGACACCGCCGGCGAATCCACTGCCAAGAGCCAGCGCGACCACCACCAGTTTGGCGACCAGCAACAGCGCCACGAGAGACAACGCCAGTTCACTGTTCAATGCAAGACCGGTACCTTCCAGTCCGACGCCGAGAACCAGCGGCAGCTGGGACGCGATGCCACCGATCATCGCACCCGCCAGGGCAGGCTGCAGGACGCGTGGCATGTGCAGCCATCGCCAACCGGCCTCGACCGCTTCGACGGCACGAATCAGCGTACGGGCGGCCACGGCGCCGGCGATTCCGAGCACGGCGAACAGCGGTAGTTCGCGCACGATGTCGATCTCGTGCGAGGGCAGGTAGAACAAAGGATCGCTGCCGATCGCCACATCGCGAACGACCATGGCCAGCATGACGGCAATGACGATGGGCGCGAAGACTCGCAAGGTGTAGTAACCGACAATGACTTCAAGCGCAAAGATGACTGCCGCGATCGGCGTGTTGAAGGAAACCGCCACCGCAGCCGCTGCACCACAGCCCAGCAAGGCCAGTGATTGCTTCCGGTCGAGTTGCAATCGCTCCGCAAGCCAGGCGGCCAGCGAAGCGCCGATATGCACCGCCGGGCCTTCGCGGCCAAGCGGCGCACCGACGCCGAGCGAGATACCGGAGGCGAGCGCCGCGCCGAGCCCGGAACGTATCGGCATGCGCGCACTGTTCATGGCGCAGGCTTCCATGACGTCCGCGATGCCGTGGTAGCGCTTGCCCGGAACGAGTTGCAGGAGCAGGCCGACGACCAGCCCACCGACCGCGGGCACCAGCACGACCCGCCACCACGGCAGGGCATCGACGGCCGCCGCAAAGCCGAGCTCTTCGCCGTAACCGAAGCCGAGCTGCTGCACGCCTTCGACCAGCGCGATGAGCAACAGTGTTGCAAGGCCTACCAGCGCACCGATCAGACCTGCAATGACAAAGAAGCGAAGGCGAGCGCCAATCAGCGGTCGTTCGATCACCCGTTCGAACTCGAATGCCCGGAGTGGACGCTGCCGGCAGGTTCTCCGCCAAGGCCCATTGCCACGCTCGCGAACCGTCGCCGCCAGGGTGACACGGTATCGAGCCCGAGCAGGGCCAGTGCCCGCGCGTGCGACAACAGCATATTCTCGCCTCTGAAGGTGCGCGCCAGCGTATCCGTCAGGGTGACTGTCCGCTGTTGATCGACGCGTCGCGACCGAACGAATTCGTGCAGAAGCTCGGGACTGCCCGGATCGATTCTGGCGCCGTTCGCGACCCCGGGCGAGACCCCGGAAGAGACCCCTGCCACCAAGCGGGTGAGCAATGCGGCCACATCACGGAGCGCCAGGTTGTAGCCCTGCCCGGCCACCGGATGCAGCAGACGTGCCGCGTTGCCCAGAAGCATGCTACGCGGCCCGATCTGTTCAGTAGCCTCGATACGGGCGAGCGACAGGGTAGTCCGTGGACCACAGGCCACGAAACGGCCCAGACGATGTCCGAAACGGGCTTGCAGGTGGTGGCGATACGCGGTCCCATCAAGCGCCGTCAGTCGCGTTGCCTCCTCAGAGGTCACGCACTCCACGAATGAGACACGATGAGCGGGACGCGGCAGGAGGGCCAGCGGGCCACCGTCGGTAAAGCGTTCATAGGCGACGGACTCATGCGGCCCCGACAGGGCCAGCGTACCGAGAATCGCGCTTTGCTCGTAGTCGACCTCGCGGACGCCGATGCCAAGGGCATCACGAACGGTCGACCGAACCCCGTCAACCCCGATCAGGAGCTTCGCCCGAACCGGCTTCGCCCTAACCGGCCCTCCCTGAACTGGCTTTCCGTCGGGCGAATCGCTCGCCCGATGATGGACGGTGACCCGATCCGCTTCGACGTCCAGTCCGGTCATCGTGTGGCCGGGCAGGCGCTTGACGGGACTCGCTTCGAGCAATGCGTCGAGTTGTCGCAAGGCGACTCGATTATCGATGACGTAACCAAGCGCCGCGACGCCCTGCTCGTCGGCTCGCAGGCGAGTGGCGCCAAAACGACCCCGACAGGACACGTGTACCGAGCGGATCGGGCAGGCATCGTCGGCAATGGCCGACCACAGAGCCTGCTGTTCGAACCAGGCGACAGAACCTGCCGACAGGGCCGTGCACCGCTGTTCAAGTGGATCGCCTTGTTGCTGCGCGGGCATCATGCTTTGTTCAAGCAAGACGACAGAGAATCCGGCGCGGGCGAGTGCCAGTGCCAGCGGCGCACCAACCAGACCGCCGCCGACGATGGCGACATCGCAATCGACGTCGGCAGCCGTCATCAGCCGAGCGCTTCGCGGGCCATCAAGGCCTCGATCTCGTCTGCTGCCTTGGGTACACCGCCGGTGATGACCTCACCACCGTCGGCGGTAACCACGACGTTGTCCTCGATACGGATACCGATGTTCCGATAAGCCGCCGGAACCTTGCGTGATGTACCGAGATACAAGCCCGGCTCTACCGTCAGGACCATGCCGGGTTCCAGCTCGCGCCAGGCATCGTCGATTCGATACTCACCGACGTCATGAACATCCATGCCGAGCCAATGCCCGGTGCGATGCATGTACCAGGGCTTGTAGGCTTCATCCCGCACGAGCTTGTCGAGACGACCGGTGAGGACACCCAGCGTCTTCAGCCCGCGTGTCAGCACCTTCACGGCCTCCTCGTGAGGTCGGTTCCAGCTGACCCCGGGGCGCACGGCTTCGATGGCTGCCTGTTGCGCTTCGAGCACGATGTCGTAAACCTCGCGCTGAGCGGCGGTAAAACGGCCATTGACCGGAAAGGTCCGGGAGATATCGCCTGCGTATTTCTCGTGCTCGGCGCCTGAATCGATCAACACGAGATCGCCGTCGACGAGCCTGTCGCGATTCTCCGTGTAGTGCAGGATGCAGGCGTTGGCGCCACCCGCGACGATAGGCAGAAAGGCATGTGTTGCGCCACGCCGGGTGTACTCGGCAATGAGTTCGGCCTCGAGCTGGTATTCGTGCATGCCCGGGCGGACGGCTTGCATGGCAAGGCGGTGCCCATCCGCACTGATCCGCGCGGCCTGCCGCATCGTCGCGAGTTCTGCGCGGCTCTTCTGCAAGCGCATCTCGTGCACGTGAAAGTCGAGTGACACGAACATGTCTGGATCGGTACCCACGCTGCGTCGGGTTCGACGTGCCCGGTTCAACCAGCCGAGCAAGCGGATATCGAAGGCCTGATCCTTGCCGAGCGTGTGATGGACCGAACGTCGGCCTTCGAGCAAACCCGGCAGGATATCGTCGAGGTCGTCTATGGGAAACGCATCGTCGGCACCGAGCGCACGAGGGGCCCGCTCGACACCGAGTCGCCGACCGTTCCAGGTCTCTTTCAGTCGATCGCGCTCACGGCAGAACATGAGGTATTCGCCGGCCTTGCGGTTCGGAATCAGCACCATCAGTGCCTCAGGTTCATCGAAGCCGCTGAGGTAGTGGAAATTGCTGTCCGGGCGGTAGGCGTGTTCGGTATCGCGGCTACGAAAGGTTTTTGATGCAGCCGGGATGACGGCAATGCCGTCATCGCCGATCAGGCGCATCAACGTGCGCCGGCGTCGCTTCAGTTCGGCGGCCTGCGCCTTGCTGAAGAGCGGCATCGAGGAACTTCCATTCTTGCGTCTGGCTGTGCGCGACATCGAGGGGTCTACTGTGCTGTTGCGTTAGCGTACCTGAGCGGCTTGTCAGTGCAGCCGTGAAGGTGCGCCGGGCGATGTCATTCCGGGACTCCCGGATCGGGCTGTACGGGTGACAGGCTTGAGCTCCTCGTGAATGAGCAAAACGCCCACGCGGACGTACTCGGCCAGCTGCATGTACGACTCTTCGTCGTGCGGATCAGCGCCGGCCCTGTCGACACCGGCACCGTCATGCGCCAAGCCGTCATTCGAAAGGCCGTCAATCGCCATGAAGTCCTCGATGAGTTCCTTCGAGTCTGCCGGTAGCGGCGGGTTGCCCTGGGCCGAAAGGCCGATCCCGGCACCGTAGACGAAACCCGCGCAATACTCAGCGAGCGCTGCCAGCCGCCGCTCGAGCGCTACCTCGTCGTCTGGCAGGCGCAGGGAGAAACCCAGCTCGGCGTCGTTCAGCGCGCCGAGTGTCTCGCCGAACCAGGCGTCAAGCGCATGCAGATCAGACTTTCTGGCGGCGAGAGCATCAGCCGACAGGCCGGCGGCGTCGAGGAGTTCTGAAAACCAGCGACTCTTTGCCGTTCCGGTCGGCCGACTGCACAGAAGACCACAGGCGAGCCCATGAGCTTCGGCTGGGCCAAGCGGCACTTCCAGCCGCTCGAGCACGGCGGAGAGTTCGTCTTGCAGGTCGCTCACGGCTGATTCATCGATCGGAAGCGCCGAAGTATACAATGCACGCATACGCTCGCAGGGCACTCCCATGAGCAGCCGCTCGCTCGACGATGAATTCAGCGCACTCGAAGCACGTATCGGGCAACTGCTCGATCGCTGCACGCGCCTGGCAGCCGAGAACCGCTCGCTCCGTGATCAGCAGGATGGCCTGGTCGAGGAACGTGCGCATCTGATCGAGAAGAACGAATCAGCCCGTGGCAAGGTGGCGCAGATGATCGAGCGTCTGAAATCACTCGAGGCGAGTCAGTGAACGCGAGCAAGCGACCGGATCATGAAAGCGCCGTAGGTCAGGCCACGCGCGGTCGTGACGACGAAGGCCAGCGTGCGGGTCCCGGGAATACTCATGACGATCCCTCCGGGACCACGCGAGAGGATGGCGGCAGCAAGCTCGTCAAGCTCCGCATTCTCGACAAGGAAGTGCAGCTCGCCTGTCAGAGCGGTGAGGAAGACGAACTCCTGCAGGCCGCCGCCTACGTCAATCGCTCCATGCAGGAACTCAAGCGACGCAATACCACCTCCAGCATCGAGAAGATCGCCATCGTCACGGCCATCAATACCGCCAGTTCGTTGCTCCAGGCGCGCGCGCAAGCGGGCGACGACGGTGGACTCGTGATGCGTCTGTCGGCACTGAACCGCACGCTCGACAGGGCGTTGACGGACGATGTCGGAAATGTGTCACCGAAACCTGCCGACGTGGCACAGGACTGAACTCGCCACAGCTTCCGATACAGGTCCCACCACACATTTCGGTGCCGCCTTGGTGGCCTCGCCGCCGATTGCGAGCGTATCGACTTCAATGGGGCAAAGCGTCGATGCGGGCCGTCGCCGCGATCACGAAAAGAGCAGCGCCGACGTGCTAGTCTCGACCTGTATCTTCTGCGGTGTTCGTCATTCGGCTGGGTATATCCCTTGAGCCTAATTTCGCACCCCGGGGGGGCTTGTTCGCCGTTGTTGTGCATGTCCGTCACGACGGAAAGCCTGATACGGTTCCGGGCGCCCCCACTTGAGCCGACTGGTTCAAGGTAGCACACCGAAAACGGCACTCGTGGTTGATACGTTATTGATTTTAAAAGCAGTTTGCCTGACGGGAGGGTTTGTCGGGTGAGAGCTTGTCCGGTCCGGAGTGACTCCCGATAAGCAGCCGAGCGCACCAACAACGAGCGCATGAACGACGGGAGCTGCGCACTGCCTTGCGAGCCACGCGGAGCGCCCTGCCATCGTCCGTGCAGACAGCGTCTTCGCAGCGCGTCGCCACGTGGCTGGAAGAACTCTTCGAGCAACATGATCCGGCCAGCGTCGCAGGCTATCTTGACATCGGTGGCGAACTCGACGTCGCACCAGCGCTGCGGCTGTGCCGACGTTCCGGAAGGGCTACCTTTCTGCCCGTACTTGCGGGGGACGCACTTGTCTTTTCCCGGCTTGACGAGAACACGCTCTTCACGCCCAACCGATTCGGCATCGGCGAGCCAGCAACCACGGCCGACCTTGCAGACGGGGACAAGCTTGCCCCGCTCGAACTCGACATGGTGCTGGTTCCGTTGGTCGGCTTCGACCGTCACTGCGAACGGATGGGCATGGGCGGCGGCTTCTACGACAGGAGCTTTGCCGAGCGAAAGACGCGCCTGCCTCCACCCTGGCTGATCGGCGTCGGCCACGACTGCCAGCGTGTCGACAGCGTGCTACCCGAAGCCTGGGATGTTCGCCTCGACGCGGTCGTCACCGAGTCGGGCATCTACCTTCCTGACGACATCTGAGCTCAACCGAGAAACAGCTGGCAGGCGGCGTCGCTCGAGACTTCCTCCCCGTGAAATCCGAGTTCATCGATGAAGGCCGCAACAGCACTCTCGTCGAGTCCCTCCAGTTGCAGTCCGACCAGCACCCGGCCATAGGCTGCGCCGTGATTGCGGTAGTGGAAGAGGCTGATGTTGCCGCGCTTGCCGATACGCGTCAGGAAATCGAGCAAGGCGCCAGGGCGTTCCGGAAAGCGGAAGCGATAGAGGCGCTCACCGACAAGCCTCGCGTGCCCTCCAATCATGTGCCGGACATGCAGTTTGGCCGTGTCGTTGTCGGTCATGTCGAGTACCTCGAAGCCAGCATCGTGCAGGCTTGTCAGAACCCGCGCACGACCTTCCTGTCCTCCAGCGATCTCCACCCCCGCGAAGACTTCGGCCGAATCCGGACCGCTGTAACGGTAGTTGAATTCGGTGATACTGCGTCGGCCGAGTGATTGACAGAAGGTACGGAAACTGCCAGGTTCCTCCGGTATCGTCACCGCGAACAGCGCTTCCCGACTCTCACCGATCTCGGCGCGCTCGGCCACGTGACGAAGCCTGTCGAAATTGATGTTCGCGCCACTGCTGACGGCGATGAAAGTCTGCTCACGAGCACCGCTCTCTGCGCACCAGCGCTTCATGCCGGCGATGGCGAGCGCGCCGGCCGGCTCCACCAGTGTGCGCGTCTCGTTGAACATGTCCTTGATCGCCGCCGACATCTCGTCGACGCTGACCAGCACGACTTTGTCGAGCAGATCCTTGCACAACGCGTAGGTGAATTCGCCGACCTGCTTGACCGCAACACCATCGGCAAACAGGCCGACACTCGGCAGGCAGACACGTTCGCCCGCGGCCAGTGCATCGTGCATGGAGGCGGCATCGACCGGTTCCACACCGACGATACGTACCTCGGGCCGCAGGTACTTCAGGTAGGCGCAGATGCCGGCGGCCAGCCCGCCACCGCCGATGGGCACGAAAACCACATCGAGCGCATCGGGGTGCTGGCGACAGAGCTCGACGGCAACCGTGCCCTGGCCTGCGATGGTATCGGGAGCATCGAAGGGGTGAATGAAGGCCAGACCCCGTTCCTCACCGAGGGCCACGGCATGCGCAAGTGCGGTGTCGAAGTCGTCGCCGTACAGGATAGCCTCACCGCCCAGTCGGCGCACCGCGTCGACCTTGATCGGCGGTGTGGTGACCGGCATGACGATGACGGCGGTGATTTTCAACCTGTCGGCAGCCAGCGCGACGCCCTGGGCATGGTTGCCCGCCGAAGCGGCAATCACGCCGGCCACCATGCGGCCGGCGGCCCGCTCGCGCTCGACCAGCTTGTGGATGCGATTGAAGGCACCGCGGCACTTGAACGAGAAGATCGTCTGCTCGTCTTCGCGCTTCAACAGCACTCGGTTGCCAAGGCGTGCGGAGAGGAGCGGCGCATCGTGCAGGCGCGTCTCCTTGCTGACGTCGTAGACGCGCGCCGACAGGATGCGTTTGATGTACTCTTCGTGAAGCTCGTTCATGCGGCCGCGCGCGGCTTCCAGGTCAAGGTTGGCCCGCCAATGTACCCTGATTCGAATCGAGCCTCCGCCACCGATCGCCAAAGACAGATCGCCAAAGCAAGGTCGCCAAAGAACCTGGCCGCCGAATAACAGAGATTCCCCGATGAGCGCTGGCAAACAGGCAGCCGCGGAAGCGGCGCTCGACTTCGTGCGTGGACAACGCCTGCTCGGTATCGGCACCGGCTCCACCGTGAACATATTCATCGACGCACTCGCCGCATCGGGCATGCAGATCGAAGGCGCGGTATCGAGCTCCGAGCAGACCTCACAGCGACTGGCATCGCATGGCATCGAGGTGCTCGACCTGAACATGACCGGATCGCTCGACGTCTACATAGACGGCGCCGACGAGGTCGATCCCGGCCTCGCCCTGATCAAGGGCGGCGGGGGCGCGCTGACACGGGAGAAGATCGTCGCGGCTGCCAGTCGCGAATTCATCTGTCTGGTGGACGACAGCAAGCATGTCGATGTCCTCGGCGACTTCGGCGTCCCGGTCGAAGTCATTCCGATGGCCAGAAGCTACGTTGCCAGAGAAATCGTCCAGCTCGGCGCCGATCCGGAATATCGGGAAGGCTCACCGACGGACAACGGCAACATCATCCTCGACTGCTACGGCTTCCACATCGATGATCCGGTCGCCCTCGAGGCGCGCCTGAATGCCATCGTCGGCGTGGTCTGCAACGGGCTGTTTGCAGCGCGGCCAGCCAATCGCGTGATCACCGGCTTTGCCGACGGTCGCGTCGAGGTGCTGCCGGTCCCTGATTGACTTGGGGTGACTGACCTGTGTTGACGGCACGTCTTGACTCAGACGTGCTGATCGACCTGTGTTGATGCGCACGTGTGGACGGACATGCGTCCGGCCAGTGACTTCGATCAAGCAGCACCTTTCATCAGTAACGCGTCGACCTCGTCACCCGCGAGTCCTCCTTTCAACAGGCTGAAATCACCCTGCTCGAACATGGCCCGACCCGCATCGTGAATCACGCGATGGGTTGCCCGCGCAAGCGCCGAGCCGATGCTGATGCGCGCCGCCCCGGCACTCGCGAGCGTGCGACGGGGCACTTCCGCCCAAGCCCCGGCGGCAAGTACATTGACTGGCGCTGAGGTTTCCCTGCAGATGCGCTCGAAGTCTGCAACGGTTTTCGGCAGAGGCGCATAGAGGCAATCGGCCCCGGCCGCCTCGTAGCCCTGCAGCCGAAGCAGCGCTTCCTCGATGTCGTAGTGGCCGTTCATGATGCCGTCGGCACGCGCCACCAACACGAAGTCCCGCGACAAGGCCCGCGCCGCCGCCGCCGCGGCACGAATGCGTTCGATCGCAAGCGTGCGCGGATAGGGCGAGTCTTCAGGCCAGGCCGCATCTTCGATCGAAATTCCGGCAAGACCGATCTCGGCGCTCAAACGAACGGTTTCGGCAACCTCGTCCGGCGAGTGTCCGAAGCCGTTCTCGAAATCACCCGAGACCGGTACCGACACCGCCTCGACGAGTTGCTCGGCATGTGTCAGCGCTTCATCGCGCGTGACCTGCCCACCGTCCGTCCGGCCGAGCGTGAACGCATGCGCGGCGGACGAGGTGCCGATGGCTTCGGCACCAAGCGCCACGAGCATGCGTGCACTGCCTGCGTCCCAGGCATTGGCGAGCACGAACGGCTTGCCCGGCACATGAAGTTCCCGGAACCGTCGTCCCGTCTCCGGGTCACGCTTGCGCCACTGTCCCTTCTCGTCCATCACCCTGCCCCTCCACGTCATGAATCCACTCGACGATCATTCGTCAGCGGCAGAAACATTCTGCACCACGGCAACGGTGGCATCGGTGGCATCGATCGCCACTGCATCGCGGTCGTCAACAGGGATCGGCATACGTTCGAGCGGCAGCTTCAGGATGACCCGCGTACCTTGACCGGGCGCACTCGTCGCCTTGATGGTACCTGCATGCCGGCGAACAACCCGCGAGACGAAGGCGAGCCCCAGTCCGGTACCGGCGATGCGGCCGGCCACACGGGCATCGCGCCGAAAACGCGTGAAAATCTCGTCGATCACATCCGGATCGATGCCGACCCCCTCGTCGTCGACGGTCAGCACACCCTCGTCGCCGACTCGACTCAGGGCGATTCGCACTGTCGAGCCATCGTGCGAATACTTGATGGCGTTGCCAACGATATTGGTAACGGCTCGCTCGAGCGAACTGGCATCACCGGACATCCACATTTCGCTATCGTTGTCGGTAACCTCGAAGCGTATGTCGCGAGCACGTGCCTGTGGCAAGAGTTCGGACAGCGCATTCTCGACGACATCGTCGAGCAACAGATCGGCGAACAGAGTCTCGTTCAGTGAATCGGCGCGCGCGACGTTCAAGAGCTCGTCCATCATCGCGAGGCTGCTTCTGATGTGCGTGGCGGGATCCGGGGGTCTGTTGCGATCGCGGGGGACGCCGTCGACGGATTCCGAATCCGCATCGCCGAGCATCGCGAGCGCCGAGACCAGCGGCGAGCGAAGATCATGGGAGAGGTAGTCGACCAGTTCGGCCCGTGCACGCTCGGCGCTGCGAATCTCCGAAACATCGATGACACTGGCGCAGATCAAGCGGCGCGACAGTCGATGGCCGACGGCACTGAAGTTGACGACGAGTGCGCGCTCACCCTGTTCGTGAGTGACCTGCCAGGGCACGCCGTCGAACAGCAACGCGTTGTAGCGTTCGCGATGGGCTCTCTGACGTTCATCCAGCGGGGGCTTCTCGTCCCAGTTGCCGGTGCCCAGCGACAGGCCGATCGTGTCGAGGAAGTCGATCAGCAAGGCACGCTCACCGAGCCCGGGCAACATCGAGCGTGCGAGCGCATTGCCGCGCACCCACTCACCGGCAGGATTCCAGATGATGAAGCCGATCGGACCGCCGGCCAGCACCGTTTCACTGAAGACCTTGACGCCGCGCAACCAGGCCATCTGTTCACGCAGTCGTTCAGCATTCGATTGCAGGCGCTCCACCGAGCTGCGGGCCCGCACTGCCGTCTCGCGTGAGCGCACGCGCGCGAGAGAATCGACGTAGGCGGTGATTTCGTCGGCTGCAAGCGGCGCGTCGATGGCGAGATCGATGCGCAGTTGCGCAGGCGTTCGATAACGTTTCGAGTAGACACCGTCGGTTACGGTCCATTTGCCGACGAGGGCCTCTGCGTCGCCACTCGGAGCGCTCGCACCGCTGCTGTAGGCGGCATGGCGGGTGTCGAATCGCCAACCCTTCAACGGCAGGTGCCGTGACGCGTTCATGAAGAAATCTGTCAGGTCCTGGTCGTCGCTCGGGCCGCGAGTGGGCAGATGCGGTGCGAACTTCGCCAGTTCACGTTCGAGAAATCGATTGACATACTCCAGTCGGTGCCTGCTCCAGAGCAGATAGCTCGCGACGATCGGGACGCTCGCCGAAAGCGGTGCGAACCAGAGCTGTGCGAACAGATAGAGGAGGTAGCTCACACCGATCGGCAGGAGCGCACCGATCAGTGCGCCAGGGAGCGCATAGCGAGGCGGGCCGCGCGAATAGATCAGAAGCATCAGGGGCAGGACCAGCAAAGCTACCAGCGGGCCGAACCATGCCGGCGTACGCGTGACCAACGTGCCGTTACGCAGGGCGGTGAAAATGTTGGCGTGCAACTCGATGCCCGGCATTGGCCGATCGAGCGCGGATACCGGTGTCGGTACCACGTCGCCCAGTCCGGTCGTGGTGAGACCGAAGAACACGATGCGTCCTTCGAGCTCGCTTCGCTCGACTTCACCAAGGGCAATTCTAGCCGCCGATATGCGGGTGAAGCTGCCGCTCGGACCGCTGAACGGAATCAGGACCTCGTAATCGTGCTTCCAGACGCCGGTTCTCTCGGCATCGACGATTCGTCGTCCGGGAAGCGCTTCGAGTAGCCGCGAGTTCGGCGACAACTGCGCGAGTGCGGCGAGAGAAAGGGTCGGCCAGTGAGCGCGCTTGAGGCCCTCCTTGAGAAACACGCGTCGAACGATTCCATCGTCGTCGATGGGCGCATGGACATGACCGATGGCGCTGACGACACTGATGACTTCGGAAATCGGCAGCTCCTCGATACCCCCACCACCGGCACCCCGTTCGGCCAACACCGGCATCACCGATACGGGCAAGGACGCCACGGCTGCGGCGAGGCGTTGATCGGCCGCGTCGCTCGCAGGCTCGATGTGCAGGACATCGATGACGACGCCCTGCACACCCTTGCTCGCGAGCTCCTCGAATACCTGGGCTTGCAGTTCCCTGCCCCAGGGCCAGCGACCGAGACGGGCGAGGCTCTCGGGATCGATCGCCGCGATGACGATGTCGTCCGGCGGTGGGTACTGATGCAAGCGGACCCAGCTATCGTGAATGAGACGATCGACCTTGCGCGTGGCATCGAGCCAGACGAGCGTCGCGCTGGCCAGCAGAAGCAGCAACAGAAAGCCTGCCAACCACGGCACGGTAATACCGCCGCGACGCTTGCGCGTCAGCGCAGCCAGGCGGTGCCAGTCCATCCCTCAGCGTTGTGTCTGAACAACACTCAGTGACTGGTGTGCTCCTCAAGCCGATAGCCGTGCTGGTATATCGAGGTCAGCTTCCAGCGCTCGGAGGCCAGAAGTCGCAACTTCTTCCTGAGCCGGCTCGCGTGAGTGTCGACCGTACGCGTGTTGAGATCGGCAGAAGTTCCCCACACCGTCGTCAAGAGATGCTGTCGGGACAGTACTCGCCCACGGTTGCGAAAGAGGAACAGGGCCAGCTCGTACTCCTTTTCGGTCAGCTTGACCGGCTCATCGTTCATGCGCACTTCACGGCTTGACGTGTCGAATGTGTATGGCGGACATTCAAGCACTTCCATCTCGGGCTGGGCGCGACGGGCCAGAGCGTAGAGGCGGGCAAGCAGCTCGTGTTGCCGGACGGGCTTGGCAAGGTAGTCGTCAGCGCCTGCGCGCAAAGCCTTGACGATATCCTCTTCCGCTTGCCGTGACGTCACGAAGATCACCGGTACGTCGCTGGTCAGGGTTCGGCGGATCCAGTGCAATACTTCAAGCCCGGAACTTCCGCTGTCAAGCGTCCAGTCAAGTACGACGACGTCGTAGCTGGTCTTTCTGAAGGCGCGCTGAAAATCGTCGGCGGCCGCGAAGACACCACAATGGTAGCCTTTGTTCTCGATCCACTCGCTGACGCGAGCTGCCTGCTCTTCACTATCTTCGAGCAACGCGATCCGCAGGTTCTGCCGTTCGGCCATGATTGTCCGGTCCTTACCTTTCAAGGCCGCAAAGTGTGTGGCATGCGACCTCCGAGCGCAACGCCGATCTCACTCTTCATGACAATCCGGCAGGGTTTGATGGAAGACCTCTACCAAGGCCGTTTGTTCACCGCGAGGGGTCACTGTGTCAGTTTGCCGGCAGCACCGGATTGAAGTAGTGCCGGCCGCCATCGATCCCGTCGATCCGCTCGAGCAATCGATCAGTCTCCGCCGGCGATCGGGCAATGTCGATATCAGCGGTATTCACGATGAGCAATGCTGAACCTTCCCAGGCATGGAAATACGCCTCGTAGGCACGCGCGAGCTGCTGCAGGTAGCCGCTGTCGATACGCTGTTCCCGGGCAAGGCCTCGGCGTTCGATGCGTTCGATCAAGCGCTCGAGCGGCGCTTGCAGATAGATGACGAGGTCTGGAACCTGTGTAGCCGGCAGCGGACAATCGTCGACCAGCCGCTGATGCAGGCGCTCGTACATCGACCATTCGCGCACGTCGAGGGTCAGCTCGGCAAATAGTCGGTCCTTGTCGATGAGAAAGTCGCTGATCAGGGGCCGTTCGGCGTCACGATCCTGAAGCGCATCAAGGGCGTCGAGGCGAGACAAGAGAAAGTGCAGCTGGGTGTGGAAGGCGGTCGCCGCGGGCTCGCGATAGAAGGCGTCCAGGTAGGGATTCTCTGCGTCCGGATCGGCCATCAAGTCGGCGTCGAGTCGTTCGGCCAGGCGTCGCGCGAGGGTTGTCTTGCCGACACCGATCGGGCCTTCGACCACCACGAAGCGCGGCGTCACGAGACACTCCGCTCGAGTGCCGCGAGCAGATCGGCGCCGCGGCCGAGCGCCGGCACCTCGATATCGGGGTCGATATCGAGCAACGGCCTGAGCACGAAGAGTCGCTCGGCAATGCCGGCATGAGGAATGGTCAGCCTGGGTGTAGACAGTTGCCAGTCGGCGTACAGGAGGATGTCCAGATCGAGGGTGCGCGCGCTCCAGCGTGCCGCCGGCCGGATGCGGCCAGCCGCCTGCTCGATACGCTGCAGTTCATCGAGCAGTGCAGTGGGACTTGATGTCGTGGTGAAACGACAGACCGCGTTGATGTAGTCGGGCTGATCGACCGGCCCCATCGGCGGCGTTTCATACAGTGACGAACAAAGCAGCTCGTTGACGGTCGCAAGGCTGGACAGTGCATCGCAGGCTCCCGCAACGATCGCCTCGCGCTCACCGAGATTGCTGCCAAGGGCAACGAAGACGATTACCGGCGAGGCCGGTACAGTGCCCGCCAGGTTATTCACTGCCGTCAGCTGCCGTTTCCGTCCGGAGTACGTGCCCGATCGCCGCCAGGCCGTCGGCGCCGTCGACGACGCTTCTTCTTCGGAGGCGCATCGCTTGCACTGACATTATCGGTGACCACCGAGTCGGTTGATGCCACGTCGACAGCAGGCGCATCAGGACCCGGCTCGCGCTTTCGACCACCGCGGCGGCGAGGTCGCCGAGTGGATGCCCCGAAACGCGAGTCGTCGGCATCCACGGCCTCCTCGGGGATATCGTCGGCGTCATCCGAGCCGTCATCCCAGAGACCCAGCGCCAGCGGCCGATCAGCAGCACTTGCCAACCGCTCGTCATCGGGCAATTCCTGCACCTCCGTCCACCAGCGAGCGGAATCGGCGAGTCTTTCGTCGATCGTTGCGCGCAGACAGAAGAAGTCGTACGCCGCGCGGAAGCGGCGGTTATCCATCAATCTCAGCGCGCGGGCACCAACGAGTCGTTCGAGTCGCGGCTGCATTTGCCAGATCTCCTTCATCGGACCCGAGAATCGTCGTGGAATGCTGATGACGCGAAGCTGTTTCGAGAGGACCGCATCGGAGGCCTCACGCAGCGCATCGTGTACCGGTGCGCCATTGCGGCACGCTGCGCGCGCCTGTTCCTCGACGTCTGGCCAGAGCATGAAGGCAAGGAGGTAGGACGGCGTTATCGGTTTGCCCTCGGCGACACGTCGATCGGTATTGGCCAGGGCCGCATCCAGCATCGTCGCGAGCGCCGTTGCGCTTGCCGCCGTCGGCTCGCCGGAAAGGCGGCGTTGCAAGGGTGGAAACAGGTATTGCAGCAGGTCGTGCTCGCGCACGGCGGCAAAGCTCCGTTCGGCATAGCCCCCCTGAAAGAGCTTCAGGACTTCCTCGAACAGCCGCGCCGGGGGCGTCTTGGCGAGCTCGGGCGCCACTTGCTTCATCGCCGCCTCAGTGGCCTCTCCGATCGAAAAACCGAGCTTGGCGGACAGGCGTGCGGCTCTGAGCACACGCACCGGATCCTCTTCGCATCGCGTCAGCGGATCACCGATCAGTCGAAACACCTTGCGCTCGATGTCCTCGAGCCCTCCGGCATAGTCGATGACGGCACCGTCAGCCACGTTGTAGTACAAGGCGTTGACCGAGAAATCGCGGCGTAGCGCGTCTTCCTCGATGGAACCGAAGACATTATCACGGACGATACGGCCGAATGCTCCGATCTCGCCACCCTCACCCTTGTCGTGCGCGGCGCGAAACGTGGCCACCTCGATGATCTCCCGCCCGAACACGACATGGACGAGGCGAAATCGACGGCCGATGATGCGCGAGTTGCGAAACAGGGCGCGTACATCCTCGGGACTCGCATCGGTCGCGATGTCGAAATCCTTGGGCTGCATGCCGACCAGTGCATCACGTACACCGCCACCAACGAGGAACGCACCGAACCCGGCTTCGTTCAGCCGGTCGAGTACCTTCAGCGCCGAGCGGCCGATGGACTTTCGCGATACCGGATGGTCGCGATGCGAGACCACGCGCGGTGATCCGGTAAACAGACTGGCACCGGACTTGCCTTTCACCTTGTCCGGGCCACGCTTACGGTTACTTGCGCGCGCGCGCGTGGCAGGCTTGACGTTCTCCCCGCCTACAGCAACGTCGGTAACCCTGTCTGATGCCACGCCTGCCGCTTGTCCCGACGCTTTGCCTGATGGCTCGAGACTCGAACGGTTCGGCGACGAAGGCGTCGCCACCTCCGGTGGTCTGGAAACTGCATCGGCACCGTCTGTCGTCGTGCTGCGTTCGTGCTGCACATCGGCTCCGAGTATTTCCCGGGTCTTCTTGATTGCGGACCGTGACAGTCCGCTCAGTCGCTTGAGCAAGCGATTCTCCATGAGTATCGACGATCGCTATTCGTCCGGGACGACGTCGCCGTCATTTCTGTTCTGGAAGCGAATGATCTGCCGCCGTTGTTTCTTGTTGGGTCGCCCTTCGCCGGCGAGTCCGAGCCGAGATTCACGGTCGGCGCGCAACCGCGCCGCCAGTGCCTGTCGGCGCTCACGACTCTCGTCGAGTTCAGCATAAAGTGCTTGCGCATCGACAGCACCACGACGCTGGTCGGAAATGCCTAGCACGGTAACGTCGAATCGATACGGGCCTTTCTCGATACTGACATGGTCACCCGGTGCAACCGTCCTCGACGACTTGACCCGTTGACCACCTACCTGCACACGGTTCTTTGCGATAGCGTCTGACGCGATAGTACGCGTCTTGAAGAATCGTGCCGCCCAGAGCCACTTGTCTATCCGGCACTTTTCAGGCGCGGAGTCGTCTTTTCCTTGCCCCTTCGCCGTGGCAGACTGGCGTTTCACCGACACGCGACCTTGCGCTGCCACTGTTCACCCTGCCTGCGGGTTGCAGGGCCGGCGCCCTGTACAGGATGCCCTTCATGAAATGTCACGTCTATCGCAGTGCCGTCAAGGAGGGACTCTACGTGTATGTGGCGGCGCAAACGATCGACCCGGCCGATACTGGCCTCGATAGCGTATCGGACGCCGGGCGCACTGATGCCGAGCTGCTCGGGTCGCTTCCGAAGCCTGTGCGGCGACAGCTCGGTCAGGCGACGCGTGTCATGACGCTTGAACTCGACGGCACGCGTCCGCTTGGCAAGGAGGATGTTCACACGGTCATCGCGAACCTCGCGTCGCAAGGCTTTCACATCCAGATGCCCCACGACATCGAGCCACTGCTGACATCGATTGCGGCACGGACACAGAACTAGCTGGCGCAGCGATGCCGTCCGATCGTCGGCTGCGGCAACTGAATCAGGGACGCGGCGCCGTCTGTAACGGCCCCGTCTGTGACGCATACCAGGCAGACAGATCTGCAATATCCTCGTCACTCAACTGTGTCGCAAAACCCGCCATGATTGCGTTCTGCCGGCTGCCGTCCCGATAGCTTTTCAAGGCCTGGGCAAGATAGCTCTCGTACTGACCCGCGAGAATCGGAAAATTGGGTGCTGTCGATATGCCATCGGCACCATGGCATGCGGTACAGGTAACCGCCTTCTCCTTGCCAGCAGCTGCATCGCCACCCGCCTCGGCCGCTATCGGATTAACGGTAACCGCAATGGCCAACGCGCCCGCCAGCACGGTCGGCGTGCCGGACAGTACACCGCGTCTGCACAAGTAATCGACAAAGCGGTTGGCAGTGCACTCGAAGGCCGGCTGGACAAGCGCCATGATGAAGCGACTCATGGCGCCGCCTTGCCTTGAGCGGCGAACCAGGCCGAAATGTCCTCTATATCCTGATCGGTCAACAGGTTGGCGTTCGATTGCATGGTCTGGTGAGAGCGTTCCTTGGAACGATAGGCCTTCAGGGCCGCAATCAGGTACTCCGCGTTTTGCCCGGCGATGCGCGGCACGTGAAACGTGGGATAGCTGTTGACATAGTGCTCGACGCCGTGACATCCGAGGCAGGTATAAGCCTTTACGGCCCCGGCATCGGCATCGCCGGCGGCGAAAGCGCTCGCCATGCCGCCCGACAGCGTACTTGCGCCAAGACACAACAGCACGACGTTCAGGCTACGGACCAGCCTGCGTCGAACAGCGATCAGATTCATGAACTATCCCTTGTTGGGTAGGGAGAAACGAAAG
>ENA-ORXR01000598-ORXR01000598.1-marine-metagenome-genome-assembly--contig:-NODE-598-length-47014-cov-23.235145_pt1 | contig 47014 bp, 34 predicted proteins | sample MGYA00237866_ERZ511479 | MGnify/ENA metagenome assembly ERZ511479
AACAACTGATAATCAATAGATTACGAATTTTAACCTAATTTCCCAGTTCCCCAATTCCCATTCTGTCCAAAGTCTAATTGTGTAAAGGCTTTCCCTATTTTACTCGAACACCTCCTGATTTTTAATTTAGACAATTTGTTGTTTTGAAAGTACTTTGTTTTTAAAAGTTGAGTGTGCTAAAAAAACAGGCAATGCCTGTAACTGTAAATGTATTTTTGTGAATTAAAGTACTTTGATTTGCAAAGTAAGTGTAAAAAAGCGATTTTGTCAAATTAATAGAAGAAAAGTTATTATTATTTCGTGTGTATAACAAATTGCACAAATCTTATCTCACGCGGAGTTCGCGGAGAATTGATTAACAACCCTCTGCGTACTCTGCGCTCTCCGCGTGAAAATCACATTTTGTGCAATTTGTTACACACACACATTATTTCTAAGTTTATTGCAATTGAATAAAAATAGGTAAATTGCGTCTCTCGTTTACTAATCAATTACGTACTCAAACTTATGGCAAAATTACCTGTTAAATCATACGCCCGAAACAAAGTCACCGACCAATACGACGCCATCGTTATCGGGTCAGGCATAGGAGGTATGGCTGCTGCCGGCTATCTTTCCAAGCAAGGCAAAAAAGTCGTTGTACTGGAAAGGAATTATACACCGGGCGGTTTTACACAGGTTTTCAAACGACGCGATTATGAGTGGGACGTAGGCATACACTATATTGGTGATGTGCATCGTGAGCATACCATGATTCGCAAACAATTCGATTATCTCAGCGATGGCAAACTCGAATGGGCATACATGGGCGATGTATATGACAAAGCAATTTTTGGAGATGATGTCTATGAATTTCGCAGCGGACCGCAAGAGTTTGTGGAACAAATGAGCACGTATTTTCCTGATGAAACGGAGGCGATTGAGCGATATGTGGCACTGATTTATGAAGCACAGCGTTCGCAGGGGCGTTATTTTATGGAGAAGGCACTGCCAAAATTTGTGAGTAGTTTGATGGGGGGCAGCATGAGAAAAAAAGCACTCAATTATAACCGAAGTGTACTCGATGTGCTAAGTGATTTAACGGATAATAAAAAACTTATCGCCGTACTCACGACGCAATTTGGCGATTATGGTCTGCCGCCTGCACAGGCGAGTTTTATGATTCATTCGATGGTCGTCAAGCATTATTTGAATGGTGGTAGTTTTCCTGTGGGTGGCTCGTCGCGTGTTTTTGAGACCATACTTCCGACGGTACAGGCAGGCGGGGGCGAGGTCTATATTTCGGCAGAGGTGAAGGAAATTATCGTAAAAAATAATAAAGCCGTAGGTGTACGAATGGAAGATGACCTTGAAATTCTCGCGCCGATAGTGATTAGTAGTGCAGGCATTTATAATACGTATAAAAAATTATTGCCCACATCGGTCAGCCAAAAAAATGGTTTGGGCGCACAAGCGGATAAAATAGCACCTTCGGTGGGGCATGTCTGCCTTTACATTGGCTTCAAACATTCTACGGCAGACCTCCAACTTGAAAAACCAAATCTCTGGATTTTCCCCGATAATTATGACCACGACAAAAATATAGCTGCCTATCTCGCCGACCCTGATGCCGAAATTCCCGTTGTGTATGTTTCTTTCCCATCTGCAAAAGACCCGGATTGGGACCGCCGCTATCCGGGCAAAGCGACCATTGATGTCATCACCCTCGCACCTTATAATCAATACAAAAAATGGGAAGGCACACGTTGGCATCACAGAGGCGAAGACTACGAAGCCCAAAAAGAAAAGCTCTCCCAACGCCTTCTCGAAGCCCTCTACAAACAAGTGCCACAATTGCGCGGAAAAGTGGATTATTACGAACTGTCCACCCCACTCAGCACACAACATTTTGCCAATTATCAATCAGGCGAATTGTACGGCATCAATCATACGCCGGAACGATTTGAGCAGCGATTTTTGCGCCCACAAACGCCCGTGAAAAATCTTTATTTGACGGGGCAAGACATTATTAGTTGTGGTGTAGGCGGTGCATTGGCAGGTGGTTTGTTGACAGCTTCGGCGATTTTGAAGAAAAATTTGATAAAGGAGTTGTAAGGCTAACGATTTTCAGAGTTCAAGGTTTTCATCAACCTTACGAGGTTTATCTACAAATAGAATATCCCGTGTTGAAGATGATTTTTTCCTGAGAAACGTAACACAGAAATTCTTGTCTGTTCCATACGAGGCACGGACAGGAATGTCCGTGTTACGTCATCAAAATTCAAAAATCTCACAACTTTCTACCTGTTAATTTTGTAATAAAAATGAATCTGATTTGGTCATTTAAATCTTGAATGGTTACATTCGCGAGTCAAAAAAAACACATTTAAAAAACTCGCAACTCGCTAACTCGTAACTCGCAACTAATACATATGGAAAAACCTTTAGTCAATCGGGTAGCCAAGAGTGGTTTGATTACACTCAATTTGGAAGAATATTTTCCGAAGGAAGCTGTCGTATCATTCGACCTCAAAGACTACCTGTACATGGAGTTGATTCTGAAAGAAAAAGAATTTCGGACAGCACTCAAAGAGCATGACTGGTCGCAGTATGAAGGCAAACACATTGCACTGCATTGTTCTACGGACGCCATCGTGCCTACCTGGGCATACATGCTCGTGGCTACGTATGCCGCGCCACAGACATTGAGCATCACACAAGGCGACGTGGAGATGGTTTATGCAACGCATTATCACAAAATATTGTCTCAATTAGATGTAACACAATACAAAGATAAACGTATAGTTATCAAAGGATGTAGCAATAAACCCGTTCCCGTAGCAGCTTATACGGAATTGGTACGATTACTGCAACCACACGCCAAGAGTATTATGTATGGCGAACCTTGTTCTACTGTTCCCATTTATAAAAGAAAGTAGCGAGTAACGAGTGTCGAGTAGCGAGTGAGTAAATAACCCGTAACTCGAAAACCCGCAACTCGTAACCCGATAAACCCGCAACTCGAACTACACACTATTGACACTCGTGGAGAGATGATTTTGAGGCGTTTTTTACCTTCGATTTTGCTCCATTTTTAAAATTAAACCAAAGTTTCAATTCACGTTCATTTTATTTGGACTTGAGCTTGACTCTTGTACTTGTACTTAACTATGATTCGTTCTATTTCTATTTTTACTATTGTGTTGGTCGCTATTGGGGGGATGTTGTTTTTTAGTTCGTCGATAGAAAGTGATTCGGCGGCGATTGATGCGAATAATTATCGTGCAGCAAAAGCCAAAAAATCTGACAGTGAATCTCCTACGCATCACCTTCCGCAAGTCATCAAGTCACCTCCGATGCCCGAAAACCCGAATTTGGGAGGCGAGGCTATCCCCAACAACTTCGATGCCCGCGAGCGACTCGACCGCGAACTGATGGTCAATAGCTACCGCCACTCGGCAACTTTGCAGTACTTGAAATTGGCGAATCGTTACTTCCCTATCATCGAACCTATCCTTGCCGAGCAGGGCGTTCCCGATGATTTTAAATACCTTGCCGTAGCCGAAAGTGGTTTGCGAAATGCCAGTTCACCTGCGGGTGCGAAGGGCGTTTGGCAATTTTTGGCAGGAACGGCAAGAGAACGTGGACTGACGGTAAATAGTGAAGTCGATCAGCGTTATCATGTAGAAAAAGCGACCCGCGCTGCCTGCAAATATTTGAAGGAAGCCAAACGCGATTATGGCACTTGGATGAACGCCGCCGCTTGCTACAATATGGGCAGAACAAACATGCGTAAATTGATGAACGCACAAAAAGAAACTCAATATTATGACATCGAAATGAACGAAGAAACTGCACGTTATGTTTCGCGCATCGTTGCGCTCAAAACTATCATGCAAAATCCTGAAAGGTATGGTTTTCAGTTGGAGTCGCATGATTTGTATCCGCCATTCAATTATCGCATTGTAGAGGTGAACGGACCGATAGCAAGTTGGGGAGATTTCGCGCACAAACACGGTACGAGCTACCGCATATTGAAGACCTACAACCCGTGGTTGCGCTCTTCAAAATTGACCAATTCGGCAAAGCGTACTTATCAGGTGAAGTTGCCTTGAGTACCGTAGCACAGGCTTCCAGCCTGCACTCACATACTACCTATCCAAACGCGAGTGCAGGCTGGAAGCCTGTGCTACGTTCTTACAGGAATATCTCGCCCTGCCAAATACGCCTTCAACTCACCAATACCAATTTCTCCAAAATGAAAAATACTTGCCGCCAAAGCTGCGTCCGCTTTCCCTTCTGTAAAGGCATCATAAAAATGCGACATCGTACCCGCGCCGCCCGATGCGATAATTGGTATGGATAAATTTGAGGATAAAACGGCATTTATTTCATTGGCAAAACCTGCCTTTGTACCATCGTGATTCATGGAGGTAAATAGGATTTCGCCTGCACCGCGTTGTTCGGCTTCTTTTGCCCAATCCAGTAGTTTTTTATCGGTGGCAATGCGTCCTCCATTCAAATGTACGTACCAATCATCATTTACTTTTTTGGCATCAATGGCTACTACAACACATTGACTACCAAAGTTTTTCGACAATTCATCAATCAAATCGGGGCGTTTGACGGCAGCAGAATTGATGCTGATTTTATCGGCACCTGCGGCGAGCATGACTTCCACATCTTCTGTCGTTTTGATACCGCCTCCAATCGTAAATGGAATATTCAAATGACGTGCAATGCGACGTGCGAGTTCGGAAAGCGTTTTGCGTTTTTCGTGGGTGGCGGTGATGTCAAGGAAGACCAATTCGTCCGCACCTTCCCGGCTGTATTGTGCGCCCAATTCTACGGGGTCGCCCGCATCGCGCAGGTTGACGAAATTGACGCCCTTCACGGTGCGCCCGTCTTTTATATCGAGACATGGAATAATTCTTTTTGCTAACATGATGCAAATGTAAAATGTAAAATAATAAATGTAAAATGTAAAAGTACCTTATAATACGCGAATAAAACATTTAATTATTTTACATTTTTAAGGAATTTAAAACCAAATAGATAATAACATTTTCAAATAAAAAAACTTTTACATTTTACATCAAAAATTGTTCTGTGTTAATCATTAAAAAACCGTAATTTTGGCGTTTAGTTAACTTTGTGTTTAATGATTATTAAAATTGAGTGATTGTATGATTGTGAAATGTTGATAACTAACAATCATACAATCACTCAATTTTACAATTAAAAAACACTAATCACCAATCACTAACATGAGTGATGCTATCAAGCACGAATGTGGCGTTGCGCTTATTCGTTTGCTCAAACCTCTGGATTATTACCACGAAAAATATGGTACAGCATTGTACGGACTCAACAAGCTGTATCTGCTCATGCAAAAGCAGCATAATCGTGGTCAGGATGGTGCGGGTATTGCGACACTCAAGCTCGACACGACACCGGGCAACCGTTACGCAAGTCGCCGCCGCAGCAATAAGTCCAAGCCTATCAAGGATATTTTTGACCGCGTATATACTAACTTCAATAATCTCTCGCCGCAACAACTCAGCGATGCTAAATGGCTGAAAGACAATCTACCATACATGGGCGAAGTCCTTATGGGGCATCTGCGCTATGGTACACATGGTAGCAATCGCGTGGAAAATTGCCATCCTGTGATGCGACAAAGCAATTGGGTGAATCGCAACCTCGTCATGGCAGGCAATTTTAACCTCACGAATGTCGATGAACTTTTCGGGCATCTTGTCAAACTCGGTCAATCGCCAAAAGAAAAAACCGACACGGTGACGATTCTCGAAAAATTCGGGCATTTTCTGGATAATGAAGTCGAATCACTTTTCGCTTATTACAAACAAAAAGAATACACGAATCAGGAAATCGCACCGCTTATCAATGAGCGTATTGATTTGCGGAGTATCATTCGGCGGTCGGTCAAAAAATTTGATGGAGGCTATACGATGATCGGGATGATCGGGAATGGTGATGCCTTTGCAGTGCGCGACCCGGCGGGGATTCGTCCGGCATATTACTATCACGATGACGAAATCGCGGTGGTGGCTTCGGAGCGTCCTGCCATCCAAACTGCCTGCAATGTACTCTATAAGGATGTCCACGAATTACCGCCCGGACATGCCATGATTATCAGGAAAAACGGAAAAATCAGTGTGGAGCGAGTTGCGGTAGAAAAACCTTTAGCTCCTTGCTCGTTTGAGCGTATTTATTTTTCGCGGGGTACGGATAAGGATATTTATCTGGAAAGACAACAACTTGGCAGTCAACTCGCCAAAAATATTCTGAAAGCTGTCGATTATGATTTTGATAATACGGTTTTGTCCTTTGTACCAAATACAGCAGAAACGGCATTTTACGGGATGATGAAAGGTATCGAAGACCGCCTGAATAAGTACAAAAAGGAACAAATCCTTGCGCTGGGCAATAAAATCAAGCCGTCAAAGCTCGAAAAAATCCTCAGTACGCGTGTCCGCATGGAGAAAATCGTGGTGAAAGATGCCAAACTCCGCACCTTCATTAGCGAGGGTGCGACCCGCAATGAGTTGGTATCGCATGTGTATGATGTGACTTACGGTATTGTGCGAAATGGTGTGGATACGCTGGTTTTGATGGACGATTCTATCGTGCGTGGTACGACGCTGCGGCAGAGTATTTTGAAAATTGTGTCGCGTTTGCAGCCGAAAAAAATCATTGTTGTATCGTCTGCTCCGCAAATTCGCTATCCTGATTGTTATGGTATTGATATGTCGCGAATGAAGGATTTTGTGGCATTTCAGGCACTTGTCGCCTTGCTGAAAGAAACGGGGCAGGAGAAATTATTGACAAAAACCTACAAACGCTGCAAAGCGTCATTGACCCAACCCAAGAAAAAAGTAAAAAACGAAGTCAAGGCATTATACGACCTTTTCCCCTACGAAAAAGTGTCTCAAAAAATCGCTGAAATCGTCACGCCAAAAGAGATTAAACCTGAAGTAGAAGTGATTTATCAGACATTAGAAGGACTACATAAAGCCTGTCCGAATAATGTAGGCGATTGGTATTTTTCGGGTAATTATCCAACTCCGGGAGGTAATTTGGTGGCAAATCGCGCTTTTATGATTTTTATGGACGGGAAAAATGAAAGAGCGTATTGAGTTTAGACTTTGGACAGAATGGGAATTAGGGAACTGGGAAATTAAGTTAAAATTCGTAATCTATTGATTATCAGTTGTTCTAACTTTATCAACAGGGCGAACGAAAAGTCGTTTTGATAATGTGTAATATGTTGATTTTTAGATTTTCAGGAAGCCTACTCGTCGGACATTTTTGAAATCTAACGATACCCCACATCTTTAAATACCCCGTTTGCTAAACTTTATAAGTTTCGTACTCCGATAGCTATCGGAGAAGCAACGCACTGATTATTAGTTGATTACAAAATTCTGTGATATGCCCACGTTTACGAAACTTGAAAAGTTTAGCAAACGGAATTACTTATTTTATTTTCTTATTTAAAATTTCAATAATACATAAAGTTTTTAAGTGTCAATAAAATACAAAAATGCTGTTGTCTGCCATTTGCAAAATGTCAGCCAACTCGCGCAACTGAAAAAGATATGGGGTATTGACAGATTTTGCAAATGGCAGACGAGTTTAGACAAATTTTCGAACAGATTTTGGGTTAAGTTTACTTACCCACAGTTTTCACGGTAGTGCCCCCTTTTTTATCTGTAGAAACGAAATACCTGCCCGTCAAGCGGACAGGCATTTTCACATATAACAAATCAGACAATTGCAGGGTCTTGCGGTTGTGGTACAGGAGCGATGACTTTATCCAAGCCGCATTTTTCCATAAATTCATTCGTAAAAACAGCGCGTACTTCATCTGTTTGAAGGAGTTGAGAACGTACTCTGAGCCAACTGTTTATCTTGGGCTTTGTGTACATTTTTTGCAGTGTTTCCTCATTCAGGTAATCATTCATTTTGCCCCAATGCAGGGTAAACGGAATGTTCTGTTCGTTCAATTTTTGCAAAAGCAAATCATAACATTCGTGCATCAGCGGCGTATCCACTCCGTCCAATTCAAAAATACACGTTGTTGAAAATTTCGTAAATCCTAAGGTTGCTTCAGTTCCCTTCACATAGCGAATACCAACCACGCCGGGCATTGGTTTATCATTTTTCACCAAATCCAATAAAATTTTTACAGCTTTCGAGGTATTCGACACATCAACACCAACTGCCATACTTGCCGCTCTGCCACGTAAGCTGGTATAGTTGAACGTTTCGCCCATCGTGCCTACCCACGGAAACTGTTGGTTGTCAGGATATTGCAAACGTGTCAGGCGGTTCGCCAGTCTTTTTATCGCAAAACGTCCGCCCCAACCCCACATCCGCAAGCCGCGTATCAGCCGGTCCACAATGCCGAGTGTATCGTCCCCGTAGGTATAACCTCTATCGCCCAAAGTCCTTTCTTGATGGGTGGCATCATAGGGAATTTTGTATATCGTCGTGAGGTAAGCCCCCCGCTCGCCGTCATTCAATTTGTAGGGATTCAGTACCAGTGACCAGTGGTATAATTTGCGTTGCGAATTTTCGGGTACAGGCAAATGGATATGGCTGAAATCCAGCGTATCCATCGTCTTCAACAAATCATCCGTGAGTGCGACTCGTTCGCGATATTTTTCCAATAAAAAAATCGGTTCTGTTCGTAATATCACCCCGTGAATCACGCCCATACTTCCAAAACTTACGACTGCCGCATTAAAGGTTTCATCATCTCGAATATGCGCTGCACCAATAGCTTGTACAAAAGCATCCGACACCACCGGATCCGAAGCACGGTCAACAAATACATGCGAATTTGCTCCTGTAACAATATGCAAACCCACCACCATATCATGCACCGAACCGACCTCGAAAGCCGAGCCATGTGTATTGGTGGACATCGCTCCGGCTATCGTCTGTCCGTTGCTTGCGCCAGAGGCGCGTATGGATTTTTTCGCCACAGGGTCGCCTTCCAATTTGGCGTTGATGTCCATGATTGTATTTCCTGCTTGCAAGAAAATCAAATCATCGGTGGTGTAATCGCACAAATCATCAAGGTGATTTGCAGCAAGCGACATTTTGAGCCGCAAACGCTTGGTATCAATAATACGATCTTTCGCATAACCGACTTTGGTAAACGACCAATTGCTTCCCAAAGCTCTGGTTCGCAATTGATTAATGACGTTTAATTGAATCGCCGTTTGGATATTTTTGGTCGTTGCATTATAACGGTCTATCGCTGCGACATTCGGCATAGGATTACTCAGTCGATACGAAGTCGGCTGCCTGAATTTGAAGTTAAAATTATGATGTTGGTTTTCGATTTCTCTTAATGGAAATTCTTCTAAACCGGGAATTTGTAAAGGCATTGTTTTGTTTTTTGATTATTTGATTGCTGATTTTAGATTTTTGATTACCGAAAAAATTAATCAAAAATCTAAAATCACTAAATCAAAAATAATTTACTCATTTTCAAGCGTAATCGGTTCCACATTTTCCTCCGGCGGACTGCAACTCCATTCAATTCCTACAGGAACGACCATTCCAAATGTAAACAGTGTAATCAGTTGGTGTCCGATATTGGTTTTTACCGTAAGATTAGAAATAGACTCCTGCGGACATCCTGCATTAATATTTTTTGGCTTTATTAATCCACCTACGAAGGAATATCTGGTCGCTTTTTCAGTAGTTATACTATCCGAATCGTGTGAAGCTACCAAGGAGTAAGTATGGCATCCGGGCAGTGCAGTCAACAGACCGAATACGATAATCAGGTTTAGAATTTGTTTTTTCATGATAACGTTTTGCTGATTTTTAGATACGATGTTTTATGCAATGTCTTCGCCAAATTGAGAATTTTGAATGACAAATAGATTTAAATTTTATTTATTACTGATAATTAATAATTAACAAATTATACATTTTTCATTATTAAAAATTCAAAATTGGCGAAGACATTGTTTCATGGGTATATCATTTAAAACAATAAAAAAGTAACTCTTAAAAGTGTTAAACTTTCGCTTGTTCCTCAATTGATTACCACAAAATTATGGTCATATCACATAATAACCAATTACTATTTTCAATCAAAATCCCCCAAAATAAGCGTAAATACACAAGCATTAAAGACGATATACATTATTCAAAAGGTATTTTATACACACTACCCACACACCCAACCACCTAATTATCAATTAATTAAAAAGAATCAACTCATATTTTTCCTTAAAAAATGATATTCAAATAAAATCCCGGAAAACATTATCAATTAGCTTCATATCTATTATGTCTCATCATTTTGATTCATCTGGTGGATACATTGGAAAAAACATCGCTTTTATTGGGTAAGCATTTTACACAGAATGAAATTTTGTTATTTTTTCGCTGCGAAGTACAAAAAAGTGTTACATTAGTGCTTTTGAAATCCAAACTTTAAATTTATAAACGAATTACTATGGCGGACGCTAATAAGGTCAGTGAAAATGCAAGTTTTTTTGAAGCCCAAAAGAAAATACTCGGACATCCGAGCGCATTATTTATACTGTTTTTTACGGAGATGTGGGAGCGATTCTCTTACTATGGAATGAGGGCTTTGTTGGTCTTATTTTTAGTTGCTTCTCTTACCGACGGCGGCTATGGTTGGGAACGTAGTGACGCGCTCGGCTTATACGCTTTATATACAGGATTGGTCTATTTTACACCTTTGTTTGGTGGCATCATTGCCGACAAATTCTTAGGGTATCGGCGAGCCGTGGTTATTGGTGCTTTTGTCATGGCGCTGGGTCATTTATTTATGGCGCTCGAAATACCGATTTTCTTTTATTTGGGTTTGACTGCTTTGATACTTGGAAATGGGCTTTTTAAGCCGAATATTTCTTCTATCGTCGGTCAGCTATATACAGATGAAGCGAAAAAAGATGCCGCCTATACTATATTCTACATGGGTATCAATGCAGGGGCGTTTTTGGGCATTCTTTTGTGTGGTTATATTGGCGAAACAGTGGGTTGGTCTTACGGTTTTGGTTTAGCCATGTTGTTTATGGTTGCGGGTGCAGTACAGTTTTGGTTATCGGGTAAGATGTTTGGTACAGTAGGATTGAAACCTGAAAATGATGGTATTGCAGATGTAGGTGTTGCCGATACTAATCCGGTTACAGCATCTAACTCAAAACGATTTACGACTAGCGGGATTATTGCTTTAGTCGTTGGTGTTGCAGTGTATTTTTTAGGCAGTATGATACCCGAATTTCATAATTCTGATTCAACTTTATCAATGGTAAATACCATATTTATGCCCTCCATCATTCTTGGAGCATTTACAGGTATTATTAGCTTTATTGTTGCTGACCCCGGCTTAGATAAAATAGAACGCGATAGGGTCTGGGTGATTGTGATATTGACGTTTTTTACGATTTTCTTTTGGTGGGCATTTGAACAAGCAGGTGGTTCGATGACCATTTTCGCAAGTGATTATACAAGTAGAGACCTGGCAGGTGGTTCTGCGATGACCTTCAAAATCTTTAATACACTTTTGACGATAGTTCCTTTGATAGTGATTACTTGGGTACTCAGCAAATTATTTCAAGCGACTTTCAAAGACGTTGGTGTTGCAAGTATCGTATTAGGACTTAGTTTTGTAATTATCTGGGCTATCGTTATTTGGATGCTATACACACAATTTCAAAGTGCCGAAACAGAAGTACCTGCCTCATGGTTTGGTATTCTCAATTCATTCTTTATCATCGCTTTTGCGCCACTATTTTCCAAATTCTGGGATTTAAAAATCATTCGCTCAGGTCCTATAAAATTCGCACTTGGGCTTGCTTTGCTTGCCACAGGATTTGCTATATTAGCATGGGGTAGTGCAGGTATTGAGCAGGGTGCAAAGACGGCTTCTGTAAGTATGATGTGGCTTATCTTGGCGTATCTTTTCCATACGCTTGGCGAGTTGTGTTTGTCGCCTGTTGGTTTGTCTTATGTCAGTAAATTGGCACCGCTTCGTTTGATAGGTTTGATGTTTGGTGTATTTTTTATCGCCAATTTCATCGCCAACTTTGCAGGAGGTATCACAGGTAGTTATATCGACAAAATCGTGGAATCGTCCAGTATGTCCACTTTCTTCCTGATATTTACCGTAGTGCCGGGGGCAGCCGCTTTAGTATTAGTGCTGCTCAATGGTACATTAAAGAAAATGATGCACGGAATAGAATAAATTATTTTTTCAAAAAAATAATTCAACATATAAGCGGAGCAATTGCTCCGCTTTTTTTATCATAGCCCCTAAAGTTGCCCCTGTAAATAGTTGATTATTTTTTTTACAAAAAAAAATCATACATTTAAACCAATCAAAAATCACTCAATCAAAAATCAAAAAATCACTCATTCAACATTCAAAATTAATCCATGAGTTTCTTAAAAAACCTATTTAATAAGCCCCAAGATACGCCCATCGAAAGCTATTCCGATTTCTGGCAATGGTTTCAGGCGAATGAAGCTACGTTTGCCAAATTAGTCAGAAAAGGCAGCGACCCCGCTATACTTGAAGAACATTTTTTCGATCCGCTTTCAGAAAAATTAGGCGAACTCAAAGACGGCTTTTACTATCTTACAGGCATGTACGATGACGATACCGTCGAATTGGTATTTACGCCTGATGGTGTGGTCAAAAATATTGTTTTTATAGAAGAATTAGTAGATGCGGCACCTGATGTGAAAGGCTGGAAATTCACCGCACTCAAGCCCGCGCTTGGCATTGAGGATGTAGGTATCGGCATGAATGATTATACATTCAATGGTGAAAATATCTTTTTCTATTCCAATGACCAAAAGGATTTTCCTGATGAAATTGATATTACGGTTGTCTATGAAGATATGAACGAAGAAGACCGCCCGATGCTCACCAATGGCGTGTTTATCTTCTTGGATAATTTTCTCGGTGAGCTTAATTTTGCCACCAAAATAGACGAAATCAAAATCGTCGGAAAAGACGAAGCCAAGCAAGAATTGGTACCTATCGCTAAACTGAAACCTTTCTTGATTTGGCGGGAAAAAGAATTTATCGAACGCTACGAAGGCAGCCGATATGATACCGATAATGACAATTATGCGATGTTTGAAGCCACACTCGAAGATGGCAACCCACTCATGGCAATCATCAATACCGACCTCCTAAAATGGGAAAACAAAGCATCGCACCCCTGGATGATGAATATAAAAATAGAATACGAATCCGAAAATCAAGGGCTTCCCGACAAGCCTACTTACGAATTATTGAATGTTTTGGAAGGTGAAATAATCGCAGAATTGAAAGATTCGGAGGGTTATCTCAACATTGGCAGGGAAACCGCAGATGGCACTCGACTCATTTATTTTGCTTGTAAAGATTTCAGGTTGCCTTCAAAAGTCGCGCACGAAGTCCTTCAAAAATATGCTGACCGATTATCTGTCGATTACAACATTTATAAGGATAAATATTGGCAGTCTTTTCAACGATTTGTGACTTATTGATGTCCTGCACCCTAATTTATTGAGTTTAGTGAGGAAGAAATAGGTTAGACTACAGCGCGTTTGCGTCGCCAACGCCAACGTGTGCCAATGATGGTAGTCAACCCAATTAGGACAATAAAGCCAATAAGATAAGTATTATTTCGGCGTTTTTCTTCTTCTTTTTTCTCTGCGATAGCCACTTGATAAGAAGGATTTGAGATGCCCGGCGTTCCAAATCCGGCAATAATATCCCAATTATCCAACAAGCTATTGTCCGTATCAGGCATGTGTAAACTCAAGGTAAACACCGAATCGCTCGGCTCCAGTGCGTAGCGCAGGCTATCGATGGGTGCGCCTTCATTGGTGTAGAGTTCGATGCGTTCTTTGCGTTTGCTGAGTCCGAAATCAAATTGCCCGATAACGTTTTTATCATTCCCAAATACCTTTCTGAAAGCAGCGGTATCTTCGCAGAGAATGGCGTGGTCTTGAGAAAATAGAAGGCTGTCGGGTAGTCGATACTCATTTTTTCTATCCAAAAAATACCAATCTTTCAGGCGAATATCTTTATCCGAATAATTAAATATTTCTACCCAATCTCCTGTCGTTTTGTTATTACAACTAATTTCGTTGAACATCAATTTACCGGCTATCGGGTGGGTTGATTTTTCATAAACAGCGCGTATTTCCCGATGTTTTTTATCCGATAAATCCACATAAACCGTTGGCAATGAGGTTGTATCGGGCAGTCCTTCCCATCCTACAAAACGATAACCGAAATGCGGCAAGGCATTAAGTTTTACCGGATAATTCTCGTAGTACAAACCCGTAAAATCTTCGTCTTCTATTTCAATGTTATTATTAAAAATAATACGTCCGCTACTCGAATGTTCGATACTTACGCGCACCGTATCACCTGTTGCAAAACGTTTTTGTACAAACCCACGCATCTCAGCAGGACGTTTTTCGGCATAATCGCGAATACGGTCAAGGTGCTTTGCGCGGCGGCGGCGGCTCAATCCCCAACGCTTGATATGTCGCTTCATTTCGGGGTCGTATATTTCTATCAAACTATCCAAATGAGCAATCGTGCGCTCGGGTATGAAGTAGGTATTCATGTGGTCACTGAGGCGATTGACAAATTGCAGTCTGAACTCCTCATTACGCATCAAATTCCGCAGAATAAACGTACTCCAGGGCGGGTTGGGCCATCTCGGTCCATCAGGTTCAAGGTGAAAATTCAGTGTATTAAATTCAAAAGCATCTTTACGGTGCAAGCCATAGCCCCAATCTGTATCATACAATATCCAACGCCAACGCCCGTTTTCGGTACGCGGTCGCCAGTATTTGATATTCCCTCCCGCATCCTTATTATTAATATAAATTTGCACCGCCATGTAGTCCATGTAGTTTTCGACTTCCATGAGGGTTTTTACATGCTCGTAATGTTCGTGGTCGCGCAGGTCGTGTTCGCGCATATATTTGAGCATCGCATTATAGTGCTTCATGTCGCCACGCCGCACACGACCTTGATGCTCAACGAGGTCCATACTATCCCGATGTACATCCGTATGTGATGCCACAAAATAGCGGTTCACTTTTTCCCGGATATTATACAAACCCCAATATTCGCCATTCAGAAATACGTGCGATCCGCGAAAACTCTGCTTTTCGAGGTCAACACCATCAATCAGTGAATTGATAAAAATATCGCGGATATGAGACTTTCCAAAGTCACTTCCGGTATTTCGCAAGACAAAATATTTGTAAGTTGAGATGTCTTTAGCTGGAAACATTTCATGCCTGAAACGGGTCGGTCCGTAGCGGCTTCGGGTCATAATCGCCATTGATTTTTGAGGAAAAAGACGGCTCATTCCGCCGAACAGGCGCATACCTGTATTGGCTCCAAATACCCGTTCTTTATTGGTTTCAAATATTTCAGTATGGATTTGTACTTCTTTTCGCGACCAGAAATTTGCGCCGTGATGCGGAGATAGGGAGTCGGCATTGGGACCCATCTGGAAAAGCCCGATTTCTTCATCAAAGAGATAGGATGAATTGAGAGAGAGGGAAACGACGGGAAAGGTGGTCTTAAAGTCAATCAGATAGGTATTGCTGACAATATTACTTTTTCGGTCATTTCTGATAGCTACTGCACGGACTACCGTTGTCGTTTTGAGTGTGAATGGTTCACCTTTATAACGAATAGAACGCTTGCTCGGTATCGAACCGTCGCGGGTATAATATATGGTCGCACTTGGGTCGTTGCATGATAAATCTATCGTGACTCTTTTCTTGTAGAAGCCTGCGGCACGCGAAAATTTGACATATAGCCTTTCGCTCTGCCCAAAGCACATTATCACCATCAACACACCCAGAATAGTTAGAACTATATGTCTCATTTTTCTGCTCAATTAATCGAACATCAAAACTACTCAAATTTTACATGCCTACACACGATTTTTTTATTTTTTTACGGAAAAATGAACAGAGTGAAGTTTAAGTTCAAATTTAAGATTAAGATTAAAGCTATACAATAACCTATAAATCAATTAATTGCATTAATATTTATTTTAATTCACAATCATCTTTATTGTTTGTAAATTTTAATACATAAAAAACAAATACGTAAGCGAGGAAAACATTGTCGCATTACATCATTGTCGCATTAAAAAAGCGTTCCCGATTGTGCCGGTGGTACTACACCTAGATGTTCATAAGCTTTGTCGGTGGCTTCGCGTCCGCGAGCAGTACGTTGGATGTAGCCTTCCTGAATAAGAAAGGGTTCGTGTACCTCTTCTATTGTACCTGCCTCCTCTGCGACTGCTGTTGCGATGGTACTGATACCGACCGGACCGCCTTTGAATTTATGGATAATCGTGGCGAGTATTTTATTATCCATTTCGTCCAATCCGCTTTCATCTACATTGAGTGCAGAAAGTCCGTATTTAGCAATAGCGAGGTCGATGATACCATTGCCTTTTATTTCTGCAAAATCGCGTACTCGTCGTAGCAACGCATTAGCAATACGCGGCGTGCCACGACTACGGCGCGAAATTTCTAATGCTCCTGCATCCTCAATTTCGATTTCCAGAATACCCGCCGAGCGTTTCACAATCTTGGTCAGCGTCTGTACATCGTAATAATCAAGGTGGCAATTAATCCCAAAACGCGCCCGCATAGGTGCGGTGAGCAAGCCCATACGGGTGGTCGCTCCTACGAGTGTAAATGCGTTGAGTGTGATTTGGATACTACGCGCATTGGGTCCGCTATCTATCATAATATCAATGCGGTAATCCTCCATTGCAGAGTAAAGGTACTCTTCTACGACATTATTCAGTCGATGAATCTCGTCGATAAAGAGGACATCCCGCTCATCAAGATTGGTGAGTAGCCCTGCCAAGTCACCGGGTTTTTCGAGTACCGGTCCTGAACTCATCTTGAGATTTGCCCCCAGTTCATTGGAGACGATGTGCGCCAGCGTGGTTTTACCCAAGCCCGGCGGACCGTGCAGGAGTACGTGGTCGAGTGCTTCGCCACGTTTTTTGGCTGCCTGTATGAAGATGTCGAGGTTCTCCACCAATTTAGGCTGTCCCGAAAAATCTTCTAATGATTTGGGACGCAGCGCACGCTCAAACTGCCGTTCTTCCGGCAAAAAATTCTCGTCTGTTGGGTCTAAGTTAGGATTTTGCATATGACAATGAGTGAATGAATAAATGAATGAATTTTGAATGAGTGAATGTTTTTAATGCGACAATGATGAAATGCGGAGGTGTTCGAGTAAAATAGGGAATAGTCGCAAGGCGAATGTTTTTGTGTGAAAATGGGTGTTTTAATACTCAAATATCCATGTTCAGCAAAGGAATTCGCCTTGCGACTCGCGTATAATTGCTCACCCTATTTTTGTCGAACACCACCTGAAATGCCACAATGCGATAATGTTTTTAACGTGGATTATTTTTTTGAAAAAAAATATAAACCTATGTAAACCAATTATTTAATAACGAGTTTTAAATCCAAGTAAATTTCAAAATAATTCATTCATTCAAAATTCACTCATTCACTCATTAATTTCATTGTCGCATTATTGCATTTCATCATTTAAGCATTACCATCAGTGGCATAGTTTTTGGCTAAGTGCCTTTAAAATAAATATTAGTAATACGAGTTGTTCGCAATTTATAACTCTCAAACTTCAAATTTGATTTAATGCCCCATTTTATTGAGATTTGGTATTTGTTTTTTGGAATTTGAATTAATTTATCGAATATTTTTTAAAATCTAAAGCCATAGCAGCATGAAAAATTATTTTTTAAGAACGCTTATCATTGCAATTGCCGCATTGGGCGTATTAACTGTACAATCCTGTAATCCGGATGGGTGTCTCAATGATTGTAATCAGAATGGCACCTGTATTGAGGGAGACTGTTTTTGTGACGATGGATGGATGGGGGCAAATTGCGATATTCCCGACCCATGTTTTGAAAATACCTGTAATGACAATGGCGTATGTCTTGATGGGAGTTGCGTTTGCGATGTAGGTTATGATGGAACTGATTGCAACATTATAATCAGAAGTCTCTTTACCGGTGTGTATGATGTGGAAGAAATTTGTGATACAGACCCTAATTTTACGGATACTTATACATCGAGCATCAATGAATCAATTGAGGGTGTACAATTCATTACGATTAGCAATTTGTACAATTTTGGCTCTTTTGATGACGTCACTCCCGAAGATGCTACTGTATTGGCTTCTGTGAGTAATATTGGCGGCACTTACTCTGTGCTTATCGAAAGCCAAAGATTCGAAGCCACCTCACTTCAAGATTTTGAGATTGCCGGTTCAGGTACTTACGACCCTGCAACATCCGTAATCACTTTAGAGTATTCAATTACTGATACGGTACTTGACCCCTTTGACCCTGCCTATATTGACAATTGTGTGCAGGCTTATTACCCGCAATAAAGATATTTCATATCTGTCGAATTTAAGCCCTTCCAAAGTTTTTGGAGGGGCTTTTTTATTGGTATTCTTGCAAAGAAAAAGCCCCTATCCATACGAGATGAATAAGGGCCCAAAACCAAATGAAACCGTCTTTGTCCCGGAATGACCGGAACGTATTTTGAATATCTTTGTTTTGAAGTTCTTATTAGAGACTGCAAATTTAAAATAAAGGTTGCAATATCAAAGAAATAATCAATTAGAAGTAAAAAGTCGCTGTCTTATTTTTTCGAAATCTTCCATTCTAAATGCCAAAAACAGCCACAATAATAGGGCGATTAGCAGGTTAAAGTTAGCTAATCTAAATAAATTATGTAAGAAAATCAATATACTACCTCCAAAACCTTGAAGCGAAGTACCGCCTATTCCTCCATTCGCAGCTTCAAATTGCAATCTTAATCCGGTTTTGAATACTAAGAAAAGATGCAATATCAATAAGCCTATTCCTACTGCTATCAATGCGCGTTTCCAGTTTGTTGCCGTTGCAATTACCAGTGACAAGAAGAAGACCAAGTAGATACCTGCTTGTATCCATGTATCAATTTTTACCACCGGAGGGGTGAATTGTACATTTTGCCCTGCGGCGCGTGCTTGTTGGTATTGTTCTATCATTTTATCATCCAACAAAAACACCTTTATTTGTTCGCTGTCGTTATTTTTTGTACCCGGTAGTAATACATCTCTTTTGCCATCTTCACCAAATGCACCATTGTACATCATTTTTACTGTACTACCAAACAGACTTGTATAGGGTTTGTTCAATATAAAGTTGTAAATAGCTGACAATACAATGAAAGCCAACAAAAATTTACCAATAAATATGAGTATCGGTTTAGCTTGCATGTTCTTGTTCTCTTCTAATGACAGATTGTATCCATATCAACCAACAAACAATGGCAAGGACAATAAATATAACTTGCCACACTTCTACGTGCATCATGTCGAATAATTTCGGAAAATGTACTCCTGTAAAAAACAGGGTAACAATCCGAATAATATTCATTAACAATAGAAACAAGATGCCAACTAAAATACCTTTGTATTTGAACTTTGCCGGTTTGGGATAAGCAGCTACTGCCCCTGTGAATATCGCGATAGCCTCAATACCGTCACAACCACTTTCTATATCTACCGAAAATTTATTGGATGAGACGGTGTCTCCAACAGCCGTTGTTCCCATACCAAATATATTTAGCAAAAAACTGCTAATCTTGGCATCTATGTTCATAATGAAACCCAGAGGACCTTCCTGAAACCACTCTTGTGTGTATATGAGGTAAAACACCAACATAAAGAGTAAGAAGAAGCCAACAAATTTTAGAAGGGGTGAGCGTGAACGCCACCCCTTCATAAAACCTTTGAATTTCGACTTTTTATCAACGCTTTTCTGCTTTTTAGCAGTTTGTTCGGTGCGTTGACTTTTGCCTTTTCCTTTCTTTGACTTAGCCATTTTTAATGGTCAAATACTTAATCAAGTTGCGAACAACTTGAAAATTCCAAAAAACAATTCCCAAATCCCAATTTTGATGTGTTCTATATTTCATTGGAATTTGGTGCTTGTTTTTTGGAATTTACCCAAGTTCACAAATTTATCTGCAACTTGAGTAGTTATCTCTCAAAAAAATAGCCTATCAGACGAAACTCGTCTGTTAGGCATTTATTTATCAGTAATTATTCGCTAACGATTTTAATCTCTGTCTGACGGATGTAGAGTACACCCAAGTTCAAGAGAATCAATGCAAGGATAATCAAGCCCCACTCACCAACAGTTGGGATAGGCTCACCAGTTGGATCACCTACACATATACAGTCAGCATCAAGCGCATCATTGACAGTTAATGGATTGCCGTCATTACAAGAATCGCCGGGTACTTCGCAAGTACCATCGTCTGTATTGGCAGCAGCATCAAAGTTACATGCAGCAGGATTTGTACAACCCAATACAGGAGTCGGTGCACAGGCGGTGCAAGGTCCGCCTGAAATACCGGCAGATGTACCATTGGCGTCTTCAATAGTCAACGAATATGTTGAAGCACCATCAGCAGGTACATAAGCAACGATTGTTGTTCCATTGATAAGCGCATCAATTCCGGCAGCGTCGAGTGCATTTCCACTTGCATCTACTAAACCGGATACACTTGTTGCACTGTAAGGTGCCATACCCGGAACGATAGTAATGGTTTCTTGTGCCAAGTCGTTTGTACCGTCACCGTCAAGGTCTATACCTTCATCACAGTTACATGGGTCAGCCAGACCTAAACTAACAGGAGTGACAGATGTACCGACACAAGAGCAATCTGCTTGAATTGTATCATTAATCGTAAGAGCATCACCGTCATCGCAAGCGTCTCCCGCTTCCGGATTGTCGGTTACACCGCCCATACCATCGCACTCATCACAACCAGTGGCGAATACACAAGAATTATCATCTACTGTTGCCGCTGTATCAAAGTTACAGGCAGTAGCATCTGTACAGCCCGGTACAGTAACACCTGCACAAGAACAGTCTGATTGTATTACATCATTGACAGTCGTAGGATCGCCGTCGTCACATGTGTCACCAAAGTTAGCCATCTCAGCTGGGCAGTCAAAGTCACATGCAGGATCTGCCTCACCTGTACATGGTACACAGACATCGCCATTATCCGCAACTGTTTCCATATCATTGAGTGTACATGGATCACCATCGTCACAGGCTTGTACTGTATTTGTACAGTTACAATCAGTTACGGCAGTTCCACCACCACAAGGTACACATACGCTACCATCAGCAGCCAAAGTTTCAGTTTCACCAGTTGTACATGGGTCGCCGTCATCACAGGCTTGGGTAGTAGAACAAGCTGCATCACAACTTGAAGCATCTACCGTACCGGCACATGGGACACATACGCTACCATCAGCAGCAACTGTTTCCATATCACCAGTTGTACATGGGTCACCATCATCACAGGCTTGTGTAGTTGAACAAGCTGCATCACAACTTGAAGTATCTACTGTACCAGCACACGGGACACATACACTACCGTCAGCAGCCAATGTCTCCATATCTCCTGTTGTACATGGGTCGCCGTCGTCACAAGCAGTAGCTGTTGCGCCCTCACATGGGTCTATAGGACAAGCGTCCCCACCAACAGCACAAACTGTATTACTTAATCTATAACAGAAAGGAGCAACCGGGCAAGTAAGATTTGGTAATAAAGCACTCAAATCAGCTTCACCACCAAGTCCTGGTCCGCCGCCGCCGCCGCCAATAAGTGCTTCAACAGTTGCAATGGTAAGTCCGGTAGGATCCGGATCATTAAAAGCAACTATAGCTTCAAATATAATTTCAAATGTATTGCCTGTGTCAGGCAAACCAAGTAATAAACCTGCAAGACCTCCTGTACAAGTATTCAAATCAGCTACGATACCATCCAAACCGGGCTGGTCGTATGTCATCGCAGTTACACAAACTGTAGCTCCTGCGCCAAGTGCTGCAACTGCATCTTCTGCTTCTTGGAAAGAACCAACACTGATAATAACGTCGGCAGTACCCGTTACAGAACCATCTGCATCTGTTACCACATATTCGGTAATACCTCCTGTACCAGCAGTATCTTCTGAAAGTGAAGCAGGTCCTGTAGAACCATCATTACATGCTTCGTTAGGAGCAGAGAGTACCGCAGGAGTAACATCACATGGAGGACAAGCCTCAGCTGGACAGTCAGCTGTTACTGAAATATCAGCATAGCATCCTGAGCCGGCAGCAACACCAAGCAAACCTTCCAATTCAGCAGCAGTCAATGTAGCTGTTGCAGAACTACCCGCACCACCACAAGGGAATGGAGATAAATCTTCTGAAGCAGCAGTCAATGTCGTAATAACAATATCACCTGCATCGCCGAGGTCACCATCAGGTGCACCTGTAGCTCCATCATCGTCAAGGTCATAACCTACAACAGCAGTACCATCTGTATCACAACTACCGGCAGTAGAAACTACAAGTGGAGTATCAGGATTAACAGTAACTGTAACTACTGCAATAGGGCAATCACCGTCAATCACTAGAACTGTGCCTCCGGCAGAAGCCTCAACAGGTACGATATATACATCTAAAGTAAAAGATGCCGTATCAGGTTGAGTAAATGTAATAGCTGCATCAACACCTGAACAATCACCGAATGCACCAAAGAATGTTACTTCTCCGGCAGCAGCAGAGTTCAAATTTGCTAAAATCTCATCACCTGTGGTATAAACCGTACCACCTACACCTGCATCAACAAAGGCACCTGCACCATCTGTTTCATAAAATATAGAGAAACCTCCTTGATTACCTTGTTCTACATTACTATCTACAGCACAAGCACCACCAAAATTAATGGAATATGGGTCTGTATCGCCACAAACGGGTGCAGAAGTAGGCGCGTCCGGATTAGCATCACAGGCAGGAGTAGTTCCTTGACAAGCAAAATCACCTGCTGTCAAGAATGTAACCGCAATAGCCGTCGAAGTCACAGAACAAGTCGCACCGCCTTCATCTAATGCTATTCCAAACAAATACCAAGTACCTGTAAGCACATCAAATCCTGGATTTTGAGAGCCGGGACCAATCAAACCATTTAGCGTCTCGTTACCTACATAAGGAAGTGGACCTACACCTGTAAGGCTAAAACCACCTGCAATACCGCCCATTCCTGTCTGTGTAATACCATTTCCTTGATATGTATCAGAAAAACCGATTGTATATCCACCGGAAGTCAACGTGTCATTTAGCACATCAAATGTAAAAGTCTCTTCGGGACACACCGTTAAGGTGTCAAAACCCGCGATAATATCTCCCGCATAACATGGAGATGGTGGAGGCAAAACAGGACATGCAGGAGCAGTTCCGTCACATGTCATAGCAATATATCCATTATTGGATGCGGCACCGGTCGTATTGGTGCTAGTTCCGCAGGCACCTGCCTCATAGACACCTATTACGTAAGTACCTGACTCTGTGGCTGTGAATGTAAGTTCACAGGTAGAACCAAAATTTAAGCCGAAAGCATCGACACCATCACTAGCATTATATATTGTAAACTCTAAGGGCCATGTTTGAGCTCCCATACCTGCACCGGCAGCACTATTACAAGCACTCACAGTATAAGTTACTCCGGCAACTATACTATCAACTATATATCCCTGTTGCGCCCATATCTCCAAAGCTGTCAATTCATTAAAAGGGCATGCTCCTGTACCATCGTCGCATGGAGCACCGTTGAAGGTGTCGTTATAGTTAATGTAGGTTGTAGCAGATATATCCGAGGTACACTGACCGATAGCGTTCTGATAGCCGAGGCAACAAAACACTGAAAATATGAATAATTTTAAATACTTGTTCATAATTTTTACTAAGTTTTTAGATTTCTTGATTTATTTATTATTTGGTTGATTAGAGTTTTGTTGTAATGCTCTGACTTTTCTCAACTTGGATTGCCCCGTTCTAACATTTGAAACACTATTGGCACTTTTTGTTGTCGCAGTAGGAACATTACCCGGAACGATAGATAAACCATCAATAGGTGTCAATTCTGCCTGATTAGCAGATGTTGTTGCAGAAGCACCTTTGGAATTTTCCAATTGCGTTCTAATCGGCTGAACACCGTTCGCAATGCGCGCACCTTTGGCTTTCTTAACTCTGATAGGTGGGTCAGTCTGAGCTGTTGTATTAACAGCTAGCTGTTGATTTGTAACTTGATCAGTGGACGTCACAGATGTGTCATTTGGCACATTTGTCTGTCTCAATAGTAGTACGATACCAACCAATAATACAGCAACGAATAACACAGTTGCAAGTAGTCTTAGGTTTCTCATAAAAAAAGGTCTTTTAAATTTGATTTATTAAATAATGTTTACTCTATGCTGAATTGTGTCAGCGAATATTTATATTAAAATATTTCTAAGTACTTTTAAGAGATATTTAAAGCACTTATGCAATTGTTTTTACAAACAAATGACACTGAAAAACAGAAGGTTAAAAGAATAAACTCTTTAGGTAAGGGATGATTGGGCGAAGCTTACTCGGTTTTTAATTGCTCTTTAGGCAGCTAAAGTAGTAAAAAAATCAGTTATTCAACAAATTGGATCTACTTTTTTTAATAAATCTTAATTTTCCTTTGAAATAAAGCATATAAGCCGATTAACGATTTCTTAACAGAAATTTAGGCTAAAATAAAACGCCTAAACATCTCCTATCAAAAAAGCAATACGTTTTTTATTCCGTTTAAATAACAAAAAATCGTATTTTCGCATCACATTAAAAAAGGAAAACATAATTTTATCATGTCACAAAAAGAAAACTTTATACAAGCCATAAATGATGGATACACTTTTGAAGGTAAATCCATCATACTCGGTGGCGCTATGTTAGAAGGAGAATGTCAGACTGACACCCTTGTCAAAATACCACTGCGTACCATGAATCGCCACGGCTTGATAGCCGGAGCTACGGGGTCAGGAAAGACCAAGACGCTACAGATACTTGCCGAGCAACTTTCCTCCGAAGGCGTACCCGTACTTTTGATGGATATTAAAGGAGACCTTTCGGGTATCGCTGCCCCTAGTCCAGGGCATCCGAAAATCGACGAAAGACACGCAAAAATCGGGATTCCTTTTGAAGCTTCTACCAGCCCGATTGAGTTCCTCACACTTTCTGACGAACCCGGCGCAAGATTGCGAGCTACCGTGACGGAATTTGGGCCTGTTTTATTTTCCAAAATTCTTCAATTGAGCGATACACAAAGTGGTATTGTTTCCGTAGTATTTAAATATTGCGACGATAACAATATTCCACTCGTTGACCTCAAAGATTTTAAGAAAACATTGGAATATATGACCGGCGAGGGCAAAGAGGAAATCAAAAGCCTTTATGGTACGATGTCCACCGCTTCTACGGGTACGATTATTCGCAAAATAATCGAAATCGAACAGCAAGGTGCAGACCGTTTTTTCGGCGAAGTTTCCTTTGAAGTCGAAGACCTGTTACGCACCGATGAAGATGGCAAAGGAATGGTTTCGGTAGTACGCCTGACCGACCTGCAAGACCGACCTAAATTATTCTCTACCTTTATGTTACAAATGATGGCAGAGATATACGCGACTTTCCCCGAACAAGGCGATGCAGAGAAGCCAAAACTCATTATTTTTATTGATGAAGCCCACTTGATGTTCGACGAAGCCAGCGATGCCTTGCTCGACCAAATTGAGGCAATCGTCAAGCTCATTCGTTCTAAGGGAGTCGGCTTATTTTTTGTCACTCAAAACCCTGCCGATGTGCCGGATGCCGTACTCGGTCAGTTGGGTTTGAAGATACAACATGCCCTTCGTGCCTTTACTGCCAAAGACCGTAAAGCCATCAAATTGGCAGCGCAAAACTACCCACTCACAGACTATTATGATACTGCCGAATTGCTCACCAAACTTGGTATCGGTGAAGCTATCGTAACGGCATTGAGCGAAAAAGGTATCCCGACGCCACTCGCGCATACGCTCTTGCGTGCGCCTCAATCGCGTATGGATGTACTCGAAGCCAGCGAAATCAAGCACATAATGGGTCAGTCCGAAATTATCAAAAAATACAATATCGAAGTAGATCGCGAGAGTGCTTACGAAATTCTCGGTGAGAAAATCGAACTCGCCAAAGAGGAAGAGCATCAAGCCGAATTGCAAAAGCAACAGGCAAAAGCTGCTAAAAGCACCACTTCCAAACGCCGTACCAAGCAAGAGAAATCTGCCGTCGAGAAAGCGATGGACAACACTGCCGTCCGTCAGGTTGGGCGCACCGTTGCGCGGGAGTTGACACGAGGTTTGCTCGGTGCATTGGGTGTCAAAACTACTCGCCGCCGCAGACGTAAGTTGTGGTAGAAAACGCTCTTTCGTTTTGATTTAAAAATAACCATCGTAGAGACGCGATTAATCGCGTCTCTACCAATGAACACAATAAAAAATTATGACCTATCGCACGCTAACCGTAGAAGATTATCCCACATATAATGCCCTTCGAGGCATGGCTTTAGATACTGTTCCTGAAGCATTTGGTTCTACCAATCAAGAAGAAAATCCACATCGAAAAAGTCGTTTTCAATCCAATGTCACCTACAAATACAGTTTCATTATGGGTGCTTTTGATAGAGAAAAATTAGTGGGAATGGTAGGTTTTATGAATTCAGGAAAAATCAAAATGCAACACAAGGGTATCATTTGGGGTATGTTTGTAAAACCGGATATGCAAGGGCGCGGTATTGGCGCAGAATTGATGAAAAACACCCTCCAAAAAGCCACCAAAATCAGCCGCATCCAAAAAATCAACTTGGATGTAAATGCCGAAAATAAAGCTGCTATTCATCTCTATGAGAAATTGGGTTTTACCTCTTTTGGTTTGGAAAAAAATGCTTTACTGGTCGATGGGAAAATGTATGATACGATTTTGATGAGTAAAATTGTAAAGTGACTATGAACGACGAACGCCGAAAAACGCCAAATTCAAAATCAATAATTCATAAAACATCACATGTACAAAAAGATAGGTCATCGTATGGAAAATAATGGGTAAAACTATCCACGCCCAGTCATATTTTTTCGTAAAAAAGCCAATAATAAACAAACCTTCCATCAGCACTGCGCCGACATTCGCCAGAAAAGACAACATCGGATGTGCGATAAAAAAAGCATAAATCCCATTCATCCAAGCATCAGGATTGAGGGCGATGTGTGTCGCGTTTTCATTCATAAAAATCGCTACGCCTTGCTCAAAATTGAATAAACTTCCGCGAAATAATTTCCATAAAAAAGCCGAACTATAGACCCACAAAGTAAAATAACGCAGCCCTCCCCACATCAATCCAAAAGTCTTTTCGCCACGAAACCAAAACGGCACACCAATCAACAATACACCCACCATACAATGCGTATGATGCGCTCCAAACGAATTGTAAGACACAAAATAAATCAAATAAAGTAGCGTAAAAACGATAGGAAAAATTCTTTTTTGGGTGAAAATAAAACTCCCCAAAGCCGCCCCGAATAATAAGACATCAAACAGCACTGCCACCGCGTAATGTCCTGAAATCCATTGTGGTACATTCATCAAATGCAAGCCCCAATAGGTCAAATCTACATACGGATACACCAACACAGGCGCAGCCAACTGCCCCATCAGCGAATGCGCCCACCAACGATACAACAAGGACAGCAACACACCCGCGAAAGCGAGGCGTTGGAGTGTGTGTCGTGTGTATATGATTTGAAAATTCATCGAAAATCATCGCGCCACAATGTAGGGACAGGGCATGCCCTGTCCCTACATTGTCCGCTGGTTTTGTGTTAGTTATTTATCGTTAAAATAGGTTTTGTGTTGACCAAATTTAAATGTCCTGACTCGTCGTATGCCCATGTCTGCATATTCACTTCCAAAGTCTCAATTTCACGGTGAGCAGAACGTTCTAAATAACGCATTAGCCATTCCTGAAATGCCGCGTATTGTGCTTCGTCATTTGTGATACGCTCTAGTGTGGCTTGTATTTTTGTGTAATTATCGCCTAATTTTTCTTGAAAAAAAGTCCGTGTTGGGTCGGTGTCGTTGTTGTTTTTCATTTTGTCATAATAAAAAATACTACCAGTGACGATGTGACGGTTGGCATCTATTAATTCCTTCGTATAATTGAAAGTTTCGCCATTCAATTTAATCTGAATGACTTCGTGCGTCGTGCGAATGTTTTCTTTTTCAGAAAACATTGCCCATAAAAAAAATGGCGTAATTTGATGACCTGCAAAGGTGAGCAGCAAGGTCATTCCACAGAAAATGATGACACTCCAAAATAGCGTTTTAGAATGTTGATAAAGGCGGTAGAAGTAATATCGTGATTCGTTCATTCGTGTACTCGTTTATTCGTTTATTCGTGTACCCGGATTAACGAATCACGGATTAACGAATAAACGAATTCTACTTCACAAACACTTTCACGCCATGCTTAGGTCGTAAAGTAATCAATGCTTCCGGCACTACGGGATGCGTGGTATCCAATTCAAAATCAAAGTGTTGTACCATCATCATGATAATGAGTTGGATTTCCATTAGCGCGAAATTATTGCCGATACACATACGCGGACCCAGACCGAATGGCATATAAACGCCTCTATGTCGCTGCTTAGTGCGTTCGGGCGTAAAGCGGTTGGGGTCAAATTGGTTGGGGTTTTTCCAATATCGCTCGTCACGGTGTAGATTGGAGATGGAAACAAACACCATCCCGCCTTTAGGAATCGGATAGCCATTGGCTTCGTCTTGGCTGAGGGCTTCGCGTCCCATTGTCCATGCGGGTGGGTAGAGGCGCATGGCTTCGTCCATGACCTGACGTGCATAAGGCAATGCGCGGAGGTCAACGAGTGTGGGGCGGCGATTGCCGAGCGTGTTGCGAACTTCGTCTTTGAGTCGCTGATAAATATCAGGATGTTGGGTGAGCAAGTACCAAGTCCATGAAAGGGCATTGGCAGAAGTCTCATGTCCGGCTACGTAAATCGTGATGAGTTCGTCGCGGAGTTGTTGGTTGTTCATTTGCTCGCCGGTGTCTTCGTCGCGGGCTTCGAGGAGCATCGAGAGGAGGTGATTTTCATCGCCCGTGCTTTTTTCGCGGTGTTGGTCTATGGTGTCGTAAATGATTTTATCGAAGCGATTGAGGTCATTTTTGAATTGGCGATGTTTGCCGTTGAGATATGCCATAGGTGTTGCCCACGGATAGCGAATCCGCCGCACGATGTACTTTTGTGAGCGACTGATAGTTTGCTGAATATCATTATTTTCGCCATATCGGTTGCCGCCGAGCAGGGTGTCGAGTGCTACGTCGGAAGCGACGCTGTTCATTTGGCTGGTGATATTGATGGAATCTGTGCTGCCGCGATGTTGCTCAAAATCGGTGATAAAACGCTCCGTCGTTTCTACCATCGTATCAAACAATCCTTCGAGGCGTTTTTTGTAAAAAGCGGGTTGGGCAAGGCGGCGCTGTGCCATCCACGATTCGCCTTCGTTCATGAGTAAGCCGTTGCCGAGTGCCATTTTTAGCTTGCGATATGCGAGGTCTTTGATGTAATTTTTGTTGTTCGTCTGCAATACATGGCGCACGACTTCGGGATTGGATGTGACCATCGCTTTTCGGAAAATCAAATCCAAATAAAAGGTGTCGCCAAAGGCTTCTTTGCACTTACGCATATGTACGGGCGGGTCGTTGCGGAAGGTGCGAAGGTCGGCAAAGCGTCCCTCGAAGTGGGCGGTCGGGATGGATTTGGTTGCTATTTTTACCATTTCGATGAGTTGATGAGTTGACGGGTTGTTGTGTTGACGTATTTTGTGTACGTGTTATTTTTTTGTAAAAATAGGAAAGTTTGAGGAGTTTTTTGTTTTTGTTATAATGCGGTTTTGTGGCAAAAATATGTTTTCAATGTCCGAAAAATCACATTTCGTTCATTTTCTCCATAAATATTTATACTTCAAATTAGCTTAATTTCTTACATTTGAGATTCGGAAAAACCACCGCATTAACAAAAAATTAAAAGCAGATGGCACTATAATTGACCATAATAATGCGACAATGCGATAATGATACAATGCGTTAATGAAAAAACATTGTCGCATTAAAAACATTCACTCATTTTTTAGAATATGAAAAAACTACTACTACTTGGATTATATATAGGTTTGAGCTTTGCGATGCAGGCACAAATTACGCTGGGCACGGGACACATCCCGCAAGCTGGCGATAAACTGTATATCGGTATTGATTCTACCGAATTTTGGTACGACAATCCTGACTACAACCTTAGTACAGGCGAAAATAAAGCATGGGAATTTGACCTGATTGAGATAGAAGAAATGCAGGTCAGAGATTATAAAGATGTATCCGAAGGAACTGTTATAGATAGTTTCCCGGATGCTGATATGATTGGTCCCTTTTTCGGCGGTGAAGGCTACTATAAGCATGATGCGGATGGTTTGACGCTTTTGGGCTATTATGGTTCGCCGATTGATATTGTGGAAAATTTGGAACTGTCCGTTAAATTTGACCCAAGCTATACGGTGCTGCCTTCGGGGATGACTTACGGTGATACTTATATGGATACCTATGCTTTCCATGAGGAATTGCTCAATGCTAATTTGGAAGTCACCGTTTCGGGTATTACTACTGTGGTCAATTCCGCGATTTTGGATGTAGCTTCTACGGTGGATTATGAAGCTGATGGTTGGGGTACATTCACGACGCCTTACGGTACTTGGGATGTATTGCGCGTAGTGAGAACGGAGTATCGTCAAACAAACGGTATGGCTGAATTGCCGTTTATTGGTTGGCAAGATTTGGAGGCATTGGGCTTGGAAGGCTTTGGTGCTGATACGATTCGGACGATTATGTTTTTGAATGATATGGTCAAAGAACCGATTATTGAGTTTGAAATAGATAATAACGGACCGCACGCTGCCAACAGCCCCGCACAGGCGATTCGCTTCAAGATTCCTTCGAGTGTCGTAGATGTAGAAACGCCTGACACGCCGCAAGTTGAGATGACTGCCTTTCCTAATCCTGCCGTCAATGACGTGAGTATCACGACAAGCGGTTTTGAAGCCGGACAATACCATATCAATGTGTATAATATGCTGGGGCGTATCGTCCAACAACAAGCTATTGACATTACAGGAGATAGTAGTTTCCGATTGGATGTGTCAGATTTGAGTCGCGGTACGTACTTGTACAACATCAGTGATTCGACTGGTAATATATTGATTACGAAGCGTTTAGTGGTGATTAAGCCATAGTTCGGTTACTCATAATTCGTGGATTCGTAATTCGTTTCTGTGAGGGCGCGAATGTAGTATTTGGTACTACATTCGCGTTTTTTTTTCCGCCCGCACCTCATTATCCTAAAGAAAGTCCCACGAAAAGTGAGTTGTGCAGAACCGCCCTTCCAAGGTGCGCGGGGTGATTTCACAAAATTTTTCAAAGACTAAACTTATTCATTCCTTTTATCTAATACACAGCTAATTGATTATTAACTTTTTATCCAACTCAAACTTCGGTCTGATAATTGCTAATAAAATAACGCTAAAAAATGTCTGTTTTTGGACAATTTTATATCACACAATGCAGTTTTAATAAGTGCAAAAAACGTTAACATTTTAATAACGTTTCCGCGTTCTTTGTCCGATGTCCTTAGTTCCACGTTTAAATGAATAATCTGCCAACAATAAAACAATAAAAATAAAGGACATGATAGATTAATGTCTTCGCCAAATTGAGAATTGAGAGTGTATAATTGAGAATGAATTTAAGATTATAATTTACATAAATCAATTATCATTTTTTCATTTGTCGAACATATTGATACATAGAACATAATTGAGAACCAATATTTTACCCGAACTCAAATTACTATTAAATCATGCAACTCACAGCGCAAGAAATCAGCCTATATCTCAATGGTACCTTAGAGGGTAATCCCCAAACGATTATCCAACGTCCCGCACGTATAGAGGAAGCTCAGACAGGCGATATTTGCTTTCTCGCCAATCCGAAGTACCACTCGTTTGCCTATACTACGCAAGCCTCTGTATTATTGGTCAGCAAGGATTTTAAACCGGAAAAACCGCTTAATCCGACACTTATTCGCGTTGACGACGTATATAGTTGTGTGAGTCTGTTATTAGAAAAATTTGGACAGCCTTTACCGCAGACCTCTGGCATCGACGTACAAGCCTTTGCACATTCGAGTGTGCAAGTGGATGATAATGTATCCGTAGGCGCATTTAGTTATATTTCCGAGGGCGTAAAAATAGGTCGGGATACGGTCATTTATCCGCAGGTATTTATCGGAAAAAATGTACGAATAGGACGCGGTGTCGTGCTGCATCCGGGGGTTCGTATTTACCGCGATTGTGTGATTGGTGACGGGTGTATTGTTCATGCCAATGCTGTTATTGGCAGCGATGGCTTTGGTTTTGCCCCGCAAGGCGACGGAACGTACAAAAAGATTCCACAAATCGGCAATGTCGTTTTGGGCAAGTACGTAGAGGTCGGCTCCAATACCGTCATTGACCGCGCCACGATGGGCTCGACGCACATCAAAGACGGCGCAAAACTCGACAATCTTATCCAAATTGGTCATAATGTAGAAGTAGGCGAAAATACAGCTATCGCAGCACAAGCAGGTATAGCAGGCAGCACCAAAATCGGTAAAAATTGCTTGATCGGCGGACAAGCGGGTTTTGTAGGTCATATCACCGTAGCCGACGGCACGAAGGTACAGGCACAAAGCGGCGTTTCGCGTTCGCTCAACCAACCGGGCGCAGCTTGGCATGGCTCTCCGGCATTCAAGTATAGCGACTTTATGCGCTCGCAGGTCGTTTTTAAAAATTTGCCGAACCTCGCCAAGAAAGTCCACGAACTGGAAAAAACTATCTTAGAGTTGAAGAAGGGGAAGTGAGTTGACGTGTTGATGAGTTGATGAAGCGGTTCATATCAGTATTTCTACCAAAATCACCTTCTGTTTTGTACATGCGAATACCTTGTCCACTTTCTTTAATTTCGTCCAAATCAATACCATGTTCTTCGGGCATCTTGTGAATATCTTCGGGCATTTCTTCGTCCGAATCCATCTTAAAAATGCGAATATCGTGGTCGTCTGTGCCTTCTCCTTTTTCATCCGAATCAATGATAATCGTCCGCTTTTCGCTCCCGTCAATGATATTAATATTAATACCGAGCGATTCGAGTTCATCGCGGAGGTCTTCTAGTATTTCGCCGTTTTCGCTACCTGCCTGTACGCGCACGATGTGTTTTTTGACACCGTTTTCAATCGTTTCCTCAATATCAATATCGAACTCGCCCTCCATGCCTTCTTCCCATTCTGAGGCATCGACTTCTACTTCCGTTTCAATGGTTTCGGTTGTTTCATTACCGTCTTCATCAATGATTTTTTTAATCTTAATTTCTTTTTTGATCACAGTAGGCGGTTCTTCGCCTTGTGCAAACAAGGAAAGGCTCATACCAAACATCAGTGTGGTGAGCATCAGGGATAGCGCAAATCCAAAAGTAATATTTTTCATATTGTCTTAGTGTTGTGGTGCCGACTATCGTGTCGTGTTTTTGTGTTGTCGTTTTTGTTACGACATCTTGGATACCTTTCTTTATAAAAATAAGTATTCGTTGTGCTTTGTCTTGGTACTTATTTATATTAACGTAAGTAAATGTCAATTGGAAAGTAATTTAAAACATCATTAACATTTAGTAAAAAACGAAGAACGAAGTATAAAGAACAAAGAACTCAATGATAACAAACAAAGAACACAAATTACAATTTCACAAAAATAAACAATCCCCCCAATACGTTACGGTTAATGAAAAGTTAAATGCAAGTTAAATGCGAGCATTGCGAAAAGAGAATGTATAGTTTTGTTGTGAAAATTAGCGATTTTTGATTTAGCGATTTTTGATTTTTGATTAATTTTTTCGCCGAAACCAATCTAAAATCAAAAATCTAAAATCACCGAATTATAAATGAATAAACAAGCAATTTGGCTAACCATTGGTTTGATGAGTATCGCGCTGCTCGGCGTGATATTGCTCCAATCGTATTGGATTAACTATTATTTGCGCCTCAGCAAATTGCAATTTGAACATGGTGTACGTCACGCGCTCAATGATGTATCTATGCGATTGGAAATGAAGGAAAAACGCGATTTGGGGCTTGCCGAACTTTTTCCTGAACTCAATGACCAGAATTTTTTCGGAGAAATGGAGTTATATGAGCATATCTCAGAAAATATGGAACTCCAACGCAGTGAATTTCAGGAAATACCGAGAGACAGCGTTTTCATTCAGCGTAAGGGAATATTTTATCAAAAAGCTAAAATAGACCTCTCCACCGCAATGGTAGCGAGTTCGTTTTGGACACAGCAAAAATTTGGCAGACGCCGTTTGGTAGAACGTTTTAAACCCGATTATCTGGATAAGCTGTTGAAAGAAGAATTACAGAGTCGTGGCATTAATCTGGATTTCGATTACGGAGTATTTTCCCGTGCAGGCAGTGTCTTTGAATTCATAGCACCACACAACGATAAAAATGACGATGAAACCCTCAAAAGTACCGCTCAAAATTTGATGGCTGATTCCTATAAAACAGAACTTTTTAAAGCCGATGGACTCTCAACTCCCGGTAAATTAATGGTCTATTTTCCGGGAGCTAAAAAATATGTACGTGGCTCGATTTGGGGCATGTTGGCGGCGGCTGTGGTCTTTACCGGTATTATTTTATTCTGCTTTGTCTATACCATCCAAGTCATATTTACGCAGAAAAAAGTGTCGGAAATCAAAAATGATTTCCTCAACAATATGACCCATGAATTTAAAACGCCGATTGCTACGATTTCATTAGCTGCCGACTCTATCGAGAATCCACGTATTCTGAATGATCAGGATAAAATCAAGCGTTTTGCAGGTATTATTCGTCAGGAAAACCGACGAATGAATAAGCAAGTGGAACGCGTCCTCCAAATGGCAATGCTCGATAAGAAGGATGTGCAGATGAAATGGAAAAAAATCGACCTGCACAATATCATAGAAGAAGCCGTAGAGACCTTGAGTTTGCAGGTAGAACGTAAAGAAGGACTGATTCACACACAACTTCACGGCACAAATACTGTCATTGAAGGAGACGAAACACATATCACCAATGTGATACACAACCTACTGGATAATGCCAATAAATACTCTTACGAAAAACCAAATATTACCATCTCAACCATCAACACCCCAAGAGGCATCGAAGTCAGCGTAAAAGACAAAGGTATCGGTATAACAAAAGATGCTTTGAAGCATATTTTCGATAAATTTTATCGCGTGCCTACAGGCAATGTGCATAATGTAAAGGGATTTGGATTGGGTTTGAGCTATGTAAAAGCCATTATTGAGGCACATAAAGGTAATATTAATGTCAAAAGTGAACCCGGAAAAGGTAGTGAATTTACGGTTTATCTGCCATTTAATGTAAATACTTAACAAAGTAAAAATGTAAAATGTAAAATAATAAATGTAAAAGTTGTGTGACTTGGAAAATTAAAATACATGTGAATATTAAACTTAAAAAAAACCTGATAACCAATTAGTTGTTTCAATTTCATACAAACACCCATTCATCTGACTATCAATTCATTAAAACAAATGAATAAATACTTTACAACCGAGTTCGGGTTTACTTTTACATTTGATATTTTACATTTGATATTTTACATTAAATATACATCTTAACATATGGATAAAATTGGTTTGATAATTGCAGCAAATCAATCGTTGTTTGTTATTTGTTAAAACCCTTATTTATGATTGTTTGATTATTAAATTGTTTGATTGTTCAATTGTTGAATTGTTATCTATTAGAATTTGCTTTGCAAATTTTCCACACAATAAAACAATCTGACCATCTACCAATCTACCAATCCAACAATTTAACAATTTAAAAATATATTACTATGGACAACAGCCCGAAAATTTTACTTGTGGAAGATGACCAAAATTTTGGTGACGTACTATGTTCTTACCTCGAAATGAACAACTTCGACATCACGCTTGCCACCGACGGCGAGGCAGGCTTAGAGGCTTTCGGAAAAGGAAAATTTGACCTCTGTATCTTGGATGTAATGATGCCAAAGAAAGACGGCTTCACGCTCGGCAAAGAGATTCGTGAGCAAAATAAGGACATGCCTATCATCTTCCTCACCGCAAAAACGCTCAAAGACGACAAAATACAAGGCTTCCAAATCGGTGCGGACGATTATATCACTAAGCCTTTTGATTCGGAAGAATTGCTGTATCGCATACAGGCAGTCTTGAAGCGCAGCAAGCAGGACACACAAGCGGAGCCGGAAGAATTTGTCATTGGTGAATTCCATTTCAATTTTCCGCTACGCATCCTCAACCACAATGGCGATAAATCAAAACTTTCGCCAAAAGAAGCCGCATTGCTCAAAATGTTTTGTATGAGAATAAATAACATTTTGCCACGTTCGGAAGCACTCACCAAAATCTGGGGTGAAGACAATTACTTTACCGCCCGTAGTATGGATGTGTTTGTGACCAAGCTTCGCAAGTATCTCAAAGGAGATGAAAATATCGAAATTGTCAACATTCACGGCAACGGTTTCCAACTCAAAGTACGGGAAGGAACAGAAGCGTGATTGAACGATTCATTCTGAATTTCTTGCAAAATATAAAAGGCTAACTACATCGTAGTTAGCCTTTTATATTTTCCCAATGAAGCATGTTCCATTAGAGGGCTTTCCCATCATCCATTCAAAGTCGAAATCAAACGCTCCAGCATTTCCTCTGAAAAATTTCCATGACTAAAATTGACTGATTTAATCAATGGCAATGAGAGAAAAATAGCTTTCGCCTCATGGTCTTCCGGCTTATCAGAGTCGATAGATGTACCAAAACTTTCCAAAATATTCTCTACAAAAGGTCGTCCTGTGGGATGGTTGATAATGTCTCTAAATGGCGTATATTTATCAATGACGCGCTTGTATTCTTGACTCGAATTAAGCGTGACTGTCGTATGCAAACGTATATCCCGCGACGAGCTACCCACCAAAATATCAAACTCCCCCGATTCGGCATACCAATCTTTCATTTCGGGATGAAAATAAGTAAACGCTCGTCTATCTAATTCAAAACCAATCGTTTGTGATTCGTTTTTATTTAAGTGAATTTTTTGAAATGCTTGTAATTCCTTCACCGGACGCACCACATCCGACGCCTTATCGTGTACATACACCTGCACGACCTCCGCGCCTGCCTGTGCGCCGATATTTTTCACTGTCAAAGAAATTTTCAATACCTCATTATCGCTAAATTCGTTTTTATTTACACTTAAATTTGAATACTCAAAACGGGTATAAGACAAGCCATGCCCAAATGGAAACATGACCTCCATGCTCTTGGTATCGTAATAGCGATAACCGACAAAAATACCTTCGCGATAATCCACACTACGATGTTCGCCGGGAAAGTAAATATGCGCCGGATTGTGCTGCAAACGTAAAGGAAAAGTCTCGCCCAATTTGCCCGAAGGATTTGCCCGACCAAAAAGAATATTTGCTACCGCCGCACCACTACCTTGCCCCGACAACCACGCTTCGAGTATCGCGGGTACATCGCGCTCCCATTCTTCGATTTCGACGGCTGCACCATTCGAGAGGATGGCAACGGTACGCGGCTGCACCGCCGCAACTTCGCGCACGAGTGCCTTATGCGATTCGGGAATATCCATGTGTTCTCTATCCAATCCTTCCGCCTCAAAATCATCCGGCAAACCAATGAAAACCAATGCTATGTCAGCGTTTTTTGCGAAATTAACAGCTGTATCAATATCAGATTTTTGGTATTCGTCACCACGCGATTCATAGAAAGGATGGTAATGGATTTCGACATTTTCGCCGACTATTTTTCGGATGCTATCAAGCGCATTTTCCGATTTAAAAGCATTGACATTAGAACTGCCGCCCCCTTGAAAACGCGGTGTTTCGGCAAATCTGCCTAAGATAGCCACTGACTTGATTTCATTTTCATTTAGGGGTAAAATATCGTCTTCATTTTTCAATAAAACAATACTCTCTTCTGCTGCGCGAATAGCAAGTGCGTGGTGTGCCTTAAGGTCTGCTACGGTATTTTCTTGTTTTAATTGGTTGACTTTTAGGATAATACGCAATAAGGGTTTGAGTGTGCGGTCAAGACGAGTTTCGTTGAGCGTACCGTTTTTTACGGCTTGTACTATTTTGTCGGGACTAAATGTATTGTCTGGCATTTCGAGATTGAGTCCGGCGTGTGCGGCGCGGTCAGGGTTGTTGACTGCGCCCCAATCAGAAACAACAAAACCCTTGTAACCCCATTCATCGCGCAAAACGTGGGTGAGTAACCATTCATTTTCACTTGCCCATGTACCGTTGACTTTATTGTAGGCACACATCATGCTCCACGGTGCAGCTTCTTTTACTGCGATTTCAAAACCACGCATATAAATCTCACGTAGCGTGCGCTCGTCGGCATTGATGCTGTGCATCATGCGTTCATGCTCCTGATTGTTGGCGGTAAAATGCTTTGCACACGCTCCTACTCCCTGGGATTGAACGCCTTGAATAAACGCAACTGCTATTTTTCCACTCAAATGTGGGTCTTCAGAGTAGTATTCAAAATTGCGCCCATTGAGTGGGGTGCGTTTGATATTTAAGCCCGGACCGAGTAGGATTTGTACATTATTGGCTTGACATTCTTTGCCGATAGCTGCGCCAACTTCGCGGATGAGGTTGGTATTCCAAGTTGCGCCGAGCGCAGAAGCTGTCGGAAAACAGGTCGCAGGAATACTGCTTTGTAAGGTTGCATTATTGCTTGCCATTTTTCGGAGTCCGTGCGGTCCGTCGGCAACGTACATGGGCGGAATATCGTATTCTTTAAAAGGATGGGTGGACCAAATATCACGCCCCGAAAGGAGTTTGGCTTTGTCTTCGAGCGACATACGGGCGATGAGTTTGTCAAGGTTTTGGTCAGTAGTGTTGTCTTTTTTCATAGTGTAAGTGTGATTTGTACACTATGTAAAGGTAGGAAAAAAAATTACAACCTCAAATGCAACTTCAACCGCAACCTCAATGAAAAGGATTTACCTTCGGCAAATTCAAAAATTAAAATCTTCGTTTGATGTCTGAAGTGTTTAGAATTTGACCTGTTGAGGTATTTCGTAGATCGATTAATGGAACAGAATAGTCTCTGACACAACAACAATCAGGAATTTCTACGCCTGTATCGCTCATTTCAGCATTAATTTCTACATTCACATTACCAATATTTACGCCCGTAATTTTTTTGTTCGGGTATCCAACATAAACGACTTCTATATCATAAATGCCTTCTTTTACATCTGAAAAATGATAATTGCCGTCCAAGTCGCAAGTTGTTCCTGCAATATGTTCATCGTCTTGTATTAGAATAATATTGGCAAAAGGTAGCCCTTCGAGTGTTTTTTCATCAAAAACTACCCCACTAATAGATTGTGCGTGAATTGTTTGTGCGAAAATTAATGTTATGATTAGAATGAAAAATTGTCTCATAATAATTGTAAAAGCTTTGGTGTAAAAATCTATTTATGAAGATGTATAAACCAATATTTTTGGCGCATATCATAGTAGAGAAAATTCATGAATTTTCTCTACTATGATTTTTTATTGACACCCAATCACAAAAAAGAAATCCCCATCCACCGCACAATCACTACCACACAGAGGTAGTGAAATAAACTGAAAACGCAACTTCGCAGGTTGCACACCATCGGGTAAAACATCTGCCAAAAACAATTCGGGAATCATTTGAAAGGAGAATAAACCATCGCCTTCGTTGGTCATTTGCAGGTCGGGATTATCGCCGATTTGACTGAGTGGGGTGACGTTGTAGGTCTGCCCGTTGTCGCCAATGATGCGGAAGTAAATCCAAGCGTCTGTGAGGTTTTGCATCGTGGGTTTCGCCTCAACTTTATTATCATAAAACAGCGTAAACACATCATCCAATTGCGTGTACAGCGAGTCGGCATTGACCACATCGGGAAAACTGTACACCTTGCGCTCCGCAGCAAAAGGCGAAGGCACAGGCACATGAATGTCCGTTGATTTGAAATCGCCGCCACCGATATTGCAGTTGCCGCCGGTGCCACCATCTTGCTGTTTTGCTAAGAAACAAATACCTTTGTCATACACTTCTTCGGCATCTACGCCATAAAATTCCGTCGGAATCATACCGATGCGCCAAATGTTGCCATCAACTTGTTCCATACGTGCAGCTTCGCCGGACTCATTCCATGTACCAATTTTATCATCCGGCTGTGCAGGCGACCAAGTCCAGATGTAAAGCGGCAACATATTCCCCACCAAAATATCGCAATTTGGGTCTTGCGAAACATCAATATAGAGGTACACCGAATCTTCTACATCAGGCATGGGCGGATCTATCCATGCGAGTGTGCCATTGCCGGGTTCGGCAGTGGCGCATAAGTCGCCTTGTGCGTGGGTGAGTTGGTAAGTGGTTATTATTGAGATGATTATGAGTGAAATTTTTTTCATGATACCTTTTTAATATTTCCCCGCTTCGTAGGGGCAGGGCATGCCCTGCCCCTACGAAGCGGGTTTCTAAAACTCGCCTTGCATTTCCAAAATGTAAGGCGAGTTTTAGGTTTGGGTAATAGGTGAATTTTATTGCCGAAGAAAATTATACCGGTAAGCCACCGCACCAATTTGTCCACCTTCCAATTCCTTACACCCATCAATCGGACGGATGTATTTAATGATAAGATTGTCCTCCCCCGATTCGCGGCGGATGGGAGCTTGGAGGTCGAGTTCGACTTGTGTACCGCTGTTTTCGAGCGTTATTTTTGCCGGAAAATCATTGTCATCAAAAAACCAATTACCGTTTGCGGGAAAAAAACTACGCATTGTACCGGACTCTAATGTGTAGGTAAAATCCGTCGAATTAAAAGTCATCACCGCCGCCTCTGCACCGCCCATGAGCGTGGTCACGTCGAGTGCTTCGTCGTCGCCTTTATTGAGTTCGTCGGTTTGTTCGATACTGACGAGTTTCCAAGTGTCGTTGATGCCTTCGACTTGGCTGAATGGCTCGCCGATGGGTGGGCTTTCGTCTTTGCATTGGAAGCAAAGGACGGCGAATAGGAATAGGTGTATTTTTCTCATGGTGAAATTCTAATTATTTCCCAATTTTAATAATTTTCTTGGAAAATACATCATTTTTTGTCCTAATAAATAATTGATAAGCCCCATTTGATAGAGAAGAAATATCGACATTTGGTGCCAATTTAGATTTGGAAAGAGGTTTTATAATGCGTCCCAGTTCATCTGTTATGAAGGCTTCGGCTACGTTTACTTCGTTTAAATTTTCAATAAAAAAACTGCCTATCGTTGGGTTGGGAAAGAGTGATAAACCTGTGTTTTCGTATGGAGCAATGGTGCTGGTGAGGAAGTCGTTTTCGATAATGGCTTGGATAGAATAAAATTGCCAGTTTTTGATTCTGCTATTTTTTGCATGAACGGCGTATGTTAGTATGCCATAGGAAGTGTATGTAGCGTCATTTTCCACAAATGTAATCGAACTGCCACTTTCACCCGGAATTGCAGCAGCACCGTATGTGCCAAGAAATCTATTATCAATCAAATCTAGTACACTATGGCGCAAATTTCAAGACCATTCTTTTAACTTTTTCAATAAGTTCCTTGACATCTTTCTTTTTAGAGATACTCCATTTGAATTGTTTGGCTAACTTATCATTATAATACTGCATGTAAGCTGTCAGTTTTTGTTTCAAGTCGTCTTTAGAAGTGAAGTGCCCTCTTTGTAGTACTCTCTTACTCAATGCAGAAAACCAACATTCAATCAGGTTGAGCCATGAACAATGTTTAGGGGTATATACGAACCTGATTCGATGCTCTGCTGTGGTCAAATAAGCCTTTCTACTTGCCTTATTCTTCAAGATACCACGTTGTCCTTTTTTACCTAAATCTTGTGTGTCCTTTAAGGTAGCCGCTATCCATTCTACCAAAGAAGCCGACATATGTGTATTAAGTTGGTCTAGGATAAAGTACCAATATGCTTGTGAATCAGTGGCTACAGTTTGTTTAATATGCTCCAAAGTCTAATTAATAAGGCACTCAAAACCTTTGATAAAATCTGAAGGAGGGAAAGTTTGAATTTATTGATGAAAAATCAATAGAGAAATACCTGCGTCTGCTGATTGGTGGTGAAATTAGAAACGAAGTAAAAAAGCGGGAAGAACTCCGTAACTTATTACCTGAAAAACCTAAAACTACTCCTGAAATATCTCGCGAAGAAGCACTAAAAGAAGTGAGCCAAGTAATCGAAAAAAAAATAGGAAAAAATTGTCAGCAAGTGCTGATAGACAAGCATTATTGGGGCGAATCCTATCAAGAAATTGCAGAAAAAATGGGTATCACCTTCGGGTCTGTAAGAAATAAAGGCTCAAATTGTCTCAATAAACTAAAGGAGGAAATACTCAATGACCCGACATTAGGAAGATACATTAGAGAACTCATAAGACAAGCAGCATGACAAAATATACAGATAAAATAGAACAATTTTTAGACGGCGAAATGACCGAAGAGCAGGAAGCAGCATTTAAAGCGCAGGTCAAAACAGACCGTGATTTAGCTCGCGAAGTTGAGGTGCATCTACTGGCGACGGACGGTATTCGATATTTTCAAGCGGAAGCTATTGAAAACGAAGTCGTGACAGAAAAACCGGAAGTGCAGCAAGCTAAACGCCCCGGTATTCTACGTCGAATAAGACCAATTATCGGACTCGCGGCAGCGGCGTTGATAGCTTTATTGATTTGGCAGCCGTGGCAGTCCAGTCTTTATGAGCATTACGTACTGGACATCACCGAAATGAGTGACACACAAGCAAGCCTCCAACAAGCACAAGACACCTATAATGCCAAAGACTACGCAGCAGCCATCCCTTTGCTCGAACAATTCCCCGACCAAATTCCCGACCAAATAGCAAAGGCAAATGCCCACTACAATCTCGGAGATTATGACGCAGCCACAACCACCCTCCAAGCCATAGCTTCCGGCAATTCGGGGCATAAATCTACCGCCAATTGGTACTTAGCCCTCACCTATCTCAAACAAGATGAACTCGAAAAAGCGAAGGCAGCATTGCGACAAATTAAAAGCGGAAAATACTACGAAGATGCTCAAAAAATGTTCAAAAAGATAAAATAAAAAAGCACCTCTGATTTCGCAGAGGTGCTATGAGGTTAACATACATAAAACAACCGTCTTTATTTCACCTTGCGTGTGGAGCAAATTTTTAATCTGACCCGCAAACGGCTAAACAAGCTGACTGCAAACTCATACAAGCAATTTCAAACACCATGCGTGAGATAATTTAAAATAAGACATTCTACAAACTTAATTTAATTACATGGTCATCAAAATCACTTGTACGGTCACTGTCAGCTTATAAAGTCCGTTGGTATGGGGGCAGATTAAAAATTTGTCCTGCATCCGTCTGTGTAATGACTTCGTTATGAATGAGTTGATGATATTTGATTTAACAATCGCTATTATCACAAACACCATCATTATTGGTATCTTCTTGTGATTCGCAGCTACCACTTTGATTGGTGTCCCAGCATGGGTAGCAATCTTGAATGATAGTGTTAAAGGCAGCTCCGGGCTGCACACTAAAGCCGGAACCTAACTGAACGTTTTGTCCTGCTTCAAAATCTACTGTACTACCCGATGTCACAGTACCATTTGAAATAATCGTTTTATTTGCACTAGTTACCCCATCAGGTACGGCTATGACGCCAAGGTCAATAATCTCATCGCATGATTCCCAAGTGACATTGCAGCAGTTGGTATTCCAGAATGGGTCGCTTCCTTCGACCGACATAGTACCTCCTAATGTTCCGTCAAAATTATTGGGCGAAGCATCACATACCACCTGTCCGGTTCCTTCATCCATTTTCCAGTTGGCAACAAGACCGGACTCTGAGCCGGATAAATAGCGAGTGGCATTATCCTGTATCTCTGTCGCTGTACGAGCGATATTCCAAATACGAATATCTGATATAGGTCCGAGGAATGGATTTGGACTTGCATCATCATCTCCAATAACAAGCGTTCCTGCGGTAGTTGAAGCTATTGTGCCTGTTGTTCTTGTACCGATAAGTTGTCCGTCTATGTAAAAAGAAAGTAGATTCCCTTGTCTTGTAATAGCAACATGATGACATACACCATCTAGAAGACTACCGCTATGAGTGCCATTATTCGCAACAAAGTAATTGCTTGCGCCTAACTGAGCAAAAAGCAGTTTGTCTGTTGCGGTAAAGTTGTGCAAGCCAAAAATAACACCCCCAGCAGTATTAGTTCTATTTGAAAAAATGGTAGGATACGGACTTTGCCCAAATGAATTCGCCTGAATACGTGCCTCAAAGGTGAAGTCCCCTGTACCGATACTATTTAGCGGATTGGAAGATGCTAATATCCTGTCATTATTTCCATCAAAGTTTAAGCAGTAATCTCTGTCATTTTGATAATAATCACAGCCTGCAGGAACATTGACGAATTGCGTGGTTACACCTGATATAGGGCAAGACAATGGTAGTACATTTTGGTCCCGGTAGTAGGTTGGAATACAAGCACTCGCCGAAGCGTCCACGATAAATGGTGGTACGCCATTACAAGTAAAAACATTACCTGCGGGTATAGATACCGTTCCTTGTGTGCCTTGTATGCAGTCGAATATCCAAAAATCAATAGAAGTGTTGTCGAAATTCTGGTTGCATAAAAATTCGAGTCCTTCTCCGTTTGCAGCCACATTGTCTCCCCATGCTTTGAAGCCTTTTTCATTACCTTCGGAGATATTATTGTACACTACATTGTGTCCGAAATGGGGATTGATATCAGGGTTATTTGTATTAATCGTGTTATAAAAATCAAACCCATGTGTGCCGCCTGCATACCCGGGGTCTTTTTTGCATAAATTTTCTTCTATCTGAAATCCAGAACTATTATGCGGTACAATTCCGAAAGAGTAGGTACTTGCCGGATGACCTATGATAATCTTATTATTTTTAATAATACTTTCATTATTGACATTATCGAATCTAATGGCAGTTTCATTATTATAAAATTCAGCATCAATAATTTTTGTTTCAAAAATATTGTCTTCGGTTACACCAGAGCTATGAATAGCATATTTAAGATTTTTGAACGTACTTTTATTATTACCATTTGAGAGTACCAAAAAAGTAGATTCTCCTGTACCAATCCCATCTCTATAGTCTGCCAATGGAATTCCTGTTCTTTTGTCTTCAAAAGTGCAGCCTTTTATACGAACTCCATTTATGGCATACATAGTTATGAACGGTGAATTACTACCACAGTTGTAGTTATAATCATTATCTATAATAAATTGACAATTTGTAAAAGTACCTACATTTGGACGTTCGTCTCCACTATCCATGTTATCATAAGGAAGGAATTGAACAGCTCTTCGATGATTAATAAACTCGGAATTTTCTGCTTCTATAATGCCACCCATCTGCCCCCAATCCGTATTTAAATTGGGAGTGGTTTCATCTACACCAAGTACATTGATGGCGTTTCTTGCATTTGAGAACGTACTGCCATTGATGTAGGCTTTACCCTGAAAAGCTGTGGTTTGAGGGTCATTAGAACTTCCTTCAATCGTAATTCCATCCCAGCACGCATCTTCACAAAGTGTGGTCATCACTGAATTGACGACATTGATTTGGGCTGTAGGATTTACGATGATTCTTTTGCCTTCTGCAAATTTTATGGTGGCGTCTGTGATGTCTAAAGTTACGCCGGGTTCTACGATGACATCGGAGTAGAGGACTTTGTCGTAATCCCAAGTGGTGTTGCTTGTGATTCTATGGAATCTTCTAACAGATGTTAAAGTATTTAAATCAGTCTTGTATACTCCTCTTCCGTAAGTAGTGCCATAGAGTTCATTATTACAATAATTTATATCAAGGTCCGTCGTCCAAACCAATCCTAAATTTTCTGTAAAACAAGCCCACTGCGACATGGTGTTATCTCGAAAATACACGCCTGCATCTGTTCCTAAAAATAATCTGTCATTTGAATTATATTGGTACTCAAGCGCATTCGCGGGAAGTGCAGGTAAGCCAGCTGAATAATCTATAAATGTATTTCCTCCATCTGTACTTTTAAACACTCTGTCCGTACCATTACTCTGAGTGCCTGATATTGATAAGAAAACAAGTTTTTCATCATAAGGTGAAACAATAATGTCTTCAATACTCCACCAGCCAATTTTATTACTAAGGCTTGGACTCCCTGTAATATTTGTAACGCGACTCATACTTAAATCTATCCAGTTAATGCCGCCATCATCGGATTTTAGTAACATTCCGTATTGGTTGGGTTCTCTGCCTCCCTGAAAGCCAAGGTATATGAAATTGGCATTGGCTTGGGTAAGACCGATTGCTCCTATACTCCTCATATACTCACCGGGGTCGTTTCCTGTAATAACGTCTGTAATGTTAGTATTTAAAGGTCTGATGGTATAAGTAGGGGGAGTGCTACAATCATCATAAATAATAAATCTTGCATAATCTGAGTCACAAGGTCTGAAAGGATTCCAAGAATGGCAATTATAATCATCTCCAAAGTATAATTTACATTGATTGTCAGGATTTAATTCGAGTGGTCTTCCAAACTGCCATTGACTTGTATTGAATACTTGAGTCCCCAAGCTTCCACAAATGCTACTGAGGTTTCCTTTCCTGACATTAGGATTTATTGAAAAATAGACGGTAGAATTATCAGTATTATCAACCTCTATATCACCTCCATCTCCTGATCCGAATTTGCACAAG